>Ga0070728_10006223_pt1 | contig 11381 bp, 10 predicted proteins | sample tdDd471_FD_66723 | JGI IMG/M metagenome (GOLD analysis project Ga0070728, IMG submission 66723) | Marine sediment microbial communities from the Atlantic coast under amendment with organic carbon and nitrate - tdDd47.1 | ecosystem: Environmental > Aquatic > Marine > Coastal > Sediment | place...
GGCATGTACGTGCTGAAGCGCGTGTTCGCCGACAACGGCATGGCCTTGGGCATGCTCGGCGGCGTGGATGTGGGAGTGGCCGTGGCCCTGATCGTGGCCTCGGGCGAGTACCGCGGTCGTTTGCCGCAGCGGGCCCCGTAGGATCAACTGCCCACGAGTTCCGGCTCTGCGGTTTTCTGATTCCCCAGGCGGTCGAAAGCCCGTCTGTCCGCTTCCAGCCGATCACAGAAAGCAATGTAGTCGTCGGCGCCACGGGATCGCGGTGCGTGCTCGAAAATGGTGCGTTGCCAGCCGAAAGCCTCGGCCAGCTCGATATTGACGCGTATGGGCTGGCAGAGCTGGTGCCCGAAGTGCTCGCGCAACTGGGCCAGCATCTCCCCCGATTGCCGGACACGCAGATCGTGGAACGTGGGCAGAACGTAGCGCAAATGCAGGCGCGTGTTGTGATGACCTACCCGCTGCACATGGCGCACGAAGTCCAGTACGCCCGCCAGGGCGGCCGGGGACAGGGCGACCGGCGCGACCACCTCATCGGCACAGCCCAGGACATTCACCGCGACCGCATCGACTCCCGGCGCCGCATCCAGCACCACCGTATCGTAGCGTCCGCGGACTGGTTCCAGAGCCTCGGCCAGGGCGAGATGCCCATCGGTTTCCCGCCGGGCGATGGCCAGGGCGGCCCGGGTCAGGTGGTGATCGCTGGCCACCACGTCCAGGTTCTCCCGGGCACGAGTCACCGCTTCAAGCATGGTCGCCTCGCCGACCAGGACCTCGGTCAACGTCAATTCCGCGGATACCCCGAGGGCCTTGGCGCACTGGCCCTGAGTGTCGGCATCGACCAGCAACACCCGCTGGCCGCGTATGGCCAATCCGTGGGACAGGTTCACGGCGGTCGTGGTCTTGCCCACGCCACCCTTGGTCATGGCTACGGCTATGATCCGCATGTCGGCTCCTCGTCTGCAGGGGCTATCCATCCGGCGCGTCGTCTCACTGCACCGGCGGGGTGGCCCTCTGAAACGATCGTGCCAATCCTGGCTTTGTATTTCACAAACAATTGTTAAATTATGAGTTACAGCAGCAGACCGCAGGTTGTCGGGCGCACCGCATCGTTGCGATTCGCCCGAAACTCGGAGCCGAATTCGTTGCATACCGGTGGTATGTCCCGGCCGGAATGACGTCCCGAGAGAAGCTCAGTTGGCCAGGTCCTTGTCGATCCAGCCGATCACACGCTTGATGGCCTGCAGGTAGTTGATGTTCTCCACGCCCACCAGTTCGACCTGCTCCAGGGTCTTCTGGATATCCTGCAACTCGGTCGACTCCGAATTGATGGATACGACCCGGGCGCCGTTGATCAGGACGTTGGCCACCTCGCAGATCGTGCCGTTGACCATGTAGCCGAAGCGCTGCTTGTGGACCTTCACGGCCTGCAACTGGGGATGGTCGGCGATCATGGCCAGAAACTGTTCGAGGGTGTACTCGTCCTGGTTGAATACCGGTTCGTCCACCTGGAAGGCCGGAAAGACGTCGTCACGCAGCACGTCCACCGCGATGGGAAACTCACCCTTCATCAAGGGATTCCACTGCTCGAGGCCGTCCTGCTCGGTCACGAAGGTCTTGATGTCCATCTTGCCGTCGCGAATCTTCGTGTTGTTGATGTCGTTGGTGCGCGACACGATGTAGATCTCGTCGGATTCGCGTTCCCACACCTTCTGGGGCACGGGCTCGGACAGCCGCGCCATCAGGTGGGCCGACCGGCTGAAGTCCTGTCCAAAGGTTCGAAATTCGAAACGGGGTTTCGAGATCTCCCCGATCTTCATCTCCGCCATTTCACACTCGCTCTTTCCGGAAGTTGGTTCCGTATTCCGGAAGCGGAGCGGGCCATTGCCCGCTCCGCTCCCAGGTCAGTACAATCAGCCTAGAAGGCGGTCTGGAACCGCATCTGCAGATAGCTGAAGTCGTAGTTGCCGACGTACTGGTCGTCCTTGCCGGTGGCATGGTCGTCATTGTCGACGATGCCGTAGTTCAGCATCATCTTGACGTTGGCATTGGGGTAGTAGTTGACACCGATGGTATAGGACTTCGAGGCACCGTTCTCCTCGTCCTTGTCGTTCAAATCGACCGTGGAGGCACGAAGAGCCACTTCCCAGGCACCACTCGTGGAATTGGGAACCACGCGGGCGAACTCGGCGTCCTTGTGGTCGTAAGCTCGGGTGTCATCGGTCAGGAAGAAGCTGGCAAACAGATAGCCGCCGCTGTACGACAGGGACTCCGCGTCTTCGAGACGGCTGACGCTCACGCCCATGTACTCGGCCTGAGCCCCGAATCGCTTGTTCACGTAGGCCAGTTCGCCACCAAAAACGCTGTACTTGTCGACATCCTTGATCTTGGCGTACACGAACTTGGTGTCCGAGACGTTGGACTCCGGACGGCTATTGAACTTGACCGACGACGGGTCCTTCACGCCCTCGAACTCACCGACGAAGGTCGGCTTCTGCAGAGTACCGGAGGCACCGATCAGCAGCGTGCTGTCGTCGGTCTGGATCGGGGCCCAGTTCAAGCGGGCCGCGAAGTTCACCTGCTCGTTCGCTTCCTTGAAATAATCCTCGACGTCAGCGCCGAAGGCCGAGACCGACCAGCGGAACTTGGGATACCAGCCGGTCACTTCCAGGCCCATGCGACGGCCCACGACGAAGGGTTCGGTACCCTGGCTGCGCTCCATGAACATCAGGTTGCGGCTGGTCGTGACCTCTTCCAGACCATTGGGCTGGCGGAAGTTACCGACCCGGATGCGGCCATTGCCACCCATGAATCCCCGCCAACTGAGGTAGGCATCCTTTACGGCTGCGGCTTCGTCGGCGAAGTCCAGGTCGACCTCTCCGTACCAGGTGTGCCATAGCTGGGATTTCAGCGCGAGACGGGCCCGACGCAGCAGGAGGCCGCCCGTCAGGCTGTTCTGCATCTCGGCGAGATCGCGGTACTCATCCATGTCATCATCGTCGGGATCGTAGTTTTCGACATCGTACAGCGGAGCATCGTCGAAGTAGGTCGCGGCGTCGATATAGACCCGCGCATCGAACCACCACTTGAAGGCGCCATCGTCGGACTTGAAGACCAGGATCCCGTCCTCGGCCGTCGCATCCAGGTTGGTGTCCGCGGCAATCGCCGGCGCCACCACGGCCACCAGCAGCAGCGTGAACAGACCCAGCTTGATGAACCAGTTACACATTGCGAGCTCTCCTTGCTTAGGGGTAGGAACGATGAAACGAACGACTGGAGTCTCAATCCGCAGCTCTCGCCGCATCGCCTCCAGATAATCCGCTATCATCGCCCGATTCGTCCACCCTGAATACGCGATCCAGGAAGGACAGCTTCTGCTTCAACTCCTTGTTCCAGATCTTGTTGACGGCGGCCCCGGGGCGCTTTCGCCACTGCTCCGAGGCCTCTGCCAACGCCTGGTGGAACTGCCAGGCTCGGTCAAATTCTCGTCCGGTCAGTGACCGGAGGGCGTTCAGTTGTTCCGCGGTCAGCCAATGACCGTCCAACTTCTGGGCGATCACGCCCGCATCGACATACCAGCGGCCCAGGCGGGCCGTATCCAGGACGATGGTGACGGAGTCACTGTTCAAGGCCGTGGTAGCTTCCAGATCGCCTTTAAGGCGCAGCGCATTCTGGTGGGTTACGCCCCGCTGCGCGGCCAGTCCGGGATCGTCGATGCCACGGCGCTCCAGTTCCATGATCACCGAGTCATCGATCCGGTAGCGCACGGAACGGTTGACGGGCTGGTCGAATACGTTCTCGACGAAGAACAGCAATATGAACGCGACAACGCCGGCCACGACCGGAGTCGCCACCCACCCCATTGAGATACCCCCGAGGACCCTGCCCCGAATCACTTCACCCTTGAAGAGGCTGATCCCCACGATGGCCCCGACCACCGCCTGGCTGCTGCTGACGGGAACGAGCGGAAACGTGGGCAAACCGCGGCTGGCGAGGAAGTACTCCAGTCCCTCGGACGCGAAGAGGAACAGGGTGATGGATTGGGCCAGTACCACGACCAGGGCCGAGATTGGCGACAGGCGGACCAGCTCGCCGCCGACCGTGCGCATGACCCGTTCCGAATAGGTGAAGACACCGACGGCAATGGCCACGGCGCCCAGGAAGAAGAGCTGTTGCGTGCCGGTCACCTGATAGAACCCGAAGATCGAGATATCGCTGAACGGGCTGTCGGGAATGAACACCCCCATCACGTTGGCGATGTTGTTCGCACCCAAGCTGTAGGAGCCGAAGGCGCCCACGACCAGAAGCCCCAGACGTGTCAGAGAGTCGAGGCGCAACAGATGGGGTTTAGCCACCCTGATGAGCCACCTCACTCCGATGAACAGAAGCACCGCCATGACACCGGAGATGGCTGGGCAGGCGACCCAGGTGATCACGATCCGGGTCAACGACGAGGTGTCGGTGGCCGAGGCCGAATAGAGGTTCCAGCCCAGGATCGCGCCGACGATGGCTTGCGATGTGGACACCGGGATCTGCATCCGCGTCATCCAGAACGTCGTCAGAGCCGAAGCCAGGGCGACGGTGAACGATCCCGCGATGGCGTTGACGGCGCCGAGGCGCCCCAGGGTGTGCGCAGCACCGGCACCGCTGATGGTGGCCCCGAGCACGATGAAGATCGAGCAGACCAGGGCGGCTGACCGAAAGCGGACCATGCGGGTGCCGACCGCGGTGCCAAACACGTTGGCAGCGTCGTTGGCGCCCAGGGACCACCCCAGGAACAAACCGCTTGAAAGAAAGAGCATGGTCTCCATCTTCGCCTCAGATACTCCTTTTGATGGCGTAGATTGCCAGCCGATCCGCCACCTCTTCGGCCCGATCGGATATACGCTCGACATTCAAAGCGAAGTATCGCAGGTGGACCTTGCGGGCCAGATCCAGCTTGCTGGCGAAGATCGCACGTTTGAGTTGGTCGCTGATCCGGTCCGCTTCCTTTTCATAGTGGTGGACCTTGAAAAGGCTGTCCTTGATCGACGCGACGTCCCGAAAGAACGCCCGCGCCGAAACGATCACCGCTTCGGCTGCAAGATGACTGGCTTCGGCCAGTTTCAGAAAACCCTGATCGAACACGTCTGGAATCTCCGGCTGTTCCACCGAGAACTGGTACAGACTGGTCTTGGCCGTGTCGATGATGTTATCGGTGTTCTCCAGCAAGCCCAGGACATCCCCCCGGTGCTCGGGGATCAAGGCGTGGCTGTAGAGATGGGATTCCACTTCGCTGCTGAGCTTGTCGGCCTTGGCTTCCAGCTTCTCTATCATTTCGATAGAGTTCTGGAACTCCGCTTCCTTGCTGTCCAGGTAAGCCTGCACCCCGTTCCGATAGACGAGCATCCCTTCAGCCACGGCATCGAAGAACTCGTCGATCTGCGCTTCGACGACCCGACTGGAACCGAACAGTCTCATACTCACTTTGCTTTCCTCTTTCCCAGGACATCCCTGAAGAAGACCAGGTACAGAACGGCCAGCACCAGTCCTGCGACCAGGGGAATCAGGCCCCGTCGCTTCGGGCGAATATTGAGGTCCAGACGGACCGCTTTGGCCGGAGCGAGATCCTTCACCGTCAGGGCTGCCGCCGTCCGGTCTGCGACACTGTAGATGTCGAAAGGCGGCGATGGATTCTTCTTGGGGTCGTACGCCGGCACCACTTTCTCGACCGAATGGACGAGCATGCCCGGCGGCAGAACGACTCCCACCCGCAAGGACCGCATCACGAAACGGGAGGTGTTGGCGAAGTTTCTCTGCAGGAAGTACTCGCCATAGGGTCGGTCCGCGTCATCAGCGGAGTACCAGTCGGGCACAGATGCCGTGATCCGAATGGTGTCACCGCTGGCGGCGGCAGTCTCGGTCTCCAGGTGCAGCATCCGGTATCCGAGGACCGTGGTCGTCGGCGCGGATCGGGAACCATCACCCGGTACGAAAGCTGCCGGGCCGGATAGAACGGAGAAATCAGTGCCGTCCAGGAAGTCGAAAGGCAGCAGGAGGTCCCCTTGACCGCCTTGACCCAGAACAGCTGTAATCTCCACTTTGCCACTTCCATCCGACCCGACGAACAGGATCTCCTCGTAGCTCAGCAGCGTATCGGGCAGCGCCGGCACCAGCACTCCCGAGTCGGTTACCGCGGCTTCGGCGGGACTGTCGAATACCGAGATCACGAAGAGCGTGAGCGCCGACAAGGCCACAAGAACCAGCATGATCGAGACTTTGCGTGCGCGCATCGCTACCACCCCGGGGTGATGCCCATGACGCGGAACCAGGTCAGGCCCGCGATGATGAGCAGAATGGTGCCGACGGTGGTCATGATCAGCCCGTACTTGAGGTTGTCCAACACCGAGTACTGGCCGGTCGAGAACAGGATCACGTTGGGCTTGGCGTTGATGGGCAGTCCGATCACCCAGTCGATGGTGAATGCCGCCGGCAGGGCCAGCCACAGCGGGTCGTATCCCAGGGTCTGGGCGATGGCGATCACGAAGGGGATGAAGATCAACGTCCGCATCGTCTTGCTCGTGAAGAAGAGGTGGCTGAACATGTTGACCGCGATCACGATGCAGTAGACCAGCCAGAAGTTCACGCCCGGCTGAATGTTCATCTGCTCGAAGAGCGTGCCCACCAACCAGCGCGCGGCCCCCGTGTCATTGAGAGCCAGGCCCCCGGCGTAGGCGCCACAGGAGAACAACATCAGGTGCCAGGGTATGTCGGCCTCGTTCCACTTCAGCAGCCCCACCTTCGGAAACAGGGCGATGACCGCTCCGATGAACGCCGCCATCACAGCCGAGATTTCGAACCCGAACACGTTCAGATGCAGCTTGTCGGTAACCCAGAGCAGGATGACCAGTCCGAAAATGACCGCCGCCTTGCGCTCGCCGGCGGTGACCGGTCCCATCTCCTTGAGCTTCTCCTCCATCTTCTCCATGCCGCCGTCGACGACCGGAGTCTCCTGATCCTTGGGTACCTTGAAAACGAAGCGGGGTCCAATCCACCAGCTGATCAGCATCGCCACGACGACGACGGGGAATGATGCAAAGAGCCAGTCCGTGTAGTAGATGCGGCTGCCGCTCATCGAGAGGATGAACGCCACGGCGATGAGGTTGGCATTGGATCCGGTCATGTAGGCGCTGGAACCGAAGTTGATACCCTGCAGGTTCTGCAGGAAGAGATTGCGTCCGAAGTTGTTGGGATTCTTGTTGCTGGCCCCGTAGATGCTGGCCACCACGATGATGATGGGCAACAGGATGGCGGCTCGCGCGGCGGTGGCCGGAATGAACGCTGCCAGCATCAGATTCAGCCCGAAGAAGGCCAGCAGAATCCACTTGGAACGCCGGCCGAAGCGCACGATCAAGGCCAGGGCGATACGCTTGGCCAGATTCGTTTTTACCAGCATGGACGACAGGATGAAGGCCAGCACGTTGAGCCAGATCACGCTGAACCCCAGCACACCCAGCACCTTGCTCTCACCCCAGCCGTGGAAGAAGACCAGCAACCCCATCAACATGAGGCTCGTGACGTGGGTGGGGATCGGCTCGCTGATCCACCACACGAGCGCGGTGGCGAACACAGCGATCACCACCTGGCCGCCACTGGTCAATCCATCCGGCGTCGGCATGTAGTACAGGCTCAGGAAGACGAGGATGCCCAGGGGAAAGCCCAGATATCGCATCCAGCGTTCACTGGCGGTGAGTTGGCGTTCGGGTACCTGGCTGAGCTTGTTTCGGCTCAGGTCCAGAACCTCGTCTATCTTGCTCAAGATCGCCTGGGCATGGGCTTGCGCGGCGGCTGCAGTCATCGTTGCTACTACCGTCCCTGTCCGGTTGACGTTTACCAGGTACTGTACGGGTTGGCGATCAGGTTCGAGTTGAAGTAGCGGGGATCTCCCGTCACCTCGTCGCCGACCCAATCCGGCTTGTCGATCTCCTGGCCCTCATCAGTGAGCTCGCATTCGGCCACGATCAAGCCCTCGTTCACTCCGTGGAACTCGTCCACTTCCCAGACCAGCTCGCCGATCGGGATCTTGTAACGGGTCTTCTCGACCAGCGGCTGCTCACACAGCTCCAGCAGTTCGGTGGCGTCGTCGAAAGGAATCTCGTATTCGAATTCCAGGCGGGTAGCACCTACGGTGATGCCTTTGATGGTCAAGGCGGCTCTTTCACCCATGGTACGTGCACGCACCACGCGCTCTTTCGCCGAGTTCAAGTAACCCTGCCGGTAGAGCGTCCCCTGGGCCAGCTCTTTCCAGCTCTCTCCGCGTACCAGAAACTTGCGTTCGATCTCCTTACCCATCGTCTTGCTCCTTCGTTGGTACAGGTTAACGCGTGCACATGCAATGGGCGTGCCGATCTTGTCCAAGATGTAAGTTGTTATTTTACATATTATTATAACATTTCCCCGCCGCAATAAATGCCAGTTGGCGAAATTTCGCCGCAAGATTGTCGAAATCTCGCCGGAATAGCTATCTTGGTGAGCATGAGACCTCGACTTGTCATGACCGTCTTGCTGGCCGTCGTTGCGCTGGGTGTTGCGAGTTGGTGGGTGCTGCTGGATCTCAGCAACATCGCCACGCCCGACTCTGTGCAGATCTCCGTTGCGACTGAACTTCAGGAGATCGAGGATAGACCCCTGGTCCGTATCGGCGTCATTTCACGCTTCGCTCCCAATGTGATATACGCCGGCTACCAGCCGATCATGGACTACCTGAACCGCGAGGGAAGCTACCACTACGAACTGAAGCTCAGCACGAGCTATCTCGACGCCGTCGAGCACCTGCGTCGGGGCGAGGTCGTCGCGTCATTCCTCGGCGCCTGGATCTATGCTCACCTCGGCCCCGAGACCACACTGATTCCCGTCGCGGCGCCCCTCAATGCCCGGGGCCGATCGGAGTTCCACGCGGTCCTGGTGACTCGTACCGATTCCCCCGTTCACTCGATCGCCGACCTGCGGGACCGCAAGGTGGCATTGCCGTCAGCCCAAGCATGGTCCGGCAACTGGCTCCAGACCGCGGCTCTGGCCCGCTTTGGCTTGAGCCCTGCAGACCTGGATTCACTGCACCACTACGACCATCACCACACGGTCGCCTGGCAGGTTCTGCGGGGGCACTTCGACGCCGGCGTGGTCAAGGAATCGGTTGCCGCGAAGTACGGCAACGAAGGCCTGCGCAGCGTTGCCCGTTCGACATCGATACCGGGCCCTCCGCTGGTCGGTTGCGACGCCGGTCCGGCCGGTGCCCTCGAGGAGATCGGTGAACTGCTGCTGAAACTTGATCCCGATAACCCACAGGATCGTTTCTTGCTGGATTCCTGGACCCGGGAGTTTTCCTACGGCTTCACGGCGGTGGATCGCCAGCAGTACCTGGATGCGTTCAAGACGAAGGGAACCGGTCAATGAGGTTCAGCGGTCTGTTCCCCCGGGGTCTGCGTGCCCGTATCCTGCTGACAGTAGGGTTGACGTCTACCCTGGTCATGATGGTGCTGTCCTGGAGCATGCTCTACAGCTGGCGACGATCCCTGGTCAGACAGGAGAAAGCCAATGCCCAGGCCGTCAGCCGGGCTTTTTCCGTCGCCGTCATCGACGCCTTGATCTTTTCCGATCAGGATCTATATCAGTCGGAGGGCTTCCTGGACAACTACGTAGACATGTTCATGGAGCAGAATTCGCGTCTGCGGGCAATCACGATCTTCGACCCCGATGGCGCGGTTGTGGCCCGCAGCTGGTACGGTGACGAGCCGCCGTGGGTCGGTGGTTCGCGGGACCAGTTGCTGGCGACCATCGCACCGACGACGACCATCACGCGCACCAGCGCCGGGCCCTGGGTTCTGGAAACCGTGTTGCCCATGCGAACGGGTGAACGCCGCTGGGGCGTGCTCGTGCTCGCGACCGAAGCCGATTCGATTCGCCGACAGATCACCCGCGCTTTCGTTCAACTGGCGTTGTTTTCCACCGCCGTATCATCGGTCATGCTGCTGCTGTTGTGGTTGATGCTCGGTCGGATCCTGGGTTCGCTGCGTACGCTGGTGACTGCCATGGACACCCTCGACTTCAACGCTGAGGACATCCCGGCCCTGCCCTATCGTCGGGATGAGATCGGCATCCTCTACAAGCACTTCCACCGCATGCAGCAGCGTCTGGACCAATCGCGCCGGGACCTGCTGGGAGCCCAACACCAGGTCTGGCATGCGGAACGATTGGCGGCCATCGGACGGCTGGCGTCCGGTCTCGCCCACGAGATCAACAACCCCCTCAACGGCATCCGCAACTGCATCTACGCGATACGCAACGATCTGGACGACCGCGCCCAGACTGCCGAGTACCTGGATATGATGGATGAGGGGCTGACCCACGCCTCCGGAGTCATCGAAAAATTGCTGGGCTTCGCCCGCAAGCAGCAATCGGGTCTGGGCCCGGTAAATCTGAACGAGGCCGTGGAGACGGTCCGGCGATTGGTGACTTTCCAGATCGAGCGCAAGCACGTCACGTTGGAGACCGAGCTGGCCGACGATCTGCCGGCCATCCTTGCCGACCGTCAGTTGTTGCAAGAAGTGATCATGAATCTATTGATCAATGCGGTCGACGCAGTGGACGAGCACGGATACATCCGGGTTTCGACCCACGAACTGGACGGGAACGTGGTCCTGCACGTCCACGATCGCGGCCAGGGCATTTCCGCGGCCGATATCGGACAGATCTTCGACCCGTTCTTCACAACGAAGCGAACCGGTCAAGGCACCGGCCTGGGATTGTCGATCAGCCTGGGCATCGTTCAGGCCCACGGGGGGCGCATCGACGTGGCGAGCAATCCGGGTGAGGATACGACATTCACCATCACTCTGCCCGCAGCGGCAGACATCGAGGATCAGGAGGCTCCCGCATGAAGATCCTGCTGGTGGAAGACGAACGCATGACGCGTGTCGCGCTGACCGGCACATTGCGCAAGGAGGGGCATGAAGTCGATCCGGCTCCCGACGGCGCCGTGGCCCTGGCGGCGCTCGACGCAGGCCGCTACGATCTGGTCCTGACGGATCTGAACCTGCCCGGCCCCGACGGCCTCGTGATCCTGGCCCGGGCGCGCGAGGACGACGCCGAGACGAAGGTGATCATCATGACCGCCTACGCGTCGACCGAAACCGCCGTCGAAGCCCTGCGCCAGGGAGCCTACGATTACGTCATCAAACCCTTCCAGACCGACGAGATGCTGGCACGAGTGCGCAACATCGACCAACTGCACGCGGTGGTCGCCGAGAACAAGGCTCTGCGCCGGAAATTGGCCGGCCCGCGCCGCCGGATCGTCGGCGACTCCCCCGGCATGAAGCGGCTCATCCAGACCATCGAGACCGTGGGCC
>Ga0070728_10006224_pt1 | contig 11381 bp, 8 predicted proteins | sample tdDd471_FD_66723 | JGI IMG/M metagenome (GOLD analysis project Ga0070728, IMG submission 66723) | Marine sediment microbial communities from the Atlantic coast under amendment with organic carbon and nitrate - tdDd47.1 | ecosystem: Environmental > Aquatic > Marine > Coastal > Sediment | place...
GACGACCCGGTTCCTGCCGCCCGCCTTCGCTCGGTACAGCGCGGTGTCGGCCGCCGAGACGGCTTCGTCGAAGCTGCGGTCCGCGCTCCAGACCGACAGGCCGATCGAGGCGGTGACCGACAGCGCGCCGCCTGGGATCGCGTTGATCGTGGTGGTGGCGAGGCGCTCGCGGAGGCGCTCCGCGGTGGCGCGCGCTCCCTGGAAGTCGGCGCCGGGGAGCAGGACGGCGATCTCTTCGCCGCCGATGCGGAACGCGCGGTCGTCGCCGCGCAACGCGCCGCGCAGCATCTCGGCGACGGCGCACAGCACGGCGTCGCCACCGGCGTGGCCGTACTGGTCGTTGACCGTCTTGAAGTGGTCGAGGTCGAGCAGCAGCAGCCCGACCGGGCCGTCCGGCGAAGGGCCGTCGACGAATTCGCCGAGGGCGCGCCGGTTGAGCAGCCCGGTGAGCGGGTCGGTGCGGGCCTCGTCGTGCGCGGTCCGCAGCGCTTGTTGCAGGTCCGCGACGTCGTCGCGCTTGGCGCGGATCCCGTCCCGCGCGGTCGCGAGCGCCTCGCGCTGCTCGATCGCGGCGTCGAGGATCGCGTCGAGCTCTTGCTGAAGCTCGCTCCGCAGGCGCTCGAAGTCCTCGGGCTCACGGAGCAGATCGAGGCGATCTCGGAACGACTCGAGCAGCCGGCGCAGCTCGGCCTCGCCGTCGAAGAGGCGCGAGAGCGTCTCGAAGATCTCGCCGAGGTACCGCTTGGTCGCGCGGAGCCCGTCGGCGCTGCGCGCGACGTAGGCGGTGAGCGTCTCGATCACGCGGAGCGCGCGGCGGACCTCGAGCCCGTCGACGCCCGACAGCTCCGCCACGCGGCCGAGGTCCGCGAGGTCGGCGCTCGGCCCGGGCAGATCGGCGGCGCGGGCCATCGGCGCGAGCCCGAACACGAACCGGTGAAACAGCTCGAGCGCGTCCTCGGTGGAGGCGTGCGGCGTCGGGTCGGGGACGTCGACGGCGTCGATCAGCGCCGCGACCGACGCGTAGTCCTCCGGCAGCCGCGCTCGGCCCAGCGCCTTGTCGACGTCGACGAGCTGGGCGCGGATCGAGGGCTCGTTGGGGAGCGCGCGCCGGAGGCGGTCGATCGACCGCGCCAGCGCGGCGCTCGCCTCGGCCAACGCGCGGCGCATGGGATCGGCGGGGCGGCGCTCGCGCATCGTGGCGCGCGCGCCGCCGCTGAGTCGACGCGCGCCCGGCTCGAGGTCGGGGAGCTCGGCGTCTCGCTCGGGGCTTCGGTAGGAACGAAAGCGGCTCACGACTCGGGCTCCGTCGGGTCTGGGTCGTCGGGTGGGGTGACGAGGATGATCTCGACGCGCCGGTTGCGGGCGCGGCCCGCGGCGGTGTCGTTGTCCGCGACCGGGCGAGACTCGGCGTAGCCGGCGATGCTCGCCTGCACCTCGCCGAGCGTCCCGGACGCGGACAGCTGGCGCAGCACCGCCGTCGAGCGCGCCGCGGACAGCTCCCAGTTCGAGGGGAAGCGGCCGGTGTGGATCGGGCGGTCGTCGGTGTGCCCCTCGATCGCGATCTCGTCCGCGAAGGTCTCCGCGATCGTGCCGATCTCCTGCAGGAGCGGGCGCGCCTCGGGGATGAGCACGTCCGAGCCGCTCTCGAACAGGACGCCGTCGCGGATCCGCAGCGCCACCCCCCGCGGCACCGGCTCGGCGTCGACCTCGCCGTCGATGTCGTGCTGCTCGAGGGCCTCGCGCACCTGCATGATCGTCGGCGCGTTCTCGAGCACCGACGGCGCCGCCGGCGAGCCGCCGGGCGCGACGGTCACCGGAGAGTCGGAGCGCGCCGCGAAGTCGCCCTGGCTCTCGAACTGCACGCCGAAGGCGTCGCGGACCGAGCCCATCATCGTGCGGAACTCGACGATGTCCATGTTGGCGAACGACAGCAGCAGCACGAAGAACGTCAGCAGCAACGTCGCCATGTCGCTGAACGTCGCCATCCAGGCGGGCGCGCCCTCGTCGACCTCCTCGTCGTCGAGCTCCTCGAGCATCAGGCCGCCTCCTTGACGTCTCGCTCCTTCGGGGCGAGGCGCGCCTCGAGCTTCTCCTGCAGGATGGTCGCGTTCTGGCCGCGGACGATCGCCTCGATGCCCTCGATGATCACGATCATCCGCGCCGACTCCTCCTTGCTGCGCAGCGAGAGCTTGTCGGCGATGGGCCCGGTCACGAGGAACGCGAAGACCGCGCCGTACATCGTGGTCAGCAGCGCGACCGCCATCGACGGACCGATGGCGGAGGGATCGTCGAGCGTCTGGAGCATCTGCACCAGGCCGATCAGGGTGCCGATCATCCCCATCGAGGGCGCGGTGGTGCTCATGAACTTGAACAGCTTCTGCCCGCGCGAGTGCCGCTCCTTCATGCTGACGAGCTCGGCCCGCAGCGTGTGGACGATCTCGCCCTCGGGCAGGCCGTCGACCGCCATGCGCACGCCCTTGGCCATGAAGGCGTCGTCGATGGTCTCGTTCTCGAGCGCGAGGATGCCCTCGCGCCGGGCGACCGCGCTGAGCTCGACCAGCCGCTTGATGGTCTCGGAGACGGGGATCGTCTTGCCGCTCTTGATCGCGTTCATCGCGACCTTGAACCCGCCGAGCACCTTCTCGAGGCGCTCCATGATCAGCGTCGCGGCGATCGTCCCTCCGATCACGATGAGGATGCTCGGCCCGTCGATGAACGCGCCGAGCGAGCCCCCGAGGAGGATGGATCCGATGATGAGGCCGAATCCGAGGACGATTCCGATGATCGTGGCGAGGTCCATGCGTGCTCTCTTCCGGCCGAGGTCAGCTCACCTTCGACATCGGACGTCCGCGCGCGTCCTTGAGCAGCGACGTCGCGACGTCGCACGATTCCGGGCGCAGCTCGACGCCCGCGAGGTCGCCGCTGACGCTCAGGTTGCGCACGTCGCCGACGAGCCGCGGGCGGCCGACGATGTCGAGCACGGTGATCTCGAGGCGGTCGTCGAGCTGCACGTCGAGGGAGCGGAGGCCCTCGATCTGCAGGCCGCGCGCGCTGAGGTCGACGATGCGCGCGCGCACCGAAGCGCCGCGCTCCGACTCGACGGTCGCGTCGAGGCTCACCTCGACGCGGTCGTCGCGGCGCATGTACTCGACGAGCGAGCCGCCGGACACGAGCGCCTCGACCTCGATGCGGCGCGGTCGGCGCTTCGCCGTGCGCCGCGCGCGGATGGCCTCGACGTCCTCGCTCAGGAGCTGCTCGGCGAGGTCTCGCATGGCGTGCGAGGCCTCGTGGTCGGTCTGGCCGATGATGAACGGCCGCCGCCGCGTCACCGACTCGTGCACCACGCGGCTCATCGGCAGCGTCGCGGCGACCGGCAGGTCGAGGTCGAGGAAGTCGCGGGCCATCCGCGACAGCGCCTCGAGCACCCGCCGCTGGTCCGGGCGCTCGAGCATGTTGCCCACGATGCGCGTGGCGAAGCCGCCCGCGACCTGGTCGAACGCGTCCTCGAGCCCGGCGCCGAGCGCGGCGGTCCGCCGGCGCAGATCGCGCATCCGCTCGGTCTCGCGGTGCGCACAGGCCTCTTCGAACGCCTCGCGCTGGGCGTGGTTCTCGAGCCGGCTCCGCAGGTCGCGGTGGACCGCCGCCTTCACGAAGCAGTAAGCGTTTTGCATCGCGGTCAGCTGCGGGCTGCTGACGACCAGGCGCAGGTCGGCCGCGATCCAGAAGTCGACCACGTTGAAGCTCACGCCCGCGCCGACGTCCAGGATGACGACGTCGGCGTCGAGCCCCCGCACGTGGCGCACGAGCTTGAGCTTCACGGCGTGGGGGAGGTTCGCGGCGCCGTGGATCGCGCCGATGCCGGGCACGAGGAACAGCCGCGACGTCCCGGTCGGGCGCACGATCTCCTCGAGCGACGCGACCTCCTTGCCCAAGAACGCCGACAGGGTGAGCCCGGGGCGGTCGATCCCGAGCAAGGTGTGCTGGTTGGGCGCGCCCAGGTCGAGGTCGACGAGGATCGTGCGCAGGCCGATGTCCGCCATCGCGATGGACAGGTTCGACGCCACGACGCTCTTGCCGACGCCGCCCTTGCCGCCTCCGACTCCGAGGAGGATGGTCATCAGCTCGCCCTGACGAACCGCTGCGCTTCGCGCGCCGCGGCCGGTCGCGCCAGGGTCCGGTCCACGAGCTCGCGGGTGCGCTCGCGCGCCACGCCGATCAGCTCGCTCCGCCGGACGAACGCCCGCTCGGAAAGGCTCACCCGGTCGGCGATCGCCGCGCGCAGCGCGCCGGTCATCCGCTCGACGGTGACGTCCCGCTCGGGCCGCGTCAGGTCGAGGTGAAAGCGCGGGTCGACCCCGAAGTAGTCCTGCATCCAGGCGCTCGACGCGGTCGACGCCATGCTCACGACCGGCGTGCCGACCGCGAACGGGATGATGAGGGAGTGCAGCCGCTGGCCGAGCACGGCCGCGCACCGCTGATAGACCCCGGCGAGCAGCGCCGGCCGATCGAGGCTCGCCCCGGCGTACAGCGCGGGCATCGCCTCGTGCAGCAGCACCACCGAGCCGCGGGGCAGGCTCGCCTTGAGCAGCTCGCCGACCTCGACGTCGTTGGGGGTCAGCAGGTGCGGGGTGAACACGACCTGGCAGCCGTCCTGCTCGATCATCGCGCGGAGCGAGTCGATCAGGGTGCGGACGAAGTGCTCGAAGTTCTCCGCGAACGGCGGGGCGAAGCGCTCCTGGGCGCGGTCGAGCCGCAGGCACAGGCCCACGGTCGGTCGATCGGCGGCGAGCTGGGGCAGGTGCACGCGGCCCGGCTCGACGTGCAGCGCGCAGTCCGGGACGAGCTCGACGCCGCCCTCCACGCCGAAGCGCTCGCGGAGCATCCGCACCGAGCCCGGCTCGCGGACGCTGAAGTGCGCCGCGCGCCGGACGGTCTCGCGCACGTGCGCCGCGGTCTGCTCCGGGAAGTGCTCGGGCGCGTACGCGCGGTAGTTGTAGCCGGTCGAGTAGATCGCGTAGGGCACGGTCAGCGTGCGCAGCAGGTCCTGCGGGATGTCGAAGCCCCAGCCGGACGGCGATCCGTCCTGGGGCCGGTGGTACAGGATGCCGCCGCCGCCGAGGACCACGAGGTCGTAGTGCTCGTTGAGCGTCTCGATGGTCTCGGCGCGGAACGGGAAGTCGTAGACGAAGCTCTGGTCGAGCGTGACGTCGAGCCCGACTCGGTCGACGGCTTCGCCGAACACGTCCGCGAAGCCGGCGAAGATCGCCTGGTCGCCGAGGTTGTTGCCGAAGCCGTTGAGCACGAGCACACGGCGGGAGCGAGGGGCGGTCATCGGGTCCTCCGGAGGTTCACGGGGGTGGGCATGCTTCCACGGGGGGGCACCAGCGCGTTGCACGCGGCGCGGACATCGGCGTCATGGGGGCCGTTCGCGGCGGCGCGCGCGAGCAGCTGACCGGCGCGCGGGGCGCCGAGGCGCTGGAAGTACTCGACCACCTGCCGCAGGGTGCTCAGCGTCGGGCCGGCGAACCCCGGGCGCTGCAGCAGCGCCGCGAAGGTGGACAGGCGGTCCATCGACGCGTCGCCCTCGAGCACGAGCGCCTTGGTGCGCTCGACGAGGCGGTAGGTGTCGAGCCGCTCGGCGACCCAAGCGCCGGTGCGCTCGGGCCACGGCAGCATCGCCGGCGTGAACGGCAGCGGCAGCACCTCGTCGGCGAGCGACGGGTCGCGCGAGGCGAGCACGAACAGGGTCTGGCCGTCGACGACCCGCTCGATGGTGAAGCCGGCCCGGCTCAGCAGGCCGCAGAGGGTGTTCGCGCTGAAGCTGGTGAGGTGCGCGTTCTGGAAGAAGTTGGCCTCGAGCGGCCCGTACGGGTGCGTGACGTTGGGCACCTCGAGCAGGAGCCGGCCGCCGGGCTCGAGCCAGCGGCGCACGTGGGCGAGCACGCCGAGCGGGTCGTGCAGGTGCTCGAAGACGTGGAACATCTGCACCTGGTCCACCCGCGCGGGGAAGGCCGGAGCGGCGCCCGCGTCGGCGAGGTCGAGCTCCTCGAGCACGCCCACGAAGACGTCGATGCCCCGCACGATGGCCTGCGACGCCTCGCGCACCCCGGGCTCGACGCCGTAGGCCTCGATCCCGGCGGTCGCCCGCATCTGCGCCAGCGTCTGCCCATCCCGGCAGCCGATCTCGAGGACCCGGTCGCCCGGCTCGAGCCCGCCGAGCTTCACCGCGATCTCCGCCTGCCGCCGGTACCGCTCGCGGCGCGCCTCGAGGTAGCCCTCGTCGTCGGGGCCGACGAAGCGGCCGTCCGCCGTCGGGAGCTTCACCGAGCGGTACTGCTGGCGGTACGCCTCGCGGTAGTACTCCGCGAGCGCCTCGGCGGTCGGGTAGGGGTCGACGCGGACCAGCCCGCAGGTGCGGCAGCAGACGTTGCGGACGTCCATGCCGAAGCGCCCGCGCAGCCCGACGACGATCGCGTCGCGGGCCGGCGCATCGCACAGCGGGCAGGCAGAGCTCTGGAGGCGTGCCTCGGAGCGGGGAGCCGGTCGAGGGTGGGTCAGCATGCCGCCGGGCTGTGCACGCTCGGTGCCAGGCCGCCGCGGCGGGGCCGCGACGGCCGACGCCCCTGGCTCGCCAAGGGCCCGACGCTCGGACCGTCGAAGCGTTGACGCCCGGCGGGCCGCGCCCCCGGTCGCCCCACCCGGGCGGGCGGGTGCACCGCTTGCAGTTCGGTGGCGGCATGACGCCTACCCTGTTTCAGAGCGAGCGCGGGCTCCCGAGCGTTCGGTTCGGCCCCGAGGCGCTCGAGGACCCCATCGACCCCGAGGACGGCGCGCGCGCGTTCGTCCGGCCGGACCAGCTCGGCGGCGGCGACCACGTCGTCGTGTTCGGCGCCGGGCTCGGCTATCGGCTGCGGCGGCTCGACGAGCTCGGCGCCGCGCCGATCGTCTTCGAGCCGTGCCCGGACGTCCTGCGCCTCGCGCGCGAGCACGGACCCGGGGTGCCGGCCACGACGCCCGTGTTCACCGATCCGGCGGCCCTCCACCAGCACCTGCTGCGCGTGTCGGGGCCCGACGACCGGACCCTCCTGCTGTGCCCGCCGCCCTACCAGCGCGCGTTCCCCGACGCGTACGCCTCGGTCTCGCGGCTGATCGACGAGGTGCAGGGGCTGGTGCTGCTGCGCCGCAACAGCATCGCGGAGCGGTCCGCGCCGATGGTCGAGCAGGCGATCGTGAACCTGCCCCGCCTCGCGTCGGTCCCGACCCTCGACGGGCTCGGCCGACCGCTCGACGGCGTGCCCGCCTTCCTCGTCGCTGCCGGCCCGTCGCTGGACCGCAACCGGCACCTGCTGTCGGCGGCCGCCGAGCGAGGAGCGGTGTTCGCGGTGAACACGTCCGCGCCCGCCATCGCGGCGGTCGGCGCGCCGATCGATCTGCTCGTCGTCCTCGAGATGCTCGACGTGTCGCGCAACATGGAGGTCGCGCGCGACGTGACGCGCGCCATCGCGCTCGACGTCAGCGCCGGGCGCGCCAACTACGACGTCCTCGACGCGCCCGCCGTGGCTTACTGCGGAGACGCGACGCACTACCGCTGGCTCGCGGACCGCATCGGGACCGCGCCGGTCGGCTACGGCGGCTCGGTGGCGACCGCGGCGTTCGCGCTCGCCGCCCGGCTGGGCGCCGACCCGATCGTGCTGCTGGGCCAGGACCTCGCCTACACCGGCGGGCGCGGCTACGCGTCCGACACCCTCTTCGACGAGACGACGGTGCGCCGCGACGGCCGGCATCTGGTGATCGAGCGGGTGGCCGCGTGGGAGGAGATCACCCGCAGCGGGGGGCTGAAGGTCCCCGGCAAGGTGCGCCCGTGCGTCGATCTGCCCGCGTGGGGCGGCGAAGGGGAGGTGATGAGCACCCACGAGCTCGTGTGCTTCCTGCGCTGGTTCGAGGGCGCCGCGCGCGCGATGAAGGGGACGCGCCGGCTGGTGAACGCCACCGAGGGCGGGGCGTCGATCGACGGCTTCGAGGAGACGCCGCTCGCCGCGCTCCTCGACGAGCTGCCGCCGCGCTCGCACGGGCTGGCCGAGGCGCTCGCGTCCGCGCCGGCCCTCGGGCCCGACGGGGTGCGTCGCGCCGCGCGCGAGATCGCGGACGGATCGCGCGCGCTCGCCACGGCGGCCAAGCGCTGCGAGCGCGCCCTCGCCAAGGGGGACGCGCGCGCGCTCGCGAGGGCGACCGCCGCCGTGGGGGCCCTCGCCAAGGAGGCGCCCCTCGTGGAGGCCCACGTCGCCGGCGAGCTCGCGGCGATCCTCGCCGACGAGGACCTCGCGCCCGCGCCGCGCGAGCGCCGCACGTGGGGCGCGATCCGCTCGTCCGCGCAGCGCTGCGCCGACCTGGCCCGCGCCGCCGCCTGCGAGGTCGACTGAAATCAATCGCTCAAGGCCAGCGACTCCTCGCCCGAAGACGTGGGTGACCCAGGGGGCGGGACGCCCCCGCAGCAAGACTCAAGGAGGAGTCAAATGGCATTGACGATGAACACGAACGTCGCGTCGCTGATTGCGCAGCGCAACGTGAACGCGACCCAGGACCGCCTCAACTCGAACTTCGGCCGCCTCTCCACGGGCCTGCGGATCAACTCGGCGTCCGACGACGCCGCCGGCCTCGCCATCAGCGAGCAGCTCAAGTCGCAGATCCGGTCGCTGGGCCAGGCCGAGCGCAACGCGCACGACGGCAACAGCATGCTCCAGGTCGCCGAGGGCGCGATGAACGAGGTGAGCGGCATCCTGACGCGCATCCGCGAGCTGGCCGTCCAGTCCGCGACCGACACCCTCGGCTCGACCGAGCGCGGCTTCCTCGACCAGGAGGTCAGCGCGCTCAAGGCCGAGCTCGACCGGATCGCGGAGGTCACCGAGTTCAACGGCGTGAAGCTCCTCGACGGAGGCGCGACCGGCAACACCTTCAGCTTCCAGGTCGGCATCGGCGCCACCACGTCGGACCGCATCAGCGCGACGATCCGCGGCACCCGCGCCACCGACATCGGCATCGTCACCGGCGGCGCCGTGAGCAGCGTCGCGGGCATCGACCTGACCACGATCACCGGCGCGCAGAACGCGCTGGGCGTCGTCGACCGCGCCATCTCCGACGTCTCCTCGCGCCGCGCCGACATGGGCGCGGTGCAGAACCGGATGGTCGTGACCATCGCGAACCTCGGGTCGGCCCGCGAGAACCTGTCGGCCGCCAACAGCCGCATCCGCGACGTCGACATCGCGTCGGAGACCGCCGCGATGACCAAGAACAACATCCTCATGCAGGCCGGCGTGTCGGTCCTCGCGCAGGCGAACCAGTCGCCGTCGATCGCCCTCTCGCTGCTCGGAGGCTGACGCGCGTCCGGTAGGCACCCCGGCACCCCGCTCATGGAGAACGACGCCCGCCTCACTCGAGGCGGGCGTCGCCGCATTTAATCCTCAAGTTTCGCGGGGTTCCGACCGATTCACAGGGAGCTGAGAGAGACCCCGACTGGTACTCGGCTCTCAGCAAACCGAGCGGGTCCGGAGGACCCGCATCCCGACTCATGGAGGAGAATCATCATGGCAATCTCGATCAACACCAACGTCGCGTCGATGAACGCGCAGCGGAACCTCGGCCGGACTCAGGGCGCCCTCGCGGGTAACCTGGGGCGGCTGTCCACGGGGCTCCGCATCAACACGGCCTCGGACGACGCGGCGGGCCTGGCCATCAGCGAGAAGCTGAAGTCCCAGGTGCGCAGCCTCGGCCAGGCGGAGCGCAACGCGAACGACGCCGTCAGCATGCTGCAGACGGCCGAGGGCGCGATGAACGAGGTGAGCGGCATCCTGACCCGGATGCGTGAGCTCTCCGTGCAGTCGGCCAACGGGACGCTCGGCAGCGACGAGCGCGGGTTCCTGAACGACGAGGTCACGGCGCTGCGGGACGAGCTCGACCGCATCGCGAACGTGACCGAGTTCAACGGGAACTCGCTCCTGACGGGCGGCACGACCGGGACGACCTTCAACTTCCAGGTGGGCATCGGTGCGACGAGCAGCGACTCCATCTCGGCCACGATCAAGGGCGTGGCCTCCGCCGACCTCGGCGGGGTGACCGGAGGCCTCGGCTCGGTCGACATCTCGACGTCCACCGGCGCGCGGGACGCGCTGGCGGTCATCGACCAGGCGATCAACGACGTGTCCTCGCGCCGAGCCGACATGGGCTCGGTGCAGAACCGGTTGAACGTGACCATCTCCAACCTCGGCAGCGCCCGCGAGAACCTCTCGGCGGCCAACTCCCGCATCCGTGACGTCGACGTGGCGTCCGAGACGGCGGACATGACGCGCAACAACATCCTGATGCAGGCCGGCGTGTCGGTCCTCGCGCAAGCCAACCAGGCGCCGTCGGTGGCGCTGGCGCTGCTGGGCTGAGCCCGGTCGCGTCCCCCGACGACTCGAACAGGGCCCCGCGGAGCTTCGGCTTCGCGGGGCTCTTCGTGTTTCGAATCCCGCCGCGTCTTTTTTCCTCAAGGTCCGCGCGCGACCGGTCGATGGATGGGGCAGAGTGCTGCCCTCCATCACCTTCAGCGGTCTCGCCACCGGCATCGACAGCGCGAGCATCATCGATCAGCTCATCGCCGCCGAGCGCCAGCCGATCGTGCGGCTGCAGCAGCGGCAGCAGGTGTTCGACACCCAGGCGAACAAGCTCCGCAGCCTCCAGTCCAAGCTCGAGGCGCTCCAGAGCGCGGCGACCGAGCTCGGCGAGCGCGACGACGTGCTCGCGTCGCAGGTGAGCTCGAGCGACGAGGGCGTGTTCACGGCGTCCATCCACGGCGCGGCCGCGCTCGGCCCCACCTCCATCCACGTCGATCGGCTCGCCAGCGCGCAGAAGACCTACTCGGACGCCATCGGCGCCGCCGACACCTCCGGGCTCTTCGGCACCGGCACGCTGACCCTCGCGGTGGGCGACGACGACCCGATCGACGTGACGATCGAGGCGACCGACACCCTCGAGAGCGTCGCGTCGAAGATCAACTCGTCCGGCGCGGACGTCACCGCCGGCGTCGTCTTCGACGGCACGGACTACCGGCTGCGGGTGACCGGCAACGACACCGGCGCCGATCGCGCGATCGCGTTCACCGAGTCGGGCACGACCCTCGGTCTCGACGATCCGGCCAACGAGGTGCAGGCCGCGACCGACGCGTCGTTCACCGTCGACGGCTTCCCGATGACGCGGCCGACCAACTCGTTCTCGGACGCGCTGCCCGGGGTGACGATCACGCTCACCGGCGAGTCGCCCGACGCCGACGCCGCGACGCTGTCGGTGAGCCGCGACCCGGACGCGGTGCGCGAGCGCGCGCAGGGCTTCGTCGACGCCTACAACGA
>Ga0070728_10006228_pt1 | contig 11377 bp, 8 predicted proteins | sample tdDd471_FD_66723 | JGI IMG/M metagenome (GOLD analysis project Ga0070728, IMG submission 66723) | Marine sediment microbial communities from the Atlantic coast under amendment with organic carbon and nitrate - tdDd47.1 | ecosystem: Environmental > Aquatic > Marine > Coastal > Sediment | place...
CAGGTACGCGTGTGACGCCGCATTAATCGCCATGGTCGCAGCCGGCGCGCTGTCCTGCAGCCCGGACGCGTCTGCGCCGTAGCGCGTGATCCAGCCCGGCAAGATGGCTTTGTCGATATCGTTTTCCGTGATACCGGCGGCCGTTTCTGCGGGCGTCAGGTCGTACCCGAACGGCTCCGCTTGTGGGCCCACCGGTCCTGGCAGCCCAGACCCGATGTCCGGGTCATTCTGTGCCTGTTCAACGCTGATCGCATCGTCCGGATCAACACCGTAGGCAAGCCCGGTGATCCGCTTGCCGCCCGCATCGAACTGCTCCTGCCCCGGGTAAGGGCCGTGCCGCAGCGTGCGGCCGATTTCTTCGGCGAGCTGCTGGTCAATCATACGGTCATCGTCCTGGTCGCCTTCCACCGTTTCCGGAGGGAACGGGCTGCCTTCGTAGTAACGGGTCAACTGCACCAGCGGCAAGCGCCGCATGATCGATACAATCACGCCGTTGGCCGGCGCCGTGTCGCACGTTATGAATCCTCCGTTCTCGTCACCGGGAAACAGGCTCGCGGTGAATCCCGACACAATCTCAGCGCCATCGAACGCAACCACCAGGTCGTCGATTGAATCGACCCGAAACGGGAAATAGAAAACCGCGCTGCCCGAGGCAGTGTGGTTTATCAACAAGTTCTCTTTTTGCAGCGTCATGTCGTATTACCTCAAAACTGCAGCGGCTCGAACGGCATGTTCGTGCGCATTTCATCCGGCTCGCGTGCGCGCTGTTGCGCGAGCCCTTGCAATTCGTACTTATCAATGATGTCGAGCTTGGCCCGCTCGTTGGCTTCCGCCAGCGCCATCCGCAGAAGCTGCGCGCGATTGTTGCTGCCCATGTCACCTTTGCCGCCCGGGCGCGGTGCCTTTTTGTAGGTGTCTGAACCGACGAGCCGTTGCAGTGATTCCGCACGCCGGCGACCGACGGCCACCTGGTACTCGAACAGTGCCCAGCCGGCGCCGCGCTCGTCGTGCACGTCGTTGTGCAAGTCGATATCGCCACCCAGGTAGGAGAACACCGCACGCGGTTGCGACGGTGCCACGTTGTTCATCATCAGCTCGTCAAGCAACGGGTTGTATTTGCGCTTCGACTTGTACGTCGGCATGAAGAAGTCCGGCCCGACCGAGCCGGCCATCAGGATCGGCCGTCCGAACACGTCCACCCGCGGCGGGATTTCGTTGCTGAGATAGCCCGAACGATGGCCGATCATCCGTTGCAGATCGCCCCAGTAACTCCCGGTTTCGTAAGACCGCTTAATCTTGCCTTCGCCGACCGCCTCGTCCGGCAAACCCGTCATGTCCAAGAACTCCTGGCGGTTCGCAGCGTCGTCGGCCTTGTAAATCTCGTCACCGTGGATGGTCGTGACGTGCGTCACCCAGCGGGGCACCATCGATGCCATCAGGTTCTGGCTGGAACGCTTGGCGGTCACGATGGCATTCCAATCCGTTGACAGGATTTCGAACATCTCGGACATGCCCTGCATGTAGGACTTCGAGGTCAGCGACTCGGCAACACCCAGCACGGCCGCAAACGCCGCTTCATTCTGTTTTTCGGGGTCGGTTTCCAGCGCCATGGCGTTCAACGTCTGCGCCATCATGCCGATCTGCATGCCGACCGGATCCAGCCCGTTGTAGCTGAACAGGTAATCGCCGACACGGATCGACCACGGCTGATAACCCTGGTCACGCCATACCTTGTTCATGGACGGGTCTTTCGGCCCGGCACCGGTGATGTTCCCTTGCACCGTAAAGTAGCTGGCGGCGCCCAGGATCCCGGAGCCCGTGACGAGCTTGCCGATAGCCATGTCCGCGCGGGCGCCGCCAGCCTTAACATCAGCCCACCATTTTGGGTTCGCCCACGCGAGCGGCGACCGCTCAACCGAGTATTTCGCGATGTTGAACGGCGTGCGCACAAACGGCATGACGAATTTCAACATCGGGAAACGGCCGGTCATACCCTGCAGACTCTTCACCAGATCGCTGCTGATCGGATCGGTGAACGTCATCTTCTGGGCTTGCAACATAGACTCGGCGTACATGTCCTCGGTCGGCTCGTTCAACAGCTCGGACACGCGATCGGCGTATTCCTTGGAGCCGAACGGCAGTCCTTCCTGGCTGGCCTTGCGATACGCCTGCGCCCCCAGTTCCATGCGGTAGTTCAAACCTTTGAACAGTTCGTCCTCGGCCATCAGTGCACGGCCCGGCCAGCCCACGACCCAGTCGCCGAGGAAATCGACGCCCTTGCCGTAAATCGAATCCGGATCCACGCCAAACTCGGTGGCGCTGATAGCGCGATGCCGATCGAGGCCAGCATCGGACAGCTTGGTGCCCATGCCGAGGGTTTCTTCGCCGGTTTTCAGCGCGCGACCGGCCAGGCGAATGCCATCGGCCCAGCCGCCGAGGTACGAGTTAAGCTGCCCCATCGCCTCGGATGCGCGCACGCCGTCGTCGGCGCCCGTGATGGCGCGCCTGATCGATCCCACGCCGGCGGCGGCAAACCGCTCCGGCACGGCCATGGCATTGGCCATCGTGTTGCCGAGCATGTTCTTGGCATGCGTGACCGGGCTGGACAGCAACCCGTTGATCCACACCTGCAGAATGACGTCGCGTGATTTTGCCCAGGCGCCCTTGGACGCCAGGTCCGACACCCTGCCGAGATCCTTCGCCGACGCAATCTTGTTCGCCAACGCTTTCGCCGTTTTCACGCCGCCGGTGGCCTGCAAGATCTCTTCCATGGCGATCTGCTGGTAGTTCGCACCCGTGGTTTGCCCGGTCGATTGCGCGGGGATCTGCAGCGCCCGCATGGCACGTCCGATCTCGCCGACCGCCCCCTGCACGGACTGTTGAAATAAGGAATGCTTGGCAGCCATCCGGCGAAATTCCAGCCAGTCGGCAGGTGACGCGGCGGCTTCGTTGTTGACCAGCCAGCGCGCACGCTTTTGCATTTCATCGGCCGAGTTGGCGAGCACGATACGTGCCGCGGTGACCTGCTCTGCGTTCCACATGTCGCCGGGCTCGCGCCGCAGCATCATGTCAATCGCATCACCGCGCTGCTGCTGCAAGTGGTCAGCCCACCGCTGCGCCTTCTCGGCATCGCGGTAAGCATTCGGGTGTGCCGGCGTGCCGTCGTGATTGAGCACGCGAAACAGGCCGTCTTCGCCCTCTTCGACGCGAATCGGCTCCCGTTCCCACGGCAACATCGCCTTCGCGTCCTCCATCGTCTTGTCAGTCGAGATGCGTCCACGTCGAGCGGCTTCGAAGCCCTTGTTCTGCTCCGCCACCTCATCGAGGATGCGGGCAACGTCGTCGTTGTCCTCCATCGTCTCGATGTAATTCATGTTGATGTTGCGGTCTTTTGTGCGCGGTTCCGGTGGCCCCTGCACCTTGCGCGCTTCGCTCGCGTTGGCGAGTTTTTCTGCGCTCGCCTGGTACATCGCAGGTGTTTCACGGGAAACAGCCGGCGGCTCCGGTTTCTGGAATCGCTCGGTGTCACGACCTAACGCGGTGTTCTGCGAGTCGAACAGGTCGCGGCCGGTTTGCTTGACCTTATCGACGACGGTGCCGAGTGCACTCACGTCAGCTGAACCGCGTTGTGAAGCCGGCGACCCGGATGCCGGTCCGCGCGGCAGTGATGACAGATGCTGCACGGCTTGTTCGTATTGATCAGCAATCCAGCGTGCGCCTTCGCGCAGACCTTCCCGACCGGACTGCGTAGCAACGGCGCGCGTAGCACCCACCGCGCCTTCGAACAGCCAGCCGAGTGCAGCGCCTTCGCCGGCCATCTGCAGCCGTCGTGCCACCCGGCCCAGTGCCTGCGACTGGTTCTCTGACAGGTACAGCGACTCGCGCAGTGATTCCGCGATCAGTTGCGTGGCTTGCGGGTTTTCTTCCTGAAAACTTGTCAACTCGTCGGGCAGATCGAGCGACTCTTCGCCTTCGTTGAAAAACAGCATGTCCGACAGCAAAGGGTCGTCCGGGTCGAACGCTGTTGCATCGCCGAGGCCGCCGCCGACCAACCATGCCGCGTATGCGCCCATGCCGGCCGTTTTCAGCACACCAGCCGCCGGTCCGCCCACCGCGAAGAACTGCGCGACCGGTTCCACGAATTGGCCCGGTGCGGTTTTCGGCTCTTCGAACAGGCTTGACACCTGATCGACCGTCAATTCCTGGTTGGCGAGCTCGTTTTGTATGTTGTTGGCTTCTTCCTGCGCCGACTTACCGGACAGCAGCGGCACTGCCGGCATGCCGGTGGTCGGCCCGACCCGCATCGGCATGGTTTCCATCAACTGCTCGTAGCCCTTCGCCACACCCCGCGGTAGCGCGCGCATAAAGATATCGCTGACCGGCTCGCCCATCTTCGACATGGCCCGCTGATTCATTTCAGTGGCAAACGACTCGTAATCGGTTTCCGCCATCTCGATCAGGCGCCGGTCTTCACGACGCTCCTGCGAACGCTCCATGAACAACGTATCGGCGCTGTCACGGGTCGTGTCCATGGACTCAAACGAGTGCAGCGGCGCTGGCACTGGCGGTCCTTGTACGGGTTTCTCAGCCATCACTCATCCGCCTTCAATATCGTGCCGCCGCTGTCTGTTTCTTCAAACACCTTGAACCGTTCCCAGTTGTCCTTGGCGTACTGCATCGGGTCGTCAGTCGGGTTGCTCAACCACCACTCCGCGAACTCCGCCTGGAACAACCGGGCGTTGGCGTTACGCTCCGGGGTCTTGTCGTCCCAGCGTTCGGTGATCTCGTCGACGCCGGCGCCGCGAATGTTCGAGAACGCAAAATCGAGCGCCGTGCGATAACGGTAGTTTTTCAGGTGCGCCTCGTCCGCGCCGCCGATCCGCTGTGCCAGCTTGTCGAAGGTGGTGGTGTTGAACTCGTCACGCCGGGCGGCGATCTCCTCGAGCAGGGCCGACTGGTTTTCGACAAACGAACCGCTCTGCGAGGCCAGCCCGGCAATGCGCACCAGGTAATCGCGCTCCAGATCCGCATCGTTGATGCCGGACTGTTCCCGTCGCGACATCAGGTTGTTCAGCGTTGACACGTCGGTGTTGCGGTAACGACCGCTGCGCACGTTCTGGTTGAACTGGCCGCGCGGCATCTGGCCGGCCACAATCGAAGTGATGTCGGCAATGAACGCGCTCTTCTGGGCGTTTTCTTTCTGGTCAGCGACGCGGTTGTCGATGTCGTCGATCGCATCCAGCACAGAGTCCAGCATGTCCTGCTTGACCTCGGCAGGCGCTTCGGATGCACCCATCTGCTCGATCAGGTCGGTGAGCACGCCGGTGTTTTCGCTTTTGATCGCGGTGGTGACGGCACGATACAGAGTGTCGGTTGCCTCCATTTCGTACGTCAGCTCGTTGCGGTCCGACAGCTCGTCCGCGCCGATAAAGCCCGCTTCGAATGCCACCGTGTTGGCCTCGAGAATGCCGTCGTAATCACCGCTCTGGCGAAGCACAGCGGTTTCTTCGTCGAGGTTGGCTTTCTTGTCCTCGATGAACAGGTCGCGCTGACGCTTCAGCAGCACGTCCCACGTGCCGGCACGCAGCGTGGCCGCCTGGGCACCGAACTTCTGTTTCGCCAGCCGGTTCGTGACGTTGCTGAGCGCATGCGATTCCAGCGTTTTCAGTCGTTCCTGCGACTGCTTGAGCATGACCTCGTAGGTGCGTTTTTCTTCGCCGGACGCGTCGTCCTCGGTGAACCGCTGCGTGTAGCTGTTCTCCAGCTCGACCAACCCGGTGCGATAAATCGCGATGGCGCGGTTGTACTGGCTGCCTGCCTCAGCGGCCTCCGCGGCTTTGTGATACTCGTGCGCGGCCTGGCTGACCTGGCTGAACGCCTGTCCTGCTTGCAGGTACGGTGCGGCCACGGTGTTGGCGGGAACACCGGTGCTCGGTTCGGCCTGGGCCACGAAATAGCGCGGTATCTCCATCAGCCACCCCACCAGCCGGCATCAACGCCGATCGTTGCAAAACTGCCAATGCTGGAGGCTGCCTGCCCGTAGGCTTGCCACTTGAGGGCATCGCCCTGCGCATCGACAGCAGCCGCAGCGTCGGCCCCGGCTTCACGCGTCACCGCGATATCAAACTGGAACTCGGTCAAGGAATCGTTGCGATTCTCCAGCGCCGATCGTGACCCGATGTCAGCACCGGCGCCTGCAACGGCGGCATCCAGCTTGCCGGAAAACTCGTCACGCGCCTTTGTCGTGCGCCGCACTTGCTCGTCGGTCGCGCGCTGTATTTTGGCTTCCTGACGATCCGATGCTTTGCCTGCCGCATTCGCCCCAAGCAAGGACGAGCCGACCGAAATGACCGCGGCGCCCGCGGCTACCCACTCAGCCATGACACAGCACCTTCTGATACATCGTGGTCGATTCGGCGTATTCGCCGACGCTCACGTCGTCCGGTGTCAACCCCTGGTGCATGGCTGCAGAAAACGTCACAGCGCCCTTGGCGCGCGCCCACTCCTCCAGCGCCTTGCGCATGCGCGTACCGAACCCGTAGCCGCGGAACTCGTCCTCGACCCACCAGAACATCTGGAACGCCTGCACGACGTTGTGGTTGTAGTAAGCCGGTGCCAGGTAGCCGGCGGCCATGCCAGCCAGCTCGCAATTGTCAGCCACCACGATAATGCCTTCGGGCTTGTCGATCAGGTTCTGGCACGTGTCGAGAAAGCTCTCCTCGCACGGCGGTATCAAGGCGGTTGCCGGACTGGCATCGCCCATGTTCCTGCCCATCTCCAGCAGCCGCTGCAAATCGTGATGAGTCGCCTCGCGGATTATCGACGTGTCAGGCATATCAGAAGCCAAACACCTTGCTGGCTAACCCGCCCACCAGGCTTTTCGACTTGCTGGCAGCGCCACCAATCAGCCCCGTGGCCAACGGCAATAAACCGCTACCGCCGCCCGATTGGGAGTCGAGCAACAGCGGCTCACCGCGTAACAAACGACCGCGGTTTTCCGCATACCGTTCGAATGTGTCCGTCTTGCGCTGACGAATGGTGTCGCGAAACAGTCCGCTGCTGCGAGCTGTCGCGTGCAGCTGATCGATGCGCGTGCCGCTCGTGGACGAGCGCGCTTCGCGCTTCGCGCGCAGATAGCCCAATAACGACAATGACGACGTGTGCTCCAGTTCGCTGTCGAAGCGTGATCGGTCGTGGTCGTCGTTGCTGGATCTGTAGCCGTAACGATATTTCTCTGTTTCTCGAAGTCGCCGCGCGACGTTCGAGCTGACTGCGGTGTGAGCGCCGGATATCATCTCAGTCCATCCCCAGCTGCAACCAGCCGTAGAGCATCACGGCGTGAAACGGGTACGGCAGGTCCGGCTCGATCGTCACCTGGCCGCGGTTGTAACCCCAGTCCTCGATGTCGATGTCACCCGTGAACATGCCCTCGGGTGTGCCGAGCAGCGTTTCGGTCGAACGCGACGGCGGGCGCTGTCCGTTGATCAGCGGCATGTGCGAATCGACCAGGCGCAACGTCGGGTTGACCGTGCGGGTTTTCATCGACTGCGACGAACCGGCCTGGCTGGTTTGCTCCACGGGCATCGGGCGAAACCGTGTCGGGTACTTGAGGCCCACCCACACGCGATCTGCCGGCCGCGTCAGCGCGACCTTGCCGTTCACGTTGGCAGACAAATCGGGGACGTACGCGTCATCGGCCAGCACTTCGACGGGCTGATTCTTGAGGTGCGGCACGGCCACTTCGGTTAAGCCGGTGCCTTCGAACAGCACGGCGGAATCCATGAACGCATCGAAGTCACGAATCTTCGAGCGCGGGCAATACGGCACGTCAATTTCGTGGTCGCCCTCGTCGTCCTGCTCGTAGTAATCCTGCGACGTGAACGGGATCCGCTCGTTGTACGTGCCGTTGGCGCGTTTCACGGCCAGCCAGATTTCGTCATAACCGTCGTAGTGCGCAACCGCGATGGATTTCACTTCCCCGACTGTCTGGTGCGGGTGCCAACACAGCACCTCGCGGCCGCGTTCGTAGGTCATGCCGGCGAACTTGCCGTTTTCCGTCACGCCCCACACGATGGTGTCCGGGTGATCGGTGTAGGCGAGCTGCTTGAAGCCGCGACCGGCAATGTGGTCAGAGAAGAACGTCGCGTCGTAAGACTGCCAGGATTCCGATCCCCATTCGTACAGAAAACGGCGCACCTTGCGGTTGCCACCGTGTAAATAGAAAGTTTCTGAATCGACCTCGACAGGCAAACGACGCGATGACCGGTGCACCGTCTGACGTGCAAATGCAATGTTGGATGGCGTGACCACGCCGATCTCTTTGGGAATGACCCAGTCGCCGCCGGTGGTGCCGATCGCCATGCCGCGCTTGGAGCTCATCCACTGAATGGAGATGCGTTTTTCCGACTTGATGCGGTACGACAGCGCGTCGCCGGTGTTGGCCCCGACACCAAAGTCGGTGCTCGAGCCCAGGCGTGAACCCCACAGGGTTTGCGGCAACAGGTCCGTGCCGCCGACGTACAACCGCTGCTGATAAAAACAGGCCGCACCCGGCCAGCCGCGTGTTGCCGACCAGGCCGGTTCGAACACGTCGCCCGATGCGGGCGTTGACGTGACCACACTGATCGCCGCGGCCGCGTCCTCCGCCTCGCCGTCACCCGGCTGGATGATGTAGTCCAGCCCCTTGATGCCGTCACCGAACGTGATGTCAAAGGTCGCGGGGCCGCTGCTGGCTTCGGCGACGGTTAGCCCTTGCACCAAACCCCGGCCGCGCTCCAGCACGTACGGCTCAATGGCCCGGTAAATGCGTTGCGCCAGCACGGCGTTGTTGTCGACCCAGTAGATCTTCTCGGTTTCGTAGCCGTTCACGATCAGCCGGAACCAGTCGGCGTCTGTCCAGGTGGCGTCGTCAATCATTGACAGGTTCTGCACCATGGCCACCGAGCCGGCTTCGTCTTCGAAGTGGTAGTCGGGGATCTCTATCAGCGTGGCCTGTGCGAACGACCAACCGACAGCGGTTTTAACCAGGCGATACGGCGGGTGGTCGCGGTGCCAGAACAGCATCTCGGCGCCGTCTTGTGCGGGATGGATTTCGAACAGGTCGCCAGTGGGCCAGGGCGTCGCGAACTCGGTGGCCTTCATGTGATCCTGCCAGATCACCATCTTTTGTTGCGTTAACTCGAGGACGCTGTCGCGCGGTTCGTCTTCGAACGTGATGTAACAGACCTCCTCGCCCGCGGCTTCACCGACCAGCACCGAGCCGAGGCGCTTATACGCCCCGCCCTGCGGCAATGAAATGATGTTGCGCGCACAGGAAAAACCGTTGCGGTAGACCTCGGAGTCCGTAGCACCGGACGAGCGTGGCCCGACCTCGCCACCGGTAAAACGGTTTTGTGCATAGTGGTACCTCGGCATCAGCGCCGCACCTCCAGCAGCTGCGACGTGTACGTCGGCTGCGTGGTTTGCTCGATACCGTTTTCTGTCTTCGCGGTGTCCAGCCGCTCCTGGTAGAGCGAGAACATGTCGCGGCCTTTCGACGTGGAGCCGGTCAGGAAATACGCCATCTGGTAGGCCAGTTGTGCAGCCAATGCCTGCTCGAACGTGGCATCGATGTCGCCCACCGGGCAGATGTAGGTGTAGATCAGAATCAGGGAGTCGGCGTTGGCCAGCAGCTTGCGCCCTTCGCGTCGCCACGCGTCTTTGGCGATCGGACTGCCGCCGTCCGGGCTGAGCGACTGCACCTTCAGGCAGTCATTCGGCAGCTGAAACTGGTGGCTCCACTCGGCACCGACCGGTGCCTCTGTCAGCGGATTGAGCAGTGCTCGGGTTGTTGCGAAGTGCCACCGATGCGCCGAGAGCGTGGCGCGATAACTGGTGTCCCAGTAGATGTCGATGGCTTCCTTGGTCTTGCCGCCATCATTCCACGAGGTTAACGGCCTGCCGCCGAGCAGCAGGACGCCCTGGTTGCCAATGTTGAGTTTGGTCGCTGACATACCAGGGCGCCCCGTTCCGGCTACTGCTTAGGACTCGTCGCACTCGATCTCGACGACACCCGCACCTTCACGACGCGCCGCGCCGAGCGTCTGGCGGCAGTACACCTGCCAGGCACCCTTCTTGTCGGCACGTGGCATCACGAACGAGTACATATCCTCGTTCACCGCCATGGCCATCGCACGCCGTGCGTAGATGAAGCAGCTGCGGATGTTGGTGTTGACCGGCAAACGAGCCGAACGCACCCACGTCAGCCCCAACGGGCCACCACGCGGCTGAGCACCTGATCCGCCGGCAATACCGCGGGTCATGTTGCCACCGGTCGACACGAAGTCGCTCGAGGTCAACGCCGCAATCTGCCGCACTTCACGTTCCTGCCGCGGGCCGTAGACGATGACAATGTCATCCTCGTCGAACGCCTCGGAGTCCTGCAGCCGCTCGATGCCTTCGAGCACCTTGTCGTAGGTCAGGCCGGCACTGCCGTGCACAATGGTCTGACCGCCGTGGGTGGCGAAGTTGGTGGTGGTGTACGCACCGCCCGAGGTGTTCTTGAGATCCACATCGGCTGTGAACGCGGTGATGATCTGGTCGTCTTTCTGACGGCCCAGCGAATCGTACGCCAGCTTGATGTACTCGGACTCGGGGTCGAGCAGCATGCGCAGCTTGTCTTCGCGGTCGATCAGGTCGCCCCATTCCGAATCAACCGGGCTGACGCGAACCTTCTCGTGCGGTGCGTCCAGTACGGGTGAATCGGCATGACGGTCGCCCGCATTCGTGCGAGTTTGAGTCTGCGCGTCATCGGCATCCAGCAGGTCGAAGTGGTGCACCTCACCAACCAACGGTTCGTAGTGAACCAGGTTGCCAAGGCGCGAACCGTGCTGCTGGGACTTGTGGTAAACGTTTGAGCGGAATTGCTCAACGAAACCGACATCAATGGAAGAAGCCATCTGAGTCTCCTAAATATTCCAAACACAAGTTGAATCGCTTTTGCGGGAGCCCCTCGCGGGACCGCTTGTGCTTGGGCTTTTCGCTGCCCCGTGCGACCAGTCTTTGCTGGCAGTCACCGGGCTTGCAAAAAGCAAGGAGTCCAGATGTCGATAAAATCATCCCGCCATTTGCGGCGGGAGTCAAGCCCTGTGCTATCGCGTCCCGACTTCGATCTCCTGCGTCGGCGCCTGCTTCGCTGCCTGTTCGCCGAGCGATATACGTGTCAGGCGCTGCAGCTCCTCGACGGCGCCCTTGTGATCGGGATGGCGGGCGTTGTTGAGCGGATGCTCCCGGTTGCTGCGCATCTCCGACATGCGTTTCTTCGCCTCGACAGGCGTGATGAAGTCGGTCATGCCGGTGCCGCCGCGCTGGCCGTCGCCCGACTCGATCAGCTTGACGC
>Ga0070728_10006231_pt1 | contig 11374 bp, 12 predicted proteins | sample tdDd471_FD_66723 | JGI IMG/M metagenome (GOLD analysis project Ga0070728, IMG submission 66723) | Marine sediment microbial communities from the Atlantic coast under amendment with organic carbon and nitrate - tdDd47.1 | ecosystem: Environmental > Aquatic > Marine > Coastal > Sediment | place...
GGCCTTCTGTGCGCGTATCATAGCTGACCGCTCCGGAAGTGGGCTGCAATTGGGCAGAGATGCAGTTCAGCAATGTGGATTTGCCAGAGCCAGACTCGCCGACAATGCCTAAAACCTCACCTGGCCATAAGTCAAAATTGACGTCTTTGCAGCCAACACGATCCCCATACATTTGGGTCAGGTTCTCCACACGGAGAAGGGTGTTTCTATTCATACTCATTCTGCGGCCTCCGGTGTGTAGGAGGCGTCTCCATTTAAGGGCCCGAGATGACCCGCGGCCTGTCTTTCGTTGCAATGATCGCTGTCTGAACAGACGAACATGCGGTTTCCAAGGTCATCAAGGATTACTTCATCAAGGAAGGTGTTATCCGCACCACACATGCCGCAGATATCTTCCCACTCTTGTGTGACAAATGGATGATCCTCAAAATCGAGGCTTTGAACTTTTGTGTATGGCGGCAAAGCGTAGATCCGCTTCTCACGCCCGGCCCCAAAAAGCTGCAGCGCCGCCATTTCGTTCATTTTCGGATTATCAAATTTCGGAATAGGGGACGGGTCCATCACATAGCGATCATTGACCAGAACCGGATACGCATAAGTGGTGGCAATATGGCCGTGGCGAGCAATATCCTCATACAGTTTTACATGCATCAGACCATATTCTTCCAAGGCATGCATTTTACGGGTTTCGGTCTCCCGCGGCTCCAGAAACCGCAAAGGCTCTGGGATAGGCACCTGATAAATCAGAATTTGATCTTCTCTCAGATCTTTTTCCGGGATCCGGTGGCGGGTCTGGATCAGGGTTGCATCCGCGGTCTTGTCAGTCGTGGGTACACCTGCGGTTTTTGCAAAGAAATTACGGATACTAACGGCATTTGTCGTGTCATCAGACCCCTGATCAATCACTTTTAGGGTGTCCTCTGGGCCGATAACCGCAGCGGTTACCTGAACCCCACCAGTCCCCCAACCGTAGGGCATCGGCATTTCGCGGCCGGCAAAAGGCACTTGATATCCGGGAATGGCAACAGCTTTCAGAAGCGCGCGGCGGATCATCCGTTTTGTCTGTTCGTCCAGATACGCGAAATTATAGCTGTCTACTCTTTGTTGTTCTGTCATGAAATTACTCCGCTGCTTCTTGTGCAGCTTGGTTTTGAAGGGCTTCGCGCCGCATTTTGCGAACCAGTTCCAGTTCTGATTGGAAATCCACATAGTGGGGCAATTTGATATGCTCCACGAAACCGGTGGCTTCGATGTTGTCACTGTGGGAGAGGACGAATTCTTCATCCTGTGCAGGGGCGATGATTTCTTCACCGAGTTCTTTGTCCCGAAGGGCACGGTCGACAAGCGCCATCGAGATTACCTTGCGTTCATTCTGACCAAAGGTCAGGCCATAACCGCGTGTGAATTGTGGTAGCGCTTTTTTAGAGCCTTTGAACTGGTTTACATTTTCGCATTCCGTGATTTCGATATCACCAATGTCGATGGCAAAGCCTAATTCCTCGGGCACCATTTCCACGGCGACTTCGCCATAGCGAATTTCCCCTACGAAAGCATGATTGCGTGCATAACCGCGCTGTGTGGAATAACCTAGAGAGAGGATAAATCCTTCATCACCTCGTGCTAGATTTTGAAGGCGAATGTCACGATTGGTTGGATATTCCATTGGCTCACGAGTGATATCTCCAACAGGCTGTTGCTCTTCATAATCGGGTCGAGGCTCCGGTTGAATCAGGCCTTCATGATGCAGAAGATCGTCCAGAACCCGTGGCATGGATTTATCAAGGCGCGTCTCTGCTTCATGAGATGAAAGCGACGCTTCCCCATTTGCCGCAAGGGTGAAATCCAGCAGGCGATGAGTGTAATCGAAAGTTGGGCCCAAAATTTGTCCACCGGGCAAATCTTTGTAGGTTGCAGAAATTCTACGGCTGATTTGCATGTTGTTGGTTTCAATGGGCACAGAATATCCAAAGCGGGGCAGAGTGGTGCGGTAAGCCCGCATCAGGAAAATTGCCTCAATCAAGTCACCTCGCGCCTGTTTGATAGCGAGCGAGGCGAGCTCTTTATCGTACAGGCTCCCCTCGGTCATGACCCGGCTGACAGCAAGGGACATTTGCTCTTCGATCTGCCGGATATCCAGTTCGGGGATATCTTTATCTCCGCGGCGGTACTCAGCCAGCAGTTTGTGGGCATTTTCGATGGCGCGTTCGCCACCTTTGACAGCTACATACATCAGTTCACCTCAATCTGGCTGGAACGGGGTAGGGCGGCAAGCGACACTTTGGATGCAAAAACCACATCCACGCCACAAGGGAAGGTGCAGCTGTTCGCTTGCGCCCAGTCAAGGAAACCATCAGGTAACGGAGTGACGCCCAATGTTTCCCTTGTTTTAATGCCGGGGCCCGTCAGGGATATGACAGGGGTACCGGCAAGGCTTTCTGTCATCAGGATAAGAGTAGCTGACTGGTGCGGAGCTTCTGGTGTTCCGCTCGGCAATTTCTGAATATCACTGATACTGGTTTCTGCTGTTGCGATAGCAAAATGCGCTCGGGTCGGATCTTCGGTAATCTCGGCACCCGTATGAAACCGAATGTGACTTTTTACCTGCTCACTCACGATTTCAGGAGACAGCCAGATAGGTGTGTCCATATCAGCGAGGGTTAGCAAAATAGCATTTGCCGCAGGGTTCAACCCCTTAGGGAAGAGCATGTCTGGTACATCCACAACTTTGCCTGGCCGGGACATGGCATCCAGCACAGAGCGAAATATTTTATTGCTATCCGTTGCAGCGTTTTGAAATCCGGCAAGGGGTGCAGTTTGTACGTTGCTCATTAATCTTCTCCCCGAACCATGGTGTAGAAATCAACTTTTGTAGCGGCAGCCTTTGCGGATTTTTGATCTGCTTTTGCTTTCTGCGCGGCTTCCAGTTTGTTTAGGAACTGTGCCGTACCGGTTTTCTGAAAGTGGGCGTCAAAGACAGCGATCATTTCTGCATGGCGGCGATTACGCCCTTTGACATATCCGTGCCCAATGGTGCCATCTTTCAAGGTGATGGAGCAGCGGCTAACAGTCATTTCACCAAGGTTAAAGCGGCCACCGGTTCCGCCAGCTCGGCCACGAACCATGACCAAACCAATCTCAGGCTCTCTTAAGAAGCTATATTCTGTTTTCTCGTCATAATTCTCCCAAAGAGAAGTTAGTTCCGCTTCGGAACTTCTGGCGAGAATACCCATCCAGCGTTGGCGTTCTCTCTGATGAGGAGAGGGGGCATGTGCCGACATGAAATCAGCCCTTTCTATCTTTTCTCAACAAGTTTAAAATTTGTCTAGATGTCTATATCTATTTATGATATAGCCCTTGAAAAGGGACAGAACGACGAAAACTGCGTGAAACTTTTGTGACAGGTATTGCCATGCAATGGGAAAAAGGGTTGGCGATCTGGAAACAGATCGAGCGTCAACTGCTAAGAGATATCGCTATGGAAGTGTTTAAGCCGGGAGAGAAGATCCCGACAGAGATGGCACTTGCCGAGCGTTTTGGTGTAAATCGGCATACAGTGCGTCAGGCAATAGCGGCGCTGGTGGATTCCAATGTCATCCGGGTGGAACAGGGGCGTGGTGCTTTTGTACAGGAGGCGGTTCTGGATTACCCGGTTGGCTCTAAAACCCGGTTTTCTCAAATTGTCTCAAGTCGCCATAGAATGCCAGATAAGCGGCTTGTTAAAGATGTAATTATCAAGGCCACCCCAAATGTAGCTCGTAATCTAAAGTTGCCTGTGGGCGAGAAGGTGATCGAAATTTACTCTGTCAGTGAGGCGGATGGTGTTCCGATCGCAGTTGGTCAAAGCTTTTTACCTGCCAAAAGATTTCCGGGTTTGGTTGATTTGTTTAAGGAAACTAAATCCCTGACCGAGGCATTTCGGGAATTTGGCATCCATGATTATACTCGGAAATTCACCAAAATTAGTGCGCAGCTCCCCACGGGGAAGGTGGCAGGTTTGTTAAAGCAGCAGAAAAGTCGCCCTATTCTGGTGACGGAAAGCCTGGATGTGGACGCGGGAGATGTGCCTATTGAGTATGGCTATACCAGTTTTTCAAGTGATCGGGTCCAGCTGCTGGTGGAGTAGGGAAAAATCTTGACCCCGCTATGGCATTTTCTATTGTCTAATACGAAGTTTTTATCCGTCTACCAGTAAGGAAATGCTATGAATCTGGAAGGAAAAGTCGCTGTTGTTACAGGGTCGACCAGCGGTATTGGTCTTGGGATGGCAAGTCATTTTGCCAAACTGGGGGCGCAGGTTGTCATCAATGGTCTTGGGGATGCAGATATGATCGCATCAGCGGTCGAGGCTGCGTCTGGAGCAAAAAAGGCGCATTATAACGGTGCTGACATGCGGGATGCGGATGCTATTGCCGCTATGATTGGTGAGGCAGAAGAGAAGTTTGGGACTGTCGATATTCTGGTGAATAACGCTGGTATCCAGCATGTCTCTCGCGTTGAAGATTTTCCGGCCGAAAAATGGAATGATGTGATTGCTATTAATCTTTCCAGTGCATTTCATGCGATCAAGGCGGCTCTTCCCGGGATGCAAAAGCGTAATTTTGGTCGCATTATCAATATTGCATCGGTTCATGGGCAGGTAGGGTCGGTCGAAAAATCTGCTTATGTCGCCTCAAAGCATGGGATTATTGGTCTGACAAAAGTTGTGGCCTTGGAAAATGCTGAACAACAGATCACTTGCAATACCATTTGCCCGGGGTGGGTGCGAACCCCATTGGTGGAGGCGCAGATTGAGGCGCTTGCTGAAAAAGAGGGTGTGGATGTTGAAAAAGCCGCCAAGATGCTGCTGTTGGAAAAAGAGCCTTCTCTTCGGTTTGCAACGCCAGAACAACTTGCAGAGACAGCAGCATTTTTATGTAGTGATGCGGCCTCCAATATGACCGGGGTTAATTTAACTCTGGATGGTGGTTGGACCGCCCGATAAGCACAGAACAGGGAGAGGTGGCAAAGTTGTTTGTCACCTTTACCGTTCAGTTCAGTTTATCTGTTCTTTGATTAATATTCTTGCGGCGGATAAGGCATCGTCCGCAACCCCCGCCGGCCCATGCATATGGGCTGTGATAATCGCCCCTTCTTTCAGCAGCATTAGGTGTTTTGCTAGGGTTTCCGGATCTCTTGCGCCCGCCTTTGTTGCAATTTCTTCAATGTAAGACTGAACCAGGGTTTTATGTTCGGCTGAGATGTTGTGAATCGGTGTTCCGTGTAAAGGGTACTCCCCGGAAGCTTTGATAAACATACAGCCTTTAAATTCTTCACTATGAAACCATTCATCCAGGCTGGTGAACAGGGCTTCAAGCTGACCTCTTGGATCATCGGACAACTCTTCAACGCGCCGATACATGCGGTTTCTGAACAATTCATCCCGAAGTCGCAAGGCGGCAAGGATCAAGTCTTCCTTGGTGCGAAAATGGTTGTACATGGATGTTTTTGAAATGCCTGTCTCTTTTACAAGCTTGTCCATGCCCGTTGCGTGAAATCCGTCTCGATAGAAGATTTTCAGGGCTTTTTGAATAAGTTCGTCTCGCTTTGACGCGCTCATTACGTATTCCTTTACTGAATAGTCAAAAAACTTACTGAGTTTAAAATATTGAAACTTAAAGATTTTTCAAGAGATGGCGGAAAAAATAAAAGTATTTTTAAAATAAACATTGACTAATCGGTACAGGTAATTAAATCTTAAGTCATCGAACGGGGCAAGCCCCACCCAGTTTAGGAGTTCAAGATGACAGAGAAGTTGGTTCCACCTTTCAATGCACAGACAGCTAGAAAGAAAGTTCAGGTAGCAGAGGACAATTGGAATAGCTGTGATCCAGAGCGGGTTTCTCTTGCCTATTCTGAAAATTCTGAATGGCGAAATCGGGACCAGTTCTTTACTGGGCGAAAAGCTATCCGAGAGTTTCTGTCCAAGAAATGGGAGCGGGAACTGGATTACCGTCTCAAGAAAGAACTTTGGGCCTATACGGACAACAGAATTTCCGTGCGTTTTGAATATGAATGGCACGATGACAAAGGGCAGTGGTACCGCACTCACGGTAATGAGCTGTGGGAATTCGATGATGATGGATTGATGCGTCGTCGGGATGCCAGCCTGAATGATTATGAGATAGATGCATCTGAGCGGCGCCTCGCCAGCTGATGCATAGAAACGGGAGAGAGAAATGGATAATTTGCACTTAACTGCGCCCAAAACCCAGGGTCTCATCGAGGCCCGAATGAGCAGATTATCTCTTTTCTCTCTCTTCGTGCTGGTTCAACGAGCAAGCCTTGTGGTGAGTAAGGTACCTCACCCCTCGCCAAGGTTTCAAAGTCACAGGGCTTGCCGTTGACCGGTTCGTTTTTTTACAGGAGAGATATTATGACCCAAAAAATTAAAATTCATGGTTTTCCTTTGTCCGGCCATTCCCATCGTGTGGAACTTTTCGCCAATCTGGCCGGTATTCCTCATGAGGTGGTTTTTGTAGATCTGGCAAAGGGCGAGCATAAAGGCGAAGCCTTCTTGAAATTGAACCCATTTGGTCAGGTGCCTGTTTTGGAAGATGGTGATTTCACACTCTCAGACTCAAATGCCATTCTGGTTTATCTTGCGCGAAAATATGCGTCAAACTGGTTGCCGCAAACCGCAGAAGGTGAAGCAGAAGTACAGCGTATGCTATCTCTCGCCGCAGGTGAAATCGCAAACGGCCCTGCTGCAGCGCGTTTAATCACGTTGTTTGGTGCCCCTCTTGATGCTGACCACACAAAATCAGTTGCTGAAGTTGCTCTTGATCGCCTTGAAGGGCATTTGGCCGGCCGGACGTGGACGGTAGGCAGTGCTGCATCAATAGCTGATGTGGCTCTGTATAGTTATGTTGCTCATGCACCGGAAGGCAATGTCAGCCTAGATGCCTATCCAAACATTCAGGGATGGTTGAAGCGGGTTGAAGCTCTAGATGGTTTTGTGCCAATGCCTGCTTCGAAAGTTGGCTTGGCGGCCTAAACTACTTCAAGGAATAATCCGATGCGTAACTTTTCCGGCGGTTGGCCTCGAGGAGCCTCTCCCTTTCATAAGGGGGAGGTTGAGTTCCAGAGAAAAGTAGGTGTGGCAGACCAGTTGGAGCAATTTGCGCGTCGGGTTATTCGACCCTATATGCCCGATCAACACAGGGAATTTTTTGCGAACCTCCCACTTGTGTATCTTGGATATGCGGACAAGGATGGTTGGCCTGTTGCAACGGTGTCGCATGGAGGGCGTGGTTTCGTCTCAAGTCCTGATCCCAAGACGTTGATCATAAAGCAGCAGTCACATGTTGCGGACGGGCTGTTGGATCAGTTGAGTGTTGGGGCCTCTGTTGGGGTGCTTGGGCTTGAAATGCATTCAAGGCGTCGTAACCGGTTAAGTGGATTTATAGAGGAAATGACGGCAGACGAGCTGTCTTTAAGGGTGGTGCAGTCTTTCGGTAACTGTCCCCAATATATCCAATCAAAAGAATTGCTGGCACCTTCGAGTATAGATTTTAAAAAGAGCAGCCAGATTGAAGAGCTTTCTCGTTTGGACAAAGGCGCGGTTAGTCTCATTGAACGCGCGCAAACCTTCTTTGTAGCGTCTCTTTCTGACGGCCAGCAGGCCAAAGGGACAGATGGTGTTGATGTATCCCATCGTGGTGGTCGTTCTGGTTTTGTCAAAGTGGACGGCAACAGCATCACTATTCCTGATTTTACTGGAAATTTTTATTTCAATACCCTTGGTAATTTTCTGATCAATCCAAAAGCGGGTCTTTTGTTTGTTGATTACGAAACCGGAGATTTGCTGCAGATTTCTGGTGTGGTTGATTTTCTGGAAGACGATCCGGACCTCGCCTATTTTGAAGGGGCCGAGCGGGCCTGGCGCGTCACCTTTAAAAAGGGGCGCTGGCTGAGAGGTGTGATCCCCTATGGCTGGACTAAGGGGGAGATGTCAGTCAATTCCATCTTGACCGGGACTTGGGAAGAGGCAAAAGCCCGACGTTTATTGGCTGCCAAAGGGAATGGCTGGCGTCCCTTTCAGGTTCAGAATATTGAGGAAGAAGCCAAGGGCATAAAATCCTTTTATCTGCAACCATCTGATAAGGGGGCGATGTTGCCTTTTAAAGCGGGACAGTTTTTAACGTTTTCTCTGCCCATCTCAGTGGAAGGGCCGGTCATCAGAACTTATACCATCTCCTCCTCACCTTTGGACCAATCCTATCGGATTTCTGTAAAAAGGGATGGGGTGGCGTCGTCATATTTGCATGATCTGGTTTCTACAGGATCCATATTGGATGTGAAGGCACCTAAAGGGGCATTTTTCAGGGATGCGCGGCAGATGCGCCCCACCGTGTTGCTGGCTGCGGGTATTGGAGTTACTCCAATGCTTTCTATGATCCGTGATGCGTTGCAAATGGGCGTAAAGTACCGTCAAATGGCGCCATTAGTGTTTTTATATGTTACGCGTCATATGGAAGATCGCGCCTTTCATTTTGAATTAAAAGAACTGGAAAGACTTTCAGCCGGGGCGTTTGAATATATCTCACTTCTTACTCAGCCTGGGGTAGGTGCTGTTTGTGGGGTCGATTTTGATCACGAGGGATATATTACCACTGATCTGATTTGCGAGCATTGCCCTGCCGGGGATGTCGATTATTTCGTTTGCGGGCCAGATGGGTTTATGCAATCCACTTATAACTTGCTGCGCCAAAAAGGCGTTTCAGATGATCGAATATTTACCGAGGCTTTTGGTCCTTCTTCTTTGCGCCGAGACCAGGATAATTATGTCGCAACTCCGTTAGAAATGGCCGATCAGGTTTCTGTTCATTTTGCGCGTCAGGATTTGACATTTCTTTGGCGCCCCGAAGATGGGACATTGCTGGAATTTGCTGAAAGTCATGGGTTTGAGCCAGAGTTTAGTTGCCGGTCAGGCAATTGTGGCTCATGTGCCGTGCGCCTTAATAAGGGGAGCGTGGTTTATTCAAATAGCATCACGACCCCAGTCGGAGACGGAGAGATCTTGCTTTGTTCGGCTCATCCGGCAAAAGGTAGCGAGGATGTGATCCTCGACCTATAAAGTGCGGAAATGGTTTGACACTGTTTCCACCATTTGAAATCCTCTTGAACGGCGCTTCGCAAGAATAAGTGGTATATCCACCAAGCTGACAAGAGGAGAGGCACTTGATTACCGTTCATCACCTGAATAATTCACGCTCACAGCGGGTCCTTTGGTTTTTAGAGGAGCTGGGGCTGGAGTATGAGATCAAGCATTATCAGCGCGACGCTGAAACCAATCTGGCCCCGCCAGAATTGATGAAAGTGCATCCTCTGGGTAAATCCCCTGTTATTGAAGATGGGGATTTAAAAATGCACGAAACAGGTGCCATTATTGAGTATCTGGCCGATACCTATGGCAAAGGTGAGTACAGCTTTGAGAAGGGCTCAAAAGAGCATTTACAATATCTGGAGTGGATGCATTATGCAGAAGGATCTGCCATGTTGCCACTTTTACTGGGTCTTTATACATCTCGGTTAGGGGATGCCGCAAAGCCATTGTTACCGCGGATCGCCAGTGAAATTCAGAACCATTTTTCCTTTATGAGCCAACGTCTTGGAGAGAGTGATTATTTTGTTGCCAATAAGTTCAGTGCAGCTGATATCATGCTATCCTTCCCGCTGGAAGCAGCACGGGCACGTGGTGTATTGTCAGCCTTCCCAAACCTGGATGCCTATGTAGGCCGTTTTCAGACGCGCCTTGCATACCTGAAAGCGCTGGAGCGGGGCGGTGAATATGCCTATGGTCCCGGTTAATAAAAACAAGAAGAACGAAAATATGATTGATTTTACAGGTCTGCCCGCAGAGGCATTAACCAATGAGATGACACATGCCACAGAGTTCGTGGATAGTAATCATCCGGCCATTGAGCAGTTTATTGAGAAAGCATTTGCGGGGAAGGTCCCGGCAACTGATCTTGAGAAAACAATCCTGCTGTTTAACGCGGTTCGGGACGATATTCGATACAACCCATATCAGGTGAACTTTGATACAGAAAGTTTTAAGGCAAGTAATGTTGCCGGTATGGAAAGCGCTTTTTGTGTGCCTAAGGCTATTTTGCTAACCGCATGTTTGCGTCATTTAGGTATTCCGGCCGCGGTTGGGTTTGCAGATGTGCAAAATCATCTCAATTCACCAAAGCTGGCCGAAATGATGGAGACAGATTTGTTTTCCTATCATGGCTATGTCGCTCTTCTGCTGGATGGAAAACTGTTTAAGGTGACACCTACCTTTAATAAGCAGTTATGTGATAAATTCGGTGTAAAACCTATTGAGTTTGACGGTACAGGTGATGCGCTTTTCCATGAATTTGATGCGGCAGATCGCAAGCATATGGAATATGTGAAAGATCGTGGCATTTTTGAAAACCCGCCGATCCCGGATCTAATCTCGGATCTGGGAGAGTTATATCCCAAGTTGAAAGACGCCGTGATGCAAGATGCGGAAAAGGCGGATTCTGACTTCGCCGCCTGATTGTTTTCTTTAGGCTTTTGCGGTTCGGCGCTGCAGATAATAAATTGCAGTGCCGAGTACAATGCCCCAGAAGGGCGCACCGATGGAAAACAGGGAAAATCCGGATGCCGTCACCAGAAAAGTAATGAGTGCAGCCTCCCGCGAGTTTTGATTATCTAGCGCGGTGTGAAGGCTGTTCCCAATGGTCCCCAGTAAGGCCAACCCTGCAATTGCCATGATCAGCGCATCCGGAAACAGGATAAAAAGTCCGGTTACGGCCCCGCCAAAAATACCCATTATAATATAGAAAATACCGGCCCAAATTGTTGCGCGATATCGTTCTGACGGGTCGGGATCAGTGGTTTCTGTCATGCAAATAGCGGCTGTAATTGCGCCGAGATTAAACGCATAACCCCCAAAAGGAGCCAGGAGAATACCGGTAAAACCACTCCAACCAACCAAAGGGGAAGCTGGTGTTTCATAACCGTGGGCGCGAAGAGTGGCGATGCCCGGGAGATTCTGAGATGCCATAGTTACCACAAATAGGGGGAGCCCTACCCCGATCATTGCGGATAGAGAAAATTCAGGCATCATCCAGATGGGAGTGGTTACAGAGAGATTGAGTTGCGCATCTCCCATGGAACCGGTGAGCATCGCCACCATAACCCCAGACAGGAAGGTCAAGGGGATAACGTAACGGGTCAGAAAAATTTTGCCAATAAGATAAGTGGCGATCATTAGGGAAACTAGAAGAAGGGCTTCTTCTGCGGCAGCAAAAGCGTTGATCCCAAATCGAAGTAATACCCCTGCCAACATGGCCGCTGCCAA
>Ga0070728_10006235_pt1 | contig 11366 bp, 12 predicted proteins | sample tdDd471_FD_66723 | JGI IMG/M metagenome (GOLD analysis project Ga0070728, IMG submission 66723) | Marine sediment microbial communities from the Atlantic coast under amendment with organic carbon and nitrate - tdDd47.1 | ecosystem: Environmental > Aquatic > Marine > Coastal > Sediment | place...
AAGTGGCGTGATGTTTGACGGATCACACGGTTAATGGCTTTCTCAGTCTTTTTACGCCCGCTGATTTCGTCCCAAAGAACATCGATTTTATTGAGAACTGCGTACAAACCTAGGTTAGGTCGATTTTTCAATTGCTCAATATGATCTTCCCAGATTTGTAAATCACTCGCTGTTACTCCAGCATCAGCGGCAAGCACGAACACAACGGCTTGCGCTTGTGGTAGCAACTGATAAGTTAATTCTGGCTCACTACCCAGGGCATTTAGCCCCGGTGTATCAACGATGCGTAGGCCTTGTTGCAATAATGGATGCGAAAAGCTGACCATGGCGTGGCGCCATGCTGGTATTTCGACTTTTTCAGGATTGAATTCATCTTCGTCGAGCATGGTCGCGTCGAACCCAAGCTCAAGCGCTTCGGCTCGCGAAACCGATTTAGTCTGGGTGATGCTTTGCATGGCCTGCGCCATTTCTTCAGCTTCGTTGGTGACTAAGGGGATCTCAACCCAATGGTTGGGCATATCACGGTAATCGGTTAACGAAGTGTCTTGAAGTCGGGTTTCAATCGGTAGCAATCGCAAATAATTTTTTTGTTGTTGCGCATCGAAAAATAATTCAGTGGGGCACATCGTGGTTCGACCGGCTTGTGACGGTAAAATGCGTTGCCCATAATCAGAGAAGAAAATGGCATTGATAAGCTCGGTTTTTCCGCGAGAGAACTCACCAGCAAAAGCAATGGTCAAGTATTCACTGTCGAGCGTTTCAAGCATTGCTCGAATGCGTTTATCGCTTTGCTCGTCGCTTAGCTGATTGCGCCGCAACCATAGACGAAATCCTTTCATTTCTTTGGCGATGACGCTTTTCCAGCGCTCAAACTCGTTTACAGACTGCGTAAATTGATTGTCGGCCATGCGTGAGGGATCCCGTAGTAATGGCAAGCGCGCTAGTTAATAGAGTGTTTTGCCAACGTTTGAACAAATAGTAACCAGTGATTCTAGCAGAAAATTTCTGTAAAAACGTGACCTTGCATACATTTTGTCAGAAATTATCTTAAGTTTATCGCACGCTGCCAAGTAAAAAATGCAGCTCCCTGTTACAACAAGCCTAATCCCGGGAAAATGTATGACGCTACGTACTGTAATCCCTCTTGAGTGAGTCGGATGAGCAAAAAGACCAAAATTGGTGATAAATCGAGCATTCCGATGGGAGGAATGATCCGTTGAAAGGGAGTCATAAAGGGCTGAGTAAGTTGTACTAACATACTTGCAAAAGGGTTTGCTTGGTAAGACCCTGCCGCCATCATGATAAAGCTGACAATGATTCGACCAATTAATAAATAGAAAAACAGGTTTAGCAAGGTATAGAAAAATTGTAGGACAAATATAATGGCTAATTTAGGTAAGTTAGTAAGTGTAAACAAACCCCAAAGATTAAACGCCAAAGAGAGCATTACGGTTGTGAGCAAAAAAGCGAGAACGAGACTCGCAATATCGAGTCCCTTATAACCAGGGATCACTCGGCGCAGCGGCTTTAGGGTTGGGTTGGTTAATTGGACAATGGTTTGTGCAAACGGATTGTAAAAGTCCACGCGAAAATATTGCATGAAAAAACGCAATAGAACGACAGACGCGTATAACTTGATAAGGTAAAAAACGATCAGCAGTATAGTTTGCATTTAATTCTCGTTACTCGTAAATCATCCAACTTTTTAACACCTGATAACACTGTTCAACATCAGAGTTATCAGCGCTTTATTCGCTGTATGTGGGGCCTAATATCAACAAAATCAATGCATTGTACGCAAATTCACTAACTTTGCGATAATTCTTTTCCGCGTTTTACGGCGGCATTCACGGCAGCTTCAGCCATAGTGGCGATCCCACTCTCTTCTAAGCTATCCAGTGCGGCGGCTGTTGTGCCTTTAGGTGATGTCACTTGAATACGACGTTCACTAATGGCGATGTCGGGGTGGTTTTTAATCAGTGTTGCTGCGCCAAGGGCACTTTGTACCACCAGCTTACGAGCGGTATCTTGATCCATTCCTTGCTTAACGCCAGCATCTATTAAGGTTTCCATAAAGCGGAAAAAATACGCGGGAGATGAGCCTGCCAGAGCGGTTACTGTATCCATTAACCCTTCGTCATCCACCCAAGCGAACTCGCCGACGGCACCAAAGACATATTCTGCTGCGCGTTGATGTTGCTCTCGAACCGAATGACTCGCATATAACCCAGTTGCACCACATAGCTCAATGGACGGCGTGTTTGGCATGCTGCGAATGATGGCCACTTGCTCAGCGGTAAACTCGATAAGTTTCGCAACAGGTAGCCCTGCCGCCACCGAAATGGCGCAGTCAACGGAAGTAAAGTCGAGGCCCGCGAGCGCATCTTTCATCATTTGTGGCTTCACTGAGAGAAGCACCACATTGGCCGAACGACAGACGTCTTGATTATTGGTGGTGATGCGGATCCCTAGTTCTTGCTGAAGTGCCTCGAGCTTGCCGCTGCTACGATTCGACATAATGATTCGTTGCGGATCATGGCCCTTCTTTACTAGGCCTCGGGCAATGGCCCCGGCCATATTACCTGCGCCAATAAAACCAATGGTGGATTGCTCGAGTGATACAGTCATTTAATTCGCCTTTAGTTTTTGTTTCCAGTTTGCTGGGCGTTCACCAAATAATGCGGTCCCCACTCGAACCATGGTGCTGCCCTGCTCGATGGCTGCGATCATATCACCTGACATGCCAATTGAAAGGGTGTCTATGCTTGGAAACTGCATTCGCATCTGTTGGTAAACCTCGGCGATTTTCGCAAATTGCTCTCGCTGTTGCCCATGATCAGCGGTTGCAGGGGGAATGCTCATGATCCCTCGTAGCGTTAGATTGGGTTGGTCAGAAATAAAGCTAAGCAGGTTTTCGATACTGGCAGCATCACTTCCCTGCTTGCTTGCTTCGGCAAACAAGTTAACTTGCGCCAACACCTGAAGCGCTGGCCGATCATCCGGGCGCTGGTCGTTCAGTCGCTTCGCAATTTTTTCGCGATCGACACTTTGAACCCAGCTGAAATGGCTGGCAATGTCGCGAGTTTTGTTACTCTGGATGGGCCCAATAAAGTGCCATTCAATATCAAGATGTTGTAGCGCAGTTATTTTATCGATGGCTTCAGAGAGGTAACTCTCACCGAACAGTTTTTGGCCAGCTCGATAAAGTTGTTCTATCTTATTGATTTCTTGAGCTTTACTCACTGCTAACAATGTGACAGAGTTAGCAGTTCGTGAAGCCTTTTTACTGGCATCTTCAATTTGTTGCTGGACCTGATGTAAATTGTCAGCGATGGTCATAATAGTAATTTACTCACTCGTTTGATGAATTGGTTACGTCGAACTCTTTATAAGGGTCTAAACTATAGTGACGGATTTTACCTGTTTTTTACGAGTTGACTGAAATAGCGGATTAAATGCTATTGAATAAGGGTCGCGACAGCAACGAATAAAAGATTACCCAATGCTGTAATCATCAATTTTTCCGGGGTTAAAACTGATGGATATTACTGAGTTACTTGCTTTTAGTGTTAAGAACAAAGCATCGGATTTGCACTTATCGGCAGGCCTGCCACCGATGATTCGTGTCGATGGCGATGTGCGCCGAATTAATGTGCCGCCTCTTGATCATAAAACGGTACATAGCCTTGTTTATGACATCATGAACGATAAGCAGCGTAAAGACTTTGAAGAGTTTTTAGAAACTGACTTCTCATTCGAATTACCAGGTATCGCGCGTTTTCGTGTTAATGCATTTAACCACAATCGCGGAGCGGGTGCGGTATTTCGTACCATCCCATCGCAAGTTTTAACCCTCGAAGAGTTAGGGGCGCCGGCTGTTTTTAAAGAAATCTGTATGCACCCTCGTGGCTTAGTACTCGTCACAGGACCTACTGGTTCAGGTAAAAGTACCACGCTTGCAGGAATGATTGATTACATCAATGACAACGATTACGGACATATTTTGACGGTCGAGGATCCCATCGAATTTGTGCACGAAAGTAAGCGCTGTTTGATTAACCAGCGTGAAGTTCATCGTGATACGCTAGGCTTTAATGAAGCATTGCGCTCAGCGCTACGGGAAGATCCTGACATCATCCTAGTTGGTGAGATGCGTGACCTTGAAACGATTCGTTTGGCATTGACTGCCGCAGAAACGGGGCATTTGGTGTTTGGTACTCTGCATACGTCATCCGCCGCCAAAACCATTGACCGTATTGTCGACGTTTTCCCTGCTGCTGAAAAAGACATGGTTCGTTCGATGTTATCTGAATCATTGATGGCGGTAATTTCTCAGACATTATTGAAAAAAGTCGGCGGTGGCCGTGTCGCGGCCCACGAAATAATGGTCGGTACGCCAGCGATTCGTAACTTGATTCGTGAAGATAAAATCGCGCAGATGTACAGCTCGATTCAAACGGGTGCGCAACACGGGATGCAAACACTTGATCAGTGTCTAAAAGACCTCCTCGCGAAGGGCTTGATTACGCGACAAGATGCGCGTGAGAAAGCCAAGACCAAAGAAGATTTTTAACTGCTCGATTTAGAGGATCCAACGAATGGATTTTGAAGCTCTTTTAAAATTGATGGTGCAAAAGAAAGCCTCGGATTTATTTATTACCGCTGGCATTCCACCTTCAATCAAAATAAATGGAAAAATCATGCCGGTTACACAACGGGCATTGAATGGCGAGAAAGCTCGAGAAGTTGTTCTTTCGGTTATGAATGAGGAACAGCGACGAGAATTTGCTCGCGGTCATGAGTGTAACTTTGCGATTAGCGCATCCGGTATTGGTCGATTCCGGGTTAGCGCGTTCCAGCAACGAAACGAAGTGGGTATGGTCTTGCGTCGAATTGAAACGACTATCCCGACGCTAGATGAATTGCGTTTGCCAACCGTGTTAAAGAAACTCTCACTCACCAAGCGTGGACTGATTATTTTTGTCGGTGCGACCGGTACGGGTAAATCAACCTCTTTGGCGGCCATGATTGGTTATCGCAATATGACCACCACCGGTCACATCATTACCATTGAGGATCCGATTGAATTCGTTCATCAACATAACAAATGTATTATTACCCAGCGTGAAGTGGGCATTGATACTGACTCCTTTGAAACCGCGTTGAAAAATACGTTACGACAAGCGCCTGACGTTATTCTGATTGGTGAGGTACGAACGTCTGAAACCATGGATTACGCAGTGGCTTTTGCCGAAACTGGGCATCTTTGTATGTGTACTCTGCATGCGAACAACGCAAACCAGGCACTCGATCGAATCATTCACTTTTTTCCTGAAGAAAAGCGAAATCAATTATTGTTGGATTTGTCGTTAAATTTACGTGCGGTTATTGCTCAGCAGTTAATTCCGACACCCGACGGTAAAGGCCGTCGCGCCGCGATTGAAGTATTGATTAATACACCATTGGTGGCCGATCATATTCGTAAAGGTGAAATGCATTTGATTAAAGACTTAATGGCTAAGTCCACTGAACACGGTATGCAAACCTTTGACCAAGCTCTGTTTCGACTATTTAAAAGCGGTGAAGTTACTTACGAGGATGCGCTTCATCATGCCGACTCGCCAAATGATTTACGCTTGATGATCAAACTAGACAGTTCAGAAAGCGATCCTGAATTGCAGATTGGTTCTGGTGCTGCGGCAAGCATGAGTTTAGAAGAAACCGATGAAAACCCCTTCTAAATGATTAAGACACGGATTTTTCGGTAGACAGTAGCGCAGCGTCTATCGATTATGACGTAGGGTTTTGTTGGAACCAAGATTGCACAATAATAACCGCCGACTGGCTGTCGATCGCGCCTTTTTGTAGCGCACGATAGCCTCCTTCGGCGAATAAGTCACTTTTCGCTTCAGCCGTTGTTAACCGTTCATCGACCAGATCAACTGGTATCGCAAAGCGACCAAACAATCGATTAGCAAACTTTTTAGCCCTTTGACTCAATAGTTGTTCGGTTCCATCCATATTGAGAGGAAATCCGACGACTAAGCGGTCTGGCTGCCAGGTTTTTAAGAGTTTCTCAACTTGTTGCCAATCAGGTTGTCCGTTTTGCGCTTTTAATGCAGGCAGTGCGGAAGCACTCTCAGTAATACGTTGCCCATAAGCGACACCAATAGACTTCTCGCCGAAATCAAAACCCAGCAGCGTGCGAATAGTTTCAGGCATTGCCAGACAAAGATGAAATTTGTGAAATATCGATTCCGATGAGCGCCGCTGCTTTTTGCCAGCGCTCAGCGACATCGGTCGCGAAGAGAATACTAGGATCGGCAGGAACGCTTAGCCAAGCATTTTCAGCCAATTCGGCTTCAAGCTGACCGGGGCCCCAACCAGCGTAACCGAGAGCGATAAAAGCATCGTCGAGATCCGCTTGCTGTGGCAAGGCTTCAAGAATGTCTTGCGATGTGGTGATGGTAATGTGTTCTCCTACGGCAAGGCTCGATTGCCAAGCATTGGTGCCGTGGTGAATAACAAAACCGCGATCGGTTTGAACCGGACCTCCAGCGAGAACCGGACGCTCGTGAAAGTCAGGTGCTACTTGTATTTCAAGGTGGTCAAGGAGCTCTGAAGTCGTCACTTCAGTCGGGTGATTGATAACAATGCCCATCGCGCCTTCTTCATTATGTTCGCACAATAAAGTGACGCTGCGAAAAAAGTTGGGGTCATCCAAATTTGGCATCGCAATCAAAAAGTGGTTTTTTAAACTGACAAAATCGTTCATAAGCTAATTGTTGGGCCGAAGTGGCAAAATTACAAGTTTTCAATGCGATTGGTTTAGCGCGTTGAGACCACATCCCCAGGTTGAAACTGCCATAAGCGTACAATCTCCAAAACGTCCGTATCTTTTCGAATGGATTCATCAAACGGCGCAAATGGCGCGGCTTGTCGAACAATTTGAATGGCCGCTTGGTCTAACACTTGATGGCCAGAACTATTCATCACTGTAATATCTCGAATGGTTCCGTCGGCGTTCACAGCAACTTTTAGGATCAACTCACCGTAGATCTTCTTTTGCTTGGCCAATTGTGGGTAATTTTGGTTACCGACCTCTTCGATTTTTCGACGCCAAGTATCAAGATACAGAGCGTCGCTCGAGCGATGAATGGCGGCTGATACTTGTCTTTTTCGTACATTTTTCGACGCCAGCTGATGTTGTTGGTCGAGCTGAGCATTTAAGCCCGATAGCTCATAGCTTTTTTGAATTAAGGTGGCGGTGTCGAGTAACGGTTGTTCCGATTGTTCTGGGGCATCGACTTGCGTCTCTAAAAAGACTTTATTGTCGGCGACACCCGTCAGAACCTCTGGAGTCGGTTGCTGCTGTTCTTGAATGCTTGATTGGGCCGCTGAAATAGACGCTTGTTTGGTTGGATCTGGCATTTTGGCCAACTCCGTTGTTGTAGGGCTTTGTAATAACTCCTCTTGCCCACCACCCTCTTGATTATCTTGGCCAATAAAATCGGCTTTTTCTGGTTTTTCAACGGCATGGTACTGCGCCAACACGACTTGCATGACCGGAGACGCTGGTTGGCTTTTTTCATCGGGCAAGCTAAAGACAATGCCGAGAAATAACATGGCATGAAAGGCGACAGCAATGACGGTAGCAAAAGTCAGCCGGTCTGACTCGCGAATTTCTGGTCCTTGCTGTTTGATTAAACCGTTTTCTATCATATAACGTTCTACTTCTTCGTTAATGTCATGAACTTATTTAGCGTCTGTTTATACTGCCACAGTCTTTGCTGCAATAGTTTCTGCTACCATAGTGCAAGTTGTTGTCAGCGTTACCGTTCGGCCAATGTCGTTTCTAGTGTATCCCATAGCTTACCTGCAATATTGGTTTGATAAGCCGCATCAATTTCCCGAATACAGGTCGGGCTGGTCACATTAATTTCTGTTAAATGCCCACCAATGATGTCTAATCCGACAAAATATAAACCGCGACGCATTAATTCTGGCCCAAGCATTGTAGCGATTTCGCGCTCTTTTTCAGTGATTGGCATCGCAACCCCACTGCCGCCTGCAGCGAGATTCCCACGAGTTTCACCTTTTGCTGGAATTCGAGCCAAGGTATAGGGAATCGGCTCTCCCCCGACAACCAGCACGCGTTTATCGCCTTCACTGATTTGTGGGATAAACTTTTGCGCCATCGCTAAATGTTGACCATGCCCAGTCAGCGTTTCGATGATTACATTGGTGTTTGGATCATCGGCTTTTACGCGAAAAATCGACGCCCCGCCCATACCATCAAGCGGTTTTAAAATGACATCTTGGTGCTGATTTACGAAGTCTTTTATGGCTTTTGACTGGCTCGCAACCAAGGTCGTTGGGCAGACTTCTGGAAACCAAGCGGTAAATAGTTTTTCGTTACAGTCGCGTAAACTAGCGGGTCGGTTCACCACCAAGCAACCATCTATCTCGGCTCGTTCTAGAACATAGGTCGCGTAGACAAAGTCCATATTGAATGGCGGATCTTTGCGCATCAATATGACGTCTAAGTCGGCTAAGTCAATTTCTTCGGCTTCACCAAGTTCAAACCATCGCTCTGCATCGTCAAAAACCTCTAACGGCTGACATAGTGCAAAAGGTTTACCGTCTCGAAGCATTAAATTTTGCATTTCGATATAAAAAAGTGAATGTTTACGGGCTTTTGCCTCCAGAAGCATGGCAAAAGTGCTATCTTTCTTTATATTGATCGCAGAAATGGGATCCATGACAACGCCAACGGTATTAGGCATGATTAAACTCCAGCTTCGATATGAGTTTCCGCGTGCCTTTTGGCAGCGATAAACTTACAATGGTTGTTGGTAGATATCGGCAAGCAGTATATCGTTCAGTGGGTTCATTCTCTAGTGAGTTTTTATCATACCAAAATTAATGGATTTTACTTTAGCTTTGTTAGCTAACTTCTTCTATATTAAGTAAAATCATAGTGGATCAATGCATACACTTATGGTAAAAACAGAATCACAGTAGGTGAACAGTTGGTTATATATCTCAATTAATGATATAAGTGGGTGCCATAAACAATTGGCTGCCCATGAGGGTATGTGAATGGATAATTCCTTCGAAGGCTTAAAAGCAATGGTGATCGACGACAGTAAAACGATCCGTCGCACCGCAGAAACATTACTTAAAAAAGTAGGTTGCGAAGTGGTCACCGCAACAGATGGTTTTGATGCTTTAGCAAAAATTGCGGACCATAAGCCTGATATTATCTTTGTCGATATTATGATGCCGCGTCTCGACGGCTACCAAACCTGTGCTTTAATTAAGAACAACAAAGCTTTTCAATCAACGCCTGTGATTATGTTATCGAGTAAAGACGGGCTATTTGATAAGGCGAAAGGTAGAATAGTCGGGTCAGACCAATATTTGACAAAACCGTTTAGTCGAGATGAGTTGCTCAATGCAATTCGCTCACATGTTAGTGGTGCTAAGCAATCTGCTTAGTATCTTGTAAAGAATTAACACAGTTCCTGAAGTAAGAGGGGGATTTTTCATGGCTCGCGTATTAATCGTAGACGACTCGCCTACAGAAACGCATGTTCTCAGTAGTATTTTAGATAAGCACGGTCACGAGGTATTGACCGCTGAAAATGGCGAGGCTGGTATCGAAGTCGCGAAAGCAGAGAAACCCGACTTAGTCTTAATGGACGTGGTGATGCCTGGCCTCAATGGCTTCCAAGCGACACGCCATCTTAAGAAGGATCCAGAAACCTCTAACATTCCAGTCATCATCGTTACGACAAAAGATCAAGAAACTGACAAGATTTGGGGTATGCGTCAAGGCGCAAAAGATTACCTAACGAAGCCGGTTCAAGAAAGTAATTTGATGAAAGTAATCAACTCAGTACTAGAGGGTTAGTTTGAGTTGCATCAGTCATAGTTTTGTGAAAGGTTAAAAACATAGAATGGTTGAAGCTACACACAATCTCGCGTTTGAAATTCTTGCTGATATCGAACAGCGCAGTTATGGCGGCGCTTCAGCTGTTCCGCGTTCAGAACAATCGGGTCGATTCTGGACGGGCGTGGGCTTTCGACTCAACGAAAGCCGTTACGTTGCACCACTCAAAGAAGTGGCAGAAATTCTTCGTATGCCTCAATTCACGAAAGTCCCTGGCGCACGTTCGTGGGTCAAAGGGGTAGCAAATATTCGGGGTACTTTGCTTCCTATCATGGATCTGCATGGCTATTTGGGCCGCAAGGTACCATCGTCAATGCGACAACAACGAGTGTTGGTGATTAACCACAATGGTATCAATTCTGGGATTGTTGTCGATGAAGTCTTAGGCTTACAGCATTTTGAGGATAGTGAGCGAATTGCCAATGTCGATGATGACGACGCAATCTTGCCGTATTTGTCGGGACGCTTCGAACGAGGTGACGACGAGTGGCGCGTATTCAGTCCTTATGCGCTGGCCGAGCACCCGGATTTTATGAAGGTGGCGCTGTAAAAGCTCGCAGTTAAATCGCAGTTCAGTTTAACAATTTTTAAAGTACGTAGTTGGGAATCAAACTATGAATGCACCAGTAAAAGACAAAAATCAAGAAGGTGGGAGTTCCACCCGGTTAGTCATTTGGCTTCTCGGGTTGTTCCTGATTTTAACCATTGTGAACCTGTATCAGGGTTACCGTACTGGCAATAACGTGCAAAGCTGGTCGGAAAAAGCTGAGGATCTGCGGGTATTCTCGCAGCAGGTTGCAAAAAATGCTTCGGAGGCATCGAGTGGTAACGTCGACGCGTTCGTTCAGCTGAAGTCTGCGGTTGACCAGTTCGACTTTCTAATTCGACAATTAGAGAGTGAACAAGGTGATAACCCTCTGACAAAAATTGCTGCGACTCCGAGCTACATATCAAATCAAGAATTCCAAACGCTGAAAAATACTTGGGATCAAGTGAATGCAGATGCCGATAAAATTCTTTCGTCAGAAGAAACGGTAACAACCCTCTATGACATTCAGTCAGAGTTGTCTGCAACGGTTCCGCAAATGCAGTTCTTGTACAATACCGTAAACGATATATTGCTAGATTCTGGTGCATCTGGCGAACAAACGTTTTATGCAACTCGACAGCTTCTCTTCGCAGAACGGATTATTCGAAGCTTCCAAAAAGTTTTACAAGGCGGTGAAGATGCGGCAATCGCAGCCGAGAACTTCGGTCAAGACGTTGAAACCTTTGGAAGTGTATTAGACGGAATGTTAAACGGTGATGCCATGCTCGGCATCAATCGAGTGAACAACGCTGAAGCTCGAACAGCGCTCGACGAAATTTCGATTTTGTTCCAAGGCGTAAAAGACCGAGTTGAATATGTAAT
>Ga0070728_10006237_pt1 | contig 11365 bp, 7 predicted proteins | sample tdDd471_FD_66723 | JGI IMG/M metagenome (GOLD analysis project Ga0070728, IMG submission 66723) | Marine sediment microbial communities from the Atlantic coast under amendment with organic carbon and nitrate - tdDd47.1 | ecosystem: Environmental > Aquatic > Marine > Coastal > Sediment | place...
ATAAGCGCCAGCGATAATGGCACGACCAGCGACAGACGCTTTTGTGCTCGCTGTTGATTTTCGAATTGTCCACCTATATCCACGGAGTAACCCGTTGGCAAATCAACTTGTTCAGCAATCGCTGCGCGAATATCTGCTACCACACTGCCCATATCACGCCCTTGCACATTGGCCTGAACGACTACTCTGCGCTGAACATCATCTCGGCGAACCTGCGGCGGGCCGGAAGCAATATTTACAGAGGCTACATCACCAAGGCGAACCCAGGCTCCTGAAGGTGCCTGCAAACGAAGGTCAGCAATAGTTTCGCGATCTTGGCGAAAACGTTCATCCAACCGAACATAGATATCATAACGTTCGTTACCATTGATGATTTGTCCAGCGCTGGCACCGCCAAGCCCATTTCGAACCACTTCCATGACATCCGCTACGTCGAGTCCATAACGAGACAATGCGCGGCGATTGGGCTTTACGACCAATTGAGCTTCACCGACAATTTGCTCCATGGCAACATCACGCGTACCGTCGATCTTTTTGACCACTGCCTCAATTGCCTGCCCTTTTTCAGCCAGCACATCAAGATCTTTACCAAAGAGTTTTATCGCTAGTTGCGCTTTAACCCCCGATAACAGCTCATCCACACGGGTGGCAATTGGTTGTGAAAAATTGAACAGCAATCCGGGATGTTGTTCCAGCTTTTGCTCCATCAGGGATTGAAGTTCATAACGATTATCGGCGCTGGTCCATTCTGGCACTGGCTTAAGACCAATATAGATCTCAATGTTATTCACTGGCTCTGGATCACCGCCAATTTCGGCACGTCCAATGCGTGATAACGCATAGGTGACTTCCGGGAATTCCATCAGCATTGCTTCGAGTTTTGGAGCGACTTCAAGCGCAGTATCCAGGCTGGAGGACGGAGCGAGAGTTACCCGGAGGTTGACCGTTCCTTCTTCGAGTTCAGGCACAAACTCGGTACCCAGACGCGGTATTACTAAAGCTGCCGCAACCACGAGCGTTACAGCAATACCAACGACGACCTTACTGTGGCTCATAGCCCACGACAAACCCTTGCGGTAGAGTTTATCAAGTGGTTTCAAGACGAAACTCTCCCGCGGGCGTATCCCTTTGCGAAACAGGTAGGTGGCTAATGCTGGGACTATGATTAAAGCTACAACCAGCGCGGACAGCATAGACAGCATGATACTGATAGCCATCGGCTGGAACAGTTTGGCTTCGACCCCTTCGAAACTGAATAGCGGCATGAAGACAACTAAAATAATTGCTGTCGCAAAAAATATAGGTCTTGCTACCTCTCTGCCAGCTTCTTGCAAGCGTAAAGCAATCCCATGGCTATCATGAGCTGCATCAACAGGATCTGGATCATCCTGAACCATTGTCTGTCTATCTTTGTCATGGGTGGCATCGGGATGGGTCAAATGTTTGAACATGTTTTCGACCATCACTACAGAGCCATCCACGAGCATGCCAATGGCCACGGCAATACCGCCTAGAGACATTAAGTTTGCCGAAAGACCAAACCACGCCATCACCATCAAAGCAATACCGATGGAAATTGGAATTGAGATCAGTACCAGTAAGGTAGCACGCAAATTCATTAGGAACAGCGCCAAAATGACCACAATGAAGACAAACGCCAGTAACAGAGCATTGACAACGGTATCAACCGCTTGCGTCACCAGATCGGCCTGATCATAGTAAGCCTCGAACTTAACTCCTTCCGGTAACGCCTGATTAATACGCTCGATACGGGCATTAACCCCATCAATGGTGCTTTTGGTATTGGCGCCTAAACGTTTTAATACAATGCCTGAGACGACTTCGCCTAGTGTCTCAACTTTCCCATCCGAAGTTCGGCGTGTCATGGTCACTGCGCCCTGGCGGATTTCGCTACCCAGATTCACTTTGGCTACATCCGATACGGTGATAGTGGTGCCATCCACCGTTTTCAGGGGAACTTGACGGATCTGCTCCAGCCCTTGCTTGCCATGATCGAGCCAGCCGGTACCTCGGATCACCAATTGCTCCTGACCACGGTTCATATACCAGCCGCCAACATTGGTGTTGTTACGCTCCAGAGCCGCCATGATATCGTCCTGGGTCAGATCGTAAGATAACAGCTTTGACGGATTCAGATCGACCTGATACTGACGCACCTCACCGCCGAAAGACAGCACATCAGTCACGCCTTCGGCCGGGATAAGCAACAACTTGACCACCCAGTCATTTAAGCTGCGTAGCTCCATGGCATCGAAACCCGAACCGGGTTCGGCAACCAGTAAATACTGATAGACTTGCCCCAGCCCAGAAGTGTTTGGCCCCATTTCGGGTGTACCAACGCCCTCTGGAATCAGCTCTTTGGCAGCCTGAAGTCGCTCGAATACCAGTTGCCGGGCAAAGTAAATATCAGTGCCTTCCTTAAACACAACAGTAACGCCAGACAAGCCAGTCTTTGAAATAGACCTTACTTCTTCTACATCAGGCAGAGCGTACATGACAGCTTCAATCGGATAGGTTATCAGCTGCTCAACTTCCTCAGCAGCCAAGCCAGGAGCTTCAGTATTGACCGAGACCTGAACGTTGGTAACATCCGGAAATGCATCAAGATTCAGCCTTGGAATAATAAAAAAGGCGCTGACCGTTAGTGTAATGAGCGCAATCGCCACCAGCAATCGGTTTGTGACCGCCCAATCGACAATTCGATTAAACATAGAGTCTCCTTAATGCTTAGTGGTTATGCGGATCAAAACCGCCTTTGGCGATTTGTGAAGCAACAAAAAAGGCACCGTCGGTAACAATACGTGTTCCGGGAACAATGCCGTTAATTTCACGCAACGAACCTAGTGCTCGCTTTAGTTCAACTTCTTGAGAGCGAAACTGCCCTGGACTCTCTTCTACAAAAATTGCCCAGTCTCCATCGGGATTTCGCATCAGTGCTGACTCTGGCACAGCCAATACCGGCTCTTCTGTACGAAAACGGAAGAAGACCTCTGCAAACTGTCCCGGATGCAGCCTATGCTCCAGGTTGTCCACCAATAAGCGCACTGTTCGGGTTCGTGTAACGGGGTTTATGGTATGTGCTTCTTGGGATACCTTGCCTTGAATTCGGATATCACCAGCCACAATGTCAGCCAATGTACCGAGCGGAAGTGATATAGACTGATCTGCTGGAAGGTGTGCTTCGACCCAGAGCTGCTTCTCATTGGCCAGCTTGATCAGAGGAGAACCAGCTTCGACGCGCTGCCCCTGCTCGAAGTCGTCAGATAACACAGAACCATCGGTTTCGGCACGTAGGGTATATTCGCCCAATGCCTTAATATCTTGCGATGCCAGAGACTGCAAATCTGACTCAGCTAACCCATAGGCCTGCAACGTTGCCCGAGCAGCCTCCCAGCTGGTTTTGGCCTGGATATAACGCTGCTCTCCAACGGTTTTGCGACCGAGCTTGCGGACTCTTTCCCATTCAGGCCAAGCGGTGCGATAGTCTGCCTGGGCCTGCGCCACATCCTCACTGAACAGGGTTACCAGTGGCTGACCTTGTTCGACATGAGCGCCCAATGCTACGTGACGACGTAATACAACGGAAGCTACTCGCGGTGACACTATGTAGCTAGTGTATCCATTAGAAAGAACTTCCCCTGGTGCGTAGAACTCATAATCAACGCGCTCGGCAGTGAGAGGAGCAACCTGGATATCAGCAATCGTCATTTGAGTAGCATTTAGTGCCGTAGTGGCAGAAGCTTCTTCTTGATGCCCATGTCCATCTTTTTCAGTATTACTTTCGCTGTGTCCAGCCTCATCATGACTTTCATTGTGGGAACTATCGCTAGTCCCATGTTTTGTATCACCATGACGCTCATGTTCATCCGTGGCTTTCGATGAGTGTTCTTCGTGAGACACATCATCCTTATGCTCAATAACCTCTTGAGCAGGCTTGCTCTTATCATGTTCGTGCCCCTCACCACTCATCGTTTCTGCAAGCCCTATGCTTGGTGCAGTCATTGCGGCGCTTAGCATCGCTATCAATAATCTATTCATGTTCATTGTCCTATCTTTAATTCAGTGGCTTAGTCGCAGTTGGTGCAACAGCTCTGAGCTGGCCGGAGTGCAGCAACACTTCGGTTAACGCAAGTTGTGTGTGCTTTTCGAGTGAGATTCCTGCCAGCAGGCTCTCCGAACGCTGGTTGAGAGCGAGCAGGTAGTCAGTTGTTGATAGATCGCCGCTTCGCCACTGGCGTTCCAACAAGTCAGCACTATTTTCAACTCTGCCACGAGCTAGCTCGAGCCAGCGTCGGTATTGCTCGTCATAACGTTTCCAGGCAGCTTGTGCAGCCTGCCAGTCAAACCGTAGATTGCGATAAACGGCCAAGAATCGGGCCTCTGCTTCTAGTGCTGCACGATTAGCCACACGAGTTTCGGCACTGTAGTCATTACGTACATTCAAAGGAATCGAGAAGGTCAGGCCGACAGTATTTTCTCCACCGTCGCGACCAGCATTGACTCCAAAGGTCGGCTCTGCTTTGGCTGCGCGGCGGGTTGCTACGGCCTCTTCCTTGATGGACTTCCAGCGAGCCTGAGCGCTGGCAACATAGGGATGTTGTAACAACTCCTGGTCAGTAATGGACACTGGCTCCGAAGGCCAGAAATCTTCGGGAATGCCTCCTTTTTCAGGAGTCCACTGTGGCAAAAGTTCGCGCACTCTGCTTTCTGCTTTTTGCAAAGCGACTTCAAGCTCAGCGACCTGTGCCAGCTGTTTTGATAAAGATAGAAAGGTGAGTTCAGCATCAATAGTGCCTATATCCCCTGCTTTTTGGCGCTTTTCAGCCACTTGCAATAATGCATTAAGCTGCTCTTTTTGTGCCTGAGCAATAATGGCGGCTTCATTACTGGCACGCCACTCAACCAATGCTGATAGAGCCTCAGCAGTCTTACTCATAACCTGTTGCTGATACTGGGCTTTGGCTGCTTGTCGGATAAAAGCCGCTTGCTGCTGTTTAGCACCTCGTCTATCCCACCAGTCAACCGTTTGAGAAACACCTACACGGTAGTTATTTTCTTCACCAACCTGTTCCAGCTCAGAAGATAACTCCGGGTTGTAAAGTGGCTGTTCCGCTGCGTCCGCAGTAGCTTCCGAGCCTTGCAGTTGCTCGCGGGCCGCGATGATGTCTGGGTGCTGCTTTATCTGTGATGCCAGCCAGCGCTCCCAATCAACGGGTTGCGCTTGCGCCGAAGCCGACAGCAAATAAATAACGGCACACATCGCATAAGAAACGGATAGTTTCTTCATGAAATTTCCTCACAATTAAAATCAAAGTACATCAGGTACAGCTGGGTTGGCATTTGCACAACGCTATACCTCAGAATAAAAGTTTATTTGTACTGTATTTAACTGATCGGAGGGGGATTATCAGGGAAGGCTATATGGGAACGGTAATGGGAAGGGTTGCCTAAAATAGCACCCTTTTGATAAAGAGAAGCAGAGATATCTTGGCGACCCAGAAAGAAAGGGTGTGATGAGCCATGACAGTGACAACAATGGTGGCAATCAAGCTGGTAGCTTTTGCTCTTTTCTGATTCTAACCAACGCTTGTCATCATCTGGTATTGGAGAAGAGTGAGCTTTTTGATGCTCGTGATCAAAAGTAAGATGCTCAGAACCGGATTGATGAAACTGATGAACGTCCGCCACAGCAACTACCGATTGCAGGGCAATCAATATGGCTAGAGCGAAAGTTAAAAGTTGACGGTTCACGGTAAAAAAGAGTCTCTACTCGTTCTCATAAATGCAGGGCAGTAGACTAGCAGATTATCAGTTAGTTCACAAAAGATAAGTGGATACTAACCAACTATTACACAGCTTTGTGCTTAAAGGCTAGCTTTTAGACTTGGCTACTTCCTGTTTTTTTGCGAGTTTCTCGGGCGATTTCAATTCCTCAACCTCATGCCCTAGCTGAACAACGGAAGTGTTTAGCTCATTGTTTTCTTTGGTTATAGCATCAAGTTGCGCTAGTAGCTCCTCTCTGTCAGTACTGGCTGACTGCACCTGTTCAGTTAACGCTTTTAATGAGTTTTGAAGTTCGCGCTGTGACTTGGCCAACAACCGCTTTTCGGTGATTAGCTCAGCGTTCTGACGGTTCAACTGCGTGAGTTCTGACTGTTGAGAGGCAATGGTTTGCCCCAGCTTTCGCTGCTCTGCTCGCAATCCCGACACTTCTTCAGCGTGCTTGCGCTCTTGTTGATCACGCTGTTCTTTAGCGGATTCGCGGAAGTGGCTCAAGTTGTCATAACTGTGTTGCAGACTCTTCTCCAGATCGATAATTCGTTCATCTTTTTGTCCACAAACGGCTGTAAGTTCTTTCAAGTCACTTTGAATACCTTGCAACTCAGTGTTCAGTTGCTCACTCTCACGGCTGGCAGTATTGAGCTTCGCCTGTAGTGAGTGAATGTTATCACTTAGAGCTTTATTTTGCTCTGTGGCTTGGCTTAACGACTCCTCAAGTCCTGACTTTTCTTGATTCCAAGACTTACGCTCTTTATCAAAGGCTTGCTCCATGTCTTCAATGGTTTTATTCGCTTCAGCGTTGAGCCTGGCAGCAAGCTGGCTTACCAGGTGCCCAATGGCGTCGGAGACTTTGACCTCGGTGAGTGTACCGTTAGTACGGGTCTTTTTAATGTCTTTGAGGTATTTTGAGATGGTGGTTTTGGAGCCAGTGTTACCCAGCTCAGCTCGTATTGCATCAATTGATGGGTTATTTACACCCTGTGAAGTCAATGATTTATATGCTTTTTCAACGTCAAATTGAGAGATGCCTGTGCGCGCCATTTTTTAAGTCTCTGATTATTTTGTAATGTAATACATAATATGTATATACATATTATTACTGTGTCATCTACGTGTCTATAGCTTTCGAAAATTCATTTTAGATAATAGTAGATTATCTATTGTGATAGACATTTTTGGACGATATGATGAGATAAAGTCGTACATAACACGCATATATGCCCGATTCTAAAAATATTGATTTAGTGAGTTTTTACGTCAACGCAGCCACTCGCGAAAATACGGTACGCAGTTACCGTACCGCCATTGAACACTATGAGCGTCACTGGGGGGGACTCTTACCTGCCACTCCAACTGCGATTGCACAGTATCTCAGTCACTACGCTGATAAGCTGACTTCAAGCACCTTAGCGCACCGGTTGGCCGTACTTGCAAAATGGCATCATGAATACGGTTTTCCAGATCCTACGAAAGCACCATTAGTAAAAAAAGTAATGAAAGGTATCCGAGCAACGCATGCATACCAAACCAAGCAGGCTCGGCCTCTCCAATTAGAAGAATTGAAAATCATTATTCAGTGGCTTGAGGAGTCGATAAAGGAGTCAAAGGATTATAGGAAAGGCTTGAGACTCATTCGAAATAAAGCCATTCTGCTACTCGGGTTCTGGCGTGCTTTTCGAGCAGATGAACTCACTAATATAGATGTTGAGTACGTGACCATGATCCCCAACAAGGGAATGTCACTGTATTTTCCTACTACGAAAGGCGATAGGGATAATAAAGGGGTGACCTATAAAGTTCCAGCTTTGCAAAACCTCTGCCCTGTCACTGCTTATCAGGAGTGGGTTACGGCCGCTGAATTAAGCAAAGGACCGCTATTTGTAGGGATCGACCGCTGGGGAAATTTTAATCATAAGAGCATGACATCCAATACAATCATTAATATTGTTCGAGAGTGTGCAAGTGGTGCTGGACTATTACACCCTGATGCCTTTAGTAGTCATTCGTTACGACGGGGGTTCGCTTCCTGGGCCGACAGTAATGGCTGGAGCCTTAAAGAGCTTATGGAATATGTAGGTTGGAAAGATCCTAAAACAGCAATGCGCTATATCGAGTCATCCCATATAACGCAACAACGGTTCATTGAGCTGCACCATTAAACGAAGTATTATTGATTTAAAGTGTCAAATTCATCTTTCAGATTATTGAACAAAATTTTGTTTTGAAATGACTCCATAGTAATTTTAGATTAATGATAGTTGTGGTTTTGCTGTTCAGGACAAATTGATAAAAGCTAGTATCTTCTACATGAAGCAGCTTGTCGGCTTTTGAGTCATAACTTAGTATCCAAATATAATTAAGCTCGTTGTCTCTTTTTAACAGATCCACGATTTCCTCAAGAGTATTTCGCAGCCTTTGTTGCGGCAGGTTGGCTGGTTTCAGATTAACTTCTTTAATTAGGTGGACAATCAAAGAAAAGGCAAATACTTGAATTATATCAAGCCCTTTTCGATCAAATTCACTCGGTGTAAATACAGGAAACCAGTATTCGAATTCCCCTCTAGTGATCCCAAGTAATTCACACACTTGTAAACGTTTGAGGACGAGTTTGGTTGTCTTACTCATCGTAACCCCTTATTCAGTTTCTCACACAAATTAATGTGCAGGTCGAGCAGACACTAGGGGCATGCCCTACATGCAATTGAGACTTAGTTTTCAGGATGTGATCTGCTAATACAATACGCATTAGCATTGGGCGGGAAACGATTTCCTGCAGTTGAACAAGGTCAAATGAATGACAAAGAATAAGCTCCTAGAGGTTATGACAGATAAGTCGGTAGACTTTCTGAGACATCCAGTATGCCATCATACACCACTAAGTTTTCGTCGCAAAACCAATTACTATGAACAAATCATGCTTAAGCACCCTCTTCCATCGCCGTTTCATTCCTTAGCAGAATATCTGCATGGCGGTCTGCTTGAAGCGGATCCCTCTGTGCAAAGTTATGTCCCACAGCCGTATCAATTTAAAATTAATGGTAAGCGGTACATTCCGGATGTTTTCGTGATTCGAGGCAATCAAAAGATAGTGATGGAAATTAAACCAGAAGCCCAAACCCCATTTCACTACGAGCAATATTTGGAGCCATTTTTACACAAATACCAAATACGATTTGAGGTGATAACCAACGAATCCATTTTAGCGCAAGAGCAAAAAGCCGTGAACTGGCTTAAAATCGTTCAAGTGCTTGTCGCGGCAAATAAATCCCGGATCAGAACCACCCAGTTACAAGATGAGATCATGTCGAAGCTGTTAATGTCAGATGAAGCAATTGAGTTAGGCGATTTTATAGATAGTGGTGATAGGCAAAGAACTTATGCAACGGAAGTCGCTGTCTTTCGCTTAGCTCATGCCGGGCTCATCAGCCTGGCTCTGGAGCAGTCTGACTTGGGCTTTGATACGGTTTTGAGCTTATGAATGGATTCCGCTCTACTTTGATCGAAAAACCTGAGTTGAATGATCTCAACAATTGGCCGATGCATGTGGATACAGCCACGATGTCTTCTAAAAACCGTGCTAAGTTCATCAGAAATGTTGAAATAATAAAATACTTTCAACAAGGAGTGAGCGTAAAAAAAACGGCCATGACTCACAATGTCTCGCCTAGCATGGTCTATTATTTGCTCAATCGAGCCCTGGGAACCTATGATGGTGAGCCCCCTGCTTTGTATAAAGGGTTGATCCCCAATCTTATCCAACATGAAAAACAACGCCAGTCACCAATGCCGACCTTGGCGGATGGCCGTGGTTCCGTCTTTGCCTTTAAAGCTCTGCTAAAAAAGTATCCAGATATCGAAGTTGAATTGCAGGCTAAAATAAAAGCCAGCTACCGTGGGACTGCTACCAGTGAGAATCTTACACCGAACATTCTACATAAAACTTTTTTATCGCTGTTAATTCAATTTGGTGTTCCCAAAGATCATTACCCCTACACCACCCAATCCCTAGCATACCAAAGTGTTCGACGTTATTTTCATGATTACCTATCTGAGCTGAGATGCCCCGAAAGTAGGCCCTGGCGCGAGAGTATCAGTAAACGTTCGGACATGGCTTTCGAAGAAATCCAAATAGACGAGCAACATTTCGATTGTGAGACAGCCATAGAATTCGAGATTTTTGGTCGTCGAACGCTTGTTAGAGTGAAGCGGTTCTGGATTGTTATGGCCACTGACTGTTCTACTGGCTGTATTTTGGCATTTCATTTCAGCATCAACCTTCGGTGCAGTCAGTGGGACATCATGAACGTTTTGAAGCAAATTCATTATCCGAAGCCGAAACTGACCATCCAAACGCCATCCCTTTCTTACCCCGAAGGACCAAATCTTAACGATTTAAAAGCATGGTTGCCCAGAGTTCAGATAGGTGTGATCAGTCTTGATAATGACATGGCGCATTTCGGAAACAACTGTATCCAATACGCTCACGATCAACAGGCATGCTTACATTATGGTCATCCAGAAAACCCTAATGCAAGAGAGCAGATCGAGCGACTCTTTCTCATGATCAACACTGTGACTCATAGACATCGTTCAACAACTGGTTCTCATTCACATGACCCTATAAAAGAAAGCAAGCGTCTTAAGAAAAAACCGCCCAAGGTCAATGTTCAAACGTTACTGGAAATGATGAGCATTCAGATTGCAGAATACAATCAAAAACCTCAGGCAAGGCTAGGAGGCATCTGCCCCGTTGAAAAGCTGAAGGAATTAATTCAACACCAATACTATTGTATGAGACCACCGCAAGCACCACAAAGCCAGCTGGTAAAAGATCCAAAACTACGAAAGCTTCACTTTAGCAAAACAAAAAAGCAGCATCCCTGGGTTAACTTTTATGGCGTAAGATACACCGTTATGGACTGGTCAAAATCTGTAAATACGACCACTACCGTTTCGATAGAGTTTGATCCGCAGGATATCCGAAAAATCAAAGCTTACCTCCCAAATGGTGATTTCATAGCGGAGCTGATCGTTCCACGGATGTGGAGACGCTATGCACACGGTATCGTCACACGTAAACGTATCATAAAGACGACCAAAAATTTGCTGTTCGCATCAGGCGATGCTTTTACGGAGTACTTTACTATCTTACAAAAAAACTTTCATAAACCCAGCGTCCAGCTAGAAATGGTACGGCTTGGCTTCGAAAATTCACAAAGTAGAGAGTTAGTGTTGGGCATGGTAAAAACAGACGACTTGAGTGAGGTTGGGTTCAGCTCTAATTCGTATGAACAGTCAGCAAACTACATTAGTTCCCAAATCAGGATGCCCTGGGAACAAGTGAAAATCTCCTGAGATACATCACAGAGGTAAGCTTTATGCAATGGATGGAACACTTTAAAGAACTCGCTATGAACGACGACGCATCTAAAATCGAACACCCTTTAAAACACCCTGAGTTATTGCAGATCCACACTTTGGAGAATGAGGGATTACTTCAGTTTTGTTCCAGTATTATTAGACGTGGACTGCCTGGTGCGCTCATTTATGGATACAGCCGAAG
>Ga0070728_10006239_pt1 | contig 11364 bp, 6 predicted proteins | sample tdDd471_FD_66723 | JGI IMG/M metagenome (GOLD analysis project Ga0070728, IMG submission 66723) | Marine sediment microbial communities from the Atlantic coast under amendment with organic carbon and nitrate - tdDd47.1 | ecosystem: Environmental > Aquatic > Marine > Coastal > Sediment | place...
TGCCGGAGTCAGGTAAAGGCAGCAACCCTATGATTGCTCCACCTCTGCGTTTGCATGATTGCTCTCTGATCACTGATGGCGCGGCGGCAGTTGTTCTGACTTCCACTGATAATGCGAAAGCCAATTTCAAACATGCTGTAGAACTGTCTGGTATTGGTCATGTGACGGATCGTATGACGCTTTCAGCCAGGGCGGGGCGCTTGCATGAGTTGCAGGCTACACGTCACGCTGTGAAGCTGGCGTTGGAAGAAGCGGGAGCTGGTGTTAACGATATTGACCTGGCCGAAGTACATGATTGTTTCACGGTCAACCAGATTCTCTGTACGGAAGCCATTGGCTTGTCAGACCCCGGGCGTGCTGGCTATGACTTCATGGCTGGAAAATATGATCCTGATGGTGACTGTCCGATCAACCTGTCTGGCGGGCTGAAATCCAAAGGTCACCCAGTTGGTGCAACCGGTGCCTCCATGCATGCCTTGGCATACAAGCAATTGATTGGTGAGCCTATCGGAGTTGCTCACAAAGGAAACCCCGAAGTCGCCATGACAGTGAATATTGGTGGTTCCGGTGTTACCAACTGTGTCACGGTAATGCGTCGTATGCAGTGATGGGTTTTCCCCCCTGTCGGAATGCCATGGCAATGGCCGTGGTGTTCCGGCAGTCTTTCTCCTTTCTCCTTTCTCCTTTCTCCTTTCTCCTTTCTCCTTTCTCCTTTCTCCTTTCTCCTTTCTCCTTTCTCCTTTCTCCTTTCTCCTTTCTACCGAAAGTTGGATTTGTGTTTGTATTTTGTTTTCTGCTGGTTTATTAATTATCCAATAGCCCTTATAGATGATGTATGTTCGCTAAAAGTCGCATTCATTTAATCGAAAATCATTTCTATTCTATAAGCCTTGGCAGTGGTGCAGTCTGCCTATAAAAAATTCACTGCTTGATCAGTGTCAGTAGTTGAAGGTGTAAAAAGCGTTATTTTGCAGTCCAATAAAGCAGGAGATGTAGCATGTCAAAAGTGGCATTAGTAACTGGGGGAACAAGAGGTATTGGTGAATCAATTGCTGTCGAGTTGAAAGAAGCCGGTTATGAAACGGTATCCAACTATGGTGGTAACGATGAGCGTGCCCGGGAATTCTCTGAGCGAACGGGAATTCCTGTTTATAAGTTTGACGTGTCGGACTTTGATGCATGTCAGGAAGGAATTGCGCAGGTTGAACGTGACGTTGGTCCTGTATCGGTGTTGGTTAACAATGCGGGTATTACCCGTGACCGCACCATGCACAAGATGACCCATGAAATGTGGCAGGCGGTTCTGGATACCAACCTGGGCTCTTGCTTCAATATGTGTCGTGGTGTGATTGAAGGTATGAGGGAGCGCAAGTTCGGACGAATTGTTAACGTCGGCTCCCTCAATGGTCAGGCGGGTCAATACGGACAGGTCAACTATGCAGCTGCAAAGTCGGGTATTCACGGTTTTACAAAAGCTCTGGCTTTGGAAAGTGCTGCGTATGGCGTGACTGTTAACGCGGTGGCTCCAGGCTACGTCGATACCGATATGGTGAGAAATGTTCCTGCGGATGTTCTGGAGAAAATTGTTGCCAAAATACCGGTGGGTCGTTTGGGGACAGCCCATGATATTGCTCGGGGCATTCTATTCCTGGTGTCGGATGAGGGCGGATTTATTACGGGTTCGACTCTGTCTATAAATGGTGGCCAACATATGTACTAAGGCCTTGTTGGGGTGACCGGGAAGCAGCAGATCCAGTCAGCAGCACGTATGTAAGTAAACACTTGAAGTTACAAAAAACCCCCTCGAATGAGGGGGTTTTGCTTAAGGCCAACTGCTAGAGGGCTTGTTAAGGTTTCTTGATCCCGTATTTTTTCATCTTTTGATAGAGGGTGCTTTTGGCAATGCCGAGGTGCTTTGCAGCTTGCGTCATATTGCCGCTCGATTGCTTGACCGCAGCTTCAATGGTGTTTTTCTCAACCACGTCAAGATTGCCTTGGGGTTTGCTGGCTGGGCCAGTGGCAAACTCTGAATGAATGCTGACTTCTCCTGGGCGATAGCCATCCGGCAAGTCATCAATGGTGAGCGTCTCGCTCTGGGACATAAAGCACATACACTCAACCACATTCACCAGCTCGCGAATGTTGCCCGGCCATTCCCTGGTTTTGAGGGCATTTAGCAGGGCGGGTGAGAAACGCTTGGCGGAAATTTGCTCTGGGTTCTCTTTGCTTAGACGATCCAGTACTGACTGGGCGATGCCTTCTATATCTTCTTTTCTGCCGGATAGTGGGTCGAGACTGATGGTCACCGTAGAGAGGCGGAAATAGAGGTCCTTGCGAAACAGCCCCTCATTTACAGCAGCTTTCAGATCGCGGTTTGTGGCGGCAATGAGCCGGAAGTCAACGGGAATGGGTTTGACATCCCCGACTCGGTAGATTTTTTTCTCTTGCAGTACCCGCAGGAAAATAGGCTGTATCTCCAAGGGCATTTCACCGATCTCGTCCAGAAACAGAGTGCCTCCATGTGCGGCTTCAATTTTGCCGATCAGGCCGCCCTTTTTCGCCCCCGTAAACGCGCCCTCTACATGACCGAATAGTTCACTGTTTAGAATGTCTTTGGAGAAAGAGCTGCAGTTCAGGTCAATAAATGGCCCTTCTGAATAATGGCTGCTGTCGTGAATGGCTTTGGCAAACACTTCTTTGCCAACTCCGGTATCGCCGAGTATCAAAACAGGTAAAGGTGTTGATGCCGCTTTGCGGGCCTTATTAGCGCTCGATTTGAACGAGGGGCTTTCGCCGTAGATTTCCCGGAATGGATCAAAATCAGGTTTTAGTGCGGGGCTGGTTTCCTGGATGATTTGCGGTTTTCCCGAATGGATTCGGCCAGCCGGTACCAGTAATTGAAATCCAATGATTTCATCTTTGTTGCGAATGGGTTCGACCCAGTCCTCTGAAATCCATTCACCTCGATCATGGGGGTAAACAATACTTTCTCCGCCGAATCTTTCCATGGATAAGCGGCGTTTGGAGTATGGGTCATAGTCAATGCCCAATGCGTCAAGAGCTTCGGTGGAGTTTGACGAAAAGTTTACGAGCCTGCCGTGCTTGTCGAGTAACAGTTTTCCGGCATTCCTGAAGCGACCAAAATTGCTGTTACTGTGCTCGAGGATGGAGCTCCATTGTTCGGAAGTCCTCCTCGCCAAGCCTGATTGAATCTGGCTTGCCCAGGCTACCACCAGGGGGACGTGAAATTTGTCATACATGCTGCACAGTCCGGAGAGATCTATGACACCCATCATCTGGTTGTCATAAGGATCTGCGATAACGGCAGCAGTACAGGTCCAAGGCTTAAATCCCTGGCAGTAGTGTTCTTCACCATGCACTTGTGTGGGTCGCCGGGTCGCCATTGCGGTACCTACAGCATTTGAACCGGCAACCACCTCATTCCAGCCACTGCCTTCTACTAACCCGATGTGATGGGCATCATCCAGGGTTCGAGGGTCGCCGACGATTTGCAGGTTGAGGCCTTGGTAATCGGTTAAAAAAAGGATGGTTTCCAGATCCTGAAGAAAGGCACTTGCCTGGGCAATAACCGGTTGTGCACAGTCCAGCAGTTCGGAGTTTTTTTGGCGGCAGTCGTACAGGTTGTTTTCTGTGGCCAGTAAGGGAGCCGCTTTCTGCTCTGGGTTGACTCCCTGGGAAAGGCAGCGTTGCCAAGAGCTGGCGATAACGTCTCTAATAGGAAGGTCGTCAGACTGTCCGCCAGTGCACAAGAATTTCTCCCAGGCATGATCTATACCCCTCTGGGAAGTGAGATCGCTTCCTGAGAGTTGACTTGTCTTTTTAGGATCTGAGCCCCTCAACGTTTAATGCCCCCTGGCTGAGTACCTAGATATAAAGAATTGCTTTTGAATATGGGCTTGCATTTATTGTAGTTGTAGTGCGGGCAGTTCACCGGTTACTTCTTAATTTGCCAGCTGCTTCAAAAGCTTCGATGCGATCATAGCATGTGCGCAACAGGGGGAACAATCGGCGGGCTGTTAAGGAAAATAACGCCGTCAGGTCCTAGTCTATAGCCCTTTAGTGCAATGCATTATGAGCCTTTGGGGCCATTTTAGGCGTAATTAGGGGTTGCTATGTGTTTTCTTTAATCATACGATTTGCAGTCGAAGCCGTACGATAATAAAACGGTTTTTGAGGTATCCCCTTTGGTGAGAGGCACTTTACAAGCATTAAATACATCAGTTTCTAGGCAAAAACGCCCGGTTTTAAGTCGATGGCGTAGTGCTTGCGTAGTAAATCTGTAGTTGCTGTTGGGGTAGAAGCTGTTTATATTGCGCATTGCTGTGCGCAATGTGCGGCGGTTATAAAAAATATCCAACGATAAGTGGGAGAAGAAGAATGGTGAGAAAAGACAACACCAGCATTATGAAAGTTGGTGGCTTTCTGTTGGGGTTCGGGGGGCTTTTGGCCGCCAGTAGCCCAGCGTTAGCTGTAGACCTTAACTATGGTGATGGTCCGAATTTCGATATCAAGTACAGCGGTTATGCCCGTGCTACTGTGGGTGTTCTGCTCGAAGATCACGATGAGACTGCAGCCGATGACAAATGGCGCATGAACCAGGCTCGCGCCACGTTGAACCTGGACTTCGATATCAAGACCGGTCCCCTCAACTGGAAAGTCATTACCCGATTCGAACGCGAGCATCAGACCGATTACCTGGATGATCTCGAAGATCGTATTAACTCCACCTCCAGCACTTTTGTGCCTGTTCCGGGGTTTGAGAGCTTCTACAGCAACTACGGTAAGGGTGGTCGTAAAGGTGATTTCATGGAGCAGTATGAAACCACCGACGAAGTCATGGATATGCTTCGCGAGATCTACTTTGACTGGGCGGTAACCGATCGCCTGTTTGTGCGTATTGGTCGCCAGCAGCTGGTTTGGGGTGAGTCAGACTTCTTCCAGGCAATGGACGTTGTACACGGTTATGACTACCGTGGTCGACTATTCTACGAGAACAACGAAGAATGGCGTAAGCCACTATTCCTGTTCAACTTCAACCTCGATCTTTACGAGTGGGGTGGTAGCCTGAACTGGTTTATCCGTCCTGGTAAATGGGATCGTACCGAAGATATGGGTAGTAACTATAACGCGGAAGGTGGTCGTTGGATTCCGCACCCCTATCGCGGTGTGGATTTCTCGCAGTTCACCGGTATCTACAACACTGACCATAAAGCCGGTGACTGGGATAAAACTACCTACGGTATCCGTTGGAATGGTACTTGGGGGTCCATGGGTTACTCGCTGTCTTACATGAAGGCGTTTGTAACCGATATTCCGGTAATGAACCCAGATGCGACTAATACCACGAATCTTGCCAACTTTACTCTGGGTGGCGTAACGACCAATTGTTATGTGGAATGTCCGTCAAAAGGTAAGTTCTTGGGTGACTGGATTTTTCCTGAAATTGATATCTTCGGTCTGAGCATGAACTACTTCAGCATGAAGTTGGACTCCACGTTGAGTGCTGAAGTGGCTTATATCCCCAATCGTCCATACAACTACGGTGCACTTCAATCTGACCTGCCCGGTTGGGAAGGCGTGGTTGAGAAGGACATCATGAAAATCATGTTGCGTATCGACAAAGAGTTTAAGTGGATGGATGTGCTTGGCACTCACCGCCCCTCTCTGTCCAGTGTGCAGCTGTTTGATACTTGGATCATGAATTACGATGACGACGATGAAATTGTTGAATTCGCGTCCTTCGGTTCCAAGAAGAAAGAGCACACTGTATACCTGACGTTCTTCACCTTGTTGAACTATACCCGTGACACCATTAACCCTTCCTTCGTGATTGGTACTGACCTGTCCAATGGTGGTGGTTTTGCTATCCCTGCAGTAGAGTTTGTCTGGGGTGATGACTGGCGTCTGAAGATTGAAGCCGATCTGTGGTGGAACGACGGTGACAAGAAGAAAACTTGTGGTACACCGGATACTTCGGGTGCATCAGATGGAACTGGCCAGATGTCAGGATGTTCGCAGGGCTTCGGTGCTAACTGGCTCGGTAAGCGCGAGAACAGCGCTGCTCTGATGGACTGGTTCGCCGACGACAACCAGATCGTTGTCAAGCTGACTCGTCAGTTCTAAGTAGAAAAGATAAAAAAGTATATTTGCGAAACTATTTCACAGAATAAAAGTCGCAAATAAGACTCATTTTATAAACTGGGAGTATAACTATGTATAAGAAGTTATTGACTACGTCAGTAGTTTCAATGGGGCTGTTTGTAGCCGCTCCATTGACTGCTACTGCTGCAGGCGACAAGGCAGAGGTCGATGCGCGTATCTACGCAACCGACCGTGACGCTGGCTACGTCCAGCCGACTGCCTGGGGTGAGAAGCCAAATCCCTTGTACTACGGAGATCCACCCAAGGCTGGTCGTTGGGATGGCACTCCGCAGCCAAGCGAAACGCTGCCTGCAGGTGTGACTGAAGCTCAGGTGATGAAGGCAGGTACTGTGATCAGTGCTGAGAACTTCGATAAAGTCAAAGACATGTATTTCGAAGGAAAACGTGTTGGCGACATGATCACCGAAAACACCGAGTGGATGATTCGTGAGAAGGGTCTGAAGATTAATACTCGTCATTCCGAGTTTATCGAAATGGATCCGAAATACATGCAAGCCACTATCGATGGTAAGAGCAAAGTAACCTTTGATCCCGCCACTCGTGAAGTTGGTAACTGGACTGCAGGTATGTTCTTCGATCCGCAGGACATTCTGAAAACGTTTGATGAAAAAACTCAAACAAGCTCTGATCCACACGCTGGTGACAAGCTGATCTGGAACCTGCGTTCACCGACTTACGGTGCAACCATGGATCTGCGTCACATCTCTTGGGTATTCCTTGATGCCCACGAAGGTATTGAGCGTATTCAGCGTTGGTGGGCACGTCGCTACTACATGGAAGGCCGTCTCGACGGTGGTCCTGTTTCAGAAGGTGATGGCACTATCATGCAGAAGACCGTTCTTGTAGCGATCTATCCGCAGGATATTAAAGGTATTGGTATCTTCTCTACTCGATACAATGATCCTAGTGCAAAAACCCCTGATGACGTATTTGCCTACCTGAAGTCTGTACGTCGTGCACGTCGTCTGTCTGGTAACGCCTGGATGGACCCCATCGGTGGTACTGTACAGCTGTATGATGACTGGGATATTTGGGATGCGGTACCGACCAAGTACAAAGACGTAACCCTGAAAGGTAAGCGTTGGATGTTTGCAATCGCTCACGCCCCTCTGATGACTGTAGACCTGCGCTACAAAAACACCAGAGAGGAATTCCCGGCTGTAGATATGGATAACCCTCCACACTTCTTCCCTGCGCCTCAGGTTCAGTGGGAGCCGCGTGAAGTTTGGCACATCGAAGGTACGCCTCCTGATGAGCACCCCTACAGCAAGAAAGTCGTTTATATGGAAGTTGACTACCCACGTCCTTATCAGGGTGAGGCCTACGACAAAAACGGTAAGTTCTGGAAAACCTTTATCTTCCAAAACCGTGCCGATATTGGTGATGACGGATACAAAGCCATCATGCCGGTTGTTGGTCACATCATTGACTGGAAAGCTGAGTTCTCTACCACCTGGTCTTCAAACATGAAAGCCAACCCAGAAGGTGTAGAAGAGCAAGACGTTTCTCTGAAAACGTTGATCGCTCTGGCTCGGTAATTTGATAAATACGCTTCGGGGCATGGTTGCCAATCAGACGAAAGTCTGTTTGGTAGCCATGTTTCCGGGTGTAGTTACAAAAATTAACGATTAAAGAAAATATGGCGTTTTAGTAGTAAGGATGGCTGTTATAGCCATTTAGGATTCTTTGGGGGTTTTATGAACGTTGCTGGACAAAACCTTGCTGAAAATAATATGTCTGCATCAGAAGACAACGTTGAAAAAACAGCAGGTCAGAAAATAATAGCGCTTATCCTTTCCATCATGCCCTGGGCAATTGTTGCCGCTCTTCTCTATGCAGGACTCTTTATTAAGCCGACTCCCGAGATAGAAGAGGTTATTCCACATGCGATTGACCGCAGAGACATCATTCTTGGTGTTGCTCATGTGGAAGGTGATGTCTTTTTAGCAGCTGGTAACTACGGAAAAATACTAATAACTAAAGATTCCGGGCATAACTGGTCTGTTCAAGACTCAACCATCGATACACATTTCCAGGACATCACAGTATGGGATGATAAACATGCTGTAGCTGTCGGAAATTTTGGTCGTGTTGTGGTGACTGCCGATGGCGGTGAAACCTGGAAAGAGGTTGAGGCGCCCAAATCAGACATTTCAAATAAACTGATTCGCGTGCACGCCTACCCCAATGGTGAAGCCTTGGCCGTAGGTGAAATGGGTATGATTATCCGTAGTGATGATTACGGTAATACCTGGAAGCGTTTGCGCGAAGAAGAAGATATCTTTTTTAATGACGTAGTTCGTGTTGACGACCAGACAATCGTTATCGCGGCTGAATTTGGTCAGATTTTCCGCTCACAGGATAACGGTGAAACCTGGGAAACTATCTACACGGATAGTGCTAACAGTTTTACCTCTGTCGACTTTAGAAGTCCCGAAGCCGGTGTGGCCGTTGGCCTTGCAGGCTCCATCGTAGCCACTTTTGATGGTGGAACTACCTGGACCTTCTACGACACACCTGTTACTGGCATGTCAGAGCACTTGATGGATGTTGCCTGGTCAGAAAATATGAATGAGTGGATTGGTATTGGCAACAAAGGCAAATGGATCACCTTTTCTCCTACGTTGACAGATTTTGATACTCGCAACCTGTCGCTTAAAGATTTCACCTCACATGCTGAGTTGGCACTCCATGATGATGGTTTCCTGGCGGTGGGTGAGACTGAGGGGTACATGGATCTTAAAACTAAGACCTGGTCCCTGCTTCACGATTAATCTGTTAAAAAACAGATACTAATAACCAATTAGAAATTGCGTCCACCCATTAAGTTGGGTGGTTGGTGGAGGATAGAATGTTAGAGAAATTTGCACTTGGCTGTATCAAGTTCAGAAAGCTCGTTCTGGCAGTTGTTCTGGGCCTGACTTGCATATTCGCCTATTTCGCTCAGAGCATTGAAGTCAAGACTGTCTTTGACGATTTGATGCCGACTAGTCACCCCTATATTCAAGTACATAATGAATATAAGGAAACCTTTGGTGGTACCAACATTATCACCTTCATGATTCAGGCTGAGGAAGGCGATATTTTCCAAATGCCTGTTCTGACCAAGGTTCATGAACTGACCCAGGGTCTCTACAAAATAGATGCAATTAACGAATTCCAGATTTACTCCATTGCGGGTAAAAAACTGAAAGAAGTACGTGCATCAACCGAAGGTATTGAGAGCTTCCCTTATATGTGGCCCGATCTTCCTGAGTCACAGGCTGATATCGACTACCTTAAGGAAGCTATCCTACGTAGCCCGCTAGTTTATGGCCCCTATGTTTCTAAAGACCTTACAGCCACACTGGTAACCGTCGATTTCTTCGACAACCTGCTGGATTACAACCTGGCTTATGAACAAGCCTATGATCTGGTAGAGCGCCTTGATGATGACAGTGTCAATATCAGCTTGGTAGGTAATCCAATCCTGTATGGATGGGTAAACCATTATCTGCCGGAAACCATGCAGCTTATTATGATTGCTGCACTGATCTTCCTGGTGTTGCTCTTCGTGATCAACAGAACCTGGCGTGGAACGCTGCTGCCAATGCTGGCAGGTGCCATCAGTGCGATCTGGGCTCTGGGTGTAGCGCATCTCTGTGGCATTCACTTCGACCCACTGGTTGTTGTTGTGGCGATGTTGATCACTGCGCGTGCGGTTTCGCACTCGGTACAGATGATTACTCGTTTCCATGAAGAAATTGACAAGATGACCGAAGGTGAAGACCTGTGCTCAACTGAAGCGGCACGTCTCACACTGAAAGATCTCCTTCGTCCTGGTCTGTTGGGTATTGGTACAGATGCGGGCTGTGTGACGGTTGTGGCAATCAGCCCTATCCCCCTGCTGCAAAAACTGGTGGTTCTTGCCGTGGTATGGGTAGGTACAGTTGCCGTCAGCTCCATTATTGTGACGCCAGTGCTTCTGTCCTGGGTAAGAAAACCAAAATCCTATGCTCATCCGATTAACCTTGATCTGCACGTGATTCGTCCTTTCCTGAATCTCTGCGTGAAAATTGTAGAAACCCGTGCGCGTTATGTCGTTGTGTTGATCGGTCTGGCTCTCTTTATTGTCTGTGGTTTCTCTGCAGTTCACCTGAAGGTGGGTGATGCAAACCCCGGCTCGCCAATTCTGTGGCCAGAAGCCCGCTATAATGAAGACTCTGCCGCTATCAACCGTGAGTTCCCTGGTGCAGACCGTATGTTCGTGGTGTTCGGTAATGAAACCATGGATCAGGAAGGTCTGATCAAAAATGTGGATACTCTGGACAGTATGCTGAGATTCCAGCGTTACATGGAAGCTCAGGAAGAGATCGGTGGTAGTCTGTCACTGGCTGATATTCTTCCGTCGGTTAACCAGACCCTGCGTGAAGGTAACTTCCGTTACGTAGAGCTGGGTGAGACCACCACTAACAACGCAGAATTGATCTATATGTTTGAGCGTGCAGCTGAGCCGGGTGACTTGACTCGTTTCACTGACGTAAAACAAACCAACGCTTCTGTAACACTGTTCTTCACAGACCGTCAGGGTGTAACCATCCAGACAGCGGTTGCGCGGATTAAAGATTTCGCTTCCAGAATGAAAGTTGAAGGCCTCAACATTCACCTGGCTGGCGGTATCATCGGTGTAATTGCTGCGGTAAACGAAGTGATTCTGTCTGGTCAGATTCAGTCAATCGCTTTGGCGCTGTTCATCCTGGTGATGATGTGTATTGTTGTATACCGTTCGAGTATTGCCGGTATGTTCTTTATGGTGCCGGTGGTCCTGTCTAACCTGGTAACTTTTGCCTTCATGTCCTGGCAGAACATCGGTATGAACATCAATACTGTGCCTGTGGCAGCATTGGGTATTGGTTTAGGTGTGGATTACGCTCTTTACATCTGTGACCGTATTCAGTGTGAGTACAAAGCGGGTAAATCCCACCTAGAAGCAATTTCGATCTCACTGCACTGTGCTGGTCGGGGTGTGTTGGTAACAGCACTTGTACTGACAGCTAGTGTTTGTGTATGGCTGTTCTCCTCCCTGCGGTTCCAGGCAGAGATGGGTATGCTGATCGGCTTGTGGCTGGCAGTGTCTGCACTGAGTGCACTGTTCCTCATGCCTGCACTTGCTTACATCTTCAAACCCAGATTCCTGTTTGG
>Ga0070728_10006241_pt1 | contig 11363 bp, 9 predicted proteins | sample tdDd471_FD_66723 | JGI IMG/M metagenome (GOLD analysis project Ga0070728, IMG submission 66723) | Marine sediment microbial communities from the Atlantic coast under amendment with organic carbon and nitrate - tdDd47.1 | ecosystem: Environmental > Aquatic > Marine > Coastal > Sediment | place...
ATTATACAATGATGCCATCGCGGCCGATGACATTGCAAATGCGTGCCTTTACGCCATCGAACAACCTGACGAAGTCGATGTCAACGAAATCATTATTCGACCAACTAAGCAAAAATTATAAGTCTTCCCTTATAAAAAAGGGCCGTCGCATCAAAAGACGAAACGGCCCTTTTTTATATTATTTTATTATCATTACTGAGTGGATAATTTTAAAACCTGTGCCTTCATACTGCGTCCCAGATCATCCTGAAGCGGGATCAGCCCATTCTGGGTCAAGTACCCGTCTTCCCCAATTGCTGCATCACTTGTAAATTCCTGCAAATAATCTCCGATTTGTGGCAACACATTCAAATGTTCGGTTTTGACATATAAAAACAACGGACGGGCCAGCGGATAAATACCATCACGGATAGTTTCCCAGGACGGTTTCACCCCATCAATATGCAGCGCACTGATTATATCGGCGCGTCTTTCCAAGGCATTATACCCCAATATCCCCAAGGCTTTCGGGTTATTCTTCAACCGGCGCACGATCAAATCATCATCTTCACCCGCTTCGATATAAACACCGTCCTCGCGAATTTCTCCGCAGGCAAGTTTGCGGGCCGGTGCGTCCAGTTTTTCAACATAATCAGACCCGCGGCACCCGTTATTCATAACTTCTTCAACAAAGACATCACGTGTCCCCGATGTCGGGGGCGGACCAAAAAACTGTATAGGTAGGGCAGGCAAGTTCGCATCAATATGCGACCAGAGCTTATGCGGATTTTCCACAAGCTGGCCATCTATCGGCAAATGTTTGGCCAACGCCTTCCAAAGATGACGACGGGTCATTTTGAAATCTTCGCCTTCTCGTGACTTGACAACCACAATCCCGTCCCAACCGATCATAATTTCAGAAATATGATCGACTTTATTTTTTGCGCAATTGCGAATCTCGCTGATTTTCATCCGGCGCGAAGAATTGACAATATCGGGAAATTCCACGCCCACACCGGAACAAAACATTTTAATGCCGCCCCCCGACCCTGTAGATTCCACCACCGGTGATGTTGCCCCAGTCTTACGGTAATATTTTTCCGCAACAAATGCGGCAAACGGAAAAACCGTTGATGAGCCGACAATCCGGATTGTATCGCGAAACTCGTTATTGGCATATCCCTGTCCTGCGCTAAAACCAACGCCAAGACCAATGAACAATGCAAAAATACGTTTCATCATATTGAAGCTGCCTTTATCATAATGATCGGTGCATTTATACAGAAGGCAAGCTTACTCTTCTTCGTCGGGGTGTTCCAGCCGCAATGAAGTCACATCCGGAATTATTTCAATAAACATACGGGTCAAATCCGGGTCAAAATGGCTGCCGCTGTTCTCTTTTAAAAACGAAATCGTTTTATCCAGCGGCCATGCATCCTTGTATGGACGTTCTGAAGTCAAGGCATCAAACACATCACAAATCGCGGCGATACGACCTTCAATGGGGATATCTGTTTGCGCCAGACCTTTGGGGTATCCACTACCATCCCATTTTTCGTGATGGGTCGCTGCAATCACACGCGCCATCGCCAACATTTCTGTGTCAAAACTACCGATAATATCAACACCAATTTCCACATGCGTTTCCATAATAACCCGTTCTTCAGGGGTCAACCGTCCCGGTTTCAACAAAATATTATCAGGGATACCGATCTTTCCCACATCATGCATGGGGCTTGCCTGTAGGATCAATTCGGCGAAACGCTCCCCCAACCCGGCTTTTAATGCGAGCAAACGGCAACTTTTGCTCATGCGCACCACATGCGCCCCGGTTTCGTTATCACGATATTCACCGGCCCGGCCCAAGCGGCGTACAACTTCCAGCTGGGTTTCGTAAATTTCCTTTGTGCGTTTTTGAACCTCAACTTCAAGGTCGTCGGCGCGCAAACGTTGATTGTAATAAAAATACCTTGTTTCCAATAGATTATGAATACGTTGAAAAACTTCCCAAGGTTGGAACGGTTTGGTTAAAAAGTCACGCGCACCGGCCCCTAATGCGGCCTGTCGTGTTTCCATATCTGTTTGTGCGGTCAGTACAAGAATGGGCAAATAATCATTATCACCGACAACCTCTTTCAAGGCTTGCATGACCTCGATCCCGTTCATATGGGGCATCCGAATATCCAGCAGGATCATATCAATCGGTTTATTTTGGTATAATCCAACTACCTCGCGTGAATCGGTTGTCGAGAGAACGTTTTCATACCCTTCTTCTTCCAACAATTGTTCCAGCAACAGAACATTTGCGGGTTTGTCGTCCACGACGAGAATGCAGCTATTTTTAATTCTATTGGTTAAATCATTCATGTCTATTTTCCCGCAGTCGTTCAATTCTTCTCGCATTTTATCGTTTGAAAATAAAATCAGCTCTGCGCTGTTACATTATCATCAATGACCTGATCATCTTTGTAAACCGGCAAACGTACCCAAAAAGTCGTTCCTTCACCTTCAATACTTTCAAAACCAATGGTTCCACCCATGGCTTCGACCAACTGTTTGGTCAAGGCCAGACCAATACCGGTTCCTTCGATTGTACTCACCTCCGCCCCAAGACGTTCAAATGGTTTAAACATATGAACCTGCTTGTCAAAGGCAATACCGTTTCCGCTGTCACTGATGCGCAATTCAGCCTGTTCCTGATCAAAACGCATAACCTCGACACCAACCAGACCACCGGGTTTATTATACTTGATGGCATTGGACATCAGGTTCAACAAAATTTGTTTCAGGCGCGTACGATCCACATAAAGATCACCATCCAGCGTTAAAGAAAACGTCACCTTAACACCGCTTTCTTCAATTGCATTTTCACTCAATTCAAGGCAATCATCCAGTACAGCTTGTACATTTACCGCCTCGCGCGTCAAATTGATGCGTCCGGCTTCAATCCGGGCCAGATCCAGTACTTCATTAATCAGATCCATCAAATGGCTGCCCGCACTGATAATTTGCGTCACCTGCCGCCTTTGACGTGTATCCAGGGGGTGTTTATTACTCATATTCAACAATTGGGCAAAGCCGAGAATCGCATTTAAGGGTGTGCGTAATTCGTGGCTCATACGTGATAGAAATTCTGATTTTGCACTGTTTGCCATATCGGCGGCAATGCGCGCATCGTTCAATTCTTCAGCGTAGCGTTTTTGTGCCGTGATGTCCTGTGTGACCCCCAACATACGTACACCGCGCCCCGCCTCGTCACGAACCACATTTCCGCACTCCCGTACCCAGCGTAGTTCACCCGATGGTGTTTGAACGCGATATTCACATTTCAACTCGTCCGCACCACGCAGACATTGCCGAATGGCATCGCCAAAAATATTCGCATCTTCCGGATAGGCCCAATCCAGATAGCGTTCAGGGCGTTCTTCCTGACCATCATTTTTCAAACCATACAGGTCAAACATCTGTTCTGACCAAAACAGGCGGTCTTCATCAATATGCCAGTCCCAACTGCCGATTTTGGCAAACTCCTGACTCATTTTCAGGCGTTCTTCACTGATCAACAAGGCCCGTTCCGCGCGCGCCTGTTGCGAAACATCACGAACCGCCCCGACAAAATATATTCCACCTGGCAATTTCAATTGTGAAACAGACAGATGCATTTCAAAAATTTCACCATTTTTACGCTTACCCAGAATTGTGCGCCCAATTCCAATGATGCGCGCCTCCCCCGTACTAAGATAACGGGCCAGATATCCATCATGCTGTGACGAATAGGGTTCCGGCATTAACATGGATACATTATGGCCAATCACCATATCCTTGCTATAACCGAACATATTTTCTGCCGCCGGGTTCATATCCTTTAAAATCCCGCGTGCATCAATCGTGATAATTCCTTCCAGAACGGCTTCAAAAATCGCACGGTGGCGTAACTCACTTTGGCGTAATGACTGTTCCGCCATTTTAAGGTCTGTGATATCAGTTAGATATCCAACCAGCCCTTCATATTGTCCATCCGTGTTTTTGAGCGCACGCATATCATCCAGAACCCACAAGTAGGTTCCATCTTTTTTACGCATCCGGTATTCATGTTTTTGCTGGCCATTTTCAAACAGGGCCGGAATTTTGGGGAGAAGGATTTTCAAATCATCCGGGTGAATAAGATCCAGCCGAAAAGTTTCGTTCTCACGGAAATCGGCAACCTCCCACCCCAGAAGTTCCCGGATATTAGGCGTAATGAAATCAACTCTGTCATTCCAGGATTTCACACAATGATACATCACAGCCGGCCCACGTTCCATAATGGAGCGCACGCCCTGATCGTTTTGTATTTCGCCTTTTTTAAGTGTCACAACACCACAATCTGTTTGTGTCTAACGTGAATATTCACCAAGAGCCAAACACCTTGGCTCTTGGTTAGAATTATACAGACACGTTAACAACTTTCAATCAAACAATTAGCGGCCTGTCCCTATTTCAGATGTTCATTCAAACGAGGCATCAATTCCACAAAATTACACGGATGTGTGCGGGCATCCAATTGATGAACCAGAATATCGTCCCATGCATCCTTGACCGCACCACTGGACCCCGGCAATGCAAACATATAAGTCGCATTTAACAACCCCGCCATTGCCCGCGATTGAATGGTCGATGTTTTAATTTTTTGATAGGATACCCAGCGGAACACTTCACCAAAACCCGGAATCTCTTTTTCAATCACCATGCGAAAGGCTTCCGGTGTGACATCGCGACCGGTTACACCTGTGCCACCGGTTGTGATGACAACATCAATGTCCGGATTATCAGCCCATGTCTTAAGCTGCGCCGCAATATCTTCGGCTTCATCTTTCAAAATCAGGCGTTCATAGACCTTATGGCCTGCCCCTTCAATACGTCCCGCCAGCGTATCGCCCGATTTATCATTTTCGAACGTGCGGGTATCAGACACTGTAATAATGGCAATATTCAAGGGCAGGAACTCGCGTTCCCCATCAATCTTTGACATGGGATTATCCTTCGTTAGTTGCGCGCCATCTCGATTGATGACGGATCCTGCCCTTTATAAATCGGCCAGGCCCCTGATGCAATGGCATCCAGCGTTTCAGATTGCTGCCCCATTCGATCCCGATAAATCCACAGGTTGGTCAAAACCCGTTCAATAAAAATACGGGTTTCACGAGATGGAATACTTTCAATAAAAAGAAGCGGATCATCATGATGTTTAACCGCACGTTTCCATTTATTAAGGTTACCGGGCCCACCGTTCCAGGCGGCTGTCATATGAAAGAGATCGCCGCTGACATTTTTTTCTTCCAGCAACATCTTGATATATTTTTGTCCCAGATGAATGTTGGTTTCCGGTTCAAATATTTTCTTACTCCAGCGCATCCGGCGATCACCGGCAACAAAACTGGCCGTCCCCGGCATCAACTGCATCAACCCTTTGGCTCCGGCGTAGGATTTCGCCTTGGGGTTAAAACCCGATTCCTGACGCATCAAGGCAAAAATCAACGCCTTGTCAATCTGATAACCGTTTTTAGGTTGCCATCTGGGTAAGGGATAAAGGGCCGCATCCGGTATTTCCACCCCGTTTCGAACCAGCTGCGCCCCAAGACGCATGGCAAAAGAGGGCATATTGCTGTACAACGCAACCGACAACATGGCCTTACGTGCCTCAGTGTCAGATTTCGAATAGGCTTTGCGGAACTCTTTTTCCGCCATTTCATCCTGACCAACCTGCAACAAGGCCAACGCCCGACGGCTTGGCCCCTGTATCTTCAGCGCAGACAGCGTATCTGATGTTAAAGGCGGCAACGTCCAGTCAAAGGCCGTTTCATATCCCATCGCCCGCATTGCTAACAAACCATAAAATGTTCGCGGATATCCAGCGGCCTTGGACAGCCAGACGTTCACTTTTTCCGGTTCGCGTTGCAACAGATACGCGCGCGCCGCCCAATAGGCCCCGGCAGAAACCATCCAATCCGATGAATATCCCGACGCGCTGACTTTTTCAAAATGTGTCGCAGCCTGTTTCAGCTTCCCCATCCGCCATGATGCCAACCCTGCAATCCAATGCGCCCGCGGAATGTATTTGCCAGATCGTTTTACCGCTTTTTGTGCCCACATATAGGCCCAGTCATCCAGACCATCGGCATAATACCCCGCCGCCAGCCATGTGCGCGCCTGATCGATCTGCCCCGGGTGCAATAATTGATGTACTTCTTTGCTTTTCAACAACTGCTTGACTGATTTCGTCCAACCCTTGCGGGTATAATAACGCATCTTGCGGGTATAGTTGGCCGCCTTGCTTGCCTTTGCCTTCGACAGACGTTTGCGCGGGGCATAAACCTTATCGGCGACACCGGTTGAATCATAACCCGATCCACTGAGATATTGCCCCTGTGGACGTTTAGGATTCAATGCATTTTTTGGCTGGCGTTTTTTCGCCAATTCATAAATACGCTTGGCTTGCGGGTGATCGTTATATTTCACTAGCCAACGGCGCAATTCTTTATAACTTGAACGATATTTGGTCGGATGCAAGTAACGTTGTGCCTGCACATGTCCCATCAAGGTGCGGTCCGTTACTTTCGCGATCAGTTTATCAGCTTTTTTCCAATTACCATCTTCCTGTAACTTAAAAATTTCCTGATACAACGCCAGATTTTGTTCATCCAACAAGCGGATCTGATCGCGAACATGATCGCCATCCTCAACCAAAGAGGCCAGTTGCACATCCTCAGCCTGCGCCCTATCGACGCACACCACCCCTAGGAACAAAGCAACTGCAAATAAACTATTTGCGAGTTTAGATACCATATCTGCCAATCATAAAGAAAAAAAGCCACTACATATAGTTAACTCCCGCCACCCCTTTATAACCATTTGAAATATATAAAGGTTTCGTGCAGAAGCAACCACAGCGCACTAAACTAATACATTTTGTAAAAAACCGCAAGAAAGGGCTACTTTTTTATAATTCCGTCAGTTTTTGCGCAATCTTCAACAAATCCCCCCATGCCCGGCGTTTCTGCACCGGTGCACCTAATAAATAGGCAGGATGATACAAAACCGTCGCCTGAATAGGATGGGATAAACCTGGGGTCGAATGCGTAAACCAGCGTCCACGTAAGCGCGACACACCTTCGTGTTGTCCCAGAACCGCCTTGGCCGCAGGCCCGCCCAGCAAAACAATCATTTTTGGATCAACCAGTTCGATATGACGTTCCACAAATGGCAGACATACAGCAATTTCACTGATTGTCGGATTGCGATTTCCCGGCGGTCGCCAAAAAAGAACGTTGCTGATATAAACGCTGGAACGATCCCCGATTTCATCTTGCAACCCGCAAGAATGCAACATACGATCCAACAACTGGCCATTTGCCCCGACAAAAGGCGTCCCTTGTCGGTCTTCATCCGTCCCTGGTGCCTCGCCAATAAACATAATATCAGCATCGGGATTACCATCAGCAAAAACCGTATTCATTGCCGTTTTCTTCAAGGCGCACCCATCAAAGGCCAGAACAGCGTCGCGCAATTGTGCGACCGTTTCTGCCTGTCGTGCCATTTCCACAGCTTTGTGCACCATGGCATCGGTTGCCTCTACACTTTGAACCGATTGTGCAGATACAACAGGGGCACCCCCGCCTTGCGCAGGACGTGCAGAAGGGGGCAGGCTTTGCGCCTGTACGGTTTTTCGACGTTCAATCAGATCGGCACTCAGGGCATAACGATCGATGGATTCGTCACCGATACAATCATCTGCCCCCATCTCCACATACCATTTCAACAGGGCGGCCGGGTCAAAAGGATCCATATTTATACTGTCAGACTGTTGGTTCATATTGGATTACTAGCAAAGTTCACATTATTTGAACAGAAAGGTTCACAAGTTCGTGCATTTTTTCTATGTTGCATTGCATAAAAGTGATAACAATGTTCGCCAGAAGAACAGTTCACACAGGAAACATCTTAGGAAGGAAGCCGGACTATGGAACGTGAATCCATGGAATTTGACGCTGTAATCGTTGGCGGTGGCCCTGCGGGTCTGTCTGCGGCGATCAAGCTCAGCCAACTTGCACAGGAACAGGAAAAAGAATTAACGGTCTGTGTCGTCGAAAAAGGGTCCGAAATCGGGGCTCATATTCTGTCCGGCGCCGTGATCGAAACAGGGGCATTGGAAGAACTCTTTCCCGATTGGAAAGAAAAAGGCGCTCCCTTGACGGTTGAAGCCAAAGAAGATGCTTTCTTGCACCTGTCTGCCACGGGCTCAACCAAACTGCCCACCCCACCACAAATGCACAATCATGGTAACTATATTGTCTCGTTGGGCAATGTGGCCCGCTGGCTTGGTGAACAGGCAGAAGAAATGGGCGTGGAAGTCTATCCCGGCTTTGCCGCCTGCGAAGTGCTCTATCACGAAGACGGTTCTGTCAAAGGGATCGCAACCGGCGACATGGGGCGTGAAAAAGACGGCAGCGAAGGCCCGAATTTCGAACCCGGCGTAGAACTGCATGCGCGCTACACCATCTTTGCTGAAGGTGTGCGTGGATCATTGGCTAAAGAGATTATGACCAAATTCGATCTGCGCAAAGACTGCGACCCGCAAACTTTCGGGATCGGCATCAAGGAATTATGGGAAATCAAGCCAGAAAACCATTCTGAAGGGCGAATCGTTCACACTACTGGCTGGCCATTGGATACAAAAACCTACGGCGGCTCCTTCCTCTATCATGTAGAAGACAATCAGGTTGCCGTCGGTTTTGTCGTCGGTCTGGACTATGCCAATCCGCATTTGTCCCCGTTTGACGAATTCCAGCGATTTAAAACCCACCCCGCTATTCGCCAGACATTTGAAGGCGGTCGTCGTATCTCTTACGGTGCGCGCGCCTTGAACGAAGGTGGTTTTCAATCCATCCCGAAACTGACTTTCCCCGGCGGCTGTCTCGTCGGTTGTTCTGCTGGCTTCCTGAATGTGCCAAAAATCAAAGGCACCCACAACGCCATGCAATCCGGGATCGAAGCGGCAAAAGCAATTTTCGACCTCTGTACCAGCGAAGACGAAAACGTCAGTAACGAACCCGTTCAATATAGCGCCAATATGAAGGCCTCCTACGTATGGGACGAACTGTACAAAGTACGCAACATCCGTCCCAGCTTTGCCAAGTGGGGTTTCTTCGGTGGTCTGGTCTATTCCGGTTTTACCACCTATCTAACCGGTGGGCGCGAACCCTGGACACTGCGTCACCCACACAACGATCATGACACCCTGAAACCAGCAGCCGATATGCCGCGCATTGAATATCCCAAACCCGATGGCGTCATCAGTTTTGATAAACTTTCTTCTGTCTTTATCTCCAATACCGCACATGAAGAAAACCAACCATGTCACCTGAAGCTAAAAGACGAAACCATCCCGGTTACAGTCAACTGGGCAAAGTACGAAGGCCCGGAAGCACGCTTCTGTCCGGCCGGTGTCTATGAATATCTGGATGACGAAGAAAACCCAGGCCAAAAACGCCTGCAAATCAACTTCGCCAACTGCTTACATTGCAAAACATGTGATATCAAAGATCCGACCCAAAACATCAATTGGACCACCCCGGAAGGCACCGGCGGCCCCAATTATCCCAATATGTAAGTGCGACGTGTATATGTCGCACTTTCTCTCGCTAAGGTAGCTTGCCGGAGTAGCGGGGAACCAGCCGTTTGGCGGTTCTAGTATCTTCAGCCGTTTGGCTGGATACACACTTAAAAAGAGCTTGTGGGGTAAGCCCTTCTCGTGTTCGAAAAGGGCCCAACCACTTATGGTAGGTTTCTTCTCGTGCAGGCGTTTGCCGACGAGAAGGACCTGAGGAAAGAAGCAATGAGTTTTCATTGCTTCTTACGCCTCATGTGAAGTTCATTTCCTTGTAGAGGAAATGACTATGTGCTTAGGCTCTGAGGAAACTCAGAGCCAATGTCGGAAGATTTATCTTTTGATATTCTTCCATAAGCTTTGGCAAGTTCGCCTCCAGCGAAAAAAAGTGCCAGAGCTTTCTGTGGTATTGTCCAAGATGCAACTCAATCTTGAGTTTTATTTAGCAGACCTATTGTACAGCCAATAGTAGCCTAGGGGCAGTGCATCGTTGGTAACGACGATGTGCGAAGCGCCCTGACAATGTAGCCCCTCTTTCGAGGCAGGCTTGCCGTGAGGCATGCCTGATTATTACGAGTGATACGTAATATAGGCGCTAGGCTGAATGGTAAGGTTAACTTCAAGTGAACTGTTGATAAACACCGTTATCGGTATGGAGCCTACGATCACTATCGGCTCTGACCAAAATGGTGCGTGGTTGGTTCTTCCGCTTTACATTCGGAAGACGCTGTTATTGAACCACCGGTGGATAGACAGAACCTAAGCCATTCGTGTAGCACAGAAGGAACACGGTAAGCCCGTATATCTGCCCTTGTGGCAAGCCGACCGCAAGGAAGGCTGTTGGGTATGCGGGTAGAGGAGAACGGAAAAAGCAAATGCCTGTCTGTAATGGATGGGATACGAAGATGAAACAAGCTTCGGCCCGAAAGGGAGCCCACTTCCGTTTGGTCTTACATGGTAAGCGACCTCGCTAACCTTCATCGTCGATAATGTCTGTTTCAGTCATTATCTTATTGAACCCTGATGGGAATACAATTTCCCGTCAGGGAAAGCTGTATCTCCTTTCAGGGTTTTCTTTTTAAAGGAGAACCGCATGTATAGCGTTCCAGACTTCACAACCTTGGAATCTGCGTTTTCCGGCAAACCGACGCACTGGCACGAGATCAACTGGTCTCGGGTGCAAAGGAATGTCAGAGGGACGCAGGTCAGAATTGCCAAGGCAGTACGGGAAAACAACTGGCGTAAGGTGAAAACCTTGCAACGGATGTTGACCCGCTCGTTTTGCGCCAGAGCATTGGCCGTAAGACGGGTCACCGAAAACAGAGGGAAAAGAACTCCCGGTGTTGACGGCGAACTCTGGTCCACCCCTATGTCAAAGTGGAAGGCCGTTGAACGGTTGAAAGATCGTCGCAACTATCGCCCGAAACCTTTGCGTAGAGTGTATATCCCAAAAAGTAATGGGAAACGCCGTCCTCTCGGTATTCCAACAATGTTAGACAGAGCCATGCAAGCCCTACACTTGCTGGCATTGTCTCCTATTGCGGAAACCACCGGAGACGGTAATTCCTACGGCTTTAGGGAGCTGCGTTCCACTGCGGATGCGATTGTGCATGTTCACACCGCATTGAATAGAAAACATTCACCGAAGTGGATTCTGGAAGCAGATATCAAAGGTTGTTTCGATCACATCAGTCATGATTGGCTGGTTGCTCATATTCCGATGGATAAGAGCATCCTG
>Ga0070728_10006242_pt1 | contig 11362 bp, 11 predicted proteins | sample tdDd471_FD_66723 | JGI IMG/M metagenome (GOLD analysis project Ga0070728, IMG submission 66723) | Marine sediment microbial communities from the Atlantic coast under amendment with organic carbon and nitrate - tdDd47.1 | ecosystem: Environmental > Aquatic > Marine > Coastal > Sediment | place...
TTATGGATGAAAAGCTTACCAGGAAACTAAAATCCGCTGGTGAATTCCTTGATATTTCCTTCCTGGACCACCTGATCCTTACTTCTGAAGCTTATTACTCCTTTGCGGATGAGGGGAACGTGTAGACAATTCATATTGTAGATTGATTAAGTCTCCTTCCGGAGACTTTTTTTGGTCATGTTGGGTCTATACAAGTGATATAATAATTAGGCTTAACTCACATTATTTAAATCCCTTGCCAATACAATCCAGTAAATGATTCTGATTATAGCTATTTAAATTTATTAAAAACTAGGCTGCACAAAACACATCTAAGAAAAATTGATATAAATTAGCCGGGATAAGTTGAAGGTAAGCAATGTCCAAAATCTTTTTTGTTTCTTGCAATACTCCTAATAATTTGAAATCATGGCAAAATCTAAATCCCAAAAAATAGCGGACAAAACAATTTTCGCAACATTTAAAATCCTGAAAGAGGCTGGTGGTGAAATGCGTGGCAAAGATGTAGTTGAGAAGATTAGAGAAACTGTCGAGTTTGATGATTATGAAAAGCATCGGTATGAAAAGACAGGGTATATCAGGTGGGAGTCAATACTTCACTTTTATACCATCGATTGTATGAAAGCCGGCTTTTTAAGAAAAAATAAGGGCTTGTGGATATTGACTGAAGAAGGAGAAGAAGCCATAAAACTGGGCGCGGAGAAGCTAATGAGCACTGCCACTAAAAAATATCGCGAATGGGACGCAAAGAGGAAAAAGGAAAAGACCAAGGATGATGATGAAGAGGCAGAAGAAATTAAGAGCGACAAAGGGCAGGCTCAACAAGCGTTATTAAACCAATACGAAGAGGATGCCAATAACGGATTACGAAACTTTGTTATCGATAAAAACCCTTACGAATTCCAGGATTTAGTTGCTGCCCTGTTAGATGCCATGGGTTACCATATTTCTGATATTGCACAAAGGGGTCCCGATGGAGGCATAGATATTATTGCCTATACAGATCCTCTTGGCACCAAGCAACCAAGAATAATTGTGCAGGTAAAGCATCGCTCCAATGATTCAGTCTCATCCGATGAAATTCAAAAACTTTCGGGAACATTAAAGCGGAATACTGATGTAGGAATATTTGTTACCTCTGGTCAATTTTCTAAGCCTGCCATTAAGGAGGCCAGGAATTCTAGGGAACATATTGAGCTGATAGATTTTGATCGGTTTATTGCACTATGGGAGGAATACTATGATAAAATGACTGATGAACGAAAAAATATGTTGCCACTTCAACCCATTTATTTTTTGGGTAGTAACGAATAAAAAATGTATAAATCATGCTTACGAAAAGAATCCCATTTGTATTTCTACTTTTTCTGATTGCATTCACAACTACTGCTCAGAGGAAAATAAAGAAAGTGGAAGTGGAAGAAATTGGCTTCAATGTGAAACTAAAATTCATTCCACAAACAGACGAACAACAACTAAATAATCTACAGTTTAAGATAATACCGATTTCTGCATCAGATTTGAATTCTAAATTTCTTAGTGAGAGTAATTTTAATGGAAAATTCGAATACTCCCATTACGAAAAATCTCGAACTTCCTATTTCCTAAAAAAGAGAAAAAGAAAAATAGAAAAAACAGATTTCGAATTTTTACTTGAAGGAGCAGAATGGCTATATGATAATGAAAAAATTAATAATGAGGAATATGATGAATTAGTAAAGCAAATAATTCTTCATTATGATTATGACAGTGGAAAGGAGCTTTATAGCACCAATAGGATTATGTCGAGCAACCCATATTATGTTGGGGATAAATACTTAAATACATTTAAGATAGAGGTGACAAACGATTCGGATTCATTTCAAGAATTTGGGCAAAAAGTATTAGTTGAAACAAGGAATCAAATATTACAACCATTATCAAGTAGCCAAATAATGAACGAATTAGACAGGTGTGGATTGATGAATTTAAATAAATCGCAAATACTCGAAAGGTATAATCTCTCGGGGTGTGACCTTATTCCCCCAAAATCGAAATTCGAGAAGTATTTTGCTGTTCTACCAATTGATTATAATACAAAAGATTTGAGCATTTCTATCGAAGGCCTTAATACAAAATTCAACTGGTCAATTGAAAAGGACCATGAAACCATAAATGCAGAATATGTTTATTACGAGATCTCAGTAGAATGGGTTTATGATAATTTCACCTCAGTATCACAGAATAATTTCACAATGTTGAATAATGCATCTTCAAATATTTATTTGGCAAATAATGCCTTGTTTATTGGGGAAGAAAACCTTAATGATGAATTTGAAGTTATTGCATTAACACTTTATTCAGAAAAGCTATTCTTTGCAAGGGTGCAAATCAAGGGATCTGAATACATAGACAAAGAAAAGAACAGAAGAAGGTCAGTTACAATAAAAACAGAGAAATTAGACGAGCTAACAAAAAAAGTAAAATTGTAAAAATATGTTTAAGCGAATTTACAAAAAGCCAGTTCTTTTATCCTTAAAACTACGCTTTCTGTTGGCAATAATGAATCCAATAAGGACTTTCTGATGCACTAAATTTAGTAACCCTAAAACCTTTTATATAATTTAGCCCCTTCATGACCAAAAACAAACTTAAACTCGAGCAGCAACTCTGGAACATTGCCAATACCCTGCGCGGGAAAATGGGTGCCGATGATTTCAGGGACTATATTGCAAAAACCGGTCAAAGTGACCACCCCATACCGGAGTAAACTGACCAGTCATTCCGGTTGAAACTGACCACCCCATTCCGGCCCAAAGTGACCATATCATTCCGGCCTAAATTGACCACCCCCTGAAAAAGAACTTATTCATTTTGCCAAAGCCGTATTATAATGCATTTAAACTAAAATGTATGAGTATGGCCAATAAGTTAGCAGACATGAGTAAAGTTAGAAAAGTAATCACCTTGTATCATCAAGGAAGCAGTAAAGTTTTTATAAGCAAATATCTGTCCCTATCAAGGAACACGGTTAAAAAATATATTGCTCTTTATCAATTGCTTAACCTGGACGTTGAAGACATCAACCAGAAGAGTGATACTGAACTGGAAGAGATGTTCAGCAACAACAAAACACAAAGCCCTTCGGCCAAACTTCAAGCTGTTTATGCTTTCTTTCCATACATGGAACGTGAGCTTAAAAAGACCGGTGTTACCAAACAACTCATGTGGGAGGAATATTACAAAAAACACCCCGGCGGGCTAAAAAGCAGTCAGTTCAGTGAGCATTACATACGGTGGAGTAAAAAGGTAAACCCAGTGATGCACATGAACCACAAAGCCGGGGATAAGATGTTTGTAGATTATGCAGGGAAAACGCTGCAACTGGTTGATAAAAATACCGGTGAGATTACCGAAGTACAATTTTTTGTAGCCATATTGGGTGCCAGTCAGCATACCTATGCAGAAGCCTCGTTAAGCCAAAAGAAAGAAGATTTTATTGCATCCATTGAGAACGCACTGTACTTCTATAAAGGCGTTCCTGCAGCCATAGTTCCCGACAACCTAAAATCAGCTGTTACTAAAAGTAACCGTTATGAACCTACTTTAAATGAAACATTCCTTGACTTTGCCGAGCATTATGGAACAACCATCCTTCCAGCCAGGGTTTATAAGCCCAGGGACAAATCATTGGTAGAAGGGGCTGTCAGGATCCTTTATCAAAGGATCTATTCGGCACTCAGGGGCATGACTTTCCATAACTTAAAAGAACTGAACAATGTCATATGGGAAGCTCTTAAAGTACATAACAATAAAAAGCTTACCGGCAGGCCTGCATCACGTTTTCAATTATTTAAAGAGATGGAGCAATCAACACTGTCACCACTACCTGTTCAACGCTATGAGATAAAAGAACTTGCTTTTGCCACAGTGATGCAAAACGGTCATGTACTTTTAAGCAAAGACAAACATTATTACAGTGTCCCTTACCAATACATCCGCAAGAAAGTTAAGATTATGTATACCAGTAGCAAAGTAGAAATATACTACAAATACAACCGCATAGCCCTTCACCCAAGAAGCAAAACCACTTATAACTATACAACAGTAAAAGAGCACCTGGCAAGTACACACCAGTTCATCACTGACTGGACACCCCAGCGCTTCATTGACTGGGCAGCATCAATAGATGAAAATGTAAAACTATTTATCACTCAATTATTAGAAAAAAAACAACACCCGGAGCAATCACACAAAAGCTGCATGGGGGTATTGTCTTTTGCCAAAAAAGTGGGCAATCAAAGGCTGTCCAATGCCTGCAAAAGGGCATTGGATCACAATATCTATAATTACAAGATTATCCAGAAAATCCTGGAAAACGGTTATGATATGCTAAAAGATGATCCGGATGGAAACGCTGAATTGCCCGAACATCACAATATCAGGGGAGAAAAGTATTATAAATAAAGAAACTCAAAAGATGAATGACGTTACACTTACAAAAATGAAACAAATGAAGTTCTATGGAATGCATGGGGCATTTAATACTGCCATTGAAACTGGGAAAACAGATGACTATACTCTGGACCAGTTTATCTCTGTGCTAATCGATGCTGAATGGGACGATCGCAATACCCGGAAAATAGAAAGGGCAATCAAAAATGCAAAATTCCATTATAAGGCTTGCATTGAGAACATCATTTACGATGAATCAAGAAGCATTGACAAGAATAAGCTATTAAGACTCGCCGAATGCAATTATATCGAACAAAGCGAGAACATCCTGATAACTGGAAGTACAGGGGCTGGCAAAAGTTATATTGCTACAGCTCTGGGTTACCAGGCCTGTATTGATGGAAACAGGGTGTTGTATTTTAATACCACAAAACTGTTCTCAAAGTTAAAAATGGCCAAAGCCGATGGTTCATATTTAAAGGAATTGGCCAAAATAGAAAGACAGCACCTGGTAATATTGGACGACTTTGGCCTTCAGCCATTAGATAGTCAAAACAGGATTGCTCTGTTAGAAATAATGGAAGACAGGCATACTAAGGGTTCTATTATAATAACCTCTCAGGTGCCTGTTCAGGGATGGTATGAGATCATTGGAGAAAAGACTATCGCTGATGCCATTCTGGATAGGTTGATCCATCAATCACATCGGATTGAACTAACCGGTGAATCTATGAGAAGAAAAAGAAAATTGATACATAAAGAAATTGATTAAATTTGTTTTAAATCTGGCAATAAGAAATCGTTCTTTTTTTGGTGAAAATTAAGGGTGGTCACTTTGCTCCGGTGAAGGTGGTCAATTTAAATTGGAATAGGGTGGTCAGTTTGTCCGGTGTGTGCAGACATACCACTTTATGCTGGGATTTGTATCAATAGTGAAAGTTTACTAGATCCTACATTTAAAGAAGATTTTCTAAATGTTTTTTCATCATTACCCTGTGATGGATATTTAATTTATGTCGATAACATTAGCAATGAGACTAATTCCACATCATTATACCATTATTTCAATACTCTAACCACTTTACAACTATTTACACAAAAACCAGTAATAGCCGGTAGAGTAAGTCCAGGTATTGGATTAGGATTAATTTCTGCTGGAATAAGCGGTTTTTCTACTGGTACTGCAAGGTTTGAAAGTTTTTATGAAGATTTATATAAAGAAGCAACTGACGCGTACAATATGTATGAAAGATATTATTTCCCTGAATTACTTGGAACAATTGCAATTAATAGAAAAACTCCGGTTAAATTAAAGCAAATACTTGATACCCTTGGTTATTGTAATTGTAATTATTGTTCTGGCAAATCTTATATTGACATTATCAAAGCTCCCAACAATAAGTTACATTTTTTAGAAAATATTCACAAAGAAATTGCTGCTTTAAAAAGTATTGATAAAAGGGAGAGGATTTCATACTTATTACGAAGAATAGATGAAGCATTTGCAAATTATAACAAATTAAGAAGTATCTTTAAGCCATCGGATTATTCACATTTACAGAACTGGAAATCTGTACTTGAAGAATTAAATAAATAAAGGATTCTCCATGTTTAGATATGAGAAAGATATGATACCTGTATTGAAAGAGTTCTTCAAAGAAAGATTCAACCAATATTTATCGGTTGAAGAATTGAATACCGGTATTGGCATCGCTGATATTGTGTTTTCGAACAAAATAAATAGAAGGGATTATTATTTTGATAATTTCGAACTGTTATTTCATACATTAACTCTAATAAACAGAAAAAACAAAAAGATTTCGGAAATTGATTTCGTTACTAGGTTTTCAAAAAAACAGATAAAAAGTATTATTGAAAAGTATCTTTCTATGGAATTAATAGAAGAATTTGATTCAGAGTACTATTATATTAAAAACAAACTGACTCCATCTATAACTGAATTTAGCGCGATTGAAGCGAAATTAAAAGATTGGAAAAGCGGTTTATACCAAGCAATAAGATATAAGAATTTTGCTCAAAAATCATTTTTAGCGTTGTCTTCCGAATACATACATAGAGTTGATAAAAATTTACTACTAGAAAATAACATTGGACTTATTTCAGTATCAATTGATAATACACGAATATTAATTAATCCAAGAAAAGACGCTCCTAATGATGAAGTTGCATATTTTTATTTAGGAGAGAAATTTACGAAAAATATCTTTATTCACCACGAACAAGAAAAATATTGCCCACAACAATGGCTATAAATCGTGGCGGGGTTCAGTGGTTTGCGTAGGACGGTTTCTCATTCGACCATCAGGTCCTACCTGATAATGTCGCTCTCCCAGATCCACCACGCCTCATAGTCAAACCGTTTAGGCTCCATATTATAAATTCGAAATGATATTAGCAGAATTACAGGGGAAAATACCAGGAAAACTCGAGGACAAGGAAGATATTCTTACTTCGAATGTATTTTCATTTTTCAAATATGCGGATAGGAGGTTGTTAAAACAATACCTGGATCATATTGGTATCACTATTTCTTTGCACGATGCTCAAAATGCCGAATTTATTTTTTGGCCAAATTAAAACCTAAAAACCTACTTGATACAAATTCAAGCCTTGAACTAAATGAAAAGGTCATTAAACCGGTAATAGACCTGTTTGAGAAAGTAAAGTAAATGGGGCATTAAATCATTCTAAAATCTCTCATCTGGACCCGAAGAAAATCACTTGTTTTTTGGGATAGAGATTATTCAGTATCTTTTGGGATTTTCGTAATATGATCCTAATTTATAACTGCGAAAGGAAGAAGACTAAATGAATAGTAACCTAAGATTGCCCATTATTCGATACCTAATTCTTGTACCAATTGGTTATCTCCTTATCAAACTCTGGAAGTACTGGTTCAATTCCCCTCAATTTATTCATCCTCCAGTACCAGCATAAAGAATACTTCACAAATGTTCCATATGACTGGGCCAAACAAAATACAAGTCCTTTACCTCCATCCAAAAACCCCAATTGAAAAATATATGTTCGAAAAAATCTCCAAAAGGTATGGGTAACAATAGTGAAGGCATTTATTTTTCTTTTATCAATATAGAACTGTCCTGCTCCCCAATACCCCTGAATTTTCAACCTCTCAAAGTAGTGATTCAGGTCATCAACCATAAAATGGATAAGAGGATTTAGTAACAGGGGAGCTTCTCCATATGCTAAAACACCTCCATGAGATCGTATGTTGGGACAACGACCCCCATTTTTCCTGACCAATCGCGTAACGATGTCATGTTGCCACCCTGAAAATTTGATTACTTTTCCTAAAAAGTATGTTTTACGTATCATGGAATAAGCCATGTAATCCGGTTTTTTTAGAATGTCCAGAATTTCTTCTTTCATTTGGGTTGAGCATCGTTCATCCGCATCAAGGATGAGCAACCAGTTATGTTTTGCATGATCCATTGCCCAGTTTTTCTGTGAGGCTGAACCAAAGTAAGTTCGTTGAATCAACCTGACATTATCAAACCCTGTAGATAGTTCAACTGTTTTATCGGTAGAGAAAGAATCAACAACAAGAACCTCATCACACCATTCAAGTGACTTGATACAATCAACAATATTTCTTTCTTCATTAAATGTTGTAATTATCCCAGTAATTTTCATGATATATTAAACTAAATTGACCTTCTCAATTTCATTTCCATATTCAGAAACCTTACCGTCAACAATGAGTAATTTTCTATCAGCAAGGTCATGCAACGCTTTATTATGAGAAATCAGTAAAATTGTTTTTTCCTTTTTTAGATTTTTTAGAATCTCTATGACATGTTGTTCGGTTTTTTCATCCAGACTATTCGTTGGTTCGTCAATGATTAAAATCGGATAATCAAAATAGAGTGCTCTGCAAAAAGCAAGTAACTGGCGTTGCCCACCAGAAAGTTTACTTCCTCTTGGGCCACAAATTGTGTTGAATCCTTCCGGCAATGAGTCTATAAAATTTTGTATGCCCAACTCTATTACAATCTTTTCCAGTTTGTCGTATACAATCTCTTCTTCAGGTATTCCGAAAGCAATATTTTGAGCAACCGATAAATTAAAGATAATTGCTTCTTGGTGAATGTAACCGATATGATTACGGTAATCGTCAAATTCAATTCTTGACAGTTTCAGGTCACCGACCGTAATAGTTCCATTGACAGGAAAATAAAAACCTGCCAGCAAGGCCGCTAATGTTGACTTCCCGCTTCCATTCTTTCCATGTAGCAGAACACATTGATTTTTATTGATAGTAAAACTGGTATCCTTAAGTACCCAGGGTACACTATCATCCTTTGTATACCTAAAACTGACATTGTTAATTCTTATAATTTCCCATTCTGAAGGAAAGGGATGAACCCGCCACGGATGTACTGTTTTTTGTTTGGCATCCAAGGTCTTAAAAATGGCCCCGGCAGACATTAAAGGTTTTTGAATCTTCACATTGATATCCAGCATTCTTTTAATCGTTCCATACAGAGCTGCAAGTAATATCAGAAAATAGAGGAATACATCCCCACTTACTATACTACGATCGAAAACCAGGTATATACCAAATATGATGATCAGTGCTACTGATAACGTAATCAAGAGTTCCTGTAACGGCTGGCTCATAGCAACAAGGTAAGTTCGTTTCCTTCTTCGTTCAAAAGTTTCTTCAGCGAGCTGTTCAAACCGTAATTCTTCTACCTTTTCACCTTTCATTGATTTGATCAGTTGCTGACCAGAAAATTGTTCTTCTAGTATTTCCATTAATCCTGCATCAAACCCAACTTCCCTACCGGCAAGTTTTTTTACTTTTTTCGAAAGGATTACGGCAGGGATGATTATTACAGGAAAGAAAATCAAACTGAACAAAGCCAGTTTGAGGCTCACAATCAAGAGTATAACAAATAACAAAACAGCCTGAAATGGATATTGGATCTTTGAAACATATACTAGTTCTATCAAGGTTCTCAATTTTAACATGTCGATGGAAATACGAGACAATAGTTTACCAAGGGGAAAATGAGTGAAAAATATGCGGTCGTGGTAAATAATATGCCGGTATAGATCATAGGTCAGTTTCTGGATGAACTGTGTTTCTACTTTAGCCATCAAAAGGTTTGCGGCAGAAAGAAAAACAATTCTCAAGACAGCTGCGATTACAATGATAATTACAAGATAATAGAGGCTCTTAACCGGATTGGACGAAAATTGAGTATAGATCTTGTCTTTGTATTTTTGGATTGTTTGCTCCGCTTGTTTTTTAGTTTCATTAAACCAACCATGTGTTTTTTCCTGATTGTCCTCTGGGAATTGTTTCGAATCCTGAACAGTTATTTCTGTTGAAACTTCAACTGGTGTGAACACAATCTCCAGTAATGGTAAAGCTGCTATTATAGAGAACACGGCAAAAACTGATGCAAGGATATTTAGAATATTAATTCCAATTATCGACCGTCGCCAGGGACGCAACATTTTAACAATTCTTCTAATAATGTCTTTTCCGCTGGTCATAAATTACTGTTATATGTGTGTCTTTACACGCATCACTTTAAATATTGCAACAATTGCAACACAATTTCAGAGGGTCGTTGGAACACCACAATGTTTTATGAATCTGAACAATCTTCATTTCTTAGGATTTATCGTTCAGGTCTGCCAACTACCAGTCTGTTTAGTTTTTGGTATAACATTCTCCACTTTAACGGCAATTGGATAATTGGTTGAAAGCCCTGTTTATTTAATTGCAAAGGTATCTCTTCAAACAGAAAATCTTCCCACATACTGGCTATTTTATCAACCGTATAATCTGCTGCCCGATTAAATCCATTTTCCACCATTTTATTGTAGTAGGATGGATTTTCTTTTAAATATAGCAATGTTTCCTTCACCTGGTTTATATTTTCAACCTCAATATAATCCAATTTACTTTTACGTATTTGTTGATAGGCATACTCTGGCCCTAGAATGACTGGAACACCAGCATGCCATGCATTGTATAATTTAGCTGCAGGTTTTGAAGTAAAGCCTCTTATCTGATCAATCCTGCTTTTTTTATTCCTTAGAGCGATGATGACGTCCACTTCTTTATAATCATGCCATGAAGCTGTAACCATTTCGTTGGACGAATCAAACTTTTGACTATCCAATTGCCATTTGAATCCATTTTCAATAATCCATTTAAACCATTTTTCTTTGAAGAAATATTTATGCAGGTTGGTGTTGAAACCTTTAAAGGAAACCACTTCCACTCTTGTTCCCCGGCTTTTATCCCTTGGAATCAAGCCAGGCTGTGGCCAAAATGGGATATAAAAAAACTTATTGTTGTCTGCCCATTTATCATTTTGGACAATTTCAAAATCGGCAACTATTGATTCAGATTTATCTCCCCGAATACAAACCAATATTAACTCTTTGTTCTTTTTTTTACCAAGAGCTTTAACCAATGGGTCATGATGTCTCTGTTGATAAACAACAATCCCTGAATCAGGAACATGATTGGTGAGGGATAAATCATGTCCTCTATTTTTTAGACGAAAATATGTTTGCGCAACCCAGCGTTGTGCCGGAGTGAACAAAAACCATTCTTTGTCAGGATCCAGGGCCAATAATTTTTCCACATCAGGGGCATCAGGTTGATAAAAACTTATTTTCACAGCTAATTTCTATTATTTATTATTTATCGTTTTGTACGACCACTGATATACCTTTGAAGTCTTCTTATTAAAATTTTCAACTGAAAGGGAATCATTTTATTTCTTTTGAAATTACTGGTTCCGATCAATTTTGGAAGTTGATCAAATAAAAAGTCTTCCCATTTACTCAATATCTGTTCAACAGAATAGTCTGTAGCCCGGTTTAACCCATTTTCTACCATGGCCTGATACAAATCAGG
>Ga0070728_10006243_pt1 | contig 11362 bp, 10 predicted proteins | sample tdDd471_FD_66723 | JGI IMG/M metagenome (GOLD analysis project Ga0070728, IMG submission 66723) | Marine sediment microbial communities from the Atlantic coast under amendment with organic carbon and nitrate - tdDd47.1 | ecosystem: Environmental > Aquatic > Marine > Coastal > Sediment | place...
CATAAGGGCCGAAAGAAGCGAGAGTGGAAAATGCTGGAAAAGATTGTCGAATTGGAAGGAAAAGGGGAATCGTTCAATCAAGAGGTAGCCTATACCTATCTCAGTACTATTTTAGGGCGCACCTATGATGATACCTTGGCCGCTTGTGAACGCTTCGCCACTAGTGAAGCCGTCAATAGTATTTTTCACATTACTTACTGGTTAGGTCAGTTATCTTTTGATGAGGCCATACAAGAGGAGGATAGAGAGATTTCCTTTTCCTCGGCCCTAAGAGAAAAAATCGGGCATCATATATATGGCGAATTATGGGCACAAAACATTAAAGCCCACCTTAAAAAGCTACACCTGCTAGATCGACCTATTCATGTGATCAGTGCCAACTTGCATAGTATCATGAACAGCTTTTATGCGCCTGCAGCACTTGGTCGGCTATCCGATGATTTGGATGATATCGCTCGGGACTTGAGTATATCTGAAAATGGGAAACTTCGGGATAAAGTCAATCAATTGGCCAAGCGGAATGGGATGGTTCAAATTGATGACACGAGCGGTACCAATATCTCAGTGCAGATTTTTGATACGGCCCAAATGAGCAAAATCAAATTCTCTCCTTCTTTGAAGTGGAACGCTGCCTATATAAAAAAACACCAGCCGGTTATTCTAGTAATGGATTACGCTTTTGGTGAGCAAGCCTATGAAACCATGGATGAACTCTTAAAACCTTTTGAAGAAGAAAACTCGAAAACAGCACTCCAGGTGGTTTCCGTTTCTATTATGGGTAAGGCGGGGATACTAGAAGGGGATAAAGGAGATATTATGGTACCAACGGCCCATGTATTTGAAGGAACTGCCGATAATTATCCCTTCGAGAATGAGTTAAGCAAAGCTGACTTTGAAGATTTCGGTCTACAGGTTTTCGAAGGGCCGATGATTAGTGTTTTGGGTACCAGCCTGCAAAACAAAGATATTCTTCGTTATTTCCACCGTTCTTCCTGGCGGGCTATTGGTTTGGAAATGGAAGGGGCTCATTATCAAAAAGCCATTCAAGCCGCTACGGAGATCCGACAAGGAGGGATCGGGAAAGCAGTCGCTTTTCGATATGCTTACTATGCATCGGATAATCCTTTAATTACAGGAGCAACCTTGGCTTCTGGAAGTCTAGGGGTAGATGGCGTTAAACCGACTTATCTGATTAGTCTAAAGATCTTGAATCAAATCGTAGATGGAGAAGATTAAAAGCAGGTTTCGGCAGCACCATTCGGGCTAAAAGCGCTACCCAAATAGGTTCTAATTTTTTATCAGCTTTTCCGACTCAGATACACTCCAGCTAAGATCAAGCCCATACCAAAGAAGTGTGCAATACTGATTACTTCTTCGTCCAATAGTCCCCATAATAGGGCGACCAGAGGTACAAGGTAGCTAATCATGGAAGCAAACACAGGTGAGGTCATTTGTATCAACTTAAAAAAGAGTATGGAAGCCAATACGGTGCTGATGATAGCCAGGATGGCAATATAACCTAAGGCTTCCCAGCCCTGGGGATGGGTTTGCAAGGTCGTAGTGAAATCCGTGGTCATCAGGAATAACATAGCCGGGATGCCCACCATGATGAAGGAGATGGTACTAATAATGATTGAACTGACATCTCGCAGGTAAAAGCCCACCAAGTTGGTGCTGGTAGCATAGCAAATGGTGGCAAATACGATGAGGAATCCGTATGTAATACTGCCCTGAAAACCGGCCTTCTCTCCAAACAAGAATAGACTGGCGGCGCCCAACAAACCAATAGTTACTCCTAGCGTTTTTCCCCAAGCGAATTTGGTTTTAAACAATAGCATGCCTAATATCAAGGTGAAAAGTGGGGTAAGAGAATTGAGAATACCGGCTAGTGAGCTACTCATGTGGGCTTGTGCCAATGGAAACAAAAAGGAAGGTAAACCCGTTCCAGTAATACCAACGAGTAGCAATATTTTAATGCGGCCCCATGGAATTTTACGCCATTGGTACCATACAAAGGGAAGACAAAACAGCGCTGAAATACTCAAGCGAAGACTTCCCACTTGCATAGGAGGATACACACTAACAGCTTTCTTGATCAGTATATAGGAAGTCCCCCAAATAATACTGAGGAATATCAATAAGAGCCAGTTTTTCAATCCTATAGGCGAAGTAGCCGGTGTTTTTTCCAAGATTCTCGTATTTGCCGTAAATGTAGTACAAGAATTGATTAATTATCCATTGGCAAACGATTTTTATCCTGCTGATGAAGCTAGTACCGTGGCACATAAGTTAAAAATAAGTAGAAATAATATCCTTTCATTAAACCCTGTTTGATTCATGTAGTCAAAGAGGTAAATACAAACATTTGCAAACGGCGGTAGCAGATATTACAGACGAACAAATCTTGGCCCTAGTCAAAGAAGCGGGGCAGCAAGAGCGAGGCTTCCGGTTACTTTTACAGAAGTATCAGGAACGACTCTACTGGCATATCCGTCATATGGTAGTAGAGCATGAGGATGCCAATGATGTCGTGCAGAACTGTTTTATCAAGGTTTTCCGAGGTATTCAGCGGTTTGAAGGTAAATCGGCTTTGTATACTTGGCTGTACCGCATTGCGACGAATGAATCTATTTCTTTTTTGAAAAAGAAAAAAAAACGTAGTGCTGATTCGCTGGATCAGGAAGCCTTACAGGTAGCAGAACGCCTGACGGCAGATGTATACTTTGATGGTAATGCCATTCAATTGGCTTTACAAAAGGCGATACAGCAGTTACCAGAAAAGCAGCGTATCGTTTTCCAAATGCGCTATTTTCAGGAAATGAGTTATCAGCAAATGTCGGAAGTCTTGGGTACTTCTGTCGGAGGATTAAAGGCGTCTTACCATCATGCTGTAAAAAAAGTGGAACGGAGCTTAACCGAATTTGAAGGTTAGCCCTCAAGTAGTAAATTATGAGTGAAAAAGAAAATATAAAGACAGAGTTGGAGCATTCAGCTCCTAGGCTAGCCCAGCTGAAAGCTGAAAATACTGGTACTGGATTTCAGGTTCCTCCTCAGTATTTTCGGCAGTTGACCACTGATATTCTAGCAGAAGTACAGCCGAGCACAACTACGCAGACAGAAAGCTGGTATAGCCGTTTGCGTCAACAGCTTTCTACCTTGTTGCTAGGGCGACCTGCCCTAGCCTTAGCAAGTGTAATCATACTGATTCTGGCAGGAATGTGGTTTTTGAGGTCTGATACCTGGGACAGTGCTGAGCTGCCAGAATTGGCCTTAAATAATGAAGAATTGGAAGCTTATATCCTAGCTCATCTTGAGGATTTTGATACAGACCTTCTCATAGATATTTACACCGCAGAAGAAGAGGAGAACCCCGATGCCGGACAAGCTTTAATAGAAGAAAACTTAGATCATCTACTGCTGGAGATGGATGAAGAAGAATTTGAAAGTCTTTTCGAAGGAGAAGCCTTTGAGGAATAAACAACTTTAAGTAATGCAGATATTATGAAGAAAACTGTGAGGAAATTCATATGGCTCGTTATCGTATTTATTAGCCTACAGCAATGGGTTATGGGTCAGCCAAGCCGAAGAGAAAGAGTCGAAGCCGAGCGGGTGGCTTTTATCACCAAACGCATGCAGTTGACACCAAAGCAAGCGCAAGGCTTTTGGCCCATTCATACCCAATATGAGAAAGAAGAGCGATTAATTAGACAAAAATACCGAACTCAAGTTCCAATTGCTTCGATGACTGAAGTAGATGCCGAGGAAGTGATAGAAAAGCGGCTCAGAATGGAAGATGAGTTGCTCGCCTTGAAAAAGAACTTCTATTCTCGTTTCAAAACGGTGGTTAGTGCTAGGCAGGTTTTGTTGTTTCAAAAGTCTAATGCTGAATTCAAACAATATTTACTCGAAGAAATTCGCAGGCGGCGCAGTGGGAGGAAAGGGGGGTAATGGTGAAGTGGTGGATCAGGTGGATCAGGTGAAGAGGTGGAGAGGTGAAGTGGTGAAGTGGTGAAGTGGTGGAGTGGTGGAGTGGTGAATCAGATGTCTGCGGACAAATTGTACCTAATAAATTCCTTTTTATATAGCACCGGTATTTCATAGAAATATCGGTTTTTTTATAGTCCAAAAACAGCCTTTTTCTCACAAAAAGTAAAAAAGTACTGAATTTGGAAATAGGGATGCAACCCTTATTGATCAGGTGCGTATAAAATTTTAACAAATAAGACAATTAATTAAATAGAGAAAAAACATAAAGTGTTCGTTATTAATACTTTACAAGACAACCCTAACCACTCCCTCTGTATATTGTACCGCTCCCTACAAAACAAGACCGCTACAAATATGGAGAAGTCTTTTGGTACCTTTTTATGTATATTGTGCGTACAAAGGAATGAACACTTCAACTTTGTCCTATGAACAGAAAATATAGCCAGGCGATAGCAGAATGGGTAGCGGCCTACGAAGCTACCGCCCAGTCAGGTTTTAATCAGTTTTTTGATCCACAAGTTTATCATGAGTTAATCGCTTACTATGAAGAGGATGAACAGCTAGACCGAGCGATTGAGGTGGTGGATCAAGCCATTGCACATCATCAATTTTCCGCAGAGTTTTATATTCGAAAGGCACATCTTTTATTAGAAACGCAACAAGAAGTATTAACCCTAGAGGCGTTGAATATAGCGCGTATTTACGCGCCAAATTCTTTAGAAATAACAATCCTAGAAGCTGAAGCGCTTACCTATATGGACCGCATTCAAGAGGCCATGGAGCTACTTGAAAGCGCCAAGTTTGACTTGAGTAGAAGCAGAGGTGAAATGAGTGAAATATTGTTGGCTGAATCATTGATTTACCAGCATAAGGAGGAATATGAATTGATGTACTATATTTTAGAATCTGCCCTCAAAGAAAACCCAAAAAATAAAGAAGCGCTAGATCGTGTTTGGTTGGCTGTCGAGTTATCCAAGCAGTATGAGAATAGCATCTTATTACATGAATGGGTGATCAATGAAGATCCTTACTCCTCTTTGGCTTGGTATAATTTGGGGCACACCAATTCCTATCTAGGTAATTATGAAGATGCTATTGAGGCTTATGAATATGCCTTTATCATCGACAATAAGTTTGAGTATGCTTATCGTGATTTTGCTGATTTATGCTTTGAGTTGAAGCAGTATCAGAAAGCCCTAGATGGTTATCTGGAGATGGTGGAACACTTCGAAGCTGAAAGCGAAACATTATTAAGAATAGGACAGTGTTATAAGGAGCTGGGCAATATCGATGAGGCTTGGGCTTATTTTCTCAAAGCCCTCCAGCAAGATACCTTAAATGACGAAGTTTATTTTCATCTTGGGACTTGCTATGCTGCCCAAAACAGGCATAAAGAAGCAGCTAAAGCCTTCCAAAAGGCGATTAATATAGAGGATTTACAAGAAGATTATTACCTCGCTTTGGGGCAAACCTATTTTCACTTGAAGAGGTATGAGGAAGTGAGTCCACAATTCAAAAAGGCTATTGCGCTAGCTCCAGAACAAACGCACTGTTGGCTTCAGTTTGCGCATTATCTCTTGAAAATGAATAGAGGGGAAGAAGCTTTGGCCTTGATGGAAGAAGCGGTGGAGCAATCTTTTGACACCGCTTTGGTATTTGGCCAGATTGCTTGTCTTTTCTTTTTAGGTCGGCAAGAGGAGGCTAGTTATCGGCTTGGAGATGCCTTACTAGAAGATGATGTCTTTCATAAAGCGCTTTTCCAGGTTTATCCCGAATTAATCGAAGATGAGCGCATCCAATCTCTAATTGCTGTTTATTTGAATTAGAAAAAGCCTACTGATTGACTACTAATGATAGGAGTCAAAAAGGGATTATATAGGTTCATCCCGAAGCAACCGGTAGTAGCTTCATTGCTATTACTTTTTGTTGGGCAATGCGCAAGCTGCAGCACCAATAATTCCTGCTATGTTTTTCATAATTGAAGGCCGGACTTTAGCTGCAACATGTAGACAATGTTCATATTTTGCAAAGTGCTTACTCGCTCCGCCTCCTAGTATGACTAAATCTGGCGATAATAGACGATCAATATGCTGTAGGTACACATTGAATCGAGTGCCCCATTCTTCCCAGGACAATCCTTCTCTCTTGCGAGCCGAGTCAGCAGCAAACTTCTCCGCAATCTCCTCTTGCCCTTTCAAATAAACGTGCCCTAATTCTGTATTTGGAATCAGTTTGCCCCCCATAAATAAGGCTGATCCTATGCCAGACCCTATCGTCAAGAATAACACCACATCTTTTCGCTCTTTACCTAATCCAAAGTACGAAGAGGCCAAACCGGCCGCATCAGCGTCATTCACAACCGTCACTTTACATCCGCTCGCTTCACTAAAGAGAGTGGCGGCATCCGTTTTGATCCACTTCTTATCAATATTGGCAGCACTATGCGCTACTCCCTTCTTAATAATAGCTGGGAAGCCACAGCCTATTCGTCCTTTATAGCCAAAATGTTCTACCACTGCAGCAAAGGTCTTAGCCATTGCTTTGGGGGTAGCGGGCTGTGGGGTGGTCAAGCGAAATCGTTCGGAGACTAATTCCCCTTTGGATACATCGACTAGCCCACCTTTAATTCCTGATCCTCCTACGTCGATGCCTAATAGCAAATTTTTAGCCATTGTTTATATGTTGTTGGATATCCTAGTTCTTTAGTAATATGCGATGATAATAGTCCCTAATTAATCAAATGGATGACCATCCAGATATCTTCTCGGGGTCTATCCCCAGGGTTCTTTTTCACCTTAGCGATCTGGTCAATCACCTCTAGTCCTTCCAGTACTTGACCGAAGACCGTGTAATTTCCATCCAGTGGAGGATAACCACCGATGGTCTTATAAGCTTCTCTTTGAGCGGGCGAATATCGCTTACCTGATTGCATTTGTAACTGGTCCAATTCGCGATCGGTAAAAGTCCGTCCGTGTACAATATAGAATTGCGAACCCGAAGATTTTTTTTGCGGATTGACCCGATCCGGTTGTCGTGCCGCTGCCAGACGTCCCTTCAAATGAATCAGGGTATCCGATATCTCAGCGGGTATGGTATAGCCGGGGCCACCAGTACCTATTCTCGCACCTGGCTTGGCATTCCGAGAATTCGGGTCTCCACCCTGTACCATAAACCCATCGATCACACGATGGAAGAGTAGGCTATCATAAAAACCTTCCTGGACTAATTTTTGGAAATTCTCCTGATGCTTGGGTGTTTCATCAAACAGACGAATGAGCATATTTCCAAAAGGAGTTTCTACCTCAATAAGACATTCGGTCGGGGCTTCGATGATTAAGCGCTCTTCCTTGTGTCTCCCTTTCTTTTTTCCTTCTTTCATCGCTTTCAGACTCACCAAATAATTGCCAGAAGAACGATACCGATGTACTGGCGAAGAATCAGAAGAGGTAGTTCCATCTCCGAAGTCCCAGTAAAAAGAGTCTGCTTTTTCCGACATATTTTCAAAAGAAATCTTGGTCGGCGCGGTTTTTTCACCTTGTATCGCAAAATTCGCTATCGGTCTGGCACAAGAACCTAGGAGAAAAAGTCCTCCTATGGACAGTCCCAAAGCTATACTTTTCAAATCCATCATTAAGCTCCGTTTACAATATTTTAATGGTCATTTTCACATCTTCCACCGGACGATTAGAATCATCTACTGGAACGGCTGCTACCTTATCAATTACATCAAGGCCTTCTACTACCTCCCCAAATACGGTATAGAGGTTATCGAGGAAAGGTGTCCCCCCAATCTCTCTATACAATTGTCTTTGAGGCTCAGAGTATTTGATATTTTGCCTTTTTTCCATTTCATCCAGCGCTTGGTCAGTCATGGGTTGTCCTTGTACCACATAAAACTGAGAACCTGATGAACGTTTTTGAGGAGAATTGGGCGGTTGAGCAGCGGCCAAAGCCCCTTTCAAGTGCGGTGCGCCAATTTCTTGGTCTACCATATAACCAGGACCTCCCATCCCTAATCTTTGACCAGGGTTAGCATTCTTCGAATCAGGATCACCGCCTTGAATCATAAAACCATTCATCACCCGGTGAAATAATAGGCCATCATAAAAGCCTTCGTTCACCAACTTGATAAAGTTATCTCTGTGCTTGGGTGTAGTATTATACAACATTACCTTCATGGTGCCGTAATCGGTGACAATCTCGGCATAGGTATGATCATCTTGGGTACAACTACCGATCAAAACACTTAGTGCAAGAAAAAATAGAATCCGTTTCATAATTTTATCGTTAGGTTCAGCTTGTAATCAAAGCGGCTAGTAAAAAGGTAGCAATATTGAAAATGGCTCAGTATTATTCCTCCTCATCTAAAGCTCCATTTTCTTCCTGCCATTCTTTGAAATAACGAATAACATTGATTTTTAAAAGCCGCTCCTGGTTTTCCATACCTTGAGATGTTACAGGTCTCAATAATTCCCAATGTGGCCATCCGTCTGCGTCTCGTCCTTTGAAGGCATAATAGCCTTGGTAACTCAGTAGTCGACAGACGGCAATATGCATTAAATCTTGTTTTTCCTCTTTGGTAAATTCGGCTTGCCAGCGACCTAATTCCTGGATTCCAATCGTAAAAAGTACTGCATTAAGATCAGGCAATTGATCGCGTCCAAATCTTTTTTTGATAAAATGCCGAATCTTCAGCCATTCAAAATCTAATTCCCATTCTTCCATCCCCTATTCTAATTATACGCTTGTTTGCAAAGTTAAAATTTATTCCTTAATACAAATTTTGGCAGATATGTACGGCCGTCACTTCTACCCTTTTGTCCTATTCCTCTCTGATCATAGCTGGCACTCGTCGAGCTCGTAAGGCCGGGGGCAAGCTGGCTAATAGACCGATCGATAAGACCGTAATGGCCACTACCCAAAAGTCGGACAAGCGAATGCTAATGGGGTAGGCTTCGATCGACATATTCCCAGGAATAGTTACGATTCCTACCGTTTTTTGCAGTCCGTAAATGGCCATAGCTAAGAGAATTCCACTCACGACGCCTAGCAGACTCAAAAGCATACCTTGGTATAAAAAGACCCGCAAAACACTTTGATCTTGCATGCCCATTGATTTCAATATGGCAATATCCTTTCTTTTTTCCAGCACAATCATCCACAAGGCACCAATGAGATTGAAGGCGATCAATAACATCATCAGGCCCACAATGGCATAACTCAGCCATTTTTCCACTTTCATCAACTTGAAGAAGCTCTCCTCCTGCTCGTAGCGATTCTGGACCAAAAATTCTTCCCCCAAAGCATCCTGTATTTGGTTGATAATTTTTCGTTCATCAAAACCGGGATATATCTTCACTTCCAATGCACTCACTTTGTCTCTAAGTCCCAAGAGTCTTTGCACAAAAGGAAGATTAGTCAGGACATATTTCTTTTCAAAATCCTGCTGAACCAAGAAAACGCCTCCAGGGTATAACAATTGAGATACAAAAGGTTTATCAAACAAACCCGGATTGCGTTTAGGCATATGTACGGTAATCGTAGAAAACAGATCATCCAAATTGATACTCAAGGAGTTTCGCATACTAAAACCGATGACCGCCAAGTCCTGCGGGTCATTCCGCGTCTTAAACTCTCCCTCCCGCATCGTAGAGTCAATATTAATCACATAACCGTAGTTATCTTCTACTCCCTTAATGGTTCCAAAGCTTTGACCGTCCTTATACTCAAAAAAAGCCACTTCTTCAAGGGTCTGCGCAATTTGCTCTACCCCCTTGATCTCGTATACTTGCTTGAGTAAGCTATCACTTACGGTAAAGGTTTTACCTGTGGCAGGACTAATCTTGACGTCGGGGTCGAAATTACTATACATGCCGACCAATAAATCTTCAAATCCATTAAATACGGATAGCACTAGGATTAGCGCTGCGCTACCTACTGATAGACCGAAAACTGCAATGCCGGTAATAATATTGATGGCATTTGTCGACTTCTTAGCGAAAAGGTATCTGCGCGCAATCTTTAGTGGTAAATTCATTGTGGGGCAAAAATAAAAAACTTCGCAAGGAAGTTGTTTAAAAATGATGGAATGGCTGCAATTTAGTAAAGAAAGTGATCACTTAGCTGTACAATACAGCCTATCTCTAAAGCTGAAAAATTATTTCCAAATGTAGTTGTTTGTCCGCTCAGTACTATAACTTTGTAATTCTCTACTATCTTGCTCGTTGAGTGAAATAAATTTCCCGAAGAAAACTTATTATTAGTTCATAATGATTGAAGCCTATATATTCGACGCGCTAAGGACTCCACGAGGAAAAGGGAAAAGTACGGGTGCGCTGTACGAGGTAAAACCTATCGATCTGCTTTCCACCACCTTACATGCTTTAGAGAATCGGAACCAATTAGATACAGGCCAAATTGACGATGTGTTAATTGGTTGCGTAACGCCTATTGATGATCAAGGTTATAATATAGCCAAAGCAGCTTTGTTGCATGCAGGTTGGGCTGAAAGTGTCGGAGGAATGCAGCTGAATCGGTATTGTGCCTCGGGTTTGGAAGCCGTAAATTTGGCCGCTACGAAGGTTAGGGCGGGCTGGGCATCACTGATTGTGGCGGGCGGGATAGAGAGCATGAGCCGGGTTCCAATTGGTTCGGATGGCGGTGCGCTCTTGTACGACCCGGAATTGATCAATCGCGTCAACTTCGTCCCACAGGGTATCGCCGCTGATTTGATCGCTACGATTGAAGGTTTCGATCGAGAAGCGTTGGATCAATACGCATGGACTTCGCATCAAAGGGCTGAGGCTGCTTGGAAGCAGGGCTATTTTGATCCTGCTATTATACCCATTTATGATCGCAACGGCCTCCCTTTACTGGAAAAGGATGAGCATTTGCGACCAGATAGTAGCTTAGAAATTTTGGCTTCGCTGAGCCCTTCGTTTGATAAAATGGGAAAGTTGGGTTTTGATGAACTAGCTCAACAGTCATTCCCTATGGTGAGTCAGGTAGAGCATGTTCATACGCCCGGTAATAGCTGTGGAATTGTAGATGGCGCCGCATTGGTACTCTTGGGTTGCCAAGAAAAAGGTAAGGCCTTGGGTCTGAAAGCAAGGGCCCGAGTTGTTGCAGCGGCTACCATCAGTGTTAACCCTACAATCATGCTCACGGGTGCTACCCCTGCTTCGCAAAAAGCACTAAAGTTGGCGGGCATGAAAAAGGAAGATATCGACCTTTGGGAATGCAATGAAGCTTTTGCTGCTGTGGCCCTTAAATTTCAGCAAGATATGGACATTGATCCGTCGATACTCAATGTAAACGGAGGGGCGATAGCACTAGGACACCCGCTGGGGGCTACGGGTGCGATGCTACTAGGAAC
>Ga0070728_10006244_pt1 | contig 11362 bp, 10 predicted proteins | sample tdDd471_FD_66723 | JGI IMG/M metagenome (GOLD analysis project Ga0070728, IMG submission 66723) | Marine sediment microbial communities from the Atlantic coast under amendment with organic carbon and nitrate - tdDd47.1 | ecosystem: Environmental > Aquatic > Marine > Coastal > Sediment | place...
TCTTTTTTGAAAAGAAAGAATTAACCTCTTTCTTCTGCAAGGCTTTATTTCTTGCCAAATTTTCCTGATACCAACTTTTCTTATCGTTGCGCCAATGAATAGCAAAAAAGTTATTCGTTTTTAGCGTAGCTTCCAGTCCCTCGATGGTCTCAAAATCGGCGTATCCACATAAATATTTATCAATCTGATAATTGACAGCATAAAAAGAGAAATAAAAACTTATGGTTTCCCGAATCAGCTTCTTTGCTGGACTAATGGATTCAACAGGCAAATAGGCTCCCTTAATCAATCCTTCGGTCGTATTCAAAGGCGGTAGGGTATCCTCTATCACTTTTTTAAATTCCAAAATTCCATATTTGTTCCTGATCTTTTCCCCTGTTGCTCTAATTGCAGCATGTTTAATATTCAAAAGGTCATTCAAAACATAACATAAACTTATTTCATAGCTGGTCAGAAGGCTTTGATTACTGATCGTTTGTTTACTCCGTTTTAATTTTTCAAAGTAAGAGATGGAATGGATTAGAATACCTTCATCATCCAATTCCTGAATCACGCCTTCGTGGAATCCTCTCTTCTCCTCCCAATCATTAACTAGTTTACGGAGGAATTCCAATTCTTTATAAAAGATTTTCAATTCATGATTTTGGTGCTTTTTAAAGATATAGAAGCTTTCCCAATGCTCCTTGTTTGGGAATACTTTGGATAATTTAATTGCCCTTTTCAATAATTGAGGATTTATCTTGGCAACGGTTTGAAGAAAAACAGCATTTACATTTTCTGATTTTGAGAAATAATCTAAGAGAAAGAACATTTTGGCGGGTAGAGATAGCAATTCTTTAGTCCAGCTTCCTGGCAAAGCAGATTTCCAAAATAATTCGGTACACTTGGCGTTTCTGAATTTTCTAGATTTCAAGAACGCCAGAACCGCGTTAAATGGTTTTCCTATGAGGTCGTCAATTTTTTGTTGGAAATCAATCTCATGCGTATTCATTCAATTTGGGGTTTTAAATGTAGGCTTATCATATTCTAAAGGGGTAACACTACCAAATTAATTCACTAGTATCCTTATCTCATTCACCTCCCCAACCATCCCCTCAGCAACTCCCTGGCAATACTCTCCTGCCAGGCTGCAATCCCCTTTTCAGTAGGAATAGTAATGACACTGCACTCCTTATCTGAGAGGACCTGATGATCAGCTTCATAATAATTACCGGGATGAATATTAGCAGGGCCGGGATACACCAAGGCCACCTTATGAGCCTGGTAATATTCATGATAGACATACAACTGCCTTAAGTCGGCGGCTGAAGGCTTCCCATTTCCGAGGTTTTTCCATTTAGTGTCCATCACAACGGATTTTCCTCCTTCCATATGAAGAACCAGGTCAGGTTGGATCGTAGAATCATTGCCTTTTTGGGACTTCCAAAAATACTTTGAAGCCTGAGCAGTCAAACTCATGCCAGGCCTTAAGTGTTTTCGAAGACTCACGTAAATAAATCGTTCCCAGAGAGTATTCATATCAAACATCAAGGCCAGAACATTCTTTTTTCCGCGACTCAAGTCGGGATGGTAATTGAGGAGCAGCAGCCTCGAAATGGCTATGGCATTTTCATAGCCTTCCGTCTTTCTGTTGAGTACGAGCCGAGTAAAAGTAGCCTCACTTACCTTCAGATCCTCCATCTCTGGAAAATGAAGCAGAAGGCTTCCTATTCTGCTGTTTAAGGAAACATTGCTATTGATACGTTGCAATAACCGCAGCGTTTTGTACAAAACCTGATGCAAAAGATGTTGCTGATCATATTGCGTATGCCGCACATAAAAACGTTCCTGGTGCACCACATTTTGCTGAAGGTGCTTACTAAAGAGAATATTACCTTTCAAGGCCAGCGTATTCCCTTCCGTTTTTCTATACTTTTTGATTAAGCCCTTATTGAAAAGGTATTCCAGTTCAATAATAAACAGCTCGAAATACAAGTCGAGTATAAAATTAGACTTTAAGCTCAGCGAAGAACTACTTGGCGCATGAATATTAAAAGCACCGACGGCCAATAGCATACCGGTTAGAATCGCCTGCCAGTCTTTTTCGGTGGTGTATCTATCCGCTTTAGGTAATACCTCAATGGTGAGACTACCCATTTGTAAAACACCAACGTATTCATTGAACCGAACACCCTTGTGAATCAAGGTATAAAAGGGTACACCTTTCTCTCCATAGAACTGCTGTAGTGCAAGCAATTGAGGTGCCGATAAGGTATCTTTCCCCTTATGAGTCCACAAGCATTGATGCTCAAAAACAGTAATGTGGTTGGGATTTTTGCGCCTATCCATCAGTCTTATTTAATAGCGTTTTGATGGCCGTTGCGATATCAAAATCATCCTGAGCAATATCGGGGATCGTATAAATGATCTTCTCCGTAAAGTGGCTAGTGTCATAATCATTGACCGCTGCAAATTTTCCAACTTCGACCTTTTGCCCTTTACAAAAGGCTTCTCCCAGCACCAAGGCGATTTTTCCATAATCGCCATAGAAATACTCTTGTAGCAAGGGAATAATGTGTTTGGAAAAAGCGGTCTTTAAACCATTGGGATTGTCAACTGTCATAAAATAGCTATGGCCAATCAAGTGGTCGCGGTCTAATAGTATTTCAATTCTTTCGTTGATAACCGCTAAAAGCTCCGCCAGATCTACCTGAATATCACCTAAATCTAGTTTACCTAAAGCGCTTCCTAATTTACCTTTGCTAGTGATGACGGAAGGAACGGGCGGCATTTCCATGAAACTAAACCGTCTTCGTAATGCAGTATCTAAGGCCTCTACACTTCGATCGGCCGTATTCATGGTTCCGATGATGAATACATTAGCAGGCACGCCAAACTTTTCCTTGCTGTAGGGTAAATCTACTTCCAATGCTTCAGCCCTACCTAGTCGCTTATCTTCTTCTATTAGCGTAATTAACTCACCAAATATTTGCGAGACATTGCCGCGGTTCACTTCATCAATGATGAGGACAAAAGGCTTTTTCGTTTTTCCGGCTTCCGTACAAATCTTTTTAAAAATGCCATTTTCTACTTTATAGATGACTGGATGCCCTGCTTCCTTTGGCTCCTGTGGTTTAATGCCTTCTATAAAATCTTCATAGCTCATACTTTGATGAAAAGTCGTAAAGATGATCCGACCATCCCCTACCAACCGATCAAACTCTGCTTTTATCTTTTCTCTTTCTTGTCCTAAATCAAAATCAGGATTAATGATTTCAATAGCCTTATTAATCGTATGGAAAGTCTTTCCCGTACCTGGAGGCCCATAGAAGATTTGATTCAACGGAATATTCCTGTTACTTAGTCCTTCTTGTACAAATGATTGGGGATGAAGCAATGCCTGTTCCACCATTTTCAAGATGTCCGAATGAGCGATTTTCCAAACCGAGGTAAGTTTCCCATCCTTATTCTTAAACCCTGGAGCAAACACCTTCCATTCAACTGGCAGTTGATGTGGAAACCCACTGCTTTCTTCGTAGCCATACTCATCTTTCACGATGCCAATGCCCAGGATCGACTCACCATCCTGCGCGAGGACTACATCACCCACACTGATCTCGTTAAAGAACTGATAGACCTCTCCCGCCTTTCGAGTAAGTGTTCCTTTTTTATCTTGATAGTAGCCAGCTTGGTCCATAAGATTTACAATATCCTTCTTAGCTTGGATCTCTTTTTCACTCAAATCTCCTAATTCTGGCCAGCCAATACAGACCATTTCCTGGGTTTTCATATCGTTCCAATAGCTCTGCTTTTTTTCATCCCTTGTGCCGATTCGCCAATAGGTTTTGGCTGCCCCTAATTGTTGATCTAATGTGCAATACAAAATATCCTGAGCCAACAACAAGTGGTTTTCATCGCGAAAAACGTTTTCAGGCAGTTTTTCTTTGACCAAGGCAATGAGTTCCTGGTCGGGTTCGATATATTTTTTAATTAAATCATCAACAAGAGTTAAATAATGTATATACTTCTCGTTTTTCTTCTGTGGTTTGAGCCCCATTAAATCACAGTACTTCTTGTAAAAAGAGAATTTGTAGAAAGCATATTTATTGGGATTATGGTAAGTAAGCAAAGTGGCGATCGTTCTTTCATCCTGATGATGTTTTAGCCCAAGGTTAGGCTCCGTTGCGCTGAAAAGTCGTGGTGCCTCATAGAGGTAATGTAAAATCCGATCTTGTAGCGACTTGGTCTCATCAAATAGGTGATGTAGACAATCGCGGAAGCCTTCAGTTTGTTGCTCCCCTAGTTGCAGCATGACCAACAGTGCCTTAGTGTAGATGAGATTAGAGAAGTCGATAGTTCTTATTTCTCCGAAAAAATCTGCTGCGCTAGGATCGGGCCGTCCTTGATATTTCGCTAGTAATTCCCATTTGTATAACTCTTCGGAAAGACCTTGTTCACGAAGGTGTTTTTTGTAGGTGGCAATGAGCGCTTTTTCTTTAATCATTGGGTATAACTTTCAGAAGGGTTATCGAAATCGCTGAATATCTGATTATATCTTTCTAGGAAAGGGTTGTTTAGAGACTGAAGTTGGTCGTAATAACGCTGCACAAATTGAATCAACTCTTTCCTGTTACGCCCTTTCTTAGCATGATTGGTATGATTCGTATCTTGGAAAGCATGACAAAGTTTACAAAGGCATTGTAGGTTTTTTGGATGATTATTTGTTTTGTTTCTATCCCTATGATGTACTTCCATGTACCGTCTATCATATTCCAACTGGAGCTTGCAGGATTCACAAGTGTACTCTCTTGCCTGTTTAAATTGTTTACTAATCAAAGGCCAATCTAAGGTATAGCCATTCAGGTTGACTTTTACATCTTCGGTTTTTTCTTGTTGTTGTTCATACTTCTCTCTTAAGCGTTCAAAAAACACTTCTGTATCCATTGGCGGGTTATTTACTTCGCGGACACAGTTGCCACAAATACTCAATTTGAGAGTGTATTCTCTTTGCCCTTGATTGCGATTGGCATTTCTAATGGTTACTTCTTTGGTATTGGCTGCTGAAAAATCGTTAATACCGTATTCCTTTATCGTTGTACACCGGATAATATGAAACTTGGGCGTACTTCGACCTTCATGATGTTGACTATAGAACCAAAAGGGATTTTTGAAGAAATAAACGGCATGTCTCGCTCCATATTCGTCTAAAACATAAGCTCCTTCTTTAGCTAACTTTGCTTGATTTAGGTTTAATTTTTTTGTAAAATCTACCGCCTTAATCAATTGGAAATTACTAGCAATATGTTTGTTAGGGCGCCTACCAATTTTTTTGAAATATTGAGCTGTAATCCCATCCAAGAAATTATAGATCATTGTTACCTATTTGAGTTGGGAAATAATATCTGCAATAACCTGTTCACTTGTAGTGATAATTCTAAATTCTACTCTCCTGGAGCAAGCTTCACAAATCTCCTTGCCAGAGGAGATAGAATAGGCTCCTTCCTTGTCCAGTGTGCGTCCATAACCATACCCATTAGCTACCAACCAGAATTCTAGTTGACCTTGAGTTGCTTTTGGTAAATCGTCGAAATCAGGACTATTGATGAAGTATTTTAATACATTTTTAGCTCTGCTCTGCGCCCAAAAGACACCAAGCATATAAGAACGGTGGGAATCAGGTTCTACCTTGTTAGCATGCCCCTCAATCCGGACCTCAGCTATCTTATTTTTGTATTTATCTTGTGCAATTACACTGAGATAAGCAGGAATGAAATCATCCAATATTTGTCTGAACTTAGACTGAATAACATCACTATCACTTCGGAACTGAATATCCTTTCCTATGAATTTTATAGAAAGGTTAGTACTATCGAATTCGATAAAGTCTTGCCATTCTTCTAACGCATGCAAAAGCATCACAAGATCTTGGCGAATGGAATCCTTTGTATTCTCATAAGAATCTAGTATTTGTTGGATCTCATCTTGTTTTTTATTGGCTTCCATCATGTAGGAAATGGCGATGAACATAAAAATGACCATCAAGCCCGTCATAATATCTGAAAAAGAAATCCAATGATTATCTGTTGGTTGATTCATGGCAACGGTGATTAATTAGTAGCAGTTACCACATAACCTTGGATTAGGCGATCCAAGTTGATAAAGGTCTCATGCAAATTGGTTTTGAACTGCTCATCGATATTTTCAAGGTCGGCACTTAATCGTTTACTGGCACCATTAAGGACATTGACACCTTCACCAAGCCGGTCTTTTACATCAGTCCAATACCCCTCATTGACGTCCTTTAATTTTTGTAATTCTTTCAATTCATTGGTCAAAACAACCATAGATTCTTGCAATCCGTAAAGATTATTCTTGATACCCTCGACCTGCTCCATCCCGTCTGAAAATTTAGTCGTAGAAGTAGCCATATTGGCAATAGCAGTTTCAGCCTGGGTGATAATAGATTTGAACTGGTTTTCCCCTAAGGCAATGCTTTCAAGTTCAGTTACAATTTTTTGCAGCCTACCATTATCATTGCTTAGTGAATTTGTAGAAATGGCTACTTCTTGCATTTTCTCTGAAGCGTCCGTTAAGTTTCCTGCGACGGAATCAGTGGTTGATTTAAGTTGAGTAGCCACTGTCTTGTTTTGTTGTATCGTTTCTTGGAGTCCTTCAATGAGCAGCTCCATATTTGTTTTGTGTTGAACTTGCCAATTGTTCAGTTGCTGTACACTTTTATTTAGACTTTCGAAGTTTTTCTTAATCAATCGGCCAAGAATATCTTCCATCTTATTGTTGAAAATTTCGACTGATTGTTCCATGGCCTGGAGCAATTCTTTGGAATTCATTTCAACCAATTGTTTGGATAATTCCTTGTTATTTTCAATCAGAGTTTTTATCAGTTGTTGGCCACGACGAGCCTGAGTTGCAATTATTTCTTTGTGCTGTGAACTGGCTAGCTTCCATGCTTTTTCTCCTTGATCGACTACTTCCTTTTTCAAGCCTTGTTGGCCGGATAGCAATGCGTTTAGTTGAACCTCTTGTGTTTGTGCAGTTGCACTTTGTATTTCCTTTTGACCTTCAAGTATATCTTGAATTTGGGAAGAGGAGCTAAGTATGTTTTTTAGAACAGCTAATTGATCTTTTGTTTGAGCTAAACCTGCGGCTTTTATCTCATCTACTAATGCTTTTATATTGGACTCATTTTGGCGGATACTATCAATAAGAATACCCGCTATGGTTTTTAACTCTGCTGTCTCTGGGGAGTGAATTTGGCTATCATTTTTGAAATTAATAAATTCAATATACTTTGAAAAAAGCATTGAAAATACTATCCCCACAATCGAGGTTAGAAAGGCCATTTTTAAACCAGTGAGTAATTCGGGTATACTACCAGAAATATCTTTCTCATTAAAGAAATAAAGACCAGTAGCTATACCAATAAAGGTTCCTAGTACGCCTGACGTAGTGAAACCACTAGGAATCGAAGCTACATAATGTGGATTTCGTTTTCCGATAAGCCAAATGACCGAAAGGATAAACCAAATGGCTATGGGAGAAAAAGTAATTAAGACTAAGTAATCTCTAAGGATGGGTTCAAGCGTAAGCATAAGTGGTCGATTTATGAATTAAAAAGTCCACCATGTTGCCAGTAAAATCTAAATCCAGATTTAGGACATTAGATATTGAAGGTGCTTTGGTCATGTGGTATTGTTTTCTAATAGTATTACCCTATCTCATCTGGCTAGATTCACCAGCGATAATTGGCTAATTTTTTTCAATTAGTGCCTGACGTCCATTGCATTCAGAACTGTCCAATGAAACGGAAGTCATGTTAAATAAAAAAATGGCAGTTTATGAGTTGTTTAGAACATGCGCTAGAAAGGGAGAGTACTTTGTTTTACTGTGTGCTTATATAATACGATAAGGGAATAGCAATGTTTCGAAAATGAAAATAGAAATTAAGATAGGGGGGGAATACATTATTGTGATGTGATAAGTAGATTCAATGGAAAGGGACTTTACAATTAGAGTCTAACAGCTTTTTACATTTCTAGTTGGAGCATAAATTGTCATTGAAGCTGTTTTATTTCTATCGCAAGCTTGTCATTTAGAACCAATCCCGTTTTTAATAACTCATTTTTTGTTATCACGCCAGACAAAAATCGGTTAATTGAATCTCTGTAGAATCTTAAGCCATTTTGTAGATCTAAATTATCAACCTGCGAAATTTTAGAAAAATACAATTCTTTAAAGACCTTTTGTCTTGCCTTAATGGCCTCTAATTCCTCGCTACTAGCAGCCTCAGCTATTTTGCCAATAACATTGCTGAATTCTGTCAAAACCTTTACCCTACTTTGGTTCGAAGAGGAAGCATTCTTACCAACTGTTAGGAAGGAATAAACCAGAATACTTAATAAAAGTACGGAGGCCATCGAGAGCATTCCGATGTGATAGGTATTGAATTCTCTAAGGCAAAAAACGCTAAACCTATTACCTTCTATACAAGACAATAACCTATTGTTTAGTCTATTTTTCTCAACATTATAATCATCTAAACTTATTAGACCTTCTTGCAAGAGTTTATCCTGTCGAGCTAATTTTGACAAAAACCTAAGGCCCGTGCGGGGATTCACCTGCTCTAATCTTAAGAGGGCTCCCTTTAGGTCATCTTTTCGGATTCTACTTTTTATATAATCTATATCATTACTTTGATACTTCACAAAAAGCGATTTAGGGACCAGTAAAATATAAATTGTAAGATGTGTCTAACACGGTAGTTCCATAACTGGTTAGCATCATGTCCTCTCCATGAAAATAAACCAAAAATTCAACAGAAGGTAGGTCAGGAAGTGAGATGTCTGTTACCTCATCCATTGGCGTTTTTAGAAGGCGATCCATGTTGAAAACTCTAATGACCACCTGTCCATATTCATTTTTGGAAAGCGCAAAATTATGGATGGTCCTAGGATAATATGGACTTATATAACAAGTATCTGCCAACGTGATCACCAGTTTGTTATCACTAGTAAATCGGTATTTCTGAGATAAGCAGGATTTTCTTTCCTTCTCGAATCCTTCGGTTTTGAAGTGAGTCCAGGTACTGTTAAGCAATTTGTCTCGTACGCATTTTGTACTAGAACTGCATCCTTGATCCATAGCAGGGCTGAATATACTCTGTAGATGGATACAGAAGAAAGCCAAAAATATGACCAATATATTCTTCATTAGATAAGCTTTACCACTACCAACGTCAAAATATTGGTAGTTTAGAGCATGTTTGGGATATTAATTTCGCCCTTACCTCATTCTTGATAATATGATTTGGCAATTGGCTAATAAAATCCAAGAAGCAGAACTTTCTACTGTTTTTTCGTAATCCTTGGACAATCGGCGAAAGAAATTGAACCATCCAAATGTTCTTTCCACCACCCAACGTATTTTAATAGGGACAAACCCTTTTTCACTTGGAGGTTTGGATGATATATCTACCTCTACTTCTATTAAATCTTTGATGAATTGTTCAAAATCTCCTTTATAACTTCCATCGGCAAATACTTTCTTTACCCTTTGTAATACCATTTTAGTTTTACCGAATACTTTAATCCCTTCATTTCCATCATACACATTGGCCGCACTCACAACTACTCCTTGTACCAATCCCATTGTATCCGTAATTATATGTCTTTTACGACCCTTAATCTTTTTACCGCCATCTACACCCGTATCTAAACTGATGAAGGAACTGATCTTAACACTTTGACTATCAATACATACGGCAGAAGCTGTCTCTTCTCTATCCTCACTATATCTTTCCATTTCATTCAATTGAATGTTCATCTTTTCGAACCTACCATCATTTTTCCATTTTCTAAAATGATAATACACCGCTGACCAAGGAGGATATTTACTATCCATATTTCGCCATTGACTTCCAGTTCTCAATAGCCATAAGATCGCATCCAACACATTTCTTAGATTTAACTTACATCTTCTTTGTTCTTCAAATAAATCTTCTATAACTTCCCACTGGAAGTCAGTTAATTCTTCATATTGAGTTATCATAACTTGAATTTTGTAGTGATTATCCAAGTTATAAACTGGCTTCCATTTTTTGCCTCTTTTCAGACATTTACTTCCCCAAACATGCTCTTAGTATTTATCTTAATAAAAAATATGATTTATTTCAATAGGATGTGAGGTGAGGGGGACTATTGATCTTTGCCGTGTTCTAGCTCTAAGCGTTTTGCAAGTTCCGCACAATGCGCCTTAATCTCCCGCTCCAGCATCTTGACTTTATCCTTATACATCGCGAGGAGTTCATCCTTGAGCACCTCCTTCTCCGGATCATCTTCTTGGGTAGCAGTGGCTGGCAATTCAAGGTCTAATCCAGGTTCTCCCTCCCCTGTTATAAACCAGCGCATGTTTAGTTGTGGGTAAGCACGGGCTATGGCGTCGAGGGTGTCGGTGCGTATACCTCGGTTTTGCTTAATTGTTTGATTGATGGATTGAGACGTAGTTTCAATCTTTGCGGCCAATTTGGATTGGTTTCCCTCGAAGTCTGCTAAAATCTTAAGTCGCTCAGCAATAGACATTTATGATGATGTTGTGAAGAAATTGTAATTTTGGTTTCAATTTTATTGTAACGAATGTTGTTTTTAATTCACTAAATCTATATATTTGTTACAGAAATAAAAATTAACCATAATCTGAATACATAGTCTATAGGTAACCAAATTTACATTGTTTGGAGGGATAATATAGTGTGTTTCACCGAGACTAAAAAGCCTGGGCTTTAATGGGAATGCTATGTTTTCGAAAAACGAAATTCCAATTACCCCTTAAAACCCCTCCTAATATATGAATTAATTGTATTCACCTCAATAAAATGAGCAAGAATGGAACATTTAAAACAATTCAGCGAACACCTACAAACGGCACTCAGTTTTGCCCAATTTCAGCAATTGCATGTCCACCTTGGCATCAAGCCTTATCGACTGACTACTCTACTCACTGGGAAAGAAGACTGGCAGCTGGTAGAAATTGATAAAGTGGCGACGCTGTTGGGTGCTGATCCTTTGGACTTGATTTTGAAGTGGAAGTTGGGGCGGAAGTATTTGAAGTTGCGGGATATAGAGGGTTTGTTGGAGGAACGTGGGTTGGCGATTTCTTTTGTGGCGGTGGCGTAGAGGGTGAGCCTTACTTTTTTTGTCTTCAGCCACAAAAAAAGTAACAAAAAAAAGACCGCTGCTCTAGATCTTTTAACTAAAAAGAAATCTTGCCAGCGCGCTCGTTCCCAAGTCGCTCCCTGTGGTCGCTTAGTGGGCCCTCTTAATGCTTTCGCGCGGATTCCTTTTCTTAACGCTAAAAGCTCTAAGGCAGG
>Ga0070728_10006247_pt1 | contig 11357 bp, 10 predicted proteins | sample tdDd471_FD_66723 | JGI IMG/M metagenome (GOLD analysis project Ga0070728, IMG submission 66723) | Marine sediment microbial communities from the Atlantic coast under amendment with organic carbon and nitrate - tdDd47.1 | ecosystem: Environmental > Aquatic > Marine > Coastal > Sediment | place...
AGCCCGCTCTCGAAGACCGCATCCAGCGTATCGATCAGGACGACATTGCGAATGGAGAGGGAGAGCAGCATTCAGGGCGTTCGCACCCCCGACCCGTCAGCCGAACAGACGACGCCAGGCCCGTTCGAAATAGGACGGGTCCTCGCGCTCGGGATCGACCTCGAGCGTAATACCCTCACGCGTCAGGAGGTCGTAGCTGTTCTGGTACCACTCGCTGCCCGGGAAATTGTAGCCGAGCACGGACGCGACCTGGCGGGCTTCCTCGTCGACGCCGAGAGCGACATAGGACTCCACCAGGCGGTGCAGTGCTTCAGGCACGTGCGAGGTGGTGCCGTATTCCTGCAGCACATTGCGGAAGCGGTTGATGGCGGCCAGGTGATAATTACGGCGCAGATACCAGCGGCCGACGCTCATTTCCTTGCCGGCCAGGTGGTCGCGCGTCATGTCGATCTTCAGGCGCGCATCCGTGGCATAGCGGCTTTCCGGATAGCGGCGCACCACCTGCTCCAGCGCATCGAGTGCCTGGCGCGTGGCAGCCTGGTCGCGACCGACATCCATGATCTGCTCGAAATAGCAGATCGCGATCAGATAGTAGGCGTAGGCCGCACTGCGATTGCCCGGGTGCAGCGAGATGAAGCGTTCGGAGTCCGAGATCGCTTCCTCGTAATTGTTCGACTGGTAGTTGGCGAAGGCCGCCATCAGCATCGAGCGGCGCGCCCACTCCGAATAGGGGTGCTGGCGCTCGACCTCGTCGAACATCGCCGCGGCGATGTCGTACTGATTCCGGTCCATCCGCTGGATGGCTTCCGCGTAAATGGTTTCCGCCGGGCGCTCGACGTAGGCGACGGCCGTATCCGGACGGTTGGAAGAACAACCCGCAAGGACAACAGCAAAGGCAAGCGGAAACAGAATACGCGGCGAAAGGGTCATGGGGACACGGGGCTCGACAATTTTGGCGGCCGGACGACCACCCGTTCAATCAGCGTTGTAGCGGATGATTGGCCGGGGCAAAAGTACCCCTTCAGTAACCTTGACGGTCAACCGCGTGTCAGGAGTGCGCCATCGCCATGTCGCGGGTGACGCCATCGCGCATGTTCACCCACTTCCAGGCGCTCGTATCCTCAAGCAGGGCACGCACGGCCATGTTGTTGATGGCGTGGCCCGGACGCTCGGCAGAATAGCAGCCGACGATCGGCGCGCCGGCGAGATAGAGATCACCCAGCGCATCGAGCGCCTTGTGACGCACGAACTCGTCCTTGAAGCGCAGCCCTTCCGGATTGGCGATTCCCGTATCGTCGAGCACGACGGCATTGTCCATCGAACCGCCGCGGGCGAGGCCGGCAGCGAGCAGCGCGTCGTAATCCTTGCGGAAGCCGAAGGTGCGCGCACGGGCGATATCGGTGGAGAAGATTTCCGGCGTGATGTCGAAGACGCAAGCCTGGCGGCCCACGGCCTGGTGCTCGAAGGCGATCTCGATCTCGATCATCGGCTTGAGCGCGGGCATGAAGCAGGCACGGCGATCGTCCAGGTCCAGCGAGACCGGCTTGAGCACCTGGATGGCGCGGCGCGGCACCGACTGGGATTTCAGGCCAACCTGGCGGATCAGCTTGACGAAGGGCTCGGACGAACCGTCCATCACCGGGATTTCCGGACCGTCGACCTCGATCACGGCATCGTCGACACCCAGGCCGGCCAGCGCCGCCATCAGGTGCTCGACAGTGGCGATCGTCACACCGGCGTCATTCTGCAAGGTGGTACCGAGACGGACTTCGCTGACGGCATCGGCGCGCGCCGCGATGCGGTTGTCGCGATCATCAATGTCGGAGCGGATGAAGCGGATACCCGAGCCGGCGGAGGCCGGTTGCAGGACCATGCGGACCCGTTCGCCGGAGTGGAGACCGATACCCGCGCAAACCGCGGGGGCTGCCAATGTCTGCCGGTAAGTCACTGTCTAACGCCGCCTGCTACTATCTTACTCAACGGTCTGTCCCTCCCGGTGGTCTGGCCAAGCGGGCCAGGCCCCGACGGAAGCCGTCGTCCCTGGCTGGCACACAACACCACGGGGCTCCAGCACGCAATTAAAGCATTGTTGCGTTTTGTTACGCACTCGCAGCACGACGCTTCAAACAAAACGGCCCGCCGGCGGACGCCAGCGGGCCGTCTTTAAATTCAATGCGTTAGACTAGTTCGCCTGGCGGCGCAGGAAGGCCGGAATTTCCAGATCGCCCTCTTCCAGGCTGTCACCGAACAGATCGCCCGATGCGCGCGGCTGGGACGTCTGGACCGGTGCCGTCTTGGTCACGGGCGCGGCCTTGACCGGCGCCGGCTCGGCCGGCTTGCGGCGGCGGCCGAAGAGCGAGAAACCGCGCTTGGGTTCGTCATCATCCGCGGCGACATCAGGCTGGCTCACCGAAGTGGCGCGGCGCTGCTCGTAACGCGCGTTGAGGCTGGCAGCTTCCTCGGCCAGACGGGCCTGGTCGCGCAGCACCTGCGGCTGTTGCACTTCGACCCGCGTTTCGGTGATCGCAACCGGACGGTTTTCCATCACATAGGGATCGCTGTCCCGGGTGATTTCGGTATCGGCAATCGCGTCGGACAGGTCTTCCGCGCCAACTGCCCGCTTGAGCGGTTCGGCTTGCGGCTCGATTTCGGTTTCCGGCGCTTCGCGCGTCTCGGTGCGTGCCGTGACCGGCTCCGGACGCGCTGCGACCGTGCGCTCGGTGGAGGCCGGCGGATTGACGCGGCCCGGACGATCGGACCCGGTGCGCTTCCACGGCAGGATTGCATCGTTCGGGCTGGAGCGTTCGGCGGTCTGCGGCGCAGTGCGCTGACGATTGCGCTGATCGGTCACCACAGCGGCTTCGGCATCGATACCCGTTGCGACGACAGAGACCCGCATGGAGCCTTCCATGGTCTCGTCGAAGGTGGAACCGACAATGATGTTCGCTTCCGGGTCGACTTCCGAACGGATCTCGTTGGCGGCTTCGTCGACCTCGTAGAGGGTCATGTCATAGCCGCCGGTGATGTTGATCAGAACGCCCGTGGCGCCCTTCATCGAGACATCGTCAAGCAGCGGATTGGAGATCGCGGCCTGGGCGGCGTCGACGGCGCGTTTCTCGCCGGAGGCCTCGCCCGTACCCATCATCGCCTTGCCCATCTCGTTCATCACGGCGCGCACGTCGGCGAAGTCGAGATTGATCAGGCCCGGCATGACCATCAGGTCGGTGATGCCGCGAACGCCCGAGTGCAGCACCTGGTCGGCCATGGAGAAGGCTTCGGCGAAGGTCGTCTTCTCGGTGGCGATGCGGAACAGGTTCTGGTTCGGAATGACGATCAGCGTATCGACATGTTCCTGCAGCTGCTCGATGCCGGCCTCGGCCAGCTTCATGCGGCGCGAGCCTTCGAAATGGAACGGCTTGGTCACCACGCCGACGGTCAGGATGCCCATCTCGCGTGCTGCACGTGCAACGACCGGTCCCGCGCCCGTGCCCGTGCCACCGCCCATGCCGGCGGTGATGAAAACCATGTGGGCACCGGCCAGATGCTCACGGATATCGTCGATGGAGTCCTCGGCCGACTGTTCGCCCACTTCCGGCCGGGCGCCCGCGCCCAAGCCTTCGGTGATCGCCGCGCCCATCTGGATGCGCTTTTCCGACTTCGAGCGCGTCAGCGCCTGCGCGTCGGTATTGGCGACCACGAAGTCGACACCCTCAAGACTCGACTCGATCATGTTGTTGACCGCATTCCCCCCGGCGCCACCGACACCGAATACGACAATCCGAGGCCGCAGTTCGGTTGTTTCAGGAATGGAGAGATTCAGCGTCATGTGGGACCCCATGCACGAAGCGGTAAGGTTAACGGGCTCTTGAGTCGGCAGTCTCTATCAAAGACGCTTAATCAGGCGTTAAGTTCCTGCGGTGAGCCGCAAAAAGGCCGGGTCTTCGCAGATCATATTTCAGTACCGGGTGTCAGCACCACCGCAGGCCGGCGGTTTTCCGGTCACGGATGATCAGAAGCTTTCGGCAAACCAGCGCCACATCGAGCCGGCAGAACCGGCCTCGGCCCGGTTGCGGCGTGCTGCAACGGTAAAGCCGCCCATGCGCGGCGGACCGGAGATCGCCTCGGCAGCCCCGCGCGTCTCGCGGCGCACAATGCCGGCAACGGCCGAGAAGGCCGGTCCCGAGACGGCATCGCCCAGCCCCGTCACACCGGTCGGACCGGCAATGCGAACCTGTTTGCCGAACACGCGTGCAGCGAGTTCACCGGCGCCGGGCATCTGGGCCCCGCCCCCGGTCAGCACCAGGCGGCGGCCGGAGGACTTGCCCACGCCCGCCGCATCCAGGCGGTCGCGGATCAGTTCGAAGGTTTCTTCCAGACGCGGCCGGATGATGGAGTTGAGCAGGGAGCGCGGCGCGCTGTCATACATCGCCCCGTTCTCGCCGGAGACCGAGGGCACCTCGATCATCTGCTGGTCGTCTTCCGGGCTGTCCAGCGCCGAACCGTAGAGCGTCTTGAGACGCTCGGCCGCCGCCAGCGGCGTCGAGAGGCCGCGCGCCACGTCGGAGGTGACATGCGAACCGCCCACGGGAACCGCATCGATATGCAGGAGTGCGCCTTCGGCAAACACGGCTGCCGTCGTCGCGCCGGCGCCCATGTCAATCAGGGTTGCACCCAGCTGGACTTCATCGTCCGCCAGCGCGGACAGGCCGGAGGCGTAGGGCGTGGCGACCACGCCGCGCAGATCGAAATGGCAGCGTTCGACACAGGTCAGAAGATTGCGCAGCGGGCCGATGGCCGCCGTGATGACATGCACTTCCACGCCCAGCGTGCGGCCGAACATGCCGCGCGGGTCGCGGATGCCGCGATGGTCGTCGACCGCCCAGGACAGCGGGATGGCGTGCAGCACGACCCGGTCCTCGGCATCGAATTCGCTCAGCGCGCCATCGAGCAGGCGGCGCAGTTCGCGCTCGGTGACCTCGCGCTGCGGCAGATCGATTTCAGCGGCGATACGGGTCGAGCTGGGCTGTCCGGACGACAGCGTGACGGTGACGGAGCTGACGGCCTGGGAGGCCATGCGTTCGGCCTGCTCGACCGCGGCCCGAATGGCTTCAGCAGCAGCGTCCATGTCGACAACCGCGCCGGCGCGCACACCGCGCGAGGACTGGTGGCCGACACCGACGACGCGCGGACGCGGGCCGGAGACCGTCTGATCGGTCCGGGCGATAAAGCACGCAATCTTGGACGAACCGACATCCAGCGCGGCGCAGACACCGCCTGCGGCCTTGCCGCCGGTTACCGAGTCCGCCTGCCGCGACCGAAAGAAATCCAGCACACTCACGCTTCACGCTCCCGCAATCCCGCCGCCTGTGCGCGGTCCGGCCGGGCGCGGACGATCAGATCGCCGTCACCCCGCAGATCGAAACTCTCTGCCGCCAGGCGCAACACGCCCCGCTCGGCCTGCAGCCGCGCCAGGATGGCGATCGAGGCGGTAACATCGCCTTCGGGCAGTTTCACATCGGCGCCACTGTCCAGACGCAGATTCCAGCGGCGCTCACCCACCCGCACCGCACCGACGACGCGGTCGCGGACGATGGGGTAGTTGTCGAGCGCCTCGACGATCTCGACGACCGCTTCATTGGCACCTTCGGCGACAACGAGCGGCAGCGGCAAAGGGTTCATCGGGTCGGCATGCGCCAGCACGACACCGTGGCGGTCGATCACGCGCAGATCACCATCGACCTGCCAGAGGGCATAGGCCTCGCGGGTCTCGACCACGATCGCGATCCGGTCCGGCAGAAGGCGTGCGACGGTGGCGCGGCGAACGGCCGGCAGCGCCTCGACGCGGCGGCGGATAATGTCGGGATTGACGGCGAAGATCGGCTGGCCGTCATAGACTTCACTGGCCTGCACGATGGCATGGGCATCGGCCCCGCTGGCACCGGTCACATCGACAGCGCGAACCGCAAAGCCGACACCGGACAGACGATGGCCGGCAAAATCGCGGATTTCCATGGCGGCGTCGTCGAGCTGGCCGAAGAGCGCAAGCCCGCCCACGGTGACCGCCACCAGGCCTGTCACCGCCAGCCCGCCGAGACGGGCTGTCTTCGCCATACGGTATTTCGCACCCCGGATCCGGGCCTCGGCCCAGTTACGCAAACGCCGCGGTGCGGACACCGCGGCGGATCGGGGTTGGGACGTGCGCCGGGTCGTCTTACGCGACCCGCCGCGCCTCACCTTCGACACGACGCATTCTCCGCCATCCATTGCACGAGATCGCTGAAGGCGATCCCGCAATACTGCGCCTGTTCGGGCGCAAGAGATGTCGGAGTCATGCCCGGTTGGGTGTTAATTTCGAGTAACCATAGCGGTTCTTCGGACGTGGAATCGTAACGGAAATCCGACCGCGTCAAACCGCGGCATCCCAAGGCTGCATGGGCTTTCAGCGCCAGTTCACAGGCCCGTTCTGCTATTTCTTCAGGCACAGGTGCCGGTAAAATATGATCGGACCCACCTGCAGCGTACTTCGCGTCATAGTCATAAAAAGTCGTCTTGGGCACGATTTCGGTGACGCACAGCGCCCGGTCTTCCATCACGGCCACCGTCAGCTCGCGGCCGGGGATATAGCGCTCGATCAACACCTCTTCGCCCAGCGCCCAGGCGGTCGAGCCCAGCTCGGCCGGCGGCCGGTTGGCACCTTCCAGCACGATATGCACACCCACCGACGAGCCCTGCGCATTCGGTTTGGCGACATAGGGCGGCTTCATGACATGCGCCTTGGCCGCCTCGAAACGGTTGGCGATGAAGCCTTCCGGACAGGGAATACCGGCCGCGCGCAGCACGTCCTTGGCCTTCTGCTTGTCCATGGCCAGCGCCGAGGCCAGCACGCCGGAATGCGTGTAGGGCTTGCCGAAATGCTCGAGCACGCCCTGTACCAGCCCGTCCTCGCCCCACTCGCCGTGCAGCGCGTTGAAGACAATGTCCGGCGCGGCCTCTTCCAGCTGACGATAGAGGTCGCGGCCTGCATCGATCTCGACGACGTCATACCCCTTCTCGCGCAGCCCTTTCGCACAGGCCGCGCCGGAGACCAGGGACACATCGCGTTCCGGAGACAGACCGCCCAGCAGGACGGCGATACGTTTCGTCATTGCGGTGCTCCAGGAATGCCGTCCGCCGGCACGTAATTGGCGTCCCGGATCACCACCCGGGATGCCCCCGTGCGGCCAGCCAGGGCAATGAGCTCACCGAAAGCGGAGGCCGGCGCCGAACCGAAATCTACGTGCAGGGCCTCGCCAACCTTGGCGCAGGCGTGAATCCAGCCCCCGGTGCGGTCGCCCCGGGACGGCAGCGGCAGCTCTCCGCGGAAGCCGAACCAGTGATTGAACCAGCCCATTACCTTGTCGACATCCCAGACAGCGCCTTCCAGTTCCACAACAGCCCCGTCCCAGCGGAAGGGGCTGAGCGCCACATGGATATCGTCGACCATGCCGGAGACGGGCGTGAAGCCGACCATGCTGTCCAGCCGGAACTCCCGGAATTCCGGCTTGTCCGTCAGGGAAATGGCATAGTCCACGCGATAGACCTTGCGGGCCAGATTGGTCTGCGACCGGATCTGGAAGACGTGTTCGGGGGCGCCGTCGGGAAAGGCCTGCGCCATCTGCTCGACCCAGGCCGAATAGGCACGGGCGTGCTTTTCCCGGATCGGCTCGATCATCGACACGAGTTGGCCGCTCATGATGTTCCCCCTGCTTCTGGATTTCCGATGCGCCGCACTTCCCAGCGCAGGTCGATACCGTGGGTCTCGCGGATGCGGGCACGGATCGTCTCGCCTACCTCTTCCAGATCGGCCGCCGTGGCGGAACCGTCATTGATCAGGAAATTGCAGTGCTGTTCGGAAAACCGTGCGCCCCCGACCGAGAAGCCGCGGCCGCCGACACTGTCGATCAGCTGCCAGGACTTGCGCTGGTCCGGCGTGCCGGGCGGGTCGGGATTGGCGAAGGTCGAACCCGATGTCTTTTCCCGGATCGGCTGGGTCTGTTCGCGGCGGGCGGTGATCTCATCCATGCGCGCCTCGATGGCGGCGGGCTCGTCCGGCCTGCCCTGGAAGACGGCTTCGGTGAAGATCCAGTCCTCCGGCGCCTCGCAATGACGATAGCTGTAAGCCAGCTCGTCCGGTGAGGCGATGATACGACGGCCCGAACGGTCCAGCGCCACGGCCTCGACGATCACATCGGCGGTTTCCTGGTCATAGCAGCCGGCATTCATGCGCAGCGCGCCGCCGATCGTGCCGGGCACACCGATCAGATATTCCATGCCCGCCAGACCCGCCTTGGCAGCGGCCTTTGCGACCATGCGATCCAGCGCGCCGGCGCCGGCCCGCAGGCGATTGCCGTCGAGAGCTTCCGTCTTCGCGAAGGGCGGACCGAGCCGGATCACCACGCCTGGCACACCGCCATCGCGCACCAGCGTATTCGATCCGGCACCCAGGACATGAACCGGGATTTCGTCCGGTGTCTCGGCCAAAAAGCGCGCCAGATCGGCCTCGTCGGCCGGCAGGTAGAGCACATCCGCCGGACCGCCCACGCGCAGCCAGGTGATATCCTTGAGCGGCGCCTGCTCGATATATTTGCCGCGAACGGGCGGGAGCTGGACGAGAAGGCTCACCCCAACGCCTCCAGCTCGCCCGGAAGCGCGTAGGCCCATTGCGTGATGTCGCCAGCGCCGAGGCAGACGACGACATCACCCGCGCCGGCCCGTTTTGCGACTTCGGCGGCGACACTGTCACGGGTGATGGCCAGGGCGTCGCGATGGCCGTGTGCGGTGAGGCTGGCGACGAGATGATCGCGGTCGGCGCCCTCGATCGGGTCCTCGCCGGCGGTATAGACCGGGGCGACCAGTACGCTGTCGGCATCGTTGAAACAGGTCGAGAAATCCTCGAACAGGTCGTGCAGGCGCGAATAGCGGTGCGGCTGCATCACAGCGATGACCTTGCCGGTCGCGGCCTGGCGCGCTGCGCGCAGCACAGCGGCGATCTCGACCGGGTGGTGGCCGTAATCGTCGATAATGGTTGCGCCCTTCCAGCTGCCGGTCTGCGTGAAGCGCCGCTTCACCCCGCCAAAGCCCTTCAGCGCACCCTTGGCGGCCTCTTCGGTAAGACCGAGCTCGCGGGCCGTTGCCAGGGCCGCGACGGCATTGAGCACATTGTGCTCGCCCATCATCGGCAGAACGATATCGCGCCAGGTCTCCGGCGCCTGGTCGCGCAGGCGGAAGGTGACATCGAAGGTCGAACCGGACGGCTCCATACGCAGGTTTTCCAGACGCACATCGGCCTGCGGGTTCTTGCCATAGGTGATGACGCGGCGGTCCTCGATCCGGCTGGCCAGCGACTGCACTTCGGGATGATCGGTGCACAGCACGGCAAAACCATAGAAGGGCAGGTTCTCGACAAAGCGGAAAAAGGCCTGCCGCAGCGCGTCGAAACTGCCGTAATGCTCCATATGCTCCGGGTCGATATTGGTGACGATGGCCACCGTCGACCGCAGCTTCAGGAAGGAGCCGTCGCTCTCATCGGCCTCGACCGCCATCCAGTCGCCCAGCCCCATCTTGGCGTTCGAGCCATAGGCCGAGATGATGCCGCCATTGATCACGGTCGGATCGACACCCGCTGCATCCATCAGCACCGAAACCAGCGAGGTCGTGGTCGTCTTGCCGTGCGTGCCGCCGACGGCGACGGCGAATTTCAGCCGCATCAGCTCGGCCAGCATTTCCGCCCGGCGCACGACGGGGATTTTCTTGGCCCGCGCCGCGACGAGTTCGGGATTGTCCGGCTTGATCGCAGAGGAGACGACGACGGCGCCAGCGCCTTCGACATTCTCGCCCGCATGACCGATCGCGACCCGTGCGCCCAGGCCTTCCAGACGCTCGACATTCGGATTGGCGCGGATGTCCGACCCCTGCACCTGATAGCCGAGATTCAGCATGACCTCGGCAATGCCGCTCATGCCGATGCCGCCGATACCGACGAAGTGGACAGGGCCGACAGGGAAAGGCAGGGCGGCAAATTTCATACGAGCGCTCCTCGCACCAGGCCGTCGATCGATTTCGCCAGCGTTTCCGCGGCGTCGGGCCGGCCCAGCGTGCGGGCTGCAGCGGCCCGTTCGGCCAGGTCTTCGGGGTTGGTAAGGCGGGTTTCAAGCAGTCTGGCGACGCGATCGGCCGTGAAGTCAGCCTCGCGCAGCATGTCGGCCGCGACGGCCTGCACCAGCCCGTCTGCATTCGCGGCCTGGTGGTCATCGGTTGCGATGGCCAGCGGGCAGAAGATCGCCGGGCGACCCACACCGGCCACTTCCGAAACGGTGGACGCACCGGAGCGGCCGATCACGAGATGGCTGGCGGCGTAAAGCGCGCCGACATCCTCGAAGAAGGGTTCGCAAATGGCGTTGACGCCGGCTTGGGCATAGGTCTCGCGGGCCATGGGGAGGGATTCCTCACGGGTCTGTTGGACGACATCAAGGCGAGATCGCAGTTTTTCCGGGAGTTTTGCCACCGCCGCCGGCACGGTCTCCGACAGGATGCGCGCACCCAGCGACCCGCCGAGGACGAGCAGGTTGATCCGCCCGTCGGCCGTCAGCGCCGGATAGCCGGCCGCCCGCGCCTCGACGATGGGTGTGCGCAGCGGGTTGCCGGTGAGGATGTGACGCTTGCGCGCCTTTTCCGGCAGCCGGTCCAGGCGTTCGAAGCCGGACGCGACAAAGCCGGCCCGGGCCGCGAACATGCGATTGACCCGGCCCAGAACCGCATTCTGTTCGTGAATGGCGAAGGGAATGCGCATCGACTGCGCCACGCCAAGCGCGGGAAAGGCCGGATAGCCGCCAAAGCCCGCGACCACGTCCGGCTTCCAGCGCTGCACGATGCCGCGCGTCTGGGCCAGGCCCTGGGTCAGCTCCAGCGCCGCCTTGGCGAGCTTGACCGGGTTCTTCGTCGACGGGCTGGCGGCATGGATCTCGTCGACGGCAACGGCCGGAAAATCCGCGGCATGCCGCAGGCCGCGCGTATCGGTGACCAGGCGCACCTGCCAGCCGCGCGCAATCAGCGCATCGGCTGCAGCGCGCGCCGGAAAGATGTGCCCGCCGGTCCCGCCGGCGGCAATCAGGCAGCGGCGCGGTGTCATGACGAATGCCGCAGCGAATAGGCGCCGGGACGGCGGCGGGTGAAAGCCAGAAGAAGGCCGGCCCCGAAGGCGAGCGCAAGCATGGAGGACCCTCCGTAGGATACGAAGGGCAAAGTCATGCCCTTGGGCGGGATGAGGTTCAAGTTCACGCCGATGTTGACGAGCGCCTGCAGTGCAAATTGCAGCGCCA
>Ga0070728_10006249_pt1 | contig 11355 bp, 10 predicted proteins | sample tdDd471_FD_66723 | JGI IMG/M metagenome (GOLD analysis project Ga0070728, IMG submission 66723) | Marine sediment microbial communities from the Atlantic coast under amendment with organic carbon and nitrate - tdDd47.1 | ecosystem: Environmental > Aquatic > Marine > Coastal > Sediment | place...
ATCAAGGCGATCGCCGAGGTGGTGCAGTCGCTCGAGCAGATGAACACCGCGGTCGCCTCGGCGGTCGAGGAGCAGGGCGCCACCACCCAGGAGATCGCCCGCAACACCCAGGAGGCGGCGTCCGGTGCCAGCCAGGTGTCGGACGGCATCGCCAAAGTGTCGGCGGCGTCGGAACGCACCGGCGAGGGTGCCGCCGAGGTGCTGCACATGTGCAGCGAGCTGGCGGCGTCCACCGACACCCTGGAACGCGAGGTCACGGACTTCGTGGGCAGCATCCGGACCGGCTGAGCCGGCCCGGCGAACCGGCCCGGGAGCGGGTGGCGCAGGGCGACGCATCGCACTACGGTGCCGCCCATGGATCTGCCCCGCCCGCTCCTCGAAGGCCGCCTGGTCCGGCGGTACAAGCGCTTCCTCGCCGACGTCGACCTCGGCGGCGAGGTGGTCACGGCGCACTGCCCGAATCCCGGCGCCATGACCGGCCTGAACGCGCCCGGGCTGCGCGCGTGGCTGTCGCGCTCCGACGACCCGAAGCGCAAGCTGGCCCACACCCTGGAGCTGCTGGAGGCCGACGGCGGCCTGGTCGGCATCCACACCGGCCGGCCGAACGCGATCGTCGCCGAGGCGATCGCCGCCGGCACCGTCCCCGAGCTCGCCGGCTATCCGAGCCTGCGCCGCGAGGTCCGCTACGGCACCAACAGCCGGGTCGACCTGCTGCTGGACGGCGACGGCCGCGGCCCCTGCTACGTCGAGGTCAAGAACGTCCACCTGCGCCGCCCGGACGGGCCGAACCCGGGGGCCGCCGAGTTCCCGGATTCGGTGACCGCGCGCGGCGCCAAGCACCTCGAGGAGCTGGCCGCCGTGGTCGCCGCCGGCCAGCGGGCGGTGATGATGTTCTGCGTGCAGCGCATGGACTGCGATCGGGTGGTCGCCGCCGCCGACATCGACCCGCGCTATGCCGAGGGCCTGGCCCGGGCGGTCGCCGCCGGGGTCGAGGCGATCGCCTGGGATTGCGCGATCACCCCGGACCGCATCACGCTTCGCAAGCCGCTACCCGTGATCGTATGAGGCCCGTCATCGTATGAGGATCCAGCCATGACCGAGAGCTACGACGCCATCGTCATCGGAGCCGGGGTGATCGGCGCCGCCGTCGGAATGGAGCTGGCCCGCGCTGGCCGCAAGGTGCTGAACGTCGACCGGCTGCCGGCCGCCGGCTACGGCTCGACCGCGAACTCCTGCGCCATCATCCGGGTGCACTACTCGACCCTCGACGGCACCGCGCTCGCCTACGATTCCTATTTCGACTGGAAGCGCTGGACCGACTATCTGGGCGCCGCCGACGACCGCGGCTACGCCGAGTTCCGGGAATGCGGCTGCCTGGTGATGAAGACCGAGCAGAACGGCCACCTCGCCCGCATCGTCGAGAACGTCTCCCTCCTCGGCATTCCGTTCGAGGAATGGGACGCCGAACGCATCCGCTCGGCCCTGCCGATCTACGACCTGCAGCGGTACTGGCCGGCCAAGCGGCAGGACGAGCCGGGCTTCGGCGAGCCGACCGGCGGCGCCCTCCAGGGCGGCGTGTACTTCCCGACCGCCGGCTATATCAACGACCCGCAGCTCGCCAGCCACAACCTGCAGCGCGCCGCCGAGGCGGCCGGCGGGCGCTTCCTGTTCAACCGCACGGTGGTCGAGATCCCGGTCGCCGGCGGTCGGGTGCAGGGCGTGGTGCTGGACGACGGCACCCGGATCGCCGCCCCGGTCGTGATCAACGTGGCCGGCCCGCACTCGTCCCGGATCAACGCCATGGTCGGCGCCGACCGCGACATGACGATAACCACCAAGCCGGTTAGACAGGAAGTCGTGCACGTCGACGCCCCGGCCGGGTTCGACGTCGCCCGGTCCGGCATCGTCGTCTCGGACAGCGACATCGCCTGCTACATCCGCCCCGAGACCGGCAACCACATCCTGGTCGGCAGCGAGGACCCGGAATGCGACCCGCGCGAGGTCGTCGACCCGGACGCCTTCGACCGCGACCTGAGCGACCAGGCCGTCACCCAGGCGATGCGCTATGCCCAGCGGGTGCCGACGCTGCCGGTCTCGACCCGGCCGAAGGGCGTGGTCGACCTGTACGACGTGTCCGACGACTGGATCCCGATCTACGACCGGTCCTGCGTCGACGGCTTCTACATGGCGATCGGCACCAGCGGGAACCAGTTCAAGAACGCGCCCGGTGCCGGCCGGCTGATGGCACGGCTGGTCGAGCATGTGGAGTCCGGCGGCGACCACGACAGCGCGCCGATGCCGTACCGGCTGGCCAACATCGACCGCACCGTCGACACCGCCACCTTCTCGCGCCGGCGCCGGATCAACCCGGACAGCTCGTTCTCGGTGCTGGGGTAACGGCGAACGGCTGCGGCGGCCGATGGGTTCCGGAGCCGACCGCGGGGCGGTCTCTCCGGAATGACGACAGTGGTTGGTCGCCTACTCTCTTCGTCATCCCGGAGGGCCCGCGTCAGCGGGCGGCTCCGGGACCCACGCCGTGACGGGCTCCCACCACATTTGGCCCCACCCTTGACCTGCCGGGGTCGCGTGCGCAGATTGGGGGTTCGATCTTCCCGATGGAGTAACCCGCATGCGCGAAGCCCTGGCCGAGGCGCGCCAGATCATCCGGCATCGCCCCGACGATTTCGAGGGCATGCGCAAGGCCGGACGGCTCGCCGCCGAGATCCTCGACATGATCACCGACCATGTCGCGCCCGGCGTCACCACCGACGAGCTCGACCGGCTGTGCCACGACATGACGGTCGCCAACGGCGCGGTGCCGGCGCCGCTCGGCTACAAGGGCTTCCCGAAGTCGATCTGCACCTCGATCAACCACGTGGTCTGCCACGGCATCCCGGGCGACCGGAAGCTGGCCGACGGCGAGATCATCAACATCGACGTCACCGTGGTGCTGGACGGCTGGCACGGCGATTCCAGCCGCATGTACCTGGTCGGCGACAAGGTGCCGGTGAAGGCCAGGAAGCTGGTCGAGGTGACCTACGACTGCATGATGCTTGGCATCGAGGCGATCAGGCCGGGGGTCCGGCTCGGCGCCATCGGCCACGCCATCCAGCAGTATGCCGAGGCCCAGCGGTTCTCGGTGGTCCGGGACTTCTGCGGCCACGGCCTCGGGCGCACCTTCCACGCCCCGCCGAGCGTGCTGCACTACGGCCACCCGGACGAGGGGCCGGTGCTGGAGGCGGGCATGTTCTTCACGGTCGAGCCGATGATCAACGCCGGCAAGTACGCGGTGAAGATCCTCGACGACGGCTGGACCGCGGTCACCCGCGACCGCTCGCTGTCGGCGCAGTTCGAGCATTCGGTCGGCGTCACCGAGGACGGGGTGGAGATCTTCACCCTGTCGCCGAAGGGCTACACCAAGCCGCCCTACGTCTGACCTGGTTGAGCAGGGTCAGTTAACCGAGCAGGGTAGTTCAACCGAGCAGGGTCAGAGCCCAGGCCGCGACCGCACAGCCGGCGAACAGCACGGCGGCGGTCCAGGCCGGGGTGCGGGCGATCCGCTCCGGCGCCTGCTCGGCCGGGATGCTCTTCCAGCCGGTCACCATCGGGCGAACCAGGTCGGTCTTCAGCAGCAGGGCGTAGGCCAGCACCGCCGTCACATGGATGACGGCGAGCGTCAGCACGACGTTGAAGAACAGCTTGTGCCAGCCGGTGATCCGGATCGCCATGCCTTCCGAGACCAGGTGCGCCAGCGGCCCCTCGTACAGGATCTCGTCGTTGCCGAAGGTCCCCATGGTCGCCTGCACCGCGAGCGCCGCCAGCAGCGCCAGCACCGACCAGCCGCCGAGCGGATTGTGGCCGAGATGCAGCGGGTGCCGCCCGGCGAGGGTGTCGCGCAGATAGCCGAACGCCGCTTTCGGACCGCGCACGAAATGGGTGAACCGCGCCGTCTCGCCACCGACGAAACCCCAGATCACCCGGAACGCCAGCAGGGCCAGGATCGCCAGCCCGAAGCGTTCGTGCCACTCGGTCGGCCCGTTCTCGCCGGTGTACCAGGCGCCGGCGAACGCGGCGACGAGCGCCCAGTGGAACAACCGGATCGGCAGGTCCCAGACCCGCACCTTCACCATGTCGCCGCCGCGTGCCATCGCCTCAGGCCTCCGCCATGAACGCCTTGTAGTCCTCGATCACCGACGTGGCCGAGGTCGCGACCAGCTTGCCGCCGGCTTCCGGGCTGGCCAGGAAGCTGTCGGCGCCGATCCGGCCGTCGGGATGGATCGAGCGGTAGTCGTCGGCGTCCAGGAACGCCCGCGGCCGCGGTGGTGCGGGATCCATCGGCACCGACTTGATGTGCTCGGGGTAGGCGTACTGGGTGACCGCCACTTCCGATGCGGTGGCATGGCTGCCGTCACGGTCGCCGTACAGCTCCTTGCACAGCGCCGTCACCGGCTGGAAGCCGAACCAGTTGGCCAGCTTGCAGCGGATATGCGGCCGGCCCCAGCCCGGGTTCAGGCTGGTCTCGGCGTAGATCTCGCTGAACGCCGCCTGGGTGGTGGCGATGTTCCCGCCGTGGCCGTTCAGGAAGTAGAAGCGCTCGAAGCCGTTGCGGGCGAGCGACAGCACGTAGTCGCGGATCACCAGGATCAGCGTGCTCGGCCGTAGCGCGACCGACCCCGGGAACGCCAGGTGATGCTGCGCCATGCCGACCGAGATGGTCGGGCCGATGATGCAGCCGAGCGTCTCGGCCGCCCTGTCGGCGATCACCTCCGGGCAGATCGCGTCGGTGCCGATCAGCCCGATCGGCCCGTGCTGCTCGGTCGAGCCGATCGGCACGATGATGCCCTTCTGCTCCTTCAGATAGGCCTCGACCTCCATCCAGGTCATGTGCTGCAGGCGCATTCGGTCGTCTCCTTGGTTGGGATGTTTCGGCCGGTCGGTCGTTCGATGTGCACCGGTGGGTCCCGGCTCAAGGCCGGGATGAGGGAAAGAAGAGAGGGCCGGCCCCTCCCCTTCCCCTCATCCCGGACGGGCTGCGCCAGCAGGACGATCCGGGACCCTTGGTGCCACGGGCATCGCCCACTTACTCCACCGCCTTCATCGCCTGCTCGAGCCAGGCGGCGACCGCCAGCGCCCGGGCGTCCTCGCCGTAGCCGGCGACGATCTGCACGCCGACCGGCAGCCCATGGCTGCCGCGGCCCGCCGGGATCGTGACGCACGGCCAGCGCAGCGTGGTCCAGATCTTGTTGAACAGCGGGTCGCCGGTGAACTCGATGCCGGCCGGCGCCTCGCCGGACGCCGGTACCGTCAGGATCGCGTCGATGCCGTCCAGCCGCGCCGCCGCGTCGTTGCGGAACGCGTCGGCCTTGCCCTGGGCGTCGTAGTAGGCGGCGTCGTCGATCGCCCGGCCGGCCGCCAGGGTCTCGCGGTAGAAGTCGCTCAGCTTGTCGTAGGCGTTGTCGTACTCCCAGGCGAGCGCCCGCGCGGCGCCGGCGGTCATGATCGTGGTGTGGACCTCGTCCATCGCCTCGTAGGCCGTCCAGTCGACCAGCGCCACCACCGAGGCGCGGGCGGTCTGGGCGGCGATCCGGGCCCGCTCCAGCGCCGCCGCCGCATCCTCGTCGATCCGGTCGGCGAACGGCACGTGGATGGCGAGGCGCGGCGGCGCCCCGTCGAACATGTCGAGCCGCGGCATGGTCTCGCCACGCAGCGCGTAGTCGAAGAACGCGACGTCCTCGACCGAGCGCGCGAAGGTGCCGACGGTGTCGAGATACTCGGCCAGCAACTTCACGCCGCGGCGGTCGTGGGTGCCGAAGGTCGGCTTGAAGCCGACGACGCCGCAATACGCGGCCGGGCGGATGACCGAGCCGGCGGTCTGGGTCCCGAAGGCCAGCGGCGCCATGAAGTCGGCGACCGCCGCCGCCGAGCCGCTCGACGAGCCGCCGGGCGTGTGGCCGAGGTTGTGCGGATTGCGGGTCTTGCCGGGGCGCCGCCAGGCGAACTCGGTGGTGACCGTCTTGCCGATGACCAGCCCGCCGGCCGCCTTGGTCCGGGCCACCACCGCGGCGTCCTCGGTCGGGCGGTGGCCGGCGTAGATCTCCGAGCCGTACTCGGTCGGGAGATCGGCGGTGTCGATCAGGTCCTTGACCGCAACCGGCAGGCCGCGCAGCGGTCCGTCGGCCCGGGCCGCCCGGGCAGCGGTCCGCACCGCCTCGGCATCGAAATGGGCGAACGCCCCGACCTCGGGCTCGCGCTCGGCGATCCGCTCGAGGCAGGACTCGGCCAGTTCCTCGACGGTCAGGGTGCCGCCTTCGATGCGGCGTGCCGCCTCGACGGCGCTCAGGGTATTCGGCGCTTCGGCCATGCTCAGGCTCCGATCAGATGGAGCACGACCTCGCGGCGATGCGGGGCCGTGCGGTGTTCGAGCAGGTAGATCCCCTGCCAGGTTCCGAGAACGGTACGCCCGCCGGCGACCGGGATCGACAGCGAAGTCTGGGTCAGGGCCGAGCGGATGTGCGCCGGCATGTCGTCCGGTCCTTCGGCGGTATGGACGTAGAGACGCGGGTCGTCGGGTGCCAGCCGCGCCAGGAACCCTTCCAGGTCCCGCTGCACGTCCGGGTCGGCGTTCTCCTGGATCAGCAGCGACGCCGAGGTGTGCCGCACGAACACCGTCAGCAGGCCGGTCGAGATGCCGGCTTCACGGACGAAAGCCTCGATCTCGCGGGTGAGATCGGTAAAGCAGCGCCCGGGCGTGCGCACCGCCAAGGCTGTCTGCAACTGGCGCAAGGGAGCCGTCGATACGTCGTTCATGAGGCCGAGGATAGCGGTCGGGGCAGTGCCGGCAAGGGAGCGAACACGACGGATCGACATCACGGTTCCGCGCACCGCATCATGTCGACAGACCGGACGTTCTCCAGGAGGAATCATGCCCGACGCCCAGGCCACGTTCCGCATCGGGCCTCTGCCCGGCGCTTCGTTCGGAGGGTTCGTCGAGTTCCCCGAGGGTGCGGATACCGAGGCCGCCGTCGCCGCGGTCGAGGCCGACCCGGCGAGCTTTCTCCGCGCCTTCTATGCCCGGCATGGCTTCCTGCTGATGAAGGGAATGCACGCGATCTCGGACGATCCGAGCCTCCTGGTACGGTTCAGCCGGGTGTTCGGGCCGGAGGTCGAGGACTACACTCAGACCACGACCGCCCGGAACAACATCCATCCCGACGTCCCCGAGATCCTGGTGGTCTCGAACGTACCGCCCGCCACACCTCGGGTTCCCGCCCTGCCCGACCCGCCGCTGACCGGCGACGGGCGGCTACCAGTTCAGTTCCCGCACCGCCGCGGCTGGCACACCGACCAGAGCTACCGCCGGCCGTCGCCCGACATCTCGGTGTTCTACGCCGAGACGCCCTGTCCGAAGGGCCAGGGCCAGACCCTGTACGCCGACGGCATCGGCGCCTACGCCGCCCTGCCGGACGATATGAAGCGGCGGATCGAGGGGTTGGCGGGCATCCACGTTGGGCCGGGCCGCGGCCGCTCGGAGCAGGCGGCGCGCGCCGGAACGCCACCGCCGCCACTGGACGCACGCGACGCCCCGCAACGCCAACCCCTGGTCCGAACCCACCCGGTGACCGGCGAGCCGGCGCTGTTTCTCTGCGAGGCCGGGCAGATGGACTGGTTCGAGGGACCGATCGCCGGGATGGAGAAGGGGCCGGACGGCGACGGAGCGAAACTGCTCTACGCGCTGATGTCGCACTACACGGATCCGCGCTTTACCTACGTCCACGACTGGGACCCGGGCGACCTGGTGGTCTACGACAACCGCTGCACCATCCATGCGGCCACCTGGTTCGACGCCGACCGGTACCGGCGCCGGATGTGGCGGACGACGGTCTTCGGCAACCCCGGCGCGCTCTATGCGGGCGAGCGCAGGAGCTGGCTGGCTGCCTCGTAGTGCCCGATACCGGCTCTCAGTTCACCGCGCGACGCTTCTCCGGATGCATCGACTTGCCGAGGATGTGCTGGTCGCGGCCGATGACGTGCGCTGTGGAGCCGACGATCAGCGGATCGGGGCCGTGCACGACCGAGGTGTCCTTGTTCGGGTAGTCGAGGCTGGCCAGGAAGTGCTGCATGGCGTTCAGCCGGGCCCGCTTCTTGTCGTCCGACTTGACGATGGTCCACGGCGCGTCGGCGGTGTCGGTGTAGAAGAACATCGCCTCCTTGGCCTCGGTGTAGTCGTCCCACTTGTCGAGCGAGGCCAGGTCGATCGGTGACAGCTTCCACTGCTTGAGCGGGTCGGTCTTGCGGGCCTGGAAACGCTTGCGCTGCTCCTCGCGGGTCACCGAGAACCAGTACTTGAAGAGCAGGACGCCGGAGCGGACCAGCATCTGCTCGAGCTGCGGGCACTGCCGCATGAACTCCAGGTAGTCGTTCGGGGTGCAGAAACCCATCACCCGCTCGACCCCGGCACGGTTGTACCAGGAGCGGTCGAAGAACACGATCTCGCCGGCCGACGGCAGGTGCTCGATGTAGCGCTGGAAGTACCACTGGGTACGCTCGCGCTCGGACGGCTTCTCGAGCGCGACCACGCTGGCGCCGCGCGGATTCAGGTGTTCCATGAACCGCTTGATGGTGCCGCCCTTGCCGGCGGCGTCGCGACCCTCGAACAGCACGACGATCCGCTCGCCGGTGTCCTTGATCCACTTCTGAGCCTTCAGGAGCTCGACCTGAAGCGCCTCCATGTGGCGCTCGTAGTCCCTGGTCCGCAGCTGCGTGTGATACGGATACTCCCCGGTCTCGAAGGCCCGCCGGATCTCGTCGGGATCGCGCCGCCGCTGAGCCAGGGTCCGGTGCGTCGCCTCGCCGGCGACCACGACCACCTCGTCCGCCGGACAATTGGCAGCGGCAGCCGACGGCACGGCTGCGGCACCGTCTTCGTTCCCGGGCTTCGCCGCCGCCTTGCTGGCCTTGCTGCGGCCGGTGCGCCGAGCCCCGTCGCCCGCTCCCTGTCCGTCCTTCGCCTTGACCGCGTCCGCCATAGATCTTCCCCCAACCGACCGCCCGCGCGGTCCTGTCACAAAACCGTCATAGTGAGCCGGACCCGGGCCGCCGGCACCTTGATGTGCATCAACCCGCGTCGCGGGGATGGCGGCGGAGTCGGTCAGTCCGGCAGCACCTTGACGTTCAGCAGGGCCTGACGGCGCTCCTGACGAACCACCGTCAGCGCCGCATCGATCGCGCCGCGCAACTCGGCCGGGTCGGTCACCGTCCGGCTCCAGGCCCGGCTCGCCGAGGCCGTCACCGCGAAGTCCGGCGACGGCTTCAGCGCCGTCAGCGGCATGTCGTTGGCCCGAGCGGCATAGCCCTGCGGATACATGCCGCCGACCGAGGCGCGCACCGCCCCCCATTCCTCGTTGTTCAGGATCACCACCAGCACCGGCAGGCCGAGCGCCTCGGCGATCTGGTGGCAGACCGTCGGGTTGGCGAACATGTAGGAGCCGTCGCCCAGGGTGGCGACGCAGATCCGGTCCGGCTCGGCCAGCTGCGCGCCCATCGCGCAGGGGAAGCTCCAGCCCAGGCCGCCGGAGTGCGGCTCCTGGAACCACGAGCGGTGGTCGGTCCGCTTCAGCACGCCGAGCTGGGTACCGAGCTCGGAGAACACGCTGGACTTCAGGCCGTCGAGCGCCTCGCCGAGGCACAGGCTGACGAACGCCTTGGTGATGCCGCGCGAGGTCTCGGCCGCCCGCGCCCGCAGCGCCGACCGGGTCGCCTCCGACGCGCCCGCCAGCCGGGCCCGGCGCTCGGCGAGCGCCGCCTCGTCGCGCGGCAGGCCCTGCATCGCCGCGATCAGCGCCGGCACCGTCAGCCGGCTCTCGCCGGCGATCGACAGGTCGGAACGGAAGTTGCGCACCGGGAACCGGCTGAACACCGGGTCCGGGCCGATGTTGACGACCCGCGCGCCGTCGGCCAGCGGATGCTTGTCCGGCCACCAGGGGGCCAGGCAGTCGAGAACGACCACGACATCGGCCGCCGCCAGCCACGGCCCGGGATCGGCCCCGACGTGGCACGGGTGCTCGGTCGAGATCGCCAGATGCGTCGCCCACCAGGAGCACACCGCGATGCCCCACTCCGACGCCCAGTCGGCGAACGCCTGGAAACTGTCGGCGTCGCCGGCACCGCGCTGGGCGATGACCAGCGGCGCCCTGGCGCCGGCCAGCCAATGCGCCGCCGTGGCAATCGCCGCCGGGTCGGGCGCCCCGGTCACCGGGGCGATCGTCGAAGGGCCGTCGAGCCCAGCCCTCGGCGTCGGCTCGCACAACGTCTCGCGCGGCAGCGACAGGTACACCGGCCCCTTGGGCGTCGAGTTGGCGATCGCGTGGGCCCGGTCCAGCAGGCCGGCGATCTGCTCGGGGAACCGCAGCTCGTAGTCCCACTTGCAGGACTCCCGGACCAGCGCGGTCTGGTCGCGCATCTCCTGGCCCCAGGCGATCGGTACCGTGCGGGCGCCGAACCGCCCGGCCTCGGTCACCGGGGTACGGCCCGACATCAGCAGGATCGGCACGTGCTCGCAGGCCGCGTTGATCGCGCCGATCACGCCGTTCGACAGCCCGACATTGGTGTGCAGCATCACCGCCTGGGCCCGGCCGGACAGCAGGTAGTAGCCGTGCGCCATTCCCATCGCCGCATGCTCGTGCGGGATCACCAGGGCGCGCGGCAGGGCGATGTCGCGGGCCCTGGCCTCGGCCAGTCCCTCGATGATCGGCGGGAAGTCGGTGCCGGAGTTGGCGAACACGTAGTCGACGCCGAGCGCCTTCAGCCGCATGAAGATCGCGCCGCCGGCAGTGATGGTGTCGTGGTCGGTCATCGCCTTATCCCCGCAGTATCGCCGGCAGCCACAGGGTGATCGCCGGGAACGCCAGCAGGACCGCCACCCGCAGGATCTCGACGGCGAAGAACGGCATGACGCCCTTGAAGGTCTCGCGCATCGGCGTGTCGGTCGCCAGCGCCGAGATCACGAACACGTTCATGCCGACCGGTGGCGTTATCAGCCCCAGCTCGACCACCACCAGCGCCAGGATGCCGAACCAGACCTTCAGGTCCTCGGTACTCATCCCGAAGCCGGCACCCTCGGCGCCCTGGTAGAGGCCGCCGTTCATCTCCATCATCACCGGCCAGAAGAATGGAATCACCAGCAGGATCATCGACAGGCTGTCCATCAGGCAGCCGAGCAGGATCAGCCCGACCAGCAGCAGGATCAGCACCGTCATCGGGGCGAGCCCGGAGTTGACCGCCCATTCGGCCATCGCCTGCGGCACCTGGGCCCGCGACATGAAGATCTTCAGCAGCTCGGCGCCCAGCAGGATCAGG
>Ga0070728_10006251_pt1 | contig 11354 bp, 10 predicted proteins | sample tdDd471_FD_66723 | JGI IMG/M metagenome (GOLD analysis project Ga0070728, IMG submission 66723) | Marine sediment microbial communities from the Atlantic coast under amendment with organic carbon and nitrate - tdDd47.1 | ecosystem: Environmental > Aquatic > Marine > Coastal > Sediment | place...
CGCGAAGAAGATGCAGGGCTCGCGTCGCTGACAAGCCGCTAACCAAGGATTGCACGTGTCGTTCTTCAAGAAGCTCTTCGGTGGGGGCTCGTACGCCGACGACATGGCCGAGGGCGACAAGGCCTTCGCCGCCGAGCGCTGGACCGACGCGCGCGCCGCCTACGAGAGCGCGCTCGACCGCGCCAAGGGCGACGCGGAGTCCGAGCCGGCGCAGGCCAAGATCGATCAGTGCCGTGACGCGCTCGCGCGCGAGCTGATGACGGAGGCCGAGCGCCTGCTCGACGCGGACAACCTCGAGCTCGCCGAGGCGGAGCTCCAGAACGCGATCGAGCTCGCCGCGTCCGACGAGATCCGGACGATGGCGCGGCGCCGGATCGAGACGCTGGAGAAGGAAGACGCCCTGCGCCAGCACGAGGAGCTGCCCGACGAGATGTCGGACGAGGACCGCTGGTCGCTCCTGGCCGGCAGCTGGACCGAGGATCAGCTCGACGAGTACGACGAGTACGGCGAGGCGTTCCGCGAGGCGATCTTGCTGCTGCACGACGGCGAGCACGAGGCGGCGCGCGAGCAGCTCGAGGCGATCGCCGACGAGTACGAGGACCCGGTCTACCTGTGGCTGGAGGTCGGCCGCGCGCGCATGCTCTGCGAGGATCACGAGAAGGCCGAGGAGGCGTTCGAGGCGTTCCTCGAGCCGCTCGAGGACGACGAGGGCGGCGCCGCGAAGATGGCGGCGCTGGCCAACCTCGCGACCCTGCGCGATCGCGACGACGACGAGGAGGGCGCGATCGCCTACCTCGAGCAGGCGATGGACGCGTTCCCCGAGGAGCCGGTGCCCTTCCTGATGATGGGGCAGTTCCTGTTCGGCAAGGGGCACCACGCCGAGGCGGCCGAGGTGCTGCTCGCGGGCGAGGACCTGCTGAACCCGGATCGGCCGGACTGGCGCTACCTCGAGCAGCTCGGCCTCGCGCTCGCCGAGGCGGACGAGCCCGAGCGCGCCGCGGCGTACCTCGATCGCGTGATCGCCTTCTTCGTCGGGCTGCGGCGGCACGACCGGGAGCTCGACTACCCGCCGGCGAGCGCGGTCAAGCGCGCCGAGCTGTTCGAGGAGGAGGGCCGGCTCGAGAAGGCCGCCGATCTGTACCGGACGCTCGCGAACGGCAGCGACAAGGACAACCACATCACCTACCACCGCGAGGCGGCGCGGCTGCTGTTGGAGCTCGAGCTCCACGAAGAGGCGCGCCGCATGCTGACCCGCGCGCTCGCGCTCGCCGAGGACGACGACGAGGCGGCGGCCGAGATCGAGGCGCAGCTCGAGGAGCTGGAGTGATCTCGGGTCGATGAGCAAGCGGCTCGGCCCGCTCGCGTTCGCGCTCGGCGTGGGCGCGGGCCTCGCGCTCGCGCTGTCGCTCGGCGCCTACGCGCCCGGCTGGGGGCCCACCCTGGCCTTCCCGGCCACGGTGCTCGTGCTGGGGATCGGCGCGTGGTGGGAGGACGACGGGCACGAGCTCGCCACGCTCCTTCGCTTCGGGATCGGCGCGACCGGCGGCTACCTCGTCGCCGCGGTGCCGCTGACGTGGTTCGCGCTGAGCGAGGCCCAGGCCGCGCAGTACGGGGCGCAGGTCTGGTCACGCTGGGCGGTCATCTTCCTCGCGCTGGCCGGCGGGGCGGCGCTCCTGGCGCTGCGAGGCCTCCGAGACCGGAAGAAGCCAACGTAAACGGCGCGTGTCGCGCGCGTTTCGTTCGGGTGCTATACCGCGGGGGCCGAGCAGGCGTGGACCGGGAGTGGACCCGGCCGCGACCAGCGACGCGAAAGAAACCGATGACCGACCCGAACCGGGCGCCGCGACGCGCTCGAGTCACCGCGCCCAAGCTCCGTCGGATGAAGCGCAAGGGCCAGCGGATCACGATGCTCACCGCGTACGACGCGACCTTCGCGCGGATGTTCGACGACGCGGAGATCGACGTGCTGCTCGTCGGGGACTCGCTCGGCATGGTCGTGCAGGGCCAGGACTCGACCCTGCCGGTGACCGTCGACGAGGTCATCTACCACTGCCGCGCGGTCGCGCGGGGCTGCGACCACCCGCTCATCGTCGGCGACATGCCCTTCATGAGCTACCAGGTCGACGCCCGCGACGCGCTCATCAACGCGGGCCGCTTCCTCAGCGAGGGCGGCGCGCACGCGGTCAAGCTCGAGGGCGGCAAGTCGGTCGCGCCGACGATCGAGCGGATCGTGCACGCCGGCATCCCGGTGATGGGCCACATCGGGCTCACGCCGCAGAGCGTGCACGCGATGGGCGGCTTCAAGGTCCAGGGCAAGAACGACGAGCAGGCGGCCCGCATCCTCGAGGACGCCCTCTACGTGCAGGAGGCCGGCGCCTTCGCGATCGTGCTCGAGGGCATCCCCGCCCCCCTCGCGGCGCAGATCACCGAGCGGCTCGACATCCCCACGATCGGGATCGGCGCCGGCGTCGGCTGCGACGGCCAGGTGCTCGTCTGCTACGACCTGCTCGGCCTCACCCCGAACCTCCGCCCCAAGTTCGTCAAGCGCTACGCCGAGATGTACGACGACGGCGTGAAGGCGGCGCGTCGCTACGCGGACGAGGTCCGCGCGGGCGTGTTCCCGGCGCAGGAGCACTCGTTCGGGCTCAAGAAGAAGACGCTCGACCGCGCGTCGGGCGACGGCGTGGAGGAGCGCGGATCGAACGCCAACGTGGTGCCGCTCCGCCCGGTCTACGGCCCCGCCGAGTAGGCGGTGACCGCGCTCGTCCACGAGCCGCGCGCGCTGCGCGACGCCTGCGACGAGGCGCGCGCGGCGGGGCGCCGCGTCGGCCTGGTGCCGACGATGGGCGCCCTGCACGCGGGCCACCTGAGCCTGATCGAGGTGGCCCGCGATCGCGGCGCCGACTTCGTCGCGCTGACGGTGTTCGTCAACCCGCTGCAGTTCGCGCCGACCGACGACTTCGACCGCTACCCCCGCACCCTCGACGGCGACGTCGCGGCGTGCCGCGAGGCCGGGGTCGACCTCGTGTTCGCGCCGGCGGACGGCGCGATGTACCCGCCGGGCTTCTCGACCGAGGTCCGGGTCGGCGGCGTCACCTCGATGCTCGAGGGAGTGCACCGCCCCGGGCACTTCGACGGCGTCACGACGGTCGTGACCAAGCTGCTCAACCTCGCGGGCCCCTGCGTCGCGGTGTTCGGCCGCAAGGACTACCAGCAGTGGCGGACGCTGAGCCGCCTCGCGCGGGACCTCGACCTGCCCGTCGACGTGGTCGGCGCGCCGATCGTCCGCGAGGCGGACGGCCTCGCGTTGAGCTCGCGGAACCGGTACCTCTCGTCGGCCGAGCGCGGGCGCGCGCTGGCCCTCGTCGAGGGGCTGCGCTCGGCGTGGGACGCGTTCGAAGGCGGAGAGCGAGACGCCACGGCGGTCCTCGCGTGCGCGCGCGCTCCCGTGGAGGCCCGGTTCGACGCGATCGACTACGTGGCCGTGGCCGACCCGGACGACCTGTCGCCGGCCGGCGCGACCCTGGGCGATCGAGCGCTGCTCGCGGTCGCCGCCCACCTCGGCGAGACCCGCCTGATCGACAACGTGGTGCTCGGGGAAGATCCGCGGCCCGGCGCTGGGCGATGATGCTATCTTCCCGCCGCCGGTGGGGCGCCGATGATCATCCGAGGCATCACCAAAGCTGACTTCGACTACATCGTGTCGGTCCTGGACCGCTGGTGGGGCGGTCCCTCCAGCGAGCGCGCGCACCCCGTGTTCTTCTACGAGCTGGGCGACCAGGCGCTCATCGCGGAGAGCGACGACGAGGTGGTCGGGTTCCTGCTCGGCTTCGTCAGCCGGCAGACGCCGCCGGTCGCCTACGTGCACCTCGTGGGCATCCACCCGGACCACCGGCGGCTGGGCGTGGGAAAGCAGCTGTACGCGCAGTTCACCGAGCGCGCGCGAGAAGCCGGCGCCAGCCAGCTGAAGGCGATCACGACGGTCGGCAACGAGGGCAGCAAGCGCTTCCACGAGGCGCTCGGGTTCTCGGTCGCGGAGCACGCGGACTACGCGGGTCCCGGGCGATCGCGCGTGGTATTCACCCTAGAACTCTGACCCTGAACTCTGACCCTGAACTCTGACCCTGGACGGGGGGATCGAACTCCGCATGAGCTACTCGGGAGCGAACACGGCGAAGCAGGCGCGGGAGAACCTGGGGCAGGCGCTCGCCGCGCTGCAGGAAGACCCCAACATCCCCCCCGACGTCCTCGCGGTCGCGCAGAACATCGCGCGGGCCGTCGGCGCCCTCTTCGAAGCCGAGCGCGCGACGAGCGAGCCGGACGGGAAGGCCAGCGTGAAGAGCGCGCTCGGCTCGCTCAGCCAAACGCTCGCGCTGCTGCAGGACGTCCGCGAAGCGCACGCGGGGATCCAGACCGCGACCGAGACCCTCGCGCAGGCGATGAGCATCCTGTTCCCGCTGACCACCGTGCCGTCGCGCGTGCCGCCCCCCAACCCCCACGCGCCCACGCAGGCCGCGCCGCAGGCGCCTCCCGCCCCGCAGGCGCCCCAGGGCGGCGCGTACCGCGCCGGGGTCGAGCGAGAGCAGGCGGAGGCGAACCTCGGCGCGACGACCGAGTCGAACTTCTTCGTCGGCTTCTCCGGCGAGATCTCGCAGGGCGGGGTGTTCTGCGCGACCTACAACATCCTGCCCAAGGGCACGCCGGTCCGGCTGCTGATCACGCTCCCCGGGAACCTCTCGACCGAGGTCAACGGGCACGTGCGCTTCGTTCGCGACCCGATGGACATGGCGTCGGACAGCGAGCCCGGCATGGGCATCGCTTTCGACGGGCTCGCGGCGGACTCGCGGGACCTCATCCTGCGCTTCATCCGCAAGCGAGCGCCGATGTTCTACGACGAGTGACCCCCTCCCCCGCCAGCGAGCTCTCGCGCGGCGCGCTGCAGGCCGCGCGCGCGGCGCGGCGCGAGGTCGCGGCCCTGATGCGCGCGGTGGAGTCCGAGCACCCCGACCTGGCGGCGACGCTGTCGGGCGTGGTCGCCCACCTCTTCTCCGCCGAGGTGGGGGGCGACGACGGCAAGCTGCTCGGCTACCTCGAGCAGGCCAACGCGACGCTGCGCGCGCTGCTCGACGACGATCGATGGGTCACGCGCGACGCGGTCTCCCAGGCGATCAGCCGCGCGCTCGCGCACCTGCACCCCGCGCGCTCGGCGCTCGCGCGCTCGCTCGGCCAGAGCGACCGCGACGACGAGACCGAGCCGTTCCTGCTGACCTCGGCGCGCATCAAGCCGTCGAGCCCGCCGCCCGACGAGGACGAGCGGCGCGGCGCCCGGCGGGCCGATCTCGAGGTCGAGGTCGGGCTCGAGGGCAACAACCGGTTCTACACCGGGATCACGGGTGACCTCTCGGCCGGCGGGCTGTTCGTCGCGACCGACACGCCGCTCCTGGTGGGGACCCCGCTGGTCCTCTCGTTCGTGCTCCCCGACGGGTATCGGATCGGCACCCACGCGTCGGTCGCGTGGGTCCGCGCGCCCCGCTACCGCCCCGACGAGCTGCCCGCCGGGATGGGGGTGAAGTTCGAGGCGCTGTCGGACGAGGACCGCCACGCGCTCGACCACTTCCTCGAGGCCCGGCCGCCGTTCCGCTACGGCGATTGACCGGCCGGCGCCACTCAGTGGCCCCCGACCGATCGGTGCGGCTATGCTGGCTCGGTGTTCCTACGCAAGGCAGCGCTGCGACCGGTCCCCGCGTGGGCGGTCGTGGACGACGTAGCGCTCGACGCGCTCGAATCCGAGCTCGGCGACGACGACGAGTCCCTCCAGGAGATCCTCGACGCCGGCTATCACGAGATGGACCGCCTGCAGCCACACCTCGCCGAGTGGCTCGCCGAGCAGGTGTCCAGCCGCAACGACGAGCTGGCCCAGTCGGTCGGGTACTTCCTGGTCGTGACGGTGTACCTCGCGTTCCGCGAGGCGTTCCCGACGCGGCTCGGCGCGGTGGACGAGTCAGCGCTGAGGCTCGCGCTCGAGACGCTCGAGGTCGACGAGGAGCTTCGGGCCAACGATCCGACCGAGGTCTTCGAGAGCGACGACGTGATCGCGATGGGGCAGCCGGCCCTGATCGCGTACGTCCAGCACCACTTCGACGAGGCCCTCGCGCAGGCGGAGGGCTCGCCGGACCTCGACGCGTTCGACGGGGTGTACCGCGCGATCCTCATCGAGGTGATCGCGCTGAGCCACGCAGTGCAGGCGCCCGACGAGCGGGCCGGCGCGTCGATCCTCGCGTGAGCGCGGCGGCGAACGCGGCCTGAAGAGCCGATCTCGGCCGCTCGCGGTACCCACGTGCGTGCGACGAACGCTGGTCCGGGCCTGGCTGAAGGCGGGCTGATCGGGCGGCCACCGCGCGAGCCGGCGCGGTCGCGCGGTGGCCATCGCAGCCGCCGGTTCGGCCCGCTCTCCCCTTGCGAAGGCGGCTGGAACGACTCGTGCTCAGACGGGGCGCATGGCCCGCCGTCTGCGCATCACCCTCGTCGCCCTCACGCTCGCCGCCGGCTGCGCCGCCCCCGGGGCGGACGCCGTGGACCTCGAGGATGCCGACTACTTCGAGGGCACCGCCGCCGACGAGGGCCGCACCGAGGGCCCGGCCGACTTCGGCAAGGCGGACCGCGTCGCGCCCTACGCGCGCCCCGAGGCGCTCCCCGAGCTCGTGAGCCCGGAGATCGTCGTCAGCCTCGAGGGCCTGACCGTGCACCTGTTCGACCGCGCGACCGGCTTCAGCCGCGTCTACCCGACCGGCGTCGGCGTCGTGGGCCGCAGCGGCCGCAGCATCACGCCCACCGGCCACTTCGAGACGGGCCCCGACACCTCCAACGGCTGGTGGTACACGGCCACGCGCTGGGAGCCCGCGTACTTCGAGGGCTACCCCTTCCTGCGCCTGACCGTCGAGAACAGCCGCGGCTACAACACCTACGGCCTGCACGGCCCGATCACCGACCCGCTGATGCGCGGCTACGTGAGCCACGGGTGCATGCGCATGGCCCACGAGGACATCGTCGAGCTGTTCCACCTCGTCCGCGACCACGCGAGCACGCCGGTCACCATCCAGCAGGAGATCGAGCGCGACGCGCTCGGCCAGCCGGTGGACGTGGGAGTCGAGGCGGCGCTCTACCCGGTCGGCGCGCGCATCGAGTACGGCGACAGCGTCGGCCCGCGAGAGGTGTCCGGCCCGGTCGGGTTCACGGGCGACGCGTGCCTGAGCGACGACGACTGCGGGCGCTTCGCCGGGGGCGACGCGTACTTCTGCCACGCGGCCGGCTTCTGCACGATCCGGTGCGAGGGGTACTGCGACGACCGCGCCGGCTACGCGACGACGTTCTGCGTCGCCGACCCCGACGCCCCCGACGCGGGCGTGTGCGTGCCCAAGGTCGACGGCCGCAACGCCGAGTGCGCGCTCGTCCCCGGCACCGCGCCCGAGGACGCGAGCCGCTTCGTCGGCGAATCCGCCGCGTCCGAATCGACCGCGCGCGTCTGCAACCCCGTCCCCGCGCTCTGAGGCGCGCGGCGCGCTTCGGCGGCGCCATGACGAGGCGCCGACGCGGCGGCTCCGAGCCCGTGTCACCGGAGACGGATTTTTTCGCGAAGGATCCGTGAGCCCCGGACATCGAGCCGGTGGAGGTGCGGGCATGCGCGATCGGATCGGGGTAGGACTGCTGGCGCTCGGCCTGGGGCTGAGCGGCTGCGGCGGGGGGCCGAGCGACGCCGACGACAGCGACGGGGACACGATCCTCAACGCCGACGAGGGGTGGGCGGACGCCGTCAACACCGACGGAGACGAGTGGGAGGACTGGCTCGACCTCGACACCGACGGAGACCGGATCCCCGACTCGATCGAGGCGGGCGACGCCGACCCGAGCACCCCGCCGGTGGACACCGACGGCGACGGCACCCCCGACTTCCGCGACCTCGACTCCGACGGCGACGGCGTCCCCGACTCGCCCGACTCGCCCCCGCCCCCGCCCGGCGGCGACACCGACGGCGACGGCGTGCCGGACTCCGAGGACGACGACGACGACGGGGACGGGATCCCGGACGCGGTCGAGGGCGCCGAGGACTCGGACCGCGACGGCACCCCCGATCGCCTCGACCTCGACTCGGACGGCGACGGCGTGCCGGACGCGATCGAGGGCGCGGTCGACACCGACGGCGACGGGTTCCCGGACTACCGCGACCTCGACTCGGACGACGACGGCCTGCTCGACGGCGACGAGGACCTCGACGGCGACGGAACGGTCGCCCCCTGCGACGCCGCGCCGTGCGAGTCCGACCGGACCTCCGCGGACACCGACGGCGACGGCGTCCCCGACCTGGTCGAGTCGGTCGCGGGCACCGATCCGTCGGACATGGCCAGCGTGATCCCCGCGGGCGACTTCTACTTCGTCCTCCCGTTCGAGGGCGACCCGCAGGACGGCTTGTTCGACTTCTCGACGCTGACCTTGCAGAAGATCGACGTCTTCTTCTCGGTCGACACGACCGGCAGCTTCGGCGAGGAGATCGCGGCCATCCAGGCGAGCATCGACTCGCTGATCGTGCCCGGCGTGAGCGGGCTCGTCGGCGACGCGGCGTTCGGGGTGGGCCGGTTCGAGGACTTCCCCGTCGCGCCCTTCGGCCTGCCGTCGGACACGCCCTTCGAGCTGATCCAGCCGATCACCACGGACCGGGTCGCGCTGCGCGCCGGGGTCGACGCGCTGCCCCCCGCGGCGGGCGGCAACGACACGCTCGAGGCCGGGATGGAGGCGCTCTACCAGTGGGCGTCCGGGCGCGGCGTGCCCGAGCTCGGCATCGCCCCGTTCAGCTCCGGCGGCGTCGGCGGCGTCGGGTTCCGCGAGGACTCCCTGCCGCTGATCATCCAGATCACGGACGCGGCGAGCCACGCCCCGGCCGACTACGCCGCGGCCGGCATCATCACCCGCGGGCGCGACGAGACCGTGGCCGCGCTGACGGCGAACGCCATCCGCGTGATCGGCGTGCGCTCGACCGAGAACGACGGAGAGGCCGGCGACCCGCGCGACGAGCTCGACGACCTCGCCATCGCCACCAACGCGCAGATCCCGTCCGCCGACGGGGCGTGCGCGACCGGGATCGACGGCGCGAGCCGCCCCGCGGTCCGCGCGGGCGGCTCGGACGTCTGCCCGCTGGTGTTCGACGTGCGGCCGGACGGCTCGGGCCTCGCGGACATCCTCGTCGACGCGATCCGCCAGCTCACCATGCGCGGCGAGATCGACATCTCGGCCCGCCCCGTGGGCGAGATCGAGGGGGTGCGCGGCGAGGTGCTGCCGGCCGGGACGACGACGGCCGAGTTCATCGTCTCCATCACCCCCGAGCCCCCCGCCCCCGCGGGCGCGACCATCGAGGGCGAAGTCTTCCGGTCGGTCGCGTTCGGATCGACGGTCACGTTCCGCGTCACCGCGCAGAACGACTTCGTGCCGTCCACCAGCGCCCCGCAGCTGTTCACCATCGACATCGACGTGCTCGGTGACGCCGTGACGGTCCTCGACGTGAGGAACGTCTACGTCGTCGTCCCGGCGGTCGAGACGATCATCTTCTGAGGTCGGAGGACGAGATGACCCACCGAGACCACCTGATTCGCCTCACCCTCCTCGCCTCGCTCCTCGCGGGGGCCTCGGCCGCGCGCGCCGACAGCGTCGCGCAGATCGCGACCGCGGTCCGGATCAACCGAGGAACCGCCCGCCTCATCGATCCGCAGGGCCGCCCCGGGATGATGGCCAGCGGCAGCGCCACCGCGATCCGACCCGGCGACGTGCTCACGTTCACCGCCGCGTTCACACCCGTGCCCAACGGCGGCGTGCGCGGCCTCGGCGGCTACGTGACCGTCTACATCCCGCGCAACACCGAGGTCGTGTCGGCGCGCTTCATCGACTCGATGGGCCGCACGATCCGTCCGCGGCGCGGCGGCCTCGGCGCCGAGGGCACGGGCCCGCGCGGCAGCGTGACGCTCGACGCGCGCACCGGGCTGCCGGACGTCACCACGACGATGAACGCCGGCACGATGAGCCAGCTCCACGCGGACACGGGGATCTTCTTCTCGACCGACCCGCGCACGGCCCGCGCGCCCGACGGCAGCGCGATGTCGGAGGTGTTCATCACGCTGCACAACGGCCTGCTGATGAACCCCGAGCCCACCGCGTACGGTCAGCTCGACGGTCGGCTCGGCGCGCTGATGCCGTTCGCCCACAACGAGTGGGACGTGATCCAGGCGTACGCCTTCGGGGTCGGCGACTCGGCCGCGGGCACCGGCGGGCGCGGCAACACGCCCGATCGGTACGGCTCGCCGGTCGCGGGGCCGGGCTCGTTCTACGCCTACGAGGCGATGCTCCCGAGCGGCAGCCCGCTCGCGGTCGAGAACGTGCTCCTGTCGCTCGATCCCACGACCGCGACCGGGCCGTGGCAGCGCGTGCAGGTGGTCGGCGCCGAGATCGGCCGCCGCGGCGTCGTGCCCCCGGTGCCGGATCCCGGCCCGGTCACCCGCATCGGGATCCCCGCGGTCGACGCGATGGGCCGGCCCCTCGGCGTGCGGGTCGACGCGGACAACCCGCTGCCGAGCTTCGACGCCTCGAGCCCGTCCGATCCGCACGTCCGCGCGCTGCGGTTCGCGGTGGGCGAGCTGGTGGTCGGCGAGGAGTACCTCAGCGAGTTCAGCCTGCGCGTTCTCGACACGCCGCTCGACCCGATCAGCGGCACCGACACCGTCTGCGCCGAGGTCTTCGGCGGTGACGCCTCGGCGGAGGAGCGCGACGGCTCCAAGGACGGCAAGGACAACGCCTGGCGCTACTTCCTGCCCGCCCCCGCGTGCGTCGACCTCGGGCTGCTGTTCGACCTCGACGTGAGCGACCTGGTGATCCTGCCGGGCGGCACGCTCACGTACACGATCACGGTCAAGAACCTCTCTACGTCGCCGCACAACGACGTGAACGTCACCCACTGCTTCGACGGCAACGTCAGCTTCCTCTCCGCGACCCCCGCGGGGTTCACGATGGGCAACGGCGGCGAGTGCGCCGACGACTTCGTGCAGTGGACGATCCCGCGGCTCGACCCGGGCGTGGAGGAAACCTACCGGCTGGAGTTCGAGGCCCGCGGCGGCGAGACGACCGGGCGCGCGGTGTTCACGTCGACCGAGCTGCCCACCCCGGGCTTCTCGACGGTGGCCTACACCAACATCGGCGAGCTGGTGATCATGGACCTGGACATGACCGCCGCGCCGGACCGCGTCGCGACGCCCCCGGGGACCGTCCGCTACACGGCGACCTTGACCAACGTGGGCTCGGGACCGGCCGACTCCGAC
>Ga0070728_10006252_pt1 | contig 11354 bp, 7 predicted proteins | sample tdDd471_FD_66723 | JGI IMG/M metagenome (GOLD analysis project Ga0070728, IMG submission 66723) | Marine sediment microbial communities from the Atlantic coast under amendment with organic carbon and nitrate - tdDd47.1 | ecosystem: Environmental > Aquatic > Marine > Coastal > Sediment | place...
GCCGTGGCAGCGGCGTACCCGGCCGGCCGCCTCGCGCCGGTCAAGCGCCGTTCTGCAATCGGCGAGACGGGCCTCGAACAGGGCCTGCAATTCCGCCACCTCCGCCTCGTCGAAAACGTGGCTGGTGGCGAACCCGGCGGCGTTGATCGCGAGCACGCCGCGAAGGTTGTCGTAGCCGCCGCCCGTATGCATCACCGGGGCCGCGTCGTGGAAGCGGGCGATGGCGCGGCCGAGCTTCTCCATCAGCGGCTCGTCGAGCCGGTCTTCCACCGCCATCCGGTCGAACAGGCCCGCCTGGTCGAAGCGCTCCATCTCGACCACCGCATCGACCGGCGCGCCGTCGCCGTCGAAAGCAAGGCGTCCGTCCGCCTCGCGGGTGATCAGCCGGACGCCGAGATAGAGGTCCGGGGCTGTCAGCCGGTTGAACGCGATCTCCTTGTCGCAGGCCTCCCGGCGTAGCGCCAGGGTGGAATAGTCGACATAAGGCAGCTTGACAGCGCGCTTGAGTTTGTAGGCGCGTTCGCCGGCGAGGAACACGTCGGAAATGTGGGTCTGGAAGTGCTCGACGGTCGCGCCCGAATGGGTTTCGGGCGCTGAAAGAAAGGCGACGACGTCATTCTGGTCTTCGACAAGCATGATGTTTCAGTCGCTGCGATCGCGGCCGGCGCGGGAGGGGCGCCAAGACCAGTTCAGACAAGGGCGTAGACATAGCGTAGCGTGACATAGGCGGCATAGAAACCCACCATCGCGGTCGCTTCCCTGCGGCTCAGCCCGGTTCCGGTCGTCAGGAAGGCGAGCATCACCGCGGTCGCCGCGACCATCACCGGTCCGTCGAACCACACCATGACGAACGGAAAAGCCAAGGGCCCGGCCAGCGCCGAGGCGCCGAGGATGCCGAGCAGGTTGAACAGGTTCGAGCCGATGATGTTGCCGTAGGCGACCGCAGAATGGCCGCGCCGCGAGGCGACGATCGAACTCGCCAGTTCGGGAAGCGACGTCCCGATTGCGACGATGGTCAGGCCGATCACCCCCTCCGACACGCCGATAATGCGGGCGAAGCGGGTCGCCCCGTCGACCAGCAGGTCGCCTCCGTAAACCAGCGCGGCGATGCCGGTGGCCACCAGCAGCAGCGAGACGAGGAGCCGCTGCGGCACCTCGGCGGGCAACGGGATCGGTTCTTCGAGGATCTGTTTCAGCGCGGTCTCCCGCCGGGCGCGGAAATATTCGGCCGCGATCAGGCCGGCGAGCAGCATCAGGAAGATCGCGCCCTGCAGCGCCGGTATCGTTCCCTCCAGCCCGAGAAGGATCACGGCGGCGCTGACGACGAGCAGGATGATGCCGTCCGGCATCAGCACGCGTTTGGGCTTGCCCATCGGCCTGATCAGCGCGGTGATGCCGAGGATCAGCAGGATGTTGGAGATATTGCTGCCGATGACATTGCCGACCGCCAGCGCCGGCGTGCCTTCCATAGTCGCCCGCACGCTGACCACCAGTTCCGGCATCGACGTGCCGAAGCCGACGATCACCATGCCGATCAGCAGCGGCGAAAGCTCGAACCGGGCGCCCAGCGCGACGGAGCCCCGGACCAGCGCTTCGCCGCCGATCGCGAGCAGGACCAGTCCGGCGACGATCAGGAGGAATGTCATATTATCGGCCCGTACATCAGGATGGCGAAACCGTACCCGTATATGGCGACCCTGTCGCCGCCGGGACACCAGCGCCCGACCGACATGACGTTATGCCGCATGGCCGGCACGCGCCGGAACCGGACGTATGACACGATTGCGCTCTTGAATCACGGCGACGGATGACCCACACCTCGATTCACATGCAATCCTCGCGTTCCAATCAGGCGCGGCCACCGGAGAACGATCCGGTCGCGGTCGCCCATGCCCTGCCGGCCGCCGAAGTCCTCGGCGCGCTTTCGGTGACGCGCGAACAGGGTCTCGCCGAAACCGAGGTTCGACGGCGTCTCGGCCTCTACGGCGAGAACGTGCTGAGAACCCGCGCCGCGGCAAGCGTCTGGCGCATCCTCCTCAACCAGTTCGAAAGCCCCGTCGTCATCCTGCTCGGAGCGGTTGCGATCCTCACCTTCGTCCTCAGCGACTGGCAGGAAGGCGTTGCCATCGCCGTCGTTCTGGCGATCAACGCGCTGATCGGTTTCGTCACCGAAATCCGTGCCGTCCGCTCCATGGAGGCGTTGCGCAAGCTCGGCGGCCAATCGGCTCGGGTACGGCGCGACGGCCGTGTCCGAATGCTTCAGGCGAACGAGCTGGTCCCCGGCGACATCGTCCTCCTCGAAGGCGGTGACATGGTCGCAGCCGACATGCGGCTGGTCGAGGCGTCCAATCTGGCGAGCGACGAGTCGACGCTGACCGGGGAATCGGTGGCGGTCGACAAATCGGTCGACCCGGCCGGCCCGGACGCGATGCTGGCGGAGCGGTCTTCGATGCTGTTCAAGGGCACCGCGATCACCCGTGGCAGCGCCGAGGCGGTCGTCACCGCCACCGGTCTCGCCACCCAGATCGGCCGCATCTCGGAACTGGTGATGGAGGCGGACAGCGGATCGACGCCGCTGGAGAAGCGGCTCGAAAAGCTGAGCGGGCAGTTGATCTGGGTGATCGTGGTGCTGGCGGCGATCGTCGGAATCGTCGGCATCCTGCGCGGCGGCGATCCGTTCATGATGGTCAAGTCCGCCGTGGCGCTGGCCGTCGCCGGCATCCCCGAGGGCCTGCCGATCGTCGCGACCATGGCGCTGGCGCGCGGCATGTGGCGCATGGCCCGCTACAACGCCGTCATCCGCCGCCTCGCGGCCGTGGAGACGCTCGGGGCGACCACCGTGATCCTCACCGACAAGACCGGGACGCTGACCGAGAACCGCATGGTCGCGCGGATCCTGTGGTTGCCGGACGGCCGCATCGAAATCGACCATGCGACCCGTTCTTTCGCGCGAACCGGCGCGGCGGCCGATCCGGACGGCGATCCGGGCTTGCGCGCTGCGCTCGAAGTGGCGGTGCTGTGCAACAACGCGACCCTGGGCGATGGCGACGACGGAGATGATGCCCGGGGCGGCGATACCGGCGAGCCCACCGAACTTGCGCTTCTCGGGGCGGGGCGTCTCGCGGGCCTCGAGCATGACGATCTCGTCCGCCGTTTCCCCGAGATCGCCGAGTACGCCTTCGACACCACGATCAAGATGATGGCGACCGTCCACGAGGGCGCCGACCGTGCGTTCGCCGCTGTCAAGGGCTCGCCCGAAGCGGTCCTCGCCGCCGCCGACCGGATCGCCGGGGAGGGCGGCGACGCGCCGCTCGACGAGGCGGCCCGGGATTTGTGGCTCGACTACACGCGCCAGCTCGCCTCCGAGGGGCTCCGGGTCCTCGGACTGGCGCGGCGGCGGCTCGAGCCCGGCGGTGGGTTCTCCTACGAAGGCCTGACCTTTCTCGGCCTCGTCGGCCTGTACGATCCGCCGCGCGGCGACGTGCGCGAGGCGATCCGGGGCTGCCGCAAGGCCGGAATTCGCGTCGTCATGGTCACCGGCGACCATGCGGTGACCGCGAGCAGCATCGCCGGAAGAGTCGGGCTTTCCGACGGCGACACCGCGAACGTCTTCGAGGGCCACAAGCTGGGCGCCGTCGACGCAATGGACGACGGCGAGCGCGACCGCCTGTTCCGAGCCGACGTGTTCGCCCGCGTCACCCCGGCGCAGAAGCTCGACCTCGTTGCGGCCTACCAGTCGGCCGGCGAGATCGTCGCCATGACCGGCGACGGCGTCAACGACGCTCCGGCGCTGCAGAAGGCCGATATCGGCATCGCCATGGGAACCCGCGGCACCCAGGTTGCCCGCGAGGCGGCCGACATGGTGCTGCGCGACGATTCCTTCCCCACCATCGTCCACGCCATGCGCGAGGGCCGGGTGATCTTCGGCAATCTGCGCCGCTTCATCGCCTATCTGATGTCGTGCAATCTCAGCGAGATCCTGGTCGTTTCCCTCGCCGTTCTGACCGGCCTGCCGCTGCCGCTGCTGCCGCTGCAGATCCTGTTCCTCAACCTCGTCACCGACGTGTTTCCCGCCTTCGCGCTCGGTGCCGGGGAGGGCGGTTCAGATGTCCTCAATCGGCCGCCGCGCGATCCGAAGGAGCCGCTGATCAGCCGCCGGACCTGGCGCGTCATCGTCGTACACGGCTGCCTGATCACGGCGGCGACGCTCGGCGCACTGGTCACCGCGCGCGTCTGGCTCGAGCTCGATTCCCGCGCCGCGACGACGGTGTCCTTCCTCACCCTGGCCTTCGTCCAGCTCTGGCAGGTCTTCAACATGCGCTCGCCGCGCGCGTGCGTTTTCGACAACCAGGTGACGCGCAACCCCTATGTCTGGATGGCGCTCCTCCTGTGCACGGCCATCCTGCTTGCCGCCGTCTACCTGCCGGTCCTGTCCGGCCCGCTCGAGATCGTCCATCCCGACGCGACCGCCTGGGGCGTGATCCTCGGCTTCAGCCTGGCGCCGCTCGTCGTCATTCAGGCCGGAATGATCGTCATGCGCCGTTGGGGCGGTGCGCGGAACGGCCGAACACGCTAAGTTCGGCTCGTCAATCGACCTTCCCCCCACGACGAGGCCCCCGCATGACCGGCTATATCGATCCCACCAAGGAAACCTTCGCGCTTTTCCGCGAAAACGACCGCCCCGGTCCGATTCAGATGCTCAATCTGGTTCGCTTCCGCGGCCGCGCTGCCTATGAAGACGGACGCGATGCCACCGGTGCGGAAGCCTACGAGGCCTATGGACGGGAGAGCGGCCCGGTCTTCGCCCGCCTTGGCGGCCGCATCGTCTGGCGCGGCCGGTTCGAGTTGATGCTGATCGGGCCGACCGAGGAAGTCTGGGACGAGTGCTTCATCGCCGAATACCCTTCCGTCGGCGCCTTCGTCGAAATGATCCGCGATCCGGTCTATCGCGAGGCGGTCAAGCATCGCCAGGCGGCGGTGCTCGATTCCCGCCTCATCCGGCTGGAACCGACGAAGTCCGGCGCCGGTTTCGGCGACGGTGGTTGACCCGCGGTCGCATGCCCGATGCGACACTCTGTCGAGCAGCACGACGCTTTGGCGCGCGGCGCCGCTGTTGTAAACTCGGAGGCGAGGGGGCTCGGATCGCGAATCGAGGACGGACCATGTCACTTGCAAGTCCTGGACATGCGGCGAGCGCCGGGAGCGTGGCGTCGTGAACGGCGAATTTCCCGGCCGCAGGGCCGCCGAGGGCGTCGCCGAAAAAGCGGCGGCCGCCTTTCACGCGGTGATCCGGCCGCACCGGTCGCTGTCTGACCGCGCCTTCGGATTCTGGATCGCCGGTTTCATCGGCTTCGCGCTTGTTTCCAGCGTCTCCGCCAATATCCTCGGCCTGCCGCCGGTCGGCTTCTTCATGGGGCTCGACGGCCTGCTGATCGCGGCGATGTTCGTCGTCTGGCGGTCGGCGCAGGACCGACGCGAGGAGATCCTGCTCGACGGCGAAACGGTCGTCGTTCGTCGCTACCGCCGCTCCGATCTCGTCGAGCAGCGCTATTTCGCCGCCGGCAGCCTGCTTATCGAGCGCCACGAGCATCCCGAATTCGGCTGCCTCGGCCTGCGGCTCGATCGCAATGAGGCCGCCTGCCAGATCGCCGGCGATTTGTCGCCGCACGAACGGGCGCATTTCGCCGAGGCCCTGCGCGAGGCGCTGGCGACGCGCGGGCATCGGCCGATCATGCGCAACAACCGCACCTATCGGCTGCAGCCCTGGGGCAGGCCGGCAAGGCGCGAGCCGCGCGACTGACCAGAGTCAAATCAGTTCTTGTCGCGGAACGGAACCCCGGCGAGCGATGCTTCGCGCCGGTCCTGCGCCGGCGCCCAGGTCGCCGGATCGGTAATCAGCCGCGCGAGCGCCTCCGCCGAGACCTCGAGGAGCGCCTCGCCCTTTTCGGCATTGGCCTTTTCGGGCAGTCCGACCAGCCCGTTCGGGGTCAGGTGATAGAACGGCCGCCAGCGATAAGAGGCCTTGCCGGCATTGAGGAAATCGCCGCCCGGCTCGCAATTGAGCGAGGCGAGGTCGCTGTCGTCGACGAGATCGGGCTCGCACGCCATCATCATCGCCGTTTCGCCCTCGCAGGCATGGCGGATGCCGTCCTGGTCCTCGAGCAGCGCGGCGATCTCCTCGCGCGCCTCGGTGACATAGGTGGTCGCGACGATGGTGGCGTCGATCTGGCTCGCCAGTTCGTCGGCGATCTGGTTCATGGCGACGATATTGCCGCCGTGGGAATTGGAAATCAGGATGTCGCGGAAGCCGTGCCGGGTCAGCGATACGATGATGTCGCGGACCACCCGGCGAAAGGTATCGTGGCTGAGGATCAGCGTGCCGCCATAGGGCATGTGGTGCTCCGACAGGCCGGACCAGATCACCGGAGTCACAACCGTCGGCCGCTTGTCATAGGCCTTGCGGGCGGCGCGAACGGCGACTTCGTGGCCGAGCCGCGTGTCGGTCATCACCGGAAGATGCGGCCCGTGCTGTTCGATGGATGCGATCGGGACGATGACGACGGCGTTTTCATTGGCCAGCGCCCTGAGATCCTGGGCCTTGAGGCGGGCCCATTCGACTTCGCTCATGGAAACCTCCCTAGAACATGTCCCTGAATTGGATTGTGGCGCTGGTTTGATCGGATTTTTTCAATTTCGTCTCCTGAGGAGGAAGGACATGCCGAGCATATTCGACGACGAAGGGGGCGAAAGTGGAGAAATCCGATCAAATCCTGTCGGGCAGCCCCCATTTTCCCCCTGGCTGCATTACGCAAGCCTTGAAGTGGCCGACACTACGGCGGCTTGCGCAATACAGCCAGTGAAAAAATGGGGGCTGCCAGCACCGCAATCGAATTCATGGACACGCTCTGGTTGGAGTGGAAACGGATTTAAATCAGGAACGCCGGCGCTTGTGAAGCGCCTGCGGGCCGCCCCACGCCCGGCGTCCGGGCGGAACCGCACCGGTGACGATTTCCGACGAAATATCCGGCGTTTACGCGCCATTAATCATAAAATCGCACTCTCAGAGCGGAGAGTTCGACGGCATGTCCGTCGCGGATCGGAGGCCGAAGCGGCGCCGGTCGAGGGTTCCCCGGAAAATCCCAGGCACCGCACCGGAGATATTTCGGCCGCGGACGCCGACGGATGCGGTCCGGGGATTGGTTGGGATGAGTTCGATGCGTCGGCAGGACGCCAGTGTCGAGGGTAACAGGCGGGATCGCGTCCGAGGGACCGGTCGCGCACGGCTTCGGGCATTCGCAATTGCGGTCGCGGCGTCTGCGCTGACGGTATCGGCGGGGCAGGGACAGGCCGAATCCCTCAAGGACGCGATGAAGCAGGCCTATGCGGCGCATCCGCAACTCAAGGCCCAGCGCGCCCGCAAGAACGCCATCGACCAGGGCGTCTACAAGGCCCGCGCCGAGTTCATGCCGACGATCACCGGTTCCTATCTCGCCGAGCACACCCGCTTCGACAGCAAGATCACCGGCTCGAAATACAAGCACAACGACCACGAGTTCGGCCTGACGGTCACCTATCCGCTGTTCAACGGCTTCTCGTCGGTCAACCGGCTGCGCAAGGCGCGCGAGAATTCGGTCTCCGGCTACAACACCTTCCTGCAGAGCGAGCAGGACCTGCTGTTCAGCACCGCCCAGGCCTATCTGTCCGTGGTCCGCGACGAGGCGGTGGTCCGCCATCGCACCCGCTACGTGCAACTGGTGGCGCAGGAGAAGCGCGCCGCCGGCGGCCGCCTGCGGCTGGGCGATTCCTCGCGCACCGACGTCGAGCAGGCCTCGGCCCGCCTCGCCACGGCACAAGCGCAACTGGCGCAGGCGCAAGGATCGCTCGGCGCCTCGAAGGCCGCCTACAAGCGCTGGGTTGGACGGCTGCCCGGCCGGGTGAACTGGCCGCATCTTCCCGAACGACTGATCCCGGCCAATGTCGCCGCCGCGATCCGCATCGCCTTCGAGAACAACCCCGCCATCCGCGCCAGGGCCGCCGACATGCGGGCGGCGAAATACGGCGAGAAGGCCGCGTTCGGCGACCTGTTGCCCAAGGTCAGCCTCGAAGGCAGCTTCACCAAGGGATATCGCGGAAATCTCACCTCGCGGCGCGACGACGACTACCGGGTCGGCGTCCGGGTCGAAGTCCCGATCTTTTCGGGCGGCTCGACGGTCGCCTCGGTCGAGGAGGCCCGCAGCATCGCCGCCCAGCGCACCCACGAGCTCGACGACACTCGCCTCGCCATCCGCGAATCCGTCGAACGGGCGGCGAAACAGCGCGAAGCGGCCGCCGCCCGGCTCGTCGGCGCGAAAACGGCGATCCGCGCCAATGCCCGCGCGCTCGAAGGCCTGCGCATCGAGTTCAACGGCGGCCAGCGCAGCCAGCTCGACGTGCTCAACGGCCAGCGTGAACTGGTGGAAAGCCGGATCGAATACGAACACGCCCGCTATGACGACCTGGTCGCCAATCTCTACCTGCTCGCCGCCATCGGCCGTCTGGCGCCGGAACATTTCGCCATCGCCGCCAACCGGCCGGATGTCGTGCCCGATTACAGCCGCTGGTCGTTGCGCCTGAAGCCATAGGGAATAGGGGGCGGTCGGGCTTCGTTAGCCCAGCAGCGCGTCCAGGATCATCGCCACGACGGCGACCCAGCCGACAAACCACACCAGCGTGCGCCAGGGCACCAGATTGCCGGCATAGCAGCCGAAATAGACGATGCGCGCCGCAACGAAGACCCAGGCGGCGGTAACGGTGGTTGCAGAGGAAGACCCGGATATCGCGACGATCGCCACGGCCGGCGTGAACACGGCCAGCGCCTCGAAGCCGTTGTTGCGCGCCCGCTCCATCCGTCCGGCAAGGCCTTTCCTGTAGTCAGGAAGCGTTTCCCGCGAACTCAGCAGCCAGTTCGTGCCGGTTGTCCGGCCGATCGCCGCTGCCGCGATCAGCCCGTAGGCCATCTGGATCAGGACCAGAATCCCGAGTGCCTGGAGTTCGCCCGCCATGCCCTTGTCTCCCTGAATGGACGCGTCACGCGGGACATCCTATCAGGCAAAAGGCGGCGTGTTAGGCCGGGCAGGCGGTTACCACTGGATCTGTTCGATATCGGTGAAGTCGATCCGGGTGCCGTCCTCGAGATCGACATAACCGTCGGCGTCGTCGGACAGGTCGATCACGCCGGCATTGGTGTCCACCGAGTCGATCGTGCCGCTGGTGACGGTCACCGTCCAGTCGGTGCCGTAGGTGCCGAGATCGCTGCCGCCGCCCGCGTCGTGGAGTTCGATCGCGTCGAGCCAGCTGGCGCCGGCGCCGCCGCTGACCGCATCGGTGCCGCCGCCCTCGTAGAGCACGAACATGTCGTTGCCGTCGCCGCCGCTCATGGTGTCGTCGCCGAGCCCGCCGAAGAACGTGTCGTCGCCCGTCCCGCCGACCAGCATGTCGCCGTCGGTCGACCCCGTCTGGTCCATCGCCGCGCCGTTGGAGAGTGTCAGGTCGTTTGAGCCGGCGACGTCGGTCGCGGTCGTGCTGCCCACATCGTCGAACGTCCAGTTGGAGACCAGGTTCGGATCGCTCGTCGGGTCGGCGAGCTGGCCGTCGGCGTTGTCGGCGATCTCCTCGCCGGTGCGCACGTCGCTGAACAGGCGGATGTCGTCCATCGTGCCGTTAAAGGTCTGGTACGAGTTGAAGTCGCCGCCGACGCTGTCCTGCTCCTGGCCGAAGGTGAGGGTGCCGCCGGTCTCCAGCGTCACGCCCTGCTGGAAGGTGCCCGAATATTCCTCGGACCCGTCGACATAGACCTTCAGATCGCCCGAGGCGCTGTCCCAGCTGACCGAGAAGCGGTGGTCGGCGCCGTCGTACAGCATGTCGCCGATATCGGGGATGGTGGTGCCGACGTCGTCGAGATAGATCCGCAGGTCGCCGTTGGAATCCGCGGCGATCATGAACTCGTTGGCCGCCGAGGCGACCGCGTAGGAGACGATCGGAGATCCGTTCATCGGCCTGTAGGTCGAGTTCATGGTGACTTCGAACGTCAGGGCGGAGGTCGGGAAGTCGGTGACGTTGGTTGCCTTCGCCAGATCGTTGGTGCCGGTGTCGTTGAGCACCAGTTCCGGTGAGTCCAGTTCCGCGCTGCCGTAGAGCACATCGTTGCCGGCGCCGCCGTCGAGATAGTCGCTGCCGTCGCCGCCGTAGAGCGTGTCGTTGCCGGCATCGCCCGTGAGCGAATCCGAGCCGCCCTCGCCATAGACGATGTCGTCGCCCTCGCCGCCGGCAAGGGTGTCGCCGTCGTAGGAGCCGGCGACCGTGGCGACCGCGGCGCCGTTGGAAAGCGTCAGGTCGTGCGAGCCGGCCACATCTGTCGCGGTCGAGCCGCTTTCTGTCCCGAAGGTCCAGTTGGAGACCAGATGCGTGTCGCTGGACGGATCGGCGAGTTCGGAATTGGCGTTGTCGGCGATCTCGGTGGATGTTCGCACGTCGTCGTAGAGACGGATGTCGTCCATCGTGCCGTTGAAGGTCTGGGTGGAGTTGAAGCCGCCGCCGAGGCTGTCCTGATCCTGGCCGAAGACGAGGGTGCCGCCGCTGTCGATGGTCACGCCCTGCTGGAAGGTGCCCGAATATTCGACCGAGCCGTCGACATAGACCTTCAGGGCCCCGGTCGCGCTGTCCCACGAGATCGAGAAGCGGTGGTCGTTTCCGTCGTAGAGCAGATCGCTGATGCCCGAAAGGAAGGTATTGCCGCCGCCGAGCAGGATTTCGAGGGACCCGTCCTGGTGGCCGAATATTGCAAACTCGTTCGACGATGTGCTCGTCGCATAGGAGATGATCGGCGAGCCGATCGCCGGACGGTAGGTGGAGTTCATCACCACTTCGAACGTCAGGGCGTTGGTCGGGAAGTCGTTGACGTTCGTGACCATGGCGACGTCGTCGGTGCCGCTATCGTTGAGCACCAGCACCGGCGCGCCAGCGGAGTCCCCGCCGTGGAGCACGTCGTTGCCGGCGCCGCCGTCGATGCTGTCATTGCCGTCGCCGCCATAGACGACGTCGTCGCCGTCGCCGCTGGCGATGGTGTCGTCGCCGCCGAAGCCGTAGACGATATCGGTATAGGCGGTTCCGGTAAGGGAGTCGCCGTCCGAGGTGCCCAGGGTGATGCCGACGGTTTCGGAATAGGTGTTGCCGGTGGAATCGGTGACCTCGACGGTCACGGTATCGCTGAACACGGAGGAGGTGTCGTGATTGCCGACCAGCGAGATCACGCCGGTCGAGGAATCGATGGCGAAGACGCCGCCGGCATCATCGGTCAGCGCGAAGCTGAAGCTGTC
>Ga0070728_10006253_pt1 | contig 11354 bp, 9 predicted proteins | sample tdDd471_FD_66723 | JGI IMG/M metagenome (GOLD analysis project Ga0070728, IMG submission 66723) | Marine sediment microbial communities from the Atlantic coast under amendment with organic carbon and nitrate - tdDd47.1 | ecosystem: Environmental > Aquatic > Marine > Coastal > Sediment | place...
AACCCCAGGAATTGGCTCTCCATTAACATCAATAACAATTCCAGTGAGTGTCTTTAATTGTTGGCTTTGGGCAACTACACCTTCTTCATTGTTATCAGCAGGAAAAAGAATAACCTGCTTGTCGATAATTTTATACTTTAAGCCTAAAACACCCGAGATATCATCTAAAATCTCAGTGATTTTTTTAGCTCGATACTCTCCACTTACTGTTTGCTCAACATCGATAATTCCGCTATAAAAAAAGCTAAACTCACTTTGTTCCTCAATTTTATTCAGGAAATTTTCAAGACTAACTTTATTTACCTTAAGCGTTAAACTGGTGCTTTGAGAATAGGTTTCAGAAGCAAATGCGCTTGTAATAAATAGTAACATCAGTAATACTGATAGCTTCATAATTCTAAGCATTTTTAAGACACATGGACTTAATCCATGCATACATCGGATTTTTTTCATAATTTTGAAATGTTGTTTGATAAATAATTCAATTATTTATCAACTGAATAAAGAAGTGAGAAGGACCAGTTCTCGCTTCTTTTTTTTTGCAGTTGATATGTGCTATTTCATTGTTTTCAGTTTGTTCTTTTCATATTAATTACCATTTTTTTTTATATTCAAGGGTAAAGATTCTGGTTTTCTTATCGAAACTATAACCAACAGGAGCTGATAGACTTATCATATTCATAATTTCACTGATACTCTCCATTTCTATTGTACCTGAGTACCATAGCTTATCGAGTTCTGAATCTGAATAGGTGATTTTTACATTATACCAACGCTCTAATTTTTTAATTAATGTAGGGAAAGGTTCACGGTTGAATATTAATTTACCTTCCATCCAAGACGTTGCATACTTTGTATCAACTGCTGTTATAGAAAATCCTTTTGATGTTTTAATAAGTTGGTCACCCGGCTTAAGAGTTAATACACCTGTTGCATTTTTAGGTTCAAAGTCCACAACTCCCTCAACAAGGGTAGTTTCGTAAATTTCATCATCTGGGTATGCTTTAACGTTAAATGATGTTCCTTTAACAACCACATCTCCATCTGTTGTAGAAACAACAAAAAGGCTATTACTTTTCTTTACATCAAAGAAGGCTTCTCCAGACAAGGATATTGTTCTGCTTTTGTCAAACTTCACCGGATAAGTAATTGTTGAACCGGAATTAAGCCAGACTTTTGAGCCATCTGGTAAATCAATATTTGTTTTTGCCCCATATGGCGTAGATATTGTTTGCAGTTGTGATGCATATTTGTCAGCATCAAATTTCTGATAGGAGATAATATTACTTACAAGCAAAGCAACTACAAGCACAGCTGCTACACCAGCAGTCCAGCCGTATATCTTTATCTTTTTTTGCGCAGCTTTGTTCCTTTCGATCCAAATGGCTTCTTTTATTCTTTTAAGAAGAAAGGGGTTATCACGTGAAGGAACATCAGCATCACTCATATCATTGTCCCAGAAACCTTTCATTAAACCTGAAATGACCGACTCTTTCTGTTTGTCAGTTATGAATTCTGACACTTCAGAAAATTCATCAGGTCGTAATGTAGAATGGTAATATTTCTTGAATAAACTTTTCATATTTTATGCTTGTCTATTATTAATACACAGCAAAAAAGTCTATCCCTAGTGAGAAAATGAAAAAAATTAGAAAAAAAGATAAAAATAAAGCATCGATACCACCCCGTAGTCTTTAAGATTTCCTTTTATATACCTAATAGCAAGCGACATATGATACTCAACAGTTTTTGTTGTTATCCCTAATTTATCTGCAATCTCGTTATGTGTTAAACCTTCGGTACGACTTAAGACAAATATTTCTTTTTGTCGCTCCGGGAGTTCATTAATAAATTGATTCGCTTTCTCCTCTAATTCGCTGTATTCAATTTGGTCGATGGAAGCGTAATCCGATCCTAGGGATAGTTTTTTAACTTCTTCCTTTAAATTTTCATTATTGAGGCGAGACCTCAATTCATTCAGTAGCAAGTTTCGCGTAATAGTAAAGATGTATGAATTAAAAGTATTTGAAGAATTGATACTTTTTCGCTTTTGCCAAATTTTAACAAAAACTTCCTGTAAAATATCATCAATACCATCTTCAATCTTCAGAAATGATTTTGAGAAATTATATAATCTGGGATAATAATAGCTAAACAGTTCCTCCAATGAGGACTCATTATCCTTTGCCAGCTTAAGTAATATCTCTTCTAAATCTAATTGATTCACAATCTTCCCTTTTAAAAGGCAAACATATATTATTTCGAGCAATTCTATAAATGAATCAGCCACAAAATTAAAATGTCATAGCTTTATAAAAGTCGTTGAACTCACTTGATGTTATTTGTACTAATCAGATTTCATAAATAATAGTGAACTTATCCAGATATGATAAGGGTTAATAACATTACATTGTAAAAATGGCCTTATGAGGATAAATTGTAATAGAATTAATATTAAAACAAGACACTTCCAAAAGCGAATAAACACAGTGCTTTTCCTAAAAATCACCAACACACATTCTTTATGCGATATTTACAACGCAGATAATGCATAATTTTGATTATCTGCGTTTAGGAAATTCTGTATCGAAATAAAGGTAGTCACTTTGCTCCGTCACAAGGTGGACACATTAAATATTATTGGAAAAAACGGTGAAAGTGATCACCTCATAAAAGTTTCATACCGCCCACTCTAACGTATGCTTCTCCTTCAATTCATCCTCTTTCTTTCCATATATCCATTAGGCCACCTTTTCGAATAAACTGGCAAATCACTGGCAAAAGCCATTACTCTTGCTTAAATTTAGAATACTGATTAACGGTTAAACGGTATGATTGGAAGGGTAATGACAAAGGAACCAACAAAAGTAGCCTGCAAACTCACAGTGCGAGGTCTGGTACAAGGGGTAGGTTTTCGACCGTTCGTTTATCGCTTAGCCACCCAGACCTTTTTAACCGGAAGCATTAACAACAATAACCATGGTGTAGAAATCCGGGTTGAAGGTTTATCAGCTAACATTGACACATTCATAAATAACCTAAAAACAAAGGCACCTACTCAATCTCATATAGAATCTATCTACATTGAAAAACAAGCTCTTCATGGATTTTCATATTTTAAGATCATAAACAGCACTACACTATCCGATGAAATAACACAGATCAGTCCCGATATTGCAGTATGCAACAATTGCCTGGCAGACAGAAAAACACAAGCCCATCGCCATAATTATGCCTTCATCAATTGCACCAACTGTGGCCCCCGCTACTCCATCATTACATCCATTCCATACGACCGAGAAAACACAACTATGCAAACTTTTCAGATGTGTGCGACCTGCCAATCCGAATTCAGCACCATAGACGACCGCCGCTACCACGCCCAACCCATTGCGTGCAATCAATGCGGCCCACATTATCAGTTGATATCGCCCGGTCTTAAAACAACAAATTATGAGGAAATCCTATCATCCATTACACAACTACTAAAACAAGGTGAGATTATTGCCATCAAAGGATTAGGCGGCTTTCACCTGGTTTGCGATGCGTTAAATAAAACAGCCGTTCAGCAGCTACGCAAAAAAAAGAAACGGCATGACAAACCTTTTGCAGTCATGTTTTCCGATTCAAATATGGTGACACAATATGCCCGATGCAGCCAACATGAAAAGAAACTCTTAGAATCGTGGCGCCGCCCCATTGTAATTTTAAAATCAACACAATCCTTTTCCATTGAAATAACAAAAGGCATGGAGACCATTGGTGCCTTTCTACCATACATGCCCTTACATCATGACCTTTTTTCCCGTTTCCACTCACCTTTGGTTTTCACAAGTGGTAACTTATCTAACGAACCCATCTGCATTGACAATACCCAGGCCCAACACAAACTGGCGCCTGTCACTTCGCATTTTGTATGGCATAACCGACCTATCCAAAACCGGGTAGATGACTCAGTCGCCATGGTGGTCAATCACAAAACCAGGCTTATACGAAGGGCACGCGGTTACTGTCCTGAACCTATTCATACACAATATAACACCGATGGCATTCTGGCATCCGGCGCAGAAATGACCAATACCTTTGCCATCGGGAAAGGCAATCAAGCCATCCAAAGTCAATACATTGGTGACCTTCAGGATTATGAGACACATCAGTTTTATCAGGAAACCATTCAATGTTTGGGAAAGCTATTTAATTTTAAACCACAAATAATTGCGCACGATCTCCATCCTGATTATCTATCCACACATTTGGCTGAAAAAGCCACTCTTCCAACAGATGGCATTCAACATCATCATGCCCATATCGCCGCTTGCATGGCCGAACACCTTCTGGATGAAAAAGTAATCGGAGTGGCTTTTGACGGTACCGGATATGGCACTGATGGCCATAGTTGGGGCAGCGAATTTATGCTGGCTGATCTGGCCGGTTTCCAACGCATCACCCACTTCGACTATTTTGGATTACCGGGAGGCAATGCCGTCATAAAAAAACCATGGCGTATTGCCATCTCACTTTTGTATAAATACTATGGTACTGCTTTTCTGCAGATGAATTTACCTTTTCTGAAAGCAATTCCTGAACACCAAATAACTTTAATAGTAAGGGCACTCTCCAAAAGTATCAATACGCCTCTCTCGTGCAGCGCCGGCCGGGTATTTGATGCGGTGGCAGCAATGACACAAATGTGCCTGAACACTACTTTTCAAGCACAAGCCCCTATGCTGCTCGAAAGTGCTGTCAATCCCCACATTCATACCGCCTACCCGATTACCAACTTAAGGCCCATCAGTCTTCAAGGTATCATCGACGGCGTTATTAAAGATATTCACCGGAACGAGCCTGTTACCAATATCTCTGCACGTTTCCATAATTCAATAATTCAAATCATCATCAAACAAGCAAAACGCATCCGGAACCACCATAACATCAACAAAGTTGTGCTATCGGGCGGTTGCTTTCAAAATGCCTATATTTTATCTAAATTAGAGAAACTGCTGGCAAAAGAAGATTTCCAGGTATACACCCACTCTGTTGTGCCGGCTAATGATAGCTGTATCGCCTTGGGACAAATGGTGATTGCAGCAAAAAGACGAACATTATGTGTTTAAGCATTCCGGCAAAAATAATAAAGGTGAAAGGCCTTCGGGCAGATGTTTCGGTCAGGGGCATACTTGTTGAAGTATCTATTCATCTCTTAAAGGAAGTAAAACCCGATGATTACGTATTGATTCATGCTGGTTTTGCAATTGAAAAAATCGACCAGGAGAAAGCTCTTGTATCCCTGCGCCTCCTTGATGAAATAGATCAACTGGAGAATAACTAGTGCTTCTAAGAATACTCCTGTTGCTGCGTTATGCTTGCCTTCAAATTGGTCATTTACGAAAAGTAAACTCCCAATTTTATCCCGAAGCCTCGGGACGCCAACCTTGCTCGTGAAGCCTTCTTGGAAGCACTTCAAAAACAGTTGTTTTCTAAGAGATATTAACTAACAAAATGGTATTCCATGGAATATGCTGACCAATTTAGAAATAAGGAATTGATAAGGAAGACGGTTGAAAGGATCCATGCCTTGTCCACAAGGCCGGTGACTTTTATGGAGGTATGCGGAGGCCATACCATGGCCATACATAAGTCAGGTATATCATCACTATTACCCAAACATATCCAACTTATTTCTGGTCCGGGATGCCCGGTTTGCGTGACTGATCGCACCTTTATTGATACAGCCGTCTCTATAGCATGTATGCCGGATATCATACTTACTTCTTTTGGCGATCTGATGCGAGTGCCCGGATCCAACTCCACTTTAAATGAAGAAAAAGCAAAAGGGGCAGATATCAGAGTCGTCTATTCACCACTGGACGCCCTGCGCCTGGCTTTGGAAAACCCCTTAAAAAACATCGTTTTTTTGGCCATTGGTTTCGAAACGACGGCTCCCGGAACAGCCATTTCCATAATAGAAGCACAGCAAATGAATCGTTGCAACTTCATGGTTTTATCGGCACACAAAATAATGCCACCGGCCATGACTGCAATCATACAAACCGGCCTGCCAATCAATGGTTACCTAGCTCCCGGACATGTTTGTACCATCACCGGAGCCGACATATTCCGCTTTATTCCCGACCAATATCAGATACCGGTGGTAGTAGCCGGTTTCGAACCTCTGGATATTCTCCAATCCATTTTATTATTGGTTCGGCAAGTGGAACATAAGGAGGCAAACCTTGAAATCCAGTACCAGCGTGTGGTCAACTACACTGGTAACAGTATTGCAAAAAAAGTACTGAAGAAGGTATTTAATCTGACTGAAAGCTGGTGGCGGGGATTAGGCGAATTACCTCAAAGCGGACTCGGTATCAAACAAGAATACAAGGTACATGATGCCAAAGAGCGACTACCCATCGTGGTTCCTCAAGCCACTGAACCTAAAGGCTGTATCTGTGGCGATATTCTTAGGGGCTTGAAAAAATCCACCGATTGTCCATTATTTAGGATGGTATGCACACCCGACAATCCGGTTGGAGCCTGCATGGTATCCAACGAAGGTGCCTGCCAGGCTTCTTTCAGATACAACGGACTGGTTTCCTGATGTGAAACACCTTAATCCTATTACGGCGACTAAAAACCAAATTTCTGAACCATTATTCTTACAACACGCTTATGAAAAAAACAATAACTCTTGGGCACGGCAGCGGCGGAAAACTTTCTCATAAACTCATACGGGAAGTATTTATGAAATATTTCGAAAATGATATATTATTGAAACAAACAGATTCGGCCATTTTACCTGCCATTAAGAATAAGCAACTGGCCATGACTACTGATGCTTACGTGGTGAATCCCATTTTTTTTCCCGGTGGTGATATTGGAAAACTGGCGGTGTGCGGTACTATTAACGACCTGGCTGTTTCTGGCGCGGTGCCCCTTTACCTCACTGCCTCTTTCATTATCGAAGAGGGCTTTCACATCAACGATCTGATTAAAATAGTGCAATCCATGGCTAGAGAAGCACACCTGGCCGGTATAAAAATAGTGGCAGGCGATACCAAAGTGGTCAATCACGGCCAATGCGATAAAATCTACATCACCACCACCGGACTGGGCGAATTACAAACCAAATACAGCTCTATTTCTACTGGTGATAATATTAAAAGCGGTGATGCCATCCTTATCAATGGTGCAATTGCCAGCCATGGGATGGCCATCCTTTCAGCGCGTGAAAATCTCACCATTGATGGATCCATCCACACCGATTGTGCAGCGCTGAACCACTTGATCCAGTCGCTATTGAGTGCCGGCATTGAAATTAATTTTATGCGCGATGCTACCCGCGGAGGTATCGCCACCATATTAGCCGAGGTGGCTCACACTACCGGTTTAGGCATTGAAATAGAAGAAGAAGCCATCCCCATCCATGATCCAGTATTGGGCTTATGCGAGATTCTTGGCTTTGATCCCTTATATGTAGCCAACGAAGGTAAAGTTATCATGGTGGTGCCCGACGATCAGAAAGAAAAGGCTATGCAACTCATGCAACAGCACCCCGAAGGAGAGCAAGCAGCGCTGATCGGCCAAATCACTACCGACCATCCGGGTGCTGTTATCCTGAATACGGTGATTGGCGGGCAAAGTGTTCTGGGTTTGCTGTCAGGTGAACAATTGCCACGGATTTGCTAAAAAGTGGCTATAAGAAAGCTGCAACAACTGCGTTACGCTTGCTCCTAGATTTGGTCATTTACAAAAGTAAACTCACAATTTTCGACGCTTCGCAAGCCTTGTACTTGTAGCTTGCTTAAGAGCCATTTTAAAAATAATGGTAACTACGCAGAATCAATACATAAGTATCTCCGAATGGTTCGAAGGCTTCTTTGAATGGCTCGGAGACAGCTCCATTTTCTCCACCTATATTACCTTGACATTATGAAGGTAAATTCGTAAATTAATACTGAAAAACTTCTTTATTACATATACATATGGCAAGTGTTTTTCAAATAAAAAAGTCCTCATGGCAAACTATGTTGGAGACACTAATCTTCGATTATACGATATATGCTCCCTTACAAATTCAAAACACGCTTGATTACCAATTGCTCTCTTCCGAAGATATTCCCCACATTATTTACAATACTCCAAAACCCGTTTCACCGCTAAAAATATTCTTCCTGCCGATAAAAGAAAATGTAGTCCGCCAACCACCTGCTTTCCGGCCAGGCATCATCATAGGATGCCCGGCGTGCGACCTGCAAGCCATTGACATATTGGATAAAATCTACCTCAACGAACCCTTCACTGATACTTACTATAAGCAACGCCGGGAAAACACCATTTTAATTGGGACGGATTGCCACAGTCAATTGCCGCATTGCCATTGCACCACTTACGGCACTACCCCTTGCCCCGACAAACATGCAGACATCTTACTTTCAGCCATAGATGATGAGCTGATACTCGTTCCTAAAACAGAAAAAGGAATCCAGTTAACGGAGCAATTGAAGGAATTATCCAGCCCCTCTGAAGAGATACTGAGTCGGTTACGCATCACAAGAAACACCATAGAGAAAGAATTAAACAAACAAAATAAAGAGCTACCCAACTACCCTGAAACAGGTCAGCTCATTAAAAACAGCGACAATCACATCTGGAAGAAATATGCCAGGACATGTGTTTCATGTGGAGCTTGCGCCACTATCTGTCCTACTTGTACCTGCTTCTTATTGGTTGACCGTCCCGGCTTTGAAAAAGTACGCCAGATGGATGCTTGCCAGCTGCCAGGCTTTGCCCGCATAGCGGCAGGCGAAGATCAGTTGGGAAATCGCTCTGTCCGGTTTAAAAACCGCTATCTGTGCAAATATGTGTGGAAATCGGAGAATTTAAACTCCATAGCCTGTACGGGTTGTGGCCGATGCATTGAGACTTGTATCGGGAATATTAATAAGAATGAATTGTTTATGGAGATAAAGGGAAACGAGATAAAATAGATGATGGAATTAAATTGAAACATGTGGAAATACAATTGATGAAACCGTGAACGAAACTCAAAACATATACGCGCCTGTAAAAGCCAAAGTAGATCGCATCATCGACGAATCGCCTTTGATTAAAACCTTTGTGTTAATACCTGAAAAGGCATTTACATTTAAGACAGGCGAGTTTATTGAGCTTACCCTTGATGGCATTGGCGAAGCGCCTTTTACGCCTTCTTCTTCTCCATTTGACACCCATAAACTGGAAGTCACCGTCATGCGAACCGGATACGTGACCGATCGCCTGCATCAAATAAGGCCGGGTGAAACGGTTGGAATACGTGGGCCCTTTGGCAGGGGATATCCACTGGATGAGTTTTTCGACAAAGAAGTGATCATCCTTGGTGGCGGCTGTGGTTTCGCTCCTATCCGATCACTTATCTATAACCTGATTGCCGAAAAAGACAAACTCAGGAAAGTAACCTTGTGTTATGGCGCCAAAACACCTGAAGAATGTATCTACAAACCTTTTGTGGCTGAAGTGCGCAACATCGACAAATTCGAAGTACTGAGAAGCGTGGATCATGCCAATGAATCCTGGGGCGAACGAGAAGGAGTAGTCACCCTTCTGCTGGATGATATAACGGTAGACATCAACAATTCGGTTGCCGTGGTATGTGGACCACCTATCATGATGAAATTTGGCACCCTTAAACTCATAGAAAAAGGATTCACTGAAGACAAGATCTATCTATCCATGGAAAAAAACATGTCGTGCGGCCTGGGCAAATGCGGCCATTGCATGATGGGAAATGTATTTGTGTGTAAAGATGGCCCGGTATTCTGTTACAGCGAAATCAAGGATATGACTGATATATGGACATAATACTAATACAATAGATCGTTAGATTTTAGATAAAAGTCAGGAGATCTATTTACATGGCATTCAAAATCAGTCTTGATACTGAATAGTTACAATAGATCTAATGAAAATGAAGAAAAAAGTACTCATCGACATAATGAAGCTTCGCGAATTGGAATCGTGTACTAACGAAGCCATCGACCCTGAACTTCTGAGAGGTAAAACTTTTAAGACGATCAGGGAATTCGCTTCCTTTTGGTATACCTGCCGCCACTGTGAAGATCCGCCATGTGTCAATGTATGTCCGGCCGATGCATTAAATAAAGATAAAAACGACATGATTAACCGGGCCCTGAACCTCTGCATTCGTTGTAAAACTTGCATCACAGCCTGCCCGTTTGGCACACTGATACCCAACTTATTTGCAACTAAAACTGACGGTTACAAGTACTTTGATTTAGGTGATGAATCCGACCTTGTAAAGTTTGCCGAGTCTTTTGACCATGATGCTGTTGCTGTGGTTGAGATGGATGAAAAGCCAGAAGAGCACATTTACAAACTATCGGAACATGTATTAATTAAAGAGCGAAAATGGGCCTCTGAAACTGAATAGCCATGCTAACATCTGTTCTATATTATTTGATATTTCCAGGCTTACTGTTTGCCGCAGTGGCAGGCGGACTATTATCGTGGTTCGACCGCAAGGTAACTGCCATGGTTCAATTTAGGAAAGGTCCCCCTGTCCTTCAGCCCTTTTACGATTTTTTAAAACTACTGCTCGTAAAAGAGACCATTTTACCTGCCAAAGGATCAGCCGTGACATTTGTGTTGATGCCGGTAGTCGCACTTATTGGCGCCACGCTGGCCTGTGTACTCATCCTGATGCCTGCATTAAACCTTACAGAAGGTTTTAATGGAGATATAATTGTTATTTTTTATTTACTAAATATTCCTCCACTAGCGTTTATCATTGGAGCTATGGCATCGGGCAACCCCCTGGCCTCCATAGGTGCCTCGCGCGAGATTAAACTCATCATCAGCTATGAACTTACTTTTCTATTAATCCTGACCGCAGTCATTTTGAAATCAGGAATGAGTATCTCTTTAAGTGATATCATAGCTAAACAGTCGTCACACACCTTTGCAGGCAGTTTTTCAGGTGCCCTGTTATTCATTGCAGCCCTATTCTGTATTCAAGCCAAACTAGGATTGGTTCCATTCGACATTGCCGAAGCTGAGACAGAAATCAACCATGGCTCTTTTATTGAATATTCCGGATCGACCTATGCATTGGTTATTCTCACCAGGTATATCATGTTATTCACCCTGCCGGCCTTTTTAAGCATAGTATTACTGGGAGGGCTCCATTTTAAAGGGATACAGATTCTATACTCCCTGTTGAAAATACTTGGCATTGTGTTATTGTTAACACTGATACGAAATACAAATCCGCGCCTGAAAATTGATCAGGCCATGCGGTTCTTTTTTGTGTGGATGAACCTGGTGGCCGTTGCGGCCAT
>Ga0070728_10006255_pt1 | contig 11352 bp, 10 predicted proteins | sample tdDd471_FD_66723 | JGI IMG/M metagenome (GOLD analysis project Ga0070728, IMG submission 66723) | Marine sediment microbial communities from the Atlantic coast under amendment with organic carbon and nitrate - tdDd47.1 | ecosystem: Environmental > Aquatic > Marine > Coastal > Sediment | place...
CCTCCTCCAAGGGCAATTTTTTCTTTTTTGTTCAGCAAGACTGTTCTTTTGTCCAAAGACATGTTCTGTGCTCCTTGATTTAGGTTTGTTCTCTATTGTTCAGCCTTATTGTTACCTGAGCTGAGCAATGGCTGTTTTAGTATTCCTCTTGATGGTCTAGGAGGTCCGTCGGGTTGATGTACCGGATAGTCTCTGGATTCGCCATACCTTGCCAGACCATTTCGAAAAGGTTGTGGGCATCTTTGACCAGACTCTCCTGTTTGCCACGAATTATCCACATGAAGAAAGTACGTTGAATAAATCCCAACATGAAGTCCAGCAGGGATCCAGCCCTGACGTTCGGGTTGATTATGCCTTGTTGTTGGCCCTTTTTGAGTACGTCGATTATCAGTTTAACTCTCTTTTTTTGGTCAAAGGATTCGTCTGTCATCCATGTCTTCATTGGCAGTGTCATAAAGAGGATGCGGCCAAGTCCTTCATTGCGCTCGTAGTAATCGAGGTGCAGCCAGAATACTTTCCTGAGTTTTTCTTTGAGATCCTCGATGCCGTTCAGGTGATCTGCTATTCGTTCGGTGAGCTTGCCCATCCAGATATTGACAAAAGCAAAAAGAAGTCGTTCTTTACTTCCATAATGTTTGTAGATTGTTGTGAAGCTTACGCCAGCTTTTTCGGCAATAACACGAATGCTTGCCTTGTGGAAATCGGATGTGGAGAAGATTTCCAAAACGGCTTTTTCTAATCGTTCCTTAACGTCTGGGTTGAGTTCATCTAACATCGTTACTTTGTTGATCCATTGTTGAGTGTCGTTGTTCTGGAGTTCTGTAATTAACGTATTGTAAATAAAGTACAAAATAGAGAGAAGCTGATGCAGCTTGTATTCTGTTATGTGGCTTTATGTTCAACTTCGAAGCAAATGTTATTTAGTTTTAATTATTCTATATTACTCATTAAAAAAATACTTAATGGTTCAAGAGTTGAGCTGTAGAGTAACATTGTTACGCTTTCATTTAAGTAAATCTAAATTATTTGTCAAGCCAAAATAATACAATCAATGACCGGATTTTGAGGTATGCTGCTTAATCTGTTAAAAATAACGGTGAAATGCTATTAAGTTATGGGTGATCACAAAAAACATGGCTTTGGGAAAGAAAAATTACTATTCTCAAGCTTTAGCCTAGGCTATAGTCTGGCTATTGGTATTCTCATTTGACCAATTTTGATTTGTGAAGAGCGTTTGGACTTTCGGTTTACTTATTGGTTCGATTTGAGAAATGGGCCACGAGTTGGCGGCTCTTTGATTTCATTAGGTATCCCAATTGTCTGATTAAAACCATATAATGAGTAAGCGAATTTTGTTGGCAGAAAGAGATATATAGCACTCTTCTCTTGTAAATTTCACACTATTTCTGTAACCCCTTAAGTGAGGAAGTCGCTCAAATAAAACAAAAGAAACTCAATAAAAAATCGAGAGGTTGTTTATGGCCAAAAAAACATATCGGGCAATGGTAGTTGAAAAAACCGGGGAAAAGCAATTCACTCCCACGATCACCAAAAGAACGATTGACCAATTGCCTGAAGGTGAAGTTTTGATAAAGGTCAGCTGGTCTTCACTTAATTATAAGGACGCTTTGTCGGCTAGTGGTAATCCTGGAGTGACTAAAAATTATCCTCACACCCCTGGCATTGATGCAGCAGGTGTGGTTGAGGAGAGCCGGAGTGATTCTTTCCATCCTGGGGACAAGGTCATTGTTACCAGTTATGATCTGGGAATGAACACTTCCGGTGGTTTTGGCCAGTACATAAGGGTGCCTGCTGCCTGGGTCGTTCCTCTACCCTCGGGACTTGATCTCAGGGAGAGTATGATATTTGGTACTGCTGGTTTTACCGCTGGTATGTCTGTAATGGCTTTGACTCGAAGTGTTCCCCCTGGTAAAGGGGACATTCTGGTCACAGGTGCAACAGGTGGCGTCGGCAGTTTGTCTGTTGCTCTGCTTTCTGGACTTGGATATTCGGTAAGTGCAGTGAGCGGGAAAGAAGAATCGAAGCCATTTCTAATGGGGCTTGGTGCTCAGAAAATTCTTTCGAGAGCCGAGGCTGTCAAGGGGCATGAACGTCCACTACTTAAAGGACTTTGGGCTGGAGTAATTGACACTGTCGGTGGGGAGATTTTAGCATCTGCTGTCAAGTCTACAGATCTTCAGGGGGTGGTTACCTGTTGTGGGAATGTTGCCTCACCAAACCTTCCGTTGACAGTGTTTCCATTTATCCTGCGTGGTGTTTCCCTTGTAGGGATTGACTCCCAAAATTGTCCAATGGAACAGAGGTGTAAGGTATGGCAACACCTTGCCACAGACTGGAAACCTGCCCGGCTAAATGACCTTTGCCGTGAGGTTTCTCTTGACGAATTGGAAGGAGAAATTGAGTTGATACTTGGTGGCGGTCAGATGGGGAGGGTGATTGTAAATATGGATTCCTGATACTTGTCTGAGGGTGCGTATTGAAAAAAATGCTGACGGGATAGGACATTGGGATTTTCGTATACTGCTTTTTCTAAGGAATGTGATCGAATAGGCATAATAAGGTACGAACTGATAAATAGGAAAATTTTATGAAGAGAACTGGCTTTGTGTATGATGACAGATATCTGTTGCACGATACGGGAGGGTATCATCCTGAATCACCTGAGCGGTTAAAAGCGATTTATAAAAGGCTCTCTGAATCGGGAATGCTGGAAAAACTACTCCTAATAGAAGCAGAAAAAGCACAACAGGGATGGATTGAGGCAATCCATAATATCCATTATATTATGCGTTTTGATGAGGCATGTATTTCGGGGTTCCCAGAATTCGAGCATCCTGACAACGCCATTTGTCGTGACACCTACGACGTTGCCTTTCTAGCTGTAGGTGGAGTTCTTAAGGCAATTGATATGGTGATGAAAGGCGAAATAGACAATGCTTTTTGTGCAGTCCGTCCACCCGGGCACCATGCTGAGGTTGATAAGCCCATGGGCTTCTGTTACTTCAACAACGTGGCGATTGGGGCAAGGTATGTACAACAGAAATACGATATAGGACGAGTTGCTATTATCGATTTTGATGTGCATCATGGTAATGGTACGCAGCATATTTTCGATCGGGATCCTACCGTCTTGTACTATTCAATCCATGAGCATCCTTCATTTGCCTATCCCGGGACCGGTAGGGAATTCGAGGTCGGTATTGGAGAAGGTGATGGGGCCACTGTTAATTCTCCTGTCCTGCCGGGCAGAGGTGATGATGAGTACCGAAGGATGATTATGCAGGATCTTGTTCCTGCTATTAAAAAATTTAAGCCAGAATTCATGATCCTGTCAGCCGGTTTTGATGCTCATCAAAGTGATTTGATGTCCGGTACCAACCTGTCGACTGATGGCTATGACTTTGTTTCTGAGGTGATAATGAATCTGGTGAATCGGTTTACGGATGGTCGAGTTGTGTCAGTGTTGGAGGGAGGGTATAATCTCGATGTTTTGCCCACTTTGGTTGAGAATCATATCAAGATGCTGGCTGCAATCAGATAGTGATTGCTGTTGGAAACTTTTCATTTGCTGAGATAATAAGAATTTTGGAGGTACTATGTTTGTAAGTGATAGAATGTCAACAGACCTTATTACTGCTGGTCCTGATATGACGATATTTGAGGCCAAAAAATTAATGACGGAAAAAAGTATTCGTCATTTGCCAGTGATTGATGGATCAGGAAAGCTTTTGGGTATTGTGACGGATCGTGATATGCGCGACGCCATGCCTTCGACTCTCTTGAAAAAACCCGATTATGATATCACTTTAGGGAAGGTTGGCAGCCATCCTATTGGTGATATTATGACCAAAAAACCAATGACGATTTATGCCTATTACACTCTTCAGGATACCTTACTGGTAATGCAGAAAAAGAAAGTCGGTGCCCTGCCGGTTATAGACGAGGAGGGTTATCTAAAAGGGATTTTATCGACTCGGGATCTGTTGACTGCATTTGTGAATATTATGAATATCGATGAACCCGGCAGTCTGTTATGCATTTTGGCCAAAAACCAACAGGGTCAGATGAAGAAAATTGTTGATATTATATCTGAAGAAAAAATTTCTTTAGGCAGTGTGTTGGTGGCCAGATTCTGGGATAAAGGCAAGAGGGCCATTTTCCCTTACCTGATGACCAACAATGTCATCAACGTAAAAAAGAAGTTGGTGGATAATGGTTTCGAGTTGATTGATCCAATGGAGTGGTATGTGGATCAGCTACCTCAGAAGTCTACGTGATTGTTTCTTGTTGAGTTTCTGGCAGGATGCTGTCAACGCTTTGTTGGATTATCCTGCCAGTGGTTGTTTTATTTATCATTGTCTGATGTTTCTTTAGGGTGAGTGTCTCTTGGGTAGAACGATACTTCCTGCTTTCAGCGCTCTTTATCTCTCTTTTAAATTTGCCTGTTCTCTGTTTCGTTTGATCCTATTTAGCATAGGTCTTGTCCCATAGGGGCATCGCTGTCGAAATATCTTTTCCCTGTTTTGGGCCACTGGTGTTACTGGGTAACTGTATAGAATATTGAACTGAAGGAAAATTGTGCATTTGTTATGATAAATCTTATTATATTTCTGGGCAATGGAGCTATATGATCAAGGGTGAAATCTATTTGATGATCATGTTTTTTGGAGTGGTATGTGGTACTTTAAATAGTTATGAAAATAAAAACGATATTTGTGATTATTGTAAACCTGCTTCTTGTCAGCCTCCCTGTATTCGGGCAGGTGACAATTTTGAATACACTGGTGGAAGAGGCTGAGAAAGGGTCTGTTGAAGCTCAGGTTTTACTGGCTCGAAAGTACCTGGATGGGATTGATAGTGAGAGTGACCCGAAAAAGGCACATTACTGGTTTCTACAGGCGGCTAGAAACGGTGACAGTGAAGCTCAAGAAAGTATTGCTTCCCTGTATCTCAGCGGGAATGGAACTGAGCGGTCTCCGGAAAAGGCTTTATATTGGCTGAGAAAACTTGCTGAAAGAGGAGATGCCAATGGACAATATCGTTACGGTAGGGCTTTGTACCTCGGAGAAGGAGTCGCGGTTGATAAGGCGGCAGCTTTTGGCTGGTTTTTGAGAGCTGCTGAAAATGAATCAATTGACGCTCAAAGGCGGGTGGCCGAAATGTACGCTTTGGGGGACGGAGTTGCAAGAGATCAGGAAAAAGCTCAATTCTGGATAAACAAACTAGCTGAAAATGGTGACTCTGAGGCTCAGTTTAATCTGGGTTGGATGTACTCTCGTGGAGAAGGGGTTGAGGTTGACAAAGCAATATCTTTCCAGTGGTTTCTTCTGGCCGCAAGAAATGGCAATCCGAATGCGCAAACCAAGGTTTCTAGTATGTATTACCTCGGTGAAGGTATTGCTAGAGACGAAAAGAAGTCGTTCTATTGGATGAAAAAGGCAGCGGAGAGAGGTGGGGCCAGCGCTCAATATAACCTGGCGATGATGTATGATAATGGCTCAGGCACGGAACAATCAAGTGCAAAGGCCGCTCAATGGTACAAAAAGTCTGCTGGGCAGGAATATGTCTTGGCTCAGAACACTTTAGCCTGGAGATACAGTAAGGGTATTGGTGTTGAGCAGGATAAGACCAAGGCCGCGTACTGGTATCAGAAATCTGCAGAGAATGGTGATCCTTTTGGTCAGTATAATATTGGTCGAATGTTGGCAAAAGGAGAGGGAGTAGAACGTGATGACACAAAAGCAGTTTTTTGGTGGATTAAATCCGCTCAGCGTGGATATCTGCTGGCCCAGAGTAGGTTAGGGTATAATTATTCAAAAGGTTTGGGCGTTGAGAAAAACCTCAGTAAGGCCTTTAAATGGTGGAGTGTCGCTGCCAACGGCGGTAATGAGGTGGCAAAAAGAAATCTTGAGTTTTTGTGTCGTGAGCACCCTAACGTCTGTAAGCCAGCGGCAGCAGTTGACTAATCCTCTCGCCGCTGACCACTGATGATATCTGCAGACTGACAGTATTCACTTCTTTGATGCTGTCGTTTGGGAAGATAGTGTCAATTGGAAGCTCGTTCTTTTTCCAGCTCTTCGGGACTTAAGCTCCAAAAAGGTTTGCCATCTTTAGTAAAACGAACCTTAAATTCGAAATTGTCGCCCTGCTTCACTTTTGCTGCAATAAATACATCTTGTCCGTTTATCAATGCCCAGCAACCTTTTACTTTCGTTTTTATTCCTTTGCGAATTCCGGTTTCGTTTTTGTTACTAAAGGCTACAGGACAGAGATGGACAAGGATTTTTTCATCACCTTCTTGCAGGATGAATGCAGTTCCAGGAGCCATTCCTGGTAGAGGGGTAACCTCTTTGAACTTCAATATTTTTCCCTTAAGTGAATCCTTCTCTTTGTAGTTGTAGTATCCGTTGTAAGGAGAATCTTGCTCCCACCCCTTATAGTCCGATTTTTGAGCCGCTTCAGCTACTAAAAAAAATGAGCCGAGAAAAACCAAAGTTGTAAAGTATAAAAGCAGTTTATTTTGTAACAAAGTTAGCACGTTATATCTCCTGGATGATGTATGATCGTCTGTGATTAAACACTGTTCTCTTGCCGACATCTTATCTCACATGTCTATGTGTTGAGTAAAATTAGATAATCACATTTTTCGGTTCTGTCTAAAATAATCCTCGAGAAAATGCTTCCTCCAGCCGTCTGTTTGACGCAATTGCTCTGGCCCGTTCTTTTTTGTAGAATTAAGTGTTTTGACGAGTTGCTTAAGTTCTGAGCTATTGCCGATAAGACTGGGAGCAATACCTAATAGTTCACATTTTAGAGTGATGAGGTTTTGGAGGTTTTCCATACTGGTTTTTTCTTGTTTGGAAAGACGTATCGAGTAATGGGGGGCGGGGTAGGATGATTCTTTTTGGTCAAGTGTGGTTTCAGTGATTGCGACTATAGTTTTTGCATATTTCTTCGTAGCTTTTTCCGATAACCCGATGTTTGTTGTGAGATCGCTTGTGGATAGAGGCTTTTGCCTGGCAATATCAAGAAGAATGTTGTCTTTTAAAACATGTCCTCGGGGGCGATCAACTTTTCTTGCTACTCCTTCCCTCCAGGTTGTCAGGTTTTTCAGAATAGCCAGGGCCTGTTTGTCGAGATGGCTGTTTCCTCTGATTTTACGAAATCGAACATTGTCAGGTGGGCCGGAGTAACTGGCAGGATTGTTGAGGAGGTTTAACTCTTCTTGTAGCCAGGATTTAATCTTCGGCCCTATTATTCGGTTGAGAAGTACTACTCTGACTGCCCGGAGATATCGAACATCATCGAGGGCATATCGTATTTGTTCTTCGCTGAGTGGCCGCTGGAGCCAGTTTGTGCGAGTTTCCTCTTTGGATAGGCTGATGTCGAGGAGCTCTTTTACCAGATGAACGAGGGAAAGGGTGGCTGAAAGGTCTGAAAATCCAGCTGCTAAACGCGTGTCGAAAATATTTTGGGGTGTTGCTCCGGTTGCCCGTTGTAGAATCGCCAGATCTTGTGGCGCATCATGGAGAATCTTGATAACTCCCCGATCGGAGAGAAGTTTTCCCAGAGGTTGCAGGTTTTTTACCGCAATCGGGTCTATGAGATAGCAATCTTCGTCCGATAATGCTATCTGGATTAGGCCCAGTTGGGGGTAATACGTTCGTTCCCAGACGAACTCCGTATCCAGGGCGACGGCATCGGTTTTTTGAGCCAAGTTTACCAGCGTGTTCAGGTCTGTTTCGTTTTGAATAAAAGTATTAAGCTTTTCCATTAGATTGGCTGATTGGTGACCTTGTGTTGGTTGTTTTTGTGCTTCTGCGTAGGAGATATGTTGTGAAGCAACTTACACCCCCCAAGAGATTATTGAAAAACTTTACACATTCAGTAGGGGGATTTTACTATTCGTAATGAACTCATCATAAAAAGACATAAAGGTGGATAAAAGACAAGAAATATTCTTCTTTTATACTGCCTAATTGTAATATTCTTCTTATTGTTGGGTATGGATTGTCGCATAATATGAACTCGTAGGATAACTAATAATGGTCTTATATATTTTCAAAAGAATTCTTTTGATGGTACCAACCTTATTCGGGGTAATGGTGGTCACTTTCGCGATTACCCAGTTTGTCCCTGGTGGGCCTGTTGAAAAAATAATAGGTGAAATAGAAGGGGTCAGCGGAGGTGGCGGGGAAGTTAAATCAGGTTCGTCAACGTTGTACCGAGGGAATTCCGGGCTTGATGAAGAGAAAATTGCTCGACTAAAAAAACTCTACGGATTCGATCAGCCGCCAGCTACACGTTTTTTCAATATGATGAAGAATTATGTAGTCTTCGATTTTGGAACTTCCTACTATTATCATCAAAGTGTTGTCGAATTGGTTGTTTCACGGATGCCAGTTTCTATGTCGCTTGGCCTATGGGGTTTCTTGATTGTCTATGGAGTTTGTATTCCACTCGGGATTAAAAAGGCTGTAACTGATGGCTCGCGCTTTGATATTATTAGTTCCTCTGTGATTCTTGTTGGATACGCCATTCCCGGTTTTATCCTGGGAGTTTTGTTAATAGTTCTCTTTGGAGGGGGAAGTTTCTGGTCGGTTTTTCCACTTCGTGGTTTGGTTTCCGATAATTGGCATGAATTGAGTTTAAGTTCGCAAATACTCGACTATCTATGGCACATGGTATTGCCGATCACGGCTACAGCAGTTGGCAGTCTCGCAGTTATGACTATGCTTACCAAAAACTCATTTCTTGAGGAGATTCGAAAACAGTATGTACTTACTGCAAGAGCTAAAGGACTACCTGAAAAACAGGTGCTGTATAAACATGTTTTTCGCAACGGAATAATTCCGATTATTACAGGATTTCCTGGATACTTTATTGCCTCATTTTTTACTGGAAGCTTGCTCATCGAAACTATCTTTTCGTTGGATGGGATGGGTTTGCTCGCCTATGAATCAGTTCTGAATCGTGATTACCCGGTGGTGTTGGGAACGCTATATTTCTTCACGCTCATAGGGCTAGTATCTCGATTATTATCAGATTTGAGTTATGTGGTGGTTGATCCCCGTATAAGTTTTGAGGGGTTAGATGACTAGAGTAGACCCTACAGCAAATCTTAAACTCGCAATATCCAAGCGGAGAACGAAAACCTGGCAACGGTTTAAGCGAAATAAACGAGGGTATTACAGCCTTATTCTTTTTGTAGTTCTCTTCGGGATAAGTTTGATGGCAGAGGTGGTTAGCAATGACTTACCTCTCTTGGTAAAATATAACGGGAAGTTTTATTATCCGATTTTTGTTTCGTATCCAGAGGTAACTTTTGGCGGTGATTTTGAGACCGAAACAGATTACCGAGACCCATATATTCTGGAAAAACTGCAAAAACCTGATAACTTTGTAATATTTGCCCTTAATAAAAATAGTTACAATACAATTAACCTGAATATCGTCGGTCCCGTGCCTTCACCTCCAACCAGGGAGAATTTTTTTGGCACTGACGACAGGGGCAGGGATGTGCTGGCGCGAATTATCTACGGTTTCAGGCTGAGCATCCTCTTTGGTTTGGCGCTTACTGCTACTGGCACCTTTGTCGGAATTATTGCAGGAGCGATACAGGGGTACTTTGGTGGTCGTACCGATCTGGTGTTTCAGCGGTTCATTGAGATATGGGGGGCAATGCCGGAACTCTATCTTCTGATAATTTTCGCCTCGATATTTAAACCTAGTATTTTGCTTTTACTCTTTTTACTGTCATTGTTTAGCTGGATGGGCTTGTCGGACTATGTGCGAGCTGAATTTTTAAGAGCCAGAAATCTTGACTATGTTAATGCGGCTCGCGCCTTGGGAGTAGGCAATGTAACCATAATGTGGCGACATCTGTTACCAAACGGTTTAACGCCGGTGATCACTTTTCTGCCCTTTAGGATATCCGCCGCGATATTGGCCTTAACCAGTCTTGACTTTTTAGGTCTTGGGGTGCCTCCATCTACCCCTAGCCTTGGTGAATTACTTGCACAGGGAAAGGGGAATATTGAAGCATGGTGGCTTTCATTGTCAGCTTTTGCTGTTCTTGTTGGTATGTTGATACTTCTGATTTTCATAGGTGAAGCGTTGCGGGAAGCATACGATCCGAGGAAAAATTGAAAATAAATACCGCAAGGGGAAGATGGCGCGATGCTCTCCGGTTAGCAAATAGTTCTATTCATGATTAGATTAATTATTTAGAATTTCTAGATATTGACATCTTGGTAGTCAGACTCTATCTTAGTCCGTGATGCGTTTTTAACAATCCATGAGTCTAGTATATTATCTACGGTCTCTGTCTAGTCAGGGATGCAAATAGCATGAAAATAAATCCAATTGCACGGCTCGGTGACACCGGACTTTATGTTCTGGCAGATCTGGGAAGAATGGCGATATTTCTTCTGCAGTCTTTCCGGGGATCGTTCAGACATCCGTTTAGATTGGGTGAACTCGTTCGTCAGGTCCATTTTATTGGTGCTGGTTCTCTTGTAGTGATCTTTTTTACTGCCTTGTCTACAGGTATGGTACTGGGGCTACAGGGATACTATTCATTGAATAAGTTCGGGGCCGAAGGAATGCTCGGTTCGGCCGTTTCCCTTACGTTAATTATGGAGCTTGGACCCGTGCTGACTGCTTTGATGGTTGCTGGCCGGGCTGGTTCGGCTATGTGTGCTGAGATCGGTATCATGAGAATCTCCGAGCAAATTGATGCTCTGGACTGCATGGCCATTGATCCATTTCGATATTTTATTACACCTAAGTTTCTCGCCATGCTTATTTCGATGCCACTTTTGACTGCTGTTTTCGATGTGGTTGGCATAGCTGGCGGTTATATAGCTGGAGTAGGGTTAATGGATGTTAGTCCCGGAAGCTATATTCAGGGTATGACTACTAGCGTAACTAATCATGATATCCAACTGGGAATAATTAAATCCTTTGTTTTTGCCTTGCTGGTCGTTTGGATCTGTTCCGGCCGAGGCTATTTTGTCCGGGAAATCCGAGGGGCAGGGTTTGGTGCTGAGAGTGTGAGCCGGGTAACCACCCAAGCTGTAGTATTATCCTCTATATCCGTGCTTGTTTTTGATTATCTTTTGACTGCGGTACTTTTATAATGAGCTCTGCTATTGAATTTAAAAATATTGTCAAGACCTTTGCCAAAAGAGATGGTGGGTTGCAGTACGTGCTCGACGATGTCAATTTTTCAATTCCGGCCGGTAAGACTACAGTGATTGCAGGTGGGAGCGGGCAAGGAAAAAGTGTCACATTGAAGCTTGTTTTGGGACTTATGCAAGCCGATTCAGG
>Ga0070728_10006256_pt1 | contig 11352 bp, 7 predicted proteins | sample tdDd471_FD_66723 | JGI IMG/M metagenome (GOLD analysis project Ga0070728, IMG submission 66723) | Marine sediment microbial communities from the Atlantic coast under amendment with organic carbon and nitrate - tdDd47.1 | ecosystem: Environmental > Aquatic > Marine > Coastal > Sediment | place...
GTATGTAGCATGAGAGTTACCTCTATAACGTTCTGATTTAAAGATTCGACACCTTTAATCAAAACGGGTAACTCTCACTTTTTCAAGTTGATGTGTCAGATTAAGTCGAGACTAATTCAAATAATGATAGAACAATCGATTAACTAGGACACCCACCGCTTTCAATCGAGAACCGTTTTACAAGAGCGGCTCTCTTTTCCTTTCTATGAATTAAAAGTAGTCGTGTGAGGTTCAGCCATACCACTTTAATGTTACTTACTATGCACAACCTTCGCTTTAAATGTTCGACCTTTCATTTTACCTTGATTGATAATTTCTAATGCTTGGTTTACGACCTTTCGTTTTACCCCGACAAAGCTAGTAAAATCAAAGATATTGATTTTACCTATATCGCTTCCATTAATTTGATCGCTGCGAGTTAAAGCTCCTAAAATATCTCCGGCTCTTAGTTTTTGCTTTTTACCACCATCGATTTGCACGGTTGAAAATTCCGGTTTAAAGACCGTTTGTGATTTAGGCGTAGGCAACGCTTTTTCTTGCGACTTTAATGACAGTGCGTCATAAAGACGTTCGACTTTGTATTGCTCTTTATCGGTGAATAGGCTGATAGCTTTACCTTTGTTACTTGCCCGGCCTGTTCGACCAACGCGATGAACATGTACTTCGGGATCATGTGCGAGCTGGTAGTTGATAACAGCATCCAGTGCATCGATGTCGAGACCTCTTGCTGCGACATCGGTAGCCACCATAATCGAAACGCTCTTATTGCTAAACTGAACCAGCGCTTTCTCGCGATTTTTCTGGTCCAAATCGCCATGCAAAGCAATGCAACTAAATCCGAATCGATTCAATTCGTCGCAAATTTCTTGAGTTTCTTTTTTAGTGTTGCAAAAAATAACGCTGGATGTAGGTCGAAAGTGCAATAATAAATCACGTAACGCACCCATCCGATCGTCTACTTTATAGAAAAGTTGCTCAATGGATGTTTGTGCATGAGAAGATTCGACTTTAACCGTTAAAGGATTATTCATGATTCGACGCGACATGGTTTCAATAGAATCGGGAAACGTGGCGCTGAATAATAATGTTTGTCTACTTTTGGGAAGGTGGTTAATAATCGCTTCTATTGCCGGTTGAAAGCCCATGTCAAGCATTCGATCGGCTTCATCGAGCACGAAAGTTTCAGCTTGGCTTAAGTCGAGATTACTTCTTGAGAGATGATCTTCAATTCGACCAGGTGTTCCCACTACGATATGCGCACCGTACTCCAATGATGCACGTTGCGGCGCCAGCGGTGTGCCACCACACAAAGTCAGTATTTTTACATTGGGAATGACTCGCGCCAAGGTTCGTAAGTCGTTGGCAACTTGGTCGGCTAATTCGCGAGTTGGGCATAAAATTAACGTTTGTACACCATGAAACCTAGGGTTGATGCTATTTAACACGCCCAGACCAAAAGCCGCGGTTTTACCTGATCCTGTTTTACTCTGACCAATGACGTCTTTACCCTCCAAGATGCTAGGTAAGGCCAATCTTTGAATGTCGGTCATAGTTTGATAACCCAAATCGCTTAGATTTTTAAGCTGTTCTGGCGGTAAGTTAAGTGATTCGAATTGATCAGGTGCTGGAGTTTTCAAAGTGAGAGCCTAGTTGCGAGAGTGGGTTTCTGTGGTTGAGCCTATTATAAGCCTAATTGACGTTTGAACATAGCATGCAATACGAGTAAGGAGTAAAACTATAGATATTAATAAGTGGAGACACCCACAATAAGCGGGGACACTCATAGCTTTCAATCGAGAATTACTTTTTCAGAGCATCATTTTTCTTTGTCTAATAAATAAAATCGCAGGGATAGGTTGGAGTTTAGCTGGAAAGGCGATTTAAGCGGTATGATAGATGGGTGTCCTATATTTGGGGTTAGTATTTGACCGCAATAAAAAATCACGTTGGGTTTCCTACGTCAACCCAACCTACGAAAGCCTAGAACTTACGCAGCCGTTCAACCAAATTATGAGGGCAATTGTAGGTTGGGTTAGCAAAGCGTAACCCAACAATGTTGGTATTAGACCGAAACAAAAAATGATGTTGGGTTTCCTGCGTCAACCCAACCTACGAAAGCCTAGATTTTACGCAGCCGTTCAACCAAATTATGAAGGCAATTGTAGGTTGGGTTAGCAAAGCGTAACCCAACAATGTTGGTATCAGACCGAAACAAAAAATGATGTTGAGTTTCCTGCGTTAAGCCAACTAACGAAAAGTCATCTGCTAATTATATTTCTGTAACAATTCTCAAGCAGTAAGCAGTGTAAATATTTCCCTCTAATATTCTTTTTTAAAGCTGAGCGCCTATGGGAAAATTACGTCGCTCGATGCATTTTTAATGGATATACATTTAAGAGGAAAATAATATGAATAACACTGGTTTTAAAAAAGGTGATTTTAAGAAGAGTGATTTAAAAAAAGGTAATTTGAAGAGTAGTATTTTCGCTGCTTCTTTATTGAGCATTTTTTCCGCAAGCACTGCATTGGCAGAAACAAAATTGTTAGAGCTAAACGGAGAGACCAGCTTCGACCTTTATGGTTCAACTGACTACACTTTCAATATTCAACTTGATCAACCCTACAGTGAAATCACCAAAGCATGCTTAACCATAGAAACCAACGATGAAAATTTATCCAATTTTCCATCGCCCGGGAGTCTTGCGATTAAGGAGAAGAGTGAGTTTGCCCCCATAGAAGCCGAATTATTGACGGCATTTGTAGTGACCATCGGCTATCAGATTATTGATCCTGATACTGGCACAGTAGAAATAAGTAAGCCTTCCATTTCAGATCCTCAAGTCTGTTTAGGAATGACCCGCCAAAACCTAGAAGATGGTTTTGCTTCAATTGATCTTCGTTTATCTGGAGATGTATTGAGTATTAGTTCGTTAAAGTTTGAGATCGAGGGAACGCCGAGCGATTTGTTGATGTCGTTAGTCAATCGTTCAAATACGATGTTCTACCCGGCAGAGGGAGGAGAAGTGATCTATGACTTTAGTTTGGGTAACTACTTCGACGAATACGAGCGAAGGGTGTTTCGTATGTGGAGCGTTGTAACCATGCCAGACGGTTCACCTTATCCTGATAAATTACCAGCCGGGTTTGCATTAAATTACGGAGAAATCAGAGCTTTTGAGGGTAAAAAGTTTAAGATTCCACATTGGTTTCCTGGTGGAAGTTATACACTGACTTGGTATGTTAGTGATAACACCGATACCGTTATTCATAAAAAGTCGCTAACCTTTTTCAAGAAGCTGGATATGAATTTATAGTTTTATATTTTTGTTGGGTTTCCTGCGTCAACCCAACCTACGGTAGAGGTGTTTCGTGGTTGTTGTTCAATTGAACCATGCGTTATTGTAGGTTGGGTTAGCAAAGCGTAACCCAACAAGAGTGAATCTGGTAATCGAGTCCTAGCGACTAATGAGGGTCAAGGATCAAGTAGCTGATATCTTCCATAGTAGAGTAGTGAGTGCATTGATTGCTGGATTTTATCGTCACTGGAGCTTTCGATGTATAAGCTGCGAGTGCCATACTGAGCGTTGCTTTTCCTGTCTCATTTGCAATGCTGAAAGCATAATCCCAGCCTGGGTTGGTGGCACACTCAGATTTTTCTGCGGGAGTAGGGTCGGTTCTTACGTACACGACATCGCTACGAACAGACAACCTCACAATCTTACCGTTGACGTCACCACCAAACGACGTTAGCGGTATTGTAAAGAACATGAACACCAAAATTAAACGTAGCATAGTTAAAACCCCTAAGTTGTTGTTTGAGTTAAAGTCGAAATCAAATTGGAACAATTCTTTTAAAGGACGCATTATCATTAAATTGAATTATCTTAGCAATATCGACGGTTATATTGTGCTCTCTAACAATTACCTTATTAATCAATCGAGAAAAGCTTTAAGACTACGAGTTAGCCGTTGTAGGTTAGCAAAGCGTAACCCAACAGGGATCTTTTTAGCTAAAAGTTAAAAAGGTTTGTTGGGTTTTCTGCATTATCTAACTTACAAAGATGATGTTAACTAGCGATTAAAACTGATCAATCGGAGGTAGTCCACCGCCGTTACAATCGCGAGCCGGTATGGTGACTTCGGTAAACCCGCTCCAACCAATGTTATTGCGAACTCTCACGCGAATTTTCTCATCAATACCATTTTCTCCGCTGAATACGAAATACTGATTTGCGCCGTCGTAAACGCTTTGCCATAAGGTATTGTAAGGCAACTTACGATCAAGATCCGAAGAGCTGGTCTCGACATTACTTGACCAACCAATGATTGATGTTGGTTGACCGTTGCTGCAACCAGCGGGGCCGACTTGAACGCTAGGAGCGTGCGGTACTTGATTGGTATCGTCGTCACCACCACCCGTATCGTCGCCATCATCGTTGCCAGTATAAACACCAACACCCGACCCAATGACGATTGAACCTTCACGAAACTTTCCGGTTAAAAAGCGAGTGCGCTCAAGGCTGTTGCAATAACCCGAAGGTACGTCAACGCGGCCACGCTTGACCCACTGTGGATTTGAATAACTGGTCAACGAATAGATCTCGCCGGCACAATCTAAAATAGTGGGGCCGGTGCTGTTGTTCCCGGTGATACTTGCGATTCGACGTGAATGCAGCGGTAAACGTTTCCAACTACCTGAATAGTTTCGTAAGTAGTACGAATTACGTCCCGAAAAGCCAATCAAACCCGAGCGATTATTGCCGGTGATTTGCTCTAAATCGTTGCTTAAACCTTGTTCGGTGACGACTTTCCACTCTTTATGCTCGCCATTGGCGTAGACAGTCTCGCGATAGATTTTTGCGGTACTGGTAACGCCTTCTTTCGCCAAGACAGCGACGCCATCGTCGCGGTCTCCAGTAATTGAGGTGATATCACGGAATGGATTGCTAATACAGGCAGTGTGTTGCAACCATTGAAAATAACTGGTACCACTGAGTTTACGCCAATGTGCAATATTGCAGCCATCGGTTGCAATAGGACGACGCACACGATGGCCAGTAACCAATAGTTGTCCGTAGTATTGTGGCAACGCACGCTCTAAGTTTTGATCCAATTCTACCCAATTTGGAGAACCAAAATTAAACATGTTCCAAATTTTGTAGCCGTCGGTCACCGCGATCCCATACTCTTTATTACCGTAAGCCGATCGAAAATAGCTCGGGTACTGATCCGTGTCGAAAGCAATTTCTTTTGCATTGCCGTTGCGATCAAAGTGTACAATATCAGCCGCTTGTGTTGTCGTCACTGACAGTGCCAGACTTAACATAACTCCAAGTTTCATAATCTTCCTTTAACAATAAAAACATTTAATCAATTTAAATAAGAAAAAGTGAGGCCTCTTGAGTTCGTCAATTAAGCTTTTTGACGCTAAACCTCACCGCAAATAATGTAGATTCAACCTGTAAAATTGACTACCACATACCGGACCTTTACTGAGAGGGAACGGACATCTTCGCAAAATCGCCTATTTGATAAGCAATCTTGTCGGCTGGCTTTAAGGAATAGGTCAGGCATGAAGTGTGTATGGTTATTTGGTAGGTGGTTGACTAGCGCTTTATTGAATCTCAACTATAGTTAGATTGGATTGTTTTTTAAGCTAGAAGGCTAGCGTCGGGGTTTAGGTTGAATATATTTCTAATATTTAACATCACCAGCATTGGTATCGCAGCATTTATCCTTTTATACCTCAGTCAGATTCCTAAAACGAAAAGCGGCTGCTGGTGTTGGGGAATTGCTTTCGCGTTACAAGTTGTAGGCTATTTGGTTTTATTGTCGGTTGAAGATAGAGCACAAGTGCGTACAGCAGAATATTTTCATGTGGTCTCATTACTTGGCTATGGTACCGTTTTATTATTCGGAACCTTTCAATTCTTCGATATTCAAAAGCGTCAGCGAAATTATATTATTGCGGCTAGCGTTATCACTTTATGGTACTCAATTTTCTTCTTTATTTTTGAGTGGTTTTTCGCCGCCTCGATCATTCCATCGATTTATATGGCTTATTGTGTGTCTGTCGTTGGTTGGATATTTTATAAGAAGAGACACAAGAATAAAGAATACATTCTATTGTCGCTCATCACTTGGTTGTCTGCGGTGCATTATCTAGATTATCCATTCTTGCGACAAAACATTGCGTTTGCGCCCTATGGATTTTTAATCGCCGGCATTTTAAATATGGTTTTAGTGATATTTCTATTACGATTTCAGTTTGTGCATTTTCGTCAACGGCTTATCGATGCCGAAGCACTCGCGTTAAAACTGGCCTATCATGATAGTTTAACGGGGTTAATTAATCGGCGACGCTTGTTTGATTTATTCGACACACTCAAATTACTGGTGATCAGACGCAAAGAGAAACTGACGGTTATTTTTATTGACCTTAATGATTTTAAAATGATTAACGATAATTTTGGCCATGACGCAGGCGATCACTCTTTGGTCAAAATTGCGCGACGTATTAAAAGTGTTGTGCGAGATACCGATGTCGTTTCACGAGTGGGCGGAGACGAGTTCGTCATTCTCGCATTAAGTTGTCAAAATCAGGCAGGAATAGAAGAGCTAGTCAGCCGAATAAAAGAGTGTTTAAAAGAACCGCTCATTATAAAACAGCAAGATCATCTTGTGGGCGCTGCCATTGGATACGCCGTTTGCCCCGACCAATCCACCAATTTAGAAACCCTCTTGTCGCTGGCCGACAGCCATATGTTTAAGCAAAAACAAGCTCACAAAGCCGATATTGAAAGTGACTCAGACCTTGTCGAGCCGACTAATGCTGAGGTCAAGTAAGAGATAGGTTTAGTAAGAGATGGGATTAGTAATAGATAGGACCGACAAAATCCACTTTAAAACGTTCGATAAAATGCGCAACAAAACCGTTAAGAAATGGATCGCGCAGGGTTACCTGCGACTCGACGGTTAGGGGCGACATCTCGGGTAACCACGCTCCCAGCACCAATAATCGCATGGTCGCCGATGGTAACCCCCGGGAGAATAATGGCGCCTGCTCCAATCCAAACGTTGTTCCCTATCGTGACATCGGCGACGAGATTCTCTTTGCTGAGTCGTTGTTCGGCATTTAGTGCATGGCCAACGGTTATTAGTTGAACTCTCGGGCCAATTAAACAATCATCGCCGATGGTCAAGTCTCCGCCATCTAAACAAACCACATCGATATTAAAATAGCTGCGATCGCCCACACTGATAAAACTTCCGTAATCGCAATGAAACCCCGGATCAATGAATACTTTTTCACCACAATGCTTGAACAACCCCTTAAGTTGATTCAAGTTTTGCTTGTTTGGCTCGTGCGAATAAACTCGGCAAAATTTTTGAGCTCTTTGGCGTTGCTGAGCCCAGAGTTGCTCACGGTTATGAAATAGACGCATTGGCAAAGGTTCTTTTTTCGAGTGGGTGAAAGTCGAGGCTCTAACCGTCAATTGATAAGCCATTTAACTGGTCCGAGCATACTGCAAAATACCGTGATTGGCGAGTTTGCGAGGCTAAATCGCCGCTAGAAACAACCTTTTGAAACATTTCTACGCTTTACCCTCTACATGGGATTGGGTAATCTGCGATGCCTAATAAAATTTATAGTGTATCTGTGGGAGAGTTAAATGAAGTTTACCACTCGCTGCGTCGCCGCAGCCTTATCGGCCACGCTTATTAGTGTGCCGACTTGGGCCGAAGAGGCCGCCGCACCTAAAGCTGTTGATAAGGCCGCTGAAGAGGTTGTTGTAAAAGAAGAAAAGTCCGATAAATGGGATGTTAATAATCCTCCAGGTGACGAAAAATTCATCAATATCGATACTCAAGAAATCACTTGGTCTAACGTCGATGTTAGCCCAGATGGCAAGACCGTTATTTTCGATATGCTGGGTGATATTTATGCAATGCCGATTGACGGCGGAGAAGCTCGCCCTCTGACCTCTGGCCTTAGCTGGAACATTCAACCGCGTTTTAGTCCAGACGGTCAACAAATTGCTTATATTTCAGACGAGTCTGGCGCTGATAATTTATGGATTATGGACGCCGATGGGTCGAATCCAAAAGCCATCAGTACCGAAAAGCGTAATCTGGTCCATACACCTAACTGGTCACCAGATGGTCAATACATTGCCGTTAAAAAAGGCTATGTCTCTGCTCGTAGCATCGCGGCGGGTGAGATTTGGTTATTCCACAAAGCGGGTGGTAACGGCTATCAATTACGTAAGCGGATTGGTGGAGAGCAGGCGCAAAAGACGATTGCGGAGCCTGCGTTCACGCCCGATGGTCGCTACATCTATTATTCAAAAGATGTCACCCCTGGCACGGTTTGGCAATACAATAAAAACCCAACCACGCAAATTTTTGCCATTCGCCGTTACGACACTGAAACGGGTGAAGATATTCAAGTAGCCGGTGGTCCTGGTGGAGCCATCGCGCCAACGCCATCGTCAGATGGACGACATTTAGCGTTTGTAAGACGAGTGAATACGAAAACCGTGTTGTTTGTAAAAGATTTAAAAACCGGTTTAGAAAAGCCCATTTATGATGAACTCGATCGTGACCTTCAAGAAACCAATGGTAGCCAAGGAAACTTTACTCAGTTTGATTGGACGCCAGACAATAAGTCGATTGTGTTTTGGGCAAAAGGAAAAATCCATCGCATCAATGTTGGCAATGGCAAAGTAGCGACTTTACCACTGCAAGTGAAAGTGACTAAGAAAATCACTGACGCGCTTCGGTTTAATGTCGATGTTGCTCCAAAAGAGTTTGATGCAAAAATGATTCGTTGGGCGCAAATGTCTCCAAACGGAGAGCAAATCGCCTATGAAGCCATGGGTAAAATATACATTCGAGACGTTGACTCAGGAAAACGTAAACGTCTTACACGTCAAGATGAACACTTCGAGTTCTATCCAACTTACTCGCGCGACGGTCGTTACATTGCTTACACCACGTGGGATGATCAAAAGTTAGGCAGTGTCCGAGTTGTTCGTTCGCGAGGTGGCAACGGTGATGTGATCACAACAGAGCCTGGTCATTACGTTGAGCCAGACTTTTCTCCAGACGGCAAGAAAGTTGTCTTTCGTCGTTTCACGGGAGGATATTTAACCTCTCCTGAATATTCTATGGAACCCGGTATTTATATTGCTGATGCCGACGGTGATGGTATGAAACGTGTTCACGAGTCAGGCTATAAACCGCATTTCGGTGCCAAATCTGATCGCATTTACTTCACCACTTTTGGCTGGGGTAAAGGTGCAAAATTACATTCGGTCGGATTAGACGGCAAAGAAGTACGCGATCATTTCTCGAGCAACGACATCGTTGAATATCGAGTGTCTCCCGATGGTAACTGGGTAGCATTCATGGAGCAATTTAACGCTTATGTTGCGCCATTTACCTTTACCGGCAAAGAAGAAACCTTAGGTTCATCGGCGCAAACGGTGAAAGTCAAAAAAGTATCGAAACGCAGCGGTGAATTTTTACATTGGTCAAAAGACAGTAAGCGCTTGAGCTGGGCCCACGGTGCGACATTGTATGGCCGTGACCTAAAAGACGCTTATGACTATCTGCCTGGTGCACCAGAAGAAATGCCAGAGCCGGTTGCTGAAGGCATCGACTTAAGCTTTAAAGTTAAAGCCGATATTCCTGAAGGTCGCATGGCGCTCGTTGGTGCGAAAATCGTGACCATGAAAGACGCCGACAACACTCAAGAAGTGATTGAAAATGGTGTGGTATTGGTTAATGGTAACCGCATCGAAGCCGTGGGTAGCAAAGACTCTGTTACGATTCCGAAAGGCACCAAAGTTGTCGATGTGACGGGTAAAACTATAATCCCTGGAATCATTGATGTGCACGCGCATGGTAGCCAAGGCAGTAATGAAATTATCCCACAGCAAAACTGGGGTAACTTGTCGAGCTTAGGATTTGGTGTCACTACCATTCATGATCCGTCAAACGACAGCTCTGAAATTTTTGCTGCGTCAGAAATGCAACGTGCTGGCACAGTCATAGGGCCTCGTATTTACTCAACAGGAACCATTTTATACGGAGCAAAAGCGCCGGGATATCGCGCCAACATCGATAGTTATGACGACGCGAAATTCCATGTGCAGCGCTTGAAAGATATCGGTGCGATATCAGTGAAAAGCTACAACCAACCTCGCCGTGATCAACGTCAACAAGTGATTGCTGCCGGTCGTGAGTTGGGCATTATGGTAGTACCAGAAGGTGGTGCAAAGTTTTATGCCAATATGACTCAGGTTATCGATGGTCATACGGGTATTGAACATGCGCTGCCGATTGAAAAAGCATACGATGACGTGAAGCAAATGTGGTCGCAAACCGAGAGCGGTTATTCGCCAACCTTTGTGGTGGCCTATGGCGGTTTAAGTGGTGAAACCTATTGGTACGATCGCACCAACGTTTGGGAAAATGAACGTTTAATGCGTTGGACACCCAAGTATTTAGTTGAACCGGCATCGATTCGTCGAACGCATGCACCAGACAGTCATTATAATCACTTTAAAGTAGCTTCTTTCGCGAAAGAACTTCGAGACAAAGGTGTTCGCGTAGTGATTGGTGCTCATGGTCAGCGAGAAGGCTTGGCTGCGCACTGGGAAATTTGGATGATGAATCAAGGCGGCTTTAGTGCTTGGGAAGCCCTCCGCGGTGCGACGTTTGATGGTGCGAAATACTTAGGTATGGATCAAGACATCGGCTCTATTGAAACCGGAAAGCTTGCTGACTTGGCGATCATTGATGGTGATCCATTAGCGGATATTCGTCGTTCTGAGTTTGTCGCTTACACCATGATTAATGGCCGTTTGTTCGATGCGACAACGTTGAATGAAGTGGGTCACGATGAACGTAAGCGCGAGCCATTATTCTTCGAGCGGTTGAACTTAAGTGGTATGCCAGAAGCGACCACAAAAGCTCTAGAAACCAAACAAGAAATGCATCACTGGCGGCACTAAGCGCTAGGTTGCAGAGCCAGCCAGATAATCTGGCTGGCTTTTTTTTGCGTAAAAAAATTAACATAGAATGAGCGAGTTAAAAGACGCTCAAACGAATAAGTAGGTTTTAAAGTATGAGTCATTACGAAATTAACATTGGTCAACCATGGGGACAGGCTGAAAGAGAAGCATGGCTTGCTAAACAGTCGATCAAGCGTTCTTACGAAGAAGAAGTTTTAACGCCTTTATCGGAGTTTAAAGATCGTTTTACAGCGACTCAATATGGAGCCCTACCTTATAACGAGGCTCGTTACCCTTTATGGGGATTAGTGACGAAACAATGGCAAGACGA
>Ga0070728_10006257_pt1 | contig 11350 bp, 7 predicted proteins | sample tdDd471_FD_66723 | JGI IMG/M metagenome (GOLD analysis project Ga0070728, IMG submission 66723) | Marine sediment microbial communities from the Atlantic coast under amendment with organic carbon and nitrate - tdDd47.1 | ecosystem: Environmental > Aquatic > Marine > Coastal > Sediment | place...
CGGATCGTATTCGCTACCTCGCCCAGCGACTCGACCGTTCGGAAGTGCAACAGCGCAGAGCGGAACAGCAGGTGGCGAAACAGAAAGCCCGATTGAAACAGGAATTCGAAGAGCTGGCGCAACAGCAAACCGCCATGCAAGCCCAGCAGGCCGATGTCCAGTCGCTCCGCACCGAGCTGAAAGCCCAGCTGATGGCCGAAGTCAAAGACAACAACAGTAGCCAAAATCAACAGAAACTGGAAACCCTGCGACAGCAACTGGCCCAATCCGAAGCCCGCCTTGCCGAACTTGATGCCAATTTAAGTGAGCGGGAAAACGCCCTGAGCGAACGCGAACTTGCGTTGAAGCAAAAAGATCTTAAGCTGGCACAGATGAGTGCCGTCAATCAGCAACTGGCACAGGAGCTTGAAGAAACCCAGAATCTCCTGATCGCCTCGCAACCGGCACCCGCAGCAGGACCCGAACCGACAGCGGCAGGAACGCCGCCCCGAATTGAGATGATCGAGCCTCCCCTGGTCGCCACACGCAGTGCGGACAGCAACGTCATCATCACCCGTTCCGGCGTTGATCAGCGCACCATTATCGGCCAGATCAAGAGTAAAAACCCGGTTCTTGAAGTGATGGTAAACGACCAGTCCATCGAATTTGACGCCAAAGGCATGTTCCAGCATCGGGTCCCGTTGACACGTTCACTGACAGACGTGCATGTAGTAGCGATCGATACGATGGGTCAGCGTTCCGACCTGAGTTTCAAGCTGAAAATGGACTATGTTGCCGAAACGGATCTGTATGCGAAGACGACAGCGAAGACTGCCGAAACTGCGGTGGTAGACATCCCGGATGTTGATTTCGGCACTTACCACGCTTTGGTGATTGGGAACAGCCAGTATCAGCATCTGCCGAAGTTGAACAGTACCATTGAAGATGCCAACGCAATGGAAGCAATCCTTACCAAGCGTTATGGCTTCAAGGTTACCAAGCTGATTGATGCCACCCGCTATGACATTCTGTCGGCATTGAACACTCTGCGAAGTGAGTTGACCGAAGACGACAATCTGCTGGTCTACTATGCCGGTCACGGCGAACTGGATCAGGTCAATAATCGCGGTCACTGGCTGCCCGTGGATGCCGAGGAAACCAGCACCGCAAACTGGATTTCAAACATTGCCATCACCGATATCCTGAATGCCATGAGCGTCCGCAAGGTGCTGGTGGTCGCAGATTCCTGTTATTCAGGGTCCATGACACGCTCGACCCTGTCCCGACTGGACGCCGGACGTTCTCCCGAAGCATGGAAAAACTGGCTGAAGCTGATTGCAGAAAAACGCTCCAGACTGTCCTTCAGCTCGGGAGGCCTCGCGCCCGTTCTTGACGGTGGCGGCGGCAAGCATTCCATCTTTGCCAAAGCGCTTCTGGATGCACTGGAAAGCAATAACACCGTTATCGAGGGTCGTCAGCTGCATGCCCAGGTCGCACAGGCAGTCAGCTACGCGGCGCAGGCGGCGCAATTTGAGCAGGCACCGCAATACGCACCGATTCGCTTTGCGGGCCATGAATCCGGCGACTTCCTCTTCGTACCAAAATAAACCGGTATTCCTTCATCAATGCAGACAGGGATGTCTGCATCGACGAAAAAAACGCATCTCGACCTCCTGCAAATTTTCACGACGCATTTTCGATCCCGATTGAAACACGCCTGTAACAGTTCATCGGCACTTTAGGGTCTTGTTCATTCAACACCCTATGAAAAGGAGTCGATAATGCAGTTGAAGAGAATGCAGTGGAAAAAATTCTTAGCCGTCCCCCTCGTATGCCTTCCGGTTTTAATGAGCGCGTGCTCAAGCGATGACGGCACTGACGGTGCGGATGGCCAGGACCTCACCGCCAGTTCGATAGCCCTGTCTTTCCTCGGGCGCTACGAAACCGGCCTGTTCGATGAGTCCGCAGCGGAAATTGTCGACTACGACCCGACCACGCAAATGGCGTTTGTGGTCAATGCCAATTCCGGTCAGGTGGATATAATCGACGCGTCCTCGCCAACAAGTCCCGCGCTGAATCGTTCACTGGATGTCGCCGCAGATGTCGCTGCGGCCCTAAGCTTGAATGTCAGCGATATCGGCGCCGCCAACAGTGTTGCTGTTTACGGAAGTACGCTGGCCGTTGCCATCGAGGCTGATGTTAAACAAGACAATGGCTACATCGCGTTCTATCAGACCGACGGCACGTTTCTGAGTGTGGTGGAAGCCGGCGCCTTGCCGGACATGGTTACGTTCACACCCGACGGCAACAAGGTACTGGCCGCCAACGAAGGTGAGCCTAACGGTGATTATTCGGTAGATCCAGCAGGCAGCATTACCGTGGTGGATGTATCCGGCGGTGCCGGTGGCCTTACCGCGACCAATGTCACGCAAGTGGACTTCACCGCATTCAACACCGGCGGCAGCCTGAGTCTGACGGGCGATGTTCGCATATCGGCTAAAGCCGCATCAGTCGCTCAGGATCTGGAACCGGAATACATCGCGGTTGCATCCGACAGCAGCGAGGCCTATGTCATGCTGCAGGAAAACAATGCCATGGCGGTGCTGGATCTGAACACGGATACCGTCACTGCGATTCGTTCTTTAGGATTCAAGGACTACTCTATTCCCGGCAACGAGATCGATCCGAGCAACCGGGACAACGGCATTAATATTCGCAATGTTCCGGTCTTCGGCGTGTTTATGCCGGATTCGGCTGACACCTTCGACTTCAACGGTTCCACGTATATTGTCACGGCCAATGAAGGCGACGGACGCGAGTATCTCACCGATGCCGCAGATGCGGGTGATTGCACCGCTCAGGGTGGATTCGATTTTGATGACGGCGATTGTTTTCACTACCTCGACGAAATCCGGATCAAGGACATCACCGACAATGGCGCGACGTTCGATGCGGATCTGATCGCGCTTGCCGGTGCGGACTTTCAGGACGATGACAAACTGGGTCGCCTGAAAGTGATGACAGACCTGGGTACCAGCGGTGCATGTGCCGATCTGGCCACAACCGGACAACCGGGTGCCGATTGCACCTACGAAGCACTCTATGCCTATGGAGCTCGATCCTTCACGATCTGGGACAGCGCCACTGGCCTGCCAATCTTTGATTCCGGCAATGACTTCGAGGTCATCACGGCAAATCGACTGGGCGCCAACTTCAATGCCAGCAATGACGACAACGAAGGGGACGACCGCTCAGACGACAAGGGTCCTGAACCAGAAGCGATTGAGATTGGTGTCATTGAAGGCCGAACCTACGCTTTTATTGGTTTGGAGCGCGTTGGTGGCATCATGGTTTACGACATCTCGCAACCCGAATCGTCCCGCTTCGTGCAATACATTAATATGCGCGATTTCAGCGTCGCCGATGTGGAAACAGACCTGGCACTGGTTGGCGATCTGGGTCCGGAATCCATCAAGTTCGTCAGCGCCAGCGATAGCCCGACGGGCGATGCCATGCTGATTCTGGGGAATGAAGTCAGCGGTACTACCTCGTTTTTCAGTATTGACGTGGTGTTGCAATAGTTTCCGGGCAATAGGCTTCACTCATTCCACTGTCGGGGTCAACCAGATCTGTTGGCCCCGATTTTTCACCACAGACACACTCTGAGCTACTCGCTCTGTGCTATCCCTTTTGCGCTTTCTCCACCCCGCTCTATGGCTTCTAACTCTGACCATGGACTGACAACACGCCCGCCCGCTCTTGCCCGGAATTTACCACACGAAGCATTTCAGATACGCTGCGCATTCCGTTGCAGCCTGATAACCCACTGCAACCCGTCTCGAATTCATTAAAGGTTCCATCTTGGAGTTTAATCGCCAAAACCTGCGCGCCAGTCACGAGCTGGGCTGGTTCATTCTCGACTTCGTTATGCTCGGCCTGCTGATCATCAACCTGATCTGGCTAGTCTTTGACTCGGTATACAGTATCGCTGCCGTACAATCCGCCGCACAATCACATCTGCCTGTCATGGCGGAGATGTACGACCCGATTCATCAGGATTTCCTGTTTTACGACGGAATTTTTGTCAGTATTTTTCTCAGTGAATTCTGTCTTCGCTGGACTGTGGCCGTGCGACACAAAACCTACAGCCGGTGGTACTTCTATCCCTTTATCCACTGGTATGACCTGATCGGCTGTATTCCTGTGGCCGGCGCACGCATACTGCGTTTCCTGCGCGTCTTTTCCATACTCTACCGGTTGCACAAATATCAGGTGATCGATCTGACCCAGAACCGGATCTTCAAGTTCGCCCAGTTCTACTACGACGTTCTTCTGGAAGAACTGGCCGACCGGATTGTGGTCAAGGTTTTGTCCAGCACCCAGGAAGAACTGCGACACGGCTCCCCTCTGGTGAATCGCATACAGCGGGACATCCTGCTGCCACGTCGGGATCTGGTCGTCTCCTGGCTTTCTGAGAGACTGGCCAGAGCATCACGCAAGGGTTACCTGCCTAATCAGGCAGCACTCAGAACCTATCTCGAAGAGGTCGTTGACGACGCGATGCAACACAATGCCGACTTACGGCGGGTGCGTCAGGTGCCGATGGTGGGCGACATGGTGTCAGAAGCGCTGGAACGCGCCGTCGGAGATATCGTGGCACAGGTTATTCATCAAATCCTGTCAGATCTCGCCTCGTCTGAGAATCATGCCTTTATCGAAGACCTGACCGAAGCCGTGCTGCATGAAAGCGCTTCAAACGAACAACCCTCCGCTGTTGAAAGCCAGTTTCTGGACGTGGTGATCGAGATCCTCGATCTGGTCAAACAACAGGTCATGGTAAAACGCTGGGAAGACCGGCTTTAGCCGGGGCAACTACTTTATCGCGATAACGATTTTGCCGACGGCATGACCTGACCGGCTGCGCTGATAGGCCAGATCGATCTCCTCAAGACCAAATTCACTGTCAATTACCGGTTTAACCTGCCCCTGATCCAGATATTCAGCCAGCTTTTCCAGATCTTTCGTATTCGAATTCACCCAGACATTCCTGGATTGTTTTTGCTTTCTTAACCAGCGATCACGAAGGGAGCTGGCAACCGCTTTGGCATTGCCGCCGGTGGAAACAAAAATACCGTCCGCCTTCATTAGCCCGGAACACGACGCATAACTGTGGAAGGACGTGACATCGAAAACCAGATCAAATTCATCCTGGCGCTGTTTAAAATTTTCCTGCGTGTAATCGATCACTTCATCTGCGCCGATATCCGAAACAAGCGCCGCATTCCTGCCACTACAAACGCCTGTCACGCAGGCCCCCATGGCTTTTGCGATCTGTACAGCGAAGGTCCCGACACCACCTGACGCACCAATAATCAAAACTCGGGTTCCTTTTCCCGCCTTGCCGATCTGTAGTCCCTGCAATGCAGTCAAACCGGCGAGTGGACTGGCGGCTGCCTGTTTGAAACTCAAGCTCAGTGGTTTTTTTGCAATTCGGCCTGCACTGATCCGGGCAAACTCAGCGCAGGCAGCGGTCCTGTAATTCATGTCCATACCATAGACCGCATCACCAATGGCAAGATTCTTCACATTGTCGCCTTTCGCCACAACAACGCCCGCCAGATCATCCCCAATAATGAAGGGCCGGGGCAACCATCCCAAAGAAGGTATCAAGGACGAGATGGACTGGTTTAACTTCCAGTCTTTCGGATTCACCGACGATGCATGCACCTCGACCAACACATCGTCGGGACCGATATCGGGTTGCGGTTTATCAACAATCACCAGACGTGACCGTTTACCAAAGCCCTGTGTTGTTGCTGCTTTCATGGAATACTCACCGGTTTGATTTTTAGAGACAGTGTACTGAATTGTGATAGACAGATCCGCCTCTTTTGCGGACGCTTCTGCCTGCCAGTGTCCCTGAGCATTCTATTGATGCCAATATCTGGGAAGAATCGCCCGCGTCGCCTCACTGACAAACGGATTACTGATGGCCAGATGAGTTCGGGAATCAAGCTTTGCCTGCTCAAGCGATGAGCGGATCAAAGGATGGTTGTAAAAGAAATCCGGATAGGTTCCATCCTCATAGGACAAACGAAAACCCTCTTCGAGAGCGTGAGCCAAAGTATTATTGTCGGGGTGAACAAAAAAGAACAAGGCCGATGGGTAAGTCAGCACCAGTTTCTGCTCAACAGCCAAATTCGGAAACTCGGCCTGTTTATCTTTCAATTCAGCAAACACCTCGATGACAGATCTCGGAAAGTAATGGGGATTGCCACGGTTCAATATGTCGAAAATATCATCGTACAGTTTCTCAATTAGCCGGAGGTTATAATTTGTCAGCACCTGATTATCGCCCCAGCCGATCCCCTGAATACAGACGAACGCCATCAGATCATCCAGCGACCAGACAGCTTCATAGTCCTTCTGAAAGCGTTGGTTAATGATAAAGAGTCGCTGCCCTACCAGTCCCCGCGTGACCGGAAAACGAATCGGTCTCAGTGTGTTTTCAAGTTCAGGGCTGGTGCCGGCATAAATCAAATCAATCTCTTTACGACGCACTTGCTGGATCTTGCGTTTCTGGGATGAAACCGGATGCGCCGTATATATCAGGGTATAATCAATACCGGTTTTATCCAGCACCGTGCGCAGCGCATCGAGATAGAAATTGCTCTCGCGCGTATCACTTATCCGGATATCCAGAGCGTGTGAGGGGCCCGTAAGCCATGCCATTAGTATCCCCAGAAAAAGGGCCCGTGCTCTCGCCGAAGGCAAACGCAAAATGGGGATACGAAGAAGCATGGCAAACCCTGATATTATTATCGGCATCTCTATTCAATATATCACACGCTCCTCGGATTGGTGATACCGTCAATTTTATCGTCTGCACTTGCCCACCCCCCATTCACTCTTGTCCCTCCGTGACTGAAGTGAACGTCCGGTTTAATCGACAGCGTGAAACCGCTTTGCTTTAATAGGCATGAATGTGACATGGCGACAATCATGATAAGAACAGGAATAGCTGGATGAATCGACTCATCAACGCAGTCATCGTTGTATGCTTGTGCCTGCCCGCCGCGGTGAATGCAGACTTCCTGATCGCCATGCCCGAAGGCGACTATTTTCCCCAATATGATACAACTCAGGGTGATGCCCGCGGCTTTCTACCGGAGGTGATCGCGGCTTTTGCGAAAACCTCCGGCCAAGGCTTTATCATTCAACCCTTCCCGATTAAGAGATATCAACGACTCCTCAAATCCGGACAAGTGGATTTTATCCTGCCATCAAACCCTCTTTGGACAGACGCCCGCAATCTTAATGGTCTGCATTTCTCGGCTGTCATTATGATCAGCCGCTCCGGCTTTGTGCGCAAAAGAGCAAACAAGGGAACCCCTGTTCGCGCACTGGCAACGGTGTCCGGCTATACCCTTCCGAAAATTCCGAAGCAATATCGTCATGGAAATGTCGAAACACACCGTACTGTCAATACCTTCGCATCACTCGAGATGCTGAGAGCCAACCGCGTCGACAGTGTTTATGCCCATCTGGATTATGTCCGTTCCTGGTTGCGAAACAATCAGCTGAAGGGCTATCTCGTTTTTGAACCGGATATTGGCTACGACAACTTTTCCTATCATCTTGCGACACTGCAGCACCCGGATATCATTGCGCAATTCGATCAGTGGATGGGGCAAAATCCGAATCTGATCAAATCGCTCAAAACAAAATACCATGTGGGCAGCGAGTCATTACTGGAATAAGGGTCATTTCAAACGTCGATCTAATATGAAGGTTTCCAAAGAACCGAAACTATTGATCTGACACGGACGATGTTGCCCCCCTGGTAGAAATGAATCGAAGAACCCCGTCATCAACAAGACCCTATCCGCGCCACCGAAGATACAAAGCGTTTATCACGAACGATCAGGGCTCTGGTCGGAGATGACGCACTTGTGGCAAGTCAACGCACGCGACATACTCTCTGTCGCGCTCAAACAATAACCATATGCCAGAAGGGTACACAGGGTGTCAGGCAAAAGTTCGTTTCTATTTGTGACTTGGGAAGGGGGTGGCAACGTACCACCGGTTCTGGGCCTCGCCCACCGACTCATTCAGGCCGGGCATACGGTCAGGGTGCTGGCGGAACCCTGCATGCGCAAACAGATTGAAGGTATCGGTGCCGAGTATATTGGCTTTAAGAAACATTTTACGCGCACCGACCGATCCATCGATCTGATCCAGGACTGGAAAGCGAAACCCCTGTCGGTACCCTCCATCGACAATATACTGATTAATCCCGCCCTGGATGTGGCGGATGAAACGCGGCTGGCGTTGACCAGCCAGCACACGGATGTACTGGTCGCGGACTTCATGATGCCCGGTGCTTTAATCGCGGCAGAGTCTCTCGGGGTGAAGCGGGTGGCGCTGTTTCATATGCCGGAATATTTTCCGGGTCCGAACCGTCCACCCGGCGGTCTCGGTGTATTGCCGGCAACAGGTCCGCTGGGACGCTTACGTGATGCTGCGCTGGCAAAAATCTTCCATAAAGTATTGAGCCAATACACTCCCCGACTCAATCAGGTTCGGCAACAGTTCTCCCTGCCGGGCTATGACAACATTCTTGAAATCTATCATCAGGCAGACCTACGTCTGATTCAAACCAGTCGTGCCTTTGATATTCCCATTGAGCCGCCTCCTGCCAACGTGCGCTATGTGGGCCCGGTGCTGGATGACCCGGCCTGGGTGGAACCCATGGATCTGAGCTTTCTGGAGCAGGCGAAACGGCCTTCGGTACTGGTGAGCTTATCCTCAACCTTTCAGAATCAACAACAGTTACTTCAACGGATTATCGACGCCCTTGGCGCGCTTGATGTGAACGGTGTGGTAACGCTTGGTCCTGCGATGGCCAAAGCACGCTTTTCAGCGGGTAACAATGTCATGCTATTAAAATCCGCCCCCCACTCTGCTCTGCTACCCAAAGTCGATGCGGTGATCACCCACGCCGGTCACGGCACGGTCATGCGCGCCTTGTCCTACGGTAAACCATTACTCTGTTTACCCATGGGGCGGGATCAATTGGACAATGCGGCCCTGGTTGCACACCACGGCGCTGGCATCGCACTGAAGAAGAACGCTACGTCAAAATCGATTCGTCACGCTAGCCAAAAGCTACTGGCGCAAACCCACTATCGGCAGGGCGCCGAAACCATCGCCCTTGACATTCAACGGGATGCCAAGGAAAACCGGGCAGTCAGATATCTGGAAGCGCTTGGAAATGCTCAGGCGTAGCACTCAAATACCGGGACGTTGGGTTCCCAGCCTCAATACTTGTCTACGGAGCGCACAGTGGGCCTTTGATCATACAGGGCATCACATGACAACTGTTACTGATAGACCGCCCATTTGACTCTGACCAAGATGAATACCGCCGTCATAACTGCTGACAATGTCACTGACGATTGCCAGACCGAGCCCCTGCCTGTTGAATTGCACTCAAATTTGAACCAATCTAGCGAACTATTTGCATCAAGAAATGACCCACATAACGGCTATAAATTTCAAATTATTCAGCACTATGCCTTCCGTTTGGTGGTTTAAATTTAATTGCAATTACCGGGTCAATATTCAGTGCAATTCAACAGGGCGGAGGACAAAACTTGTTATCGCTGACAAAAGTGATGACCGCTTTATGGAGTTCATGGACAGCAGATCAATAGCTTGAATAGAACGCCTCTGGAATAAAGGTAAAGTCTGCTGATTGATCGATCCAAAAATTGGGGACAACTTTTAAAATTTTGAATCATTTGAACGAAACACCTCCCATTGCCTATGAAGGGCGAGTAAAAAAAGACTGAAGATAATTGAGCAAATCTACAGCTCGTCCCAGCTTCTCCTTTTCTATCGGAGTGCTTTCCACCTTTCCATTTCTTAGCCTCGCCAGCTTGTCTCTAAGCTCTTGGATTATATTTCTGGGCTCAAAAGGACGCGCTTCAACACCATTTATAGCTAAATACTTCTCAGGGTTTAATTCTGGTTGGAACGAAAGGACGGCATATTCATCAAATTCAATGATGCCTCGTGCGTACAACAGGTTGCTCAGCTCCGCCATTTGGATCGGAGAAATATTTTCCAGATCACAATAGGTCATAATCCTTCTTATCTGGGAAATCGGAGATGTTTTCAGCTGTCCCTCATCACTGGATCTAATATGAACATCAATCGTAAGCTCCTGAAGATTCTTTTCTTCTGCCGCAGCTTTACTGGTTAGTTGTGTGTATTCGCCAACGGTCTGTTTGGTTGTCATTCTTATCCCCACGCTCTTTTTGTTTTTAGAAGCAATCTTGTCCGAAGTTCGATGAATACCGTTAGTTGATGTTGAACACAGAGATGGCCGAATTAAGAGCCGTTGAAGTTTTCAACAAATCTGCCGAGAGTGCATTAATGTTCTGATTGACGGTCTCAGTAGAACGCGCGGAGTCCAACATTTCCGCAATGCTATTCGTCACATCCCGAACAACACTGCTCTGCTCTTCGGTTGCGGATGCAATCGTCAACCCCATTGAATTAACGTGTTCCAGACTCCCCTTTATATTCCGCAAAGTTTCACCGGTCTTGATCGCTTGATTTTCTGTAGCGCTGGCTTGCTCCGTTGCATCAGCCATTGCATTCATTGTCTTAGAAGCATTTTTCTCCAAGCGTTCAAGGACAGATCTAATATTCCTCGTCGCGTCACCTGTCTTTAATGAAAGAGAGCGGACTTCATCCGCCACGACGGCGAACCCCCTCCCCATATCCCCTGCCCTCGCGGCTTCAATCGCGGCATTGAGAGCCAGTAGATTCGTCTGCTCTGCGATCTGGGAAATCATGTCAAGAATAGACGCAACGCCTTGGGTATCATCTATTAGTTGATTGACCAATGATGAAGAGTCCAATATCTGACGATTAAGGTTCTCAGAATACTGAATGGTGCTATCGACCATGTCCAAGCCAATATCTGCTTGGTCATTGGTCTTGTTGATTGAATCACTTGTAGCAGCAGCAGAGGCGCTGATTTCGTTGATCGACAGAATCATCTCGTCCATGGCAGTTTTGCAAAGTTGAGAACGCTCGAGTAAATCTACGGTGGCTTTCGATACGTCAGAAGAATTTATTTCCAAACGCGTCGAAGCGTCTGCGATCGGATGCACCAAATCCACCACACCTTTCACCGTATTCAACAGTTTGTCCGCGAACCCGTTGAAGTGGGTGGATACTTGAGCAAGCTCATCTCCTCCACTGACAGACAATCGCTTGGTCAAATCACCTGAACCTTGGGAAAGCTCGGCCAACGAATCCCTGACACCGATCGCCGAACGACTGATTGATCGAGCAA
>Ga0070728_10006258_pt1 | contig 11349 bp, 8 predicted proteins | sample tdDd471_FD_66723 | JGI IMG/M metagenome (GOLD analysis project Ga0070728, IMG submission 66723) | Marine sediment microbial communities from the Atlantic coast under amendment with organic carbon and nitrate - tdDd47.1 | ecosystem: Environmental > Aquatic > Marine > Coastal > Sediment | place...
CGCCGCCATCGACTCGTCGGTCGCGACGTCCGGCTCGGGCACCTCGACGATCGGCTCCGGCGGCGGCTCGACGAGGAGGCGCGCCACCCGGGGCCCGATGTCGAGGTCGAGCGCCGCGCGGACGTCCGGCACGGTGCTCAACGCGAGCAGCCACACGATCCCGTGGGCCCAGAGCGAGAGGATCGCCGCCGCGCCGAGCGCCCACGCCATCGCGGCCACCCCGCGCGGCATCGCCGGCCCGTCTTCGACCCACCACGCGTAGATCGACGTCGCGCCCACCGTCAGCGTCACCCGATCCCCGGGCAGCACCTCGACCGCGTCTGACGGCCGGCCCGAGCGAGTCGTGCCGTCGCGCTCGATGCGCACGGCCATCCCCGCCGACGGCGTGAGGATCGCGTGATCCCGATGCACGGTCGCCAGCTCGTGCCGCGGGGCGTCGACCCCCGGGCACGTGAACGCGGCGCCGCGGCCATCGCCGATGCGCAGGGCGCGCCCGGGGCGCACACGGTGTTCGGCGAAGAGGGTGCCCCCGGACACGAGGGCGATACGAAGGGACGAGGGCATGACGGACTCCGGGACACCGCCCGACGGCGGGCGGTTCGTGGGTGGGGCGTCGCGGTCACCTGTCGCGGTGACCCCTTCGCCGGGCGAGAGCACGTCGACCGGATGGGGCGCGTGCGGGCTGTCGGTAGAGGGACCGCACCGGACGCGGAGTGTTCCGAACGGTGGTGAAATTTCGCCGGCCCATCGCCCCCCTTCATCGCCAGCGCAGCGACGCCCGCGCACGCCGAAACGTGACACGACCCGCGGACGTGGCCACACTCCGCCCATGCGCACGTTCGCCCTCATCCCCCTGCTCTTCGCGTCCACCGTCGTCGTAGCCACCGTCGTCCCGGCGGTCGCCGCGGCGCAGACCTCTGTGCTGCCCGGCCTCATCGACGAAGAGACCGTCGAAGCCGTGGGTACGCGCGTTTCGCCGGCCGTCACCGCCGTCCGGACGCGCGAAGATCTCGGCCCGATGGCGCGGCCCCGGTACCTCGACGGCGACGGCGTCGCGGTGTGGGTGCAGCTCGACGACGCAGCCGACCCGGTCTGGATCACGGCGCACGCGTACGTCGCGAACGCGATCGAGATCGAGGTGTACGTCGACGGCGCGTGGCAGCCCGCGACCCGGGTGCACGGCACGTCGTTCTTCGACCTGTCGGGCCTCGAAGCGCCGGGACCTTCGGGCGCAGAGCCGCTGCGCCTCGCCGAGGCGACCGACGTGACGCTCGCCCTCTTCGTCGCCGTGCAGCTCGAGCCCGGCGAACCCGCGGTGATCGCCCCTACCGGGTTCGGCGCCGATACGACCGAGGGCATGGAGTACTACGCCCGCAGCATGTCGACGGCGCGCAACGGCACACCGATCGTCGACGATCAGGCGCGCCTGGTGGCGATCTCGTCGTTCACCGCGCCCGACCGCGCCGGCGGCACCCTGGCGATCCGCGCCATGCAGATCGCCGAGTGGTACGAAGCGTGGGATCGCATCACCGACGACCCGATCGGCTGGTCGCCGCGCGTCGAGTCCCGCGACATGCCCCTGAGCACCGGGCAGGACGCGCTGCAGCGCCAGTGAGCAGACCACCCCAGGCGCTGCCGCCGTCAGCTGGCGACGCCCCGACCGAGGCGAGCACGCAGGCCCCATCGGCGCCGCCTGTCTCGCTGCCGGTCGACCGGCCGATCGTCGTCGCGCTGTCCGGCGGCCCCGACTCGTCGACCCTGCTCTCGCTGGTCGCCGAGCGGGCCACCGCGGCAGTGCGCGCGGTGCACGTGCATCACCACCTGCGCCCCTCGGCCCACCACGACGCCGCGCTCGCCGCGGCCCTGTGTCGCGACCTCGACGTGCCACTGCGCGTCGTCCACCTCGACGGCGCCGCGCTGCGGCACGCCCCCCGTGGTGTGTCCGCCGCCGCCCGCGCCGCCCGCTACCGCGCCCTCGCCCGCGAGGCCGACGCACTCGGCCCATCCGCCGTCGTCGTCACCGGGCACACCGCGAACGATCGCCTCGAGACGATGTGGATCCGCATGGCCCAGGGCTGCGGATTCGGCGCGCTCGACGGCCCGCGGCGCGAGACGCGGATCGCCGGCGCCGACGTCCTGCGCCCGCTGCTCGGCTGGTGGCGGTCCGACGTCGAGGCGTACATCGACTGCATGGGGCTCGTCGTGGCCCGGGACCCGTCGAACGCCGATCGGCAGCGGCTGCGCGCCGTCGTGCGACACGACGTGCTGCCCGCGCTGACCGCGGCCATCGGCTCGCGGGCGCCGCTGGAGCGAACCCTCGAACAGCTGCAGCTCGACGTTGCGCTGCTGCGCCGACTCGTCGACGACCGCCTCGACGCCGTCTCGCTCGATGGCGACGACACCACGGCCCGGCTCGATCGATCCGCGCTGCAGACCGCCGACGCGACGATCGTCGACGCCCTCGTGCACCGTGCGCTGCACCGGGTGGGCGCACGCCCGGACGCTGCGTTCGTCGCTCGCGTACGGGCGGCGATCCGCACGCCCGGCGCCCGCCACCTCGACGGGCCGGGCGTCGCCGTCGATATCGAGGGCGGCGCGGTCCGCCTGACCCGGGTGGTCTCGTCGGCGCGCGCGCCGTCCGGCGCCGGGACGAGCGCCCGGGCCGTCCCCCCTTCGCCCGGGGTTCATCACGACCGCCCGACGACCGCGAAGTCCCCCGGGGATCGCCGGCTCCACATCGTTCTGGCCCCGCCTCGGCCCGGGGGCCGCACGACGACGCGGGTCCCCGGGGGCTACGTCGATCGCATCGACGGGCCGCCGCCACCGTCCCCGCGCGACGCAGGACCGGCCACCGAGTGGTTCGACGCCGACGCGCTCGACGAGCCTCTCGCGGTGGTCTCGGCCGACCCCGACGCCGGTTTCGTGCCGTTCGGCGCGACACGCGAGCGCACCGTAGACGCCATCCTCCGATCCGACGGCGTCGCCGCGGCAGAGCGCAGGACAATGCTTGCCGTGCGCGCGGGCCCGCATATCCTGACCCTTCTCGGTCTGCGGCGCAGCGCCATCGCCCCGATCACCGCGTCGACGACGCGCGCGATCGGGATTCGTTGGCGTCCGGATGCATCCTTGCCCCCGGCAGCGGCGTCGTTAGGTTGAAGTCGGCCATGCGTCGACCCCGCATGGCGCGGAGCATCCGTTGAAGCAATCACACAAGTCCATCCTTCTCTGGCTCATCCTCATCGCGATCGTCGTGGTGGTGGTCCAGATCATCACCGCCGAGCCGAACCCCGGCGAAGAGGTGCCGTTCTCGACCTTCCGCGAGGCGGCCGAGTCCGGTGAGGTCGCCGAGGTGACCTTCCACGGGGACGGGCGCGTCGAGGGCACGTTCACCGAGGCGGGCGCCGCGGCGCACCTGCCCGAGGACGTCGAGACCGAAGCGTTCACCACGGTCGGTCGGGTGTCCGACGACCTGCAGGACGTCATGATCGCCCGGGGCATCGAGTTCACCTTCGAGCGCACCGAGCCGAGCATCTGGCAGCCGATCCTCAGCATCGGCCTGCCCCTGCTGCTCGTCGTCGTGATCTTTTTCTTCTTCATGCGCCAGCTCCAGGGCGGCAACGGCCGCGCGATGAGCTTCGGCAAGTCGCGCGCTCGCCTGCTCAACGAGTCGAGCACGCCGATCACGTTTGACGACATCGCCGGCATCGAAGAGGCGAAAGAAGAGCTGACCGAGATCGTCGAGTTCCTGCGGGACCCCAAGCGGTTCACGCGCCTCGGCGGCCGCATCCCGAAGGGCGTCCTGCTCATGGGCCCCCCCGGCACCGGCAAGACGCTGCTCGCGCGCGGCGTCGCCGGCGAGGCGGGCGTGCCGTTCTTCTCGATCAGCGGCTCCGACTTCGTCGAGATGTTCGTCGGCGTCGGCGCCAGCCGCGTCCGCGACCTCTTCGAGCAGGGCAAGAAGCACGCGCCGTGCATCATCTTCATCGACGAGATCGACGCCGTCGGTCGGCACCGCGGCGCCGGCATGGGCGGCGGTCACGACGAGCGTGAGCAGACCCTCAACCAGCTGCTCGTCGAGATGGACGGGTTCGAGTCGAACGAGGGGGTCATCCTCATCGCGGCGACGAACCGGCCGGACGTGCTCGACCCGGCGCTCCTGCGACCCGGTCGATTCGACCGCCATGTGGTCGTGCCCCGCCCCGACGTGGCGGGCCGTGCTGGCATCCTGCGGGTGCACACGCGGCGCACGCCGCTGGCCCCGGACATCGATCTCGACGTGGTCGCGCGCGGCACCCCCGGATTCTCGGGCGCGGACATCGAGAACCTCGTCAACGAGGCGGCGCTCATCGCCGCTCGCAAGAACAAGGATCGGCTCGAGTTCGACGACTTCGACGAAGCCAAGGACAAGGTGCTGATGGGCGTCGAGCGTCGCTCGGCCGCCATCTCGGAGCGCGACAAGCGCGTCACCGCCTGGCACGAGGCCGGCCACGCCCTCGTCGCTGCGCTGCTGCCCCAGGGCCGCGACGTCGACCCGCTGCACAAGGTCACGATCATCCCCCGTGGGCGTGCTCTGGGCGTGACCCAGCAGCTGCCCGTCGAGGACCGACTGAACGTGTCGAAGGACTGGGCGATGAACCGCATCGCGATCGCCTTCGGCGGACGCGCTGCCGAGGAGCTCGTGTTCAAGCAGATCACCACCGGCGCAGGCTCGGACCTGCAACAGGCCACCGACATGGCCCGTCGCATGGTGTGTGAGTGGGGCATGAGCGAGGTCATCGGCCCGGTGAACTTTGGCGGTTCGGACTCGGATCCCTTCCTCGGCCGCGACTACGCCCGTTCGAACACGCCCTACTCGCAGCAGACCGCGCGCGAGATCGACGACGAGATCCAGCGCATCTGCAAGGACCAGTACGACCTGGCCCTGCAGCTGCTGCGCGACAACGAGGAGCTGCTGACGGCGCTGTCCGAGGCGCTGCTGCGGTACGAGTCCCTCGACGGCGAAGAGATCCAGCTGATCCTCGACGGGCACGACGACGAGCTTCGTGACCGCAAGGAGCGCGCCGCGGCGGACGCCCGCGCGCGCCGCGCGCCGAAGCGCTCGTTCACCCCCGAGCCGCGCGACGACGACGCCGAGAACGTCGGCCGCGCCCTCGCCCCGGCGAGCGGCTCGCCGAATGCCTGAGCCCGGGCGGATCTGGCGGCATCGACGGGGCGCGCTCGCCCTCGACGAGGTCGCCGTCATGGGCATCCTCAACGTCACGCCGGACTCGTTCAGCGATGGCGGCCGCTTCGGCGGCGTCGACGACGCCGTCGAGGCCGCGCTGCGGATGGTCGACGACGGGGCGGCGATCCTCGACGTCGGCGGCGAGTCCACACGGCCCGGCGCCGACGCCGTGTCGGTCGACGAGGAGTGCGCCCGCACGGTGCCCGTCATTGAAGCGATCCGTGGGCGATCGGACGCCGTGGTGTCGATCGACACGACGAAGGCCGCGGTCGCACGCGAGGCCCTCGCAGCCGGTGCGGACATCGTGAACGATGTCAGCGGGCTCACCTTCGACCCGGACCTCGCCGCCGTCACCGCCGCAGCGGGGGCCGGGCTCTGCGTGATGCACACCCCGGCGCCGCCGAGCACGATGATGCAGCACGCGGACTACGACGACGTGGTGCAGACGGTGTGCGACGCGCTCGCCGCGTCGGTCACACGGGCCCGCGCCGCCGGGATCCCCGACGAAGCCATCACCGTCGACCCGGGCTTCGGCTTCGGCAAGCGACGCGCCGAGAACTACACGCTCCTGCGTCGCGTCGATGCCCTTGGCGTCCTCGGCTTCCCCGTGCTGATCGGCCTGAGCCGCAAGCGCATGCTGCGCGACGTGGTCGGCACCGACCCGGACGCGATCGAGCACGCGACCACCGCCGCGCACGTGCTCGCCATCCTCGGCGGCGCTGCGATCCTGCGCGCCCACGACGTCCGCGCAGCCCGGTCCGCCGTGGCGGTCGCCGCCGCCTGGGACGATCCCCGACCGGCCGACACCTGATTCGGGGGCACCGGGCTTGCGCCCGGGCGCGCGGTGCGGCAACCACAGAGTGACTCCCTGCGAGGTCGTCCGCGGGCCGAATCGGCCCACGCAGCCCCTCGCGGTCGGCCCCGTCGACGATGCTCGAAGACCTCGCCACATCCCTGCAGATCTACTCGTGGTGGGACCTCATCGCGACGGTCCTGGACTTCGGGATCGTCTACTTTGTCATCTACCAGATCCTGCTGCTGATCCGCGGCACGCGGGCCGTGCAGATGCTGGTCGGCCTGCTGCTGATCATCGTCGGCTACTTCGTGACCCAGGATGACGGGCTCGGCCTGTCGACCATCCACTGGCTGCTCGACAAGTTCATCGGCTCGTTCATCCTCGTCGTGGTCGTGCTCTTTCAGCAGGACATCAAGCGCGGGCTCGCCACGCTGGCCCGCAGCCGGGTGTTCTCGGGGCTGTCGTCCGGCCAGGAAGCGCAGCTCGTCGAAGAGCTGGTGCGCGCCTCGTCGATGCTCAGCGAGCGCCGGATCGGCGCGCTGATTGTCCTCGAGCGCAGCGCCGACCTGTCGCCCTTCGCCGAAGAAGGCGTGAAGGTCGACGCCATGGTCAGCAAGGAGACGCTCTTCGCGATCTTCAACCCCGCCAACGCGAACCCGCTGCACGACGGCGCGGTCATCGTGCGCGACGCCCGCGTTCTCGCCGCTGGTGTGTTCCTGCCGCTCACGTCGAACCCACGGGTCGACAAGCGCCTCGGCACCCGCCATCGCGCGGGCATCGGCCTCAGCGAAGACACCGACGCCGCCGTGCTGATCGTCAGCGAAGAGACCGGGCAGGTGTCGATCGCGCTCGCCGGCAATCTGCAGCGCGGCATCGGCACGAACTCCCTGCGCGAGCTGCTCCAGGAGCTGCTCGGCGTCCGGACCGAAGAGCGCCGTGCGGGGCGTGAAACCCGCGCAGGAGCGTGACCGTGCAGGCGATGCGCAACAACCTGCACCTGCGGATCATCGCGTTCATCCTGACGCTGACGCTCTTTCTCTTCGTGCGCCAGGAAGAAGACGAAACCCGGTCGTACCGCGTCGAGCTCGACGTCACGGACGTGCCCGCGCGGATGGTGCTGCTGAACGAACCCGGCTCGATCACGGTCAGCCTGCGCGGCACCGGGCGCTCGTTTGCGCGCCTCGACTCCGAGAGCCTGCGCCACCTCGAGATCGGGCCGCTGCGCCCGGACACGCGCAGCTGGCAGATCCGGCCCGAGGACTTCGACCTGCCCGCGTCGATCGAGGTCACCACGATCTCGCCCCCCGAAGTGCCGATCCAGCTCGACCGTCTCGAAGACGTCGAGGTGTACATCGAGCCGAACTTCCGCGGCGAGCTGCCCGAGGGCTACCGGCTCTTCGGCACGACCATCGAACCGCCGACGGTGCGCCTGACCGCGCCGTCCAGCGTGATGGCCGACCTCACCGTCGCCCACACCGAGGCGATCAACCTCGACGGGCTGCTCGGCGAACGCCGGGTGCGCGTCGAGCTCGACCTCCAGCGCCGGTACGTCACGTATCCGCGCGAAGAGCCGATCTTCGTCACCCTCGACGTGGGCATCGCCGAGGACACCCTCGACATCGCCGAGGTGGACGTGCAGCTGACGGGCGGTCGCCTCGAGCGCTGCCGTCTGGTCGACGAGACGATCGCCGTCACCCTGTCAGGGCCCGAGTCGATCATCGACGAGCTCGACCCGACCGCGCTCTACGCGACGGTGCCCTGCGACGACGTGGTGCCCCGCGGCCCGGGCCTGTACCCGCTCACGCCGAGCCTGCCGACACTGCCGGCGTCGATCACGACGGACGAGATCACGCCGCGCGTCATCCGCGTCGAGGTGACCCCGCCGCCCGAGGTCGTGCTGCCCGTGCTCGAAGGCAGCGGCGAGGGACCGGCTTCGGACGACGCGGACCCGACGGACACCGAAACCGAGACCGACCCCGAGACGCCCTGATGCGACGCTACTTCGGCACCGACGGCATCCGCGGTACCGCGAACGAAGATCCGATGACCGTCGAGACCGCGCTGCGCCTCGGGCGCGCCGTGGCCGCGACATTCAGCCGCCCGGGGCACCGGGCCCGCGTGCTCGTCGGCAAGGACACCCGACTCAGCGGCTACATGTTCGAGAACGCCCTCGTGGCCGGCATCACGAGCACCGGCGCGGACGTGATCGCGACCGGCCCACTGCCGACCCCGGGCATCGCCTTTCTGACGACGAGCATGCGCTGCGACGCCGGCATCGTGATCAGCGCGTCGCACAACCCGTACGTCGACAACGGGCTCAAGGTGTTCGGCCACGACGGCTTCAAGTTGCCCGACGCGGTCGAGCTCGATCTCGAGCGGCACATGGACGACGACCCGCGCGAGGCGCTCGCCCACGGCTCGGACATCGGCCGCGCGAAGCGCATCGAGGACGCGAACGGGCGCTACGTCACGCACCTGAAGACGCTGCTACGCGGGGACGCCGACCTCGAAGGCGTGCGCATCGTCGTCGACTGCGCGAACGGCGCCGCGTACCGGGCGGCCCCCCTGCTCTTTCGCGAGCTCGGGGCCGACGTCATCGAGCTCGGCACCGCGCCGAACGGCACGAACATCAACGCGAAGTGCGGCAGCCTGCACCCGGAGCTCGCCGCCGCGAAGGTCGTCGAGACCGGCGCGGACCTCGGCGTGACCCTCGACGGCGACGCCGACCGGCTCATCCTCATCGACGAGAAGGGCCAGATCATCGACGGCGACGCGGTGCTCGCCCTGTGCGCCATCGACATGAAGGCCCACGGCGAGCTCGCCCGCGACACCGTCGTGGCGACCGTCATGAGCAACATGGGCCTCGCCCGCGCCCTCGAGAACCACGGCATCCAGCTCGAGCGGACGAAGGTCGGTGACCGCTACGTCGTCGAGCGCATGCGCCAGGGCCGGTTCAACTTCGGCGGCGAGCAGTCCGGCCACCTCGTCTTTCTCGACCACGCCACCACCGGCGATGGGCTCGTGGCGGCGCTGCAGGTGCTCAACGTGATGCTCTCGCGGCAGAAGCCGTTGAGCGAGCTCGCCGGGGTGATGACCCGGTTCCCCCAGGTGCTCATCAGCCGGAACGTGACCGCGAAGCCGCCGCTCGAGACGCTGCCGACCGTGATGGCCGCGCAGCGCGCGGTCGAGAAGCGCCTCGGCCGCGAGGGGCGGGTCGTGCTGCGGTACTCGGGCACCGAGGCGAAGGTGCGCGTGATGGTCGAGGGCAGCGACGATGCCGCGATCCGCGCCGCCGCCGACGAGATCGTCGACGCGTTCGGCGTCGACGTCGGATTTGCCGACAAGGACGGACACTGACATGACCACCCTGCCACGACGCGCCCCGGCGCTCGGCGTCAACGTCGACCACGTCGCGACGATTCGACAGGCCCGCGGCACCGACTACCCGGACCCGGTCGCCGCCGCGATCGTGTCCGAGCTCGCGGGCGCTGACCAGATCACGGTCCACCTGCGTGAGGACCGGCGTCACATCCAGGAGCGCGACGTGCGCATCCTGCGCGAGGTCGTCACCACGCGGCTGAACCTCGAGTGCGCCTGCACCGAAGAGATGATCGCCTTCGCCGAAGCGATCCGCCCCGACATGGTCACCCTCGTGCCCGAGAAGCGCGAAGAGCGGACCACCGAGGGCGGGCTCGACGTGCGCGGCGCCGGCCCGGCGCTGGCCGACGCCTGCGCCCGGCTCGCAGCGATCGACGCCACAGTGAGCCTCTTTGTCGACCCGGACGAAGCCCAGCTCGACGCGTGCGCCGCCCTGGAGGTCCCGATGGTCGAGCTGCACACCGGCGACTACGCCGAGGCCCGCGGCGCCGCCGTGGCCGACGAGATCGGTCGCCTGCGGGCCGCCGCCGAACACGCTGACGCCAACGGCATCGTGGTCGCCGCCGGGCACGGGCTGCACTACCGCAACATCGGTCCGCTCATCGCGATCGCTCCGATCGTCGAATACAACATCGGCCACAGCATCGTCGCGCGTGCGCTGATGGTCGGGTTCGACCGCGCGGTGCGCGAGATGATCGAGGCCATCCGCGAGGCCCGCTGACCCCATGCGCATCGTCGACGCCGACACAGCCCGGGCGCTGGACGCCGACGCGATGCGCGACCCCGGACTGCCCGGCGCCGTGCTCATGGAGCGCGCCGCCCTCGGCACCGTCGCCGCGATGCGGCGGCACCTGCCCGACCGGGGTGCCGCTCTCGAGGGGTCCGTGCTGGTCCTCGCGGGCACCGGCAACAACGGCGGCGACGGGATCGCCGTGGCCCGGCTGCTCGTCTGCGCCGGGATGCACGCGACCGTCCTGCTCGTGGGCGACGAGGCGCGGCGCACGCCGGATGCGGCGGCGCAGCTCGCGTTCGCACGACGGGTCGGCGTCGACGTGATCCGCGGCGACGACGACACCGTCCGCGACGCGCTCTTCGCCCACGACGTGTGGGTCGACGCCCTGACCGGCATCGGCGCACGCCCACCGCTGCGTGGGCCCGTCGCCGACGTGCTCGAGCTCGCCGGCGCCGTGCGCGACGTGGTGCGCCCTCGTGTCGTCGCGATCGACCTCCCTTCGGGCACCTGCGCGTCGACCGGCGCCCGGGATCCGCGAGCGCTCGATGCCGACCTGACGGTCACGTACGGCGTCAGCCGGTGGGCGCACTGGCTGCCCCCGGCAATGGCGGCGTGCGGTCACGTCGAGGTCGTCGACATCGGGCTCGTCCCCGCCACCGTCGCAGCGTGCCCGGGCGCCGACGTGCTCGATCGCGCCGCAGCGGCTGCGCTCGTGCCGCCGATGGCGCGTGACACGCACAAGGGCCGTCAGGGGCGGGTCACCGTGGTCGCCGGATCGCCCACGATGCCCGGCGCCGCGGTGCTCTGCGCGCGTGCCGCGCTGGCGGCCGGATCCGGACTCGTCACCCTCGCCTCGTGCGACGCCGCGCGAGCCGCGATGATCGCGCACGCCCCCGAGGTCATGACCCGCGCCGAGGCCGATCTGCCCGACGCCGCAGACGCGTGGCTCGTGGGCCCCGGGCTCGGGACGGGGGCCGACGCAGCGCGGCGCTTCGAGGGCGTCCTCGCTGCACGCGGGGCCGCACCGGTCGTGATCGACGCCGACGGCCTCACTCTGCTTGCCGCGACGCCGCGGTGCTTCGACGCCCCGACGGTGCTCACCCCGCACCCCGCTGAGCTCGCCCGGCTGGTCGGAGCATCGACACAGGACGTCGTCGCCGACCTGCCGGCCGCAGCGCGAGCCGCCGCAGAGCGGTATGGCGCCGTGGTCATCGCCAA
>Ga0070728_10006259_pt1 | contig 11348 bp, 15 predicted proteins | sample tdDd471_FD_66723 | JGI IMG/M metagenome (GOLD analysis project Ga0070728, IMG submission 66723) | Marine sediment microbial communities from the Atlantic coast under amendment with organic carbon and nitrate - tdDd47.1 | ecosystem: Environmental > Aquatic > Marine > Coastal > Sediment | place...
CATACATATCCTTAAAATTATAAGATCATATGGATATGTACATGGTGATATACATACTGGAAATATATGTATCAGCGATATGAATGTAAGTATTATAGATTATGACTCTGTAACACATAGAAATTCAAATATAGCTAAATATACGATAAATTATGATATGATAATGTTACATAATAATATATTGTCTCAAAAAGGACAAATGCAAGGACATAATATAATAAATAATGGTCATCTGATAAATATCAGAAATAAAATAGTTCAGATAATTCCAGATATAGTGTCAAATAACCCTAAATGTATAAATTTTATAATTAATAACATCAAAAACCATCCATACCATAAATATAATATAAAATGGATAGAATACGCAAAAAAATACAAAAAAATCCCCAAAATATACTCTGATAATCAAAAATTTCCATATTGTATTGAATTATTTTTAATGTATTTTGAACTGTTCGATAAAGAATTATTTAGAGAAAAGCTAGGATTTTTAATAACATATCCATATTGGATTAATAAGTCATATATATTTGATAATATTATTAATAAATTCACTCAAAATTAGGAGGAAATTTTGACATATCTACACATTGTATCTGCTTTTTCCCATAAAATTGACATAATATATTAGAATCTGTAATTATTTTACTCTGTTTTATCTTATCTATAATATCGTTATCAGGACCATCGTGAGAATAATGTGTTATCTTAAAATTAAAATATTTTATAAGAAAATATATATAATGATTTGAATGATAAGCTCCACTATATAATACACAGTTAGTTATATAATCTTTGTCTAAAAATCTACGCAAACTAACAATATCAACTAGATACACAAAACAATGATTATATGATGTGGTAATACGATGATACATCTTTGAAATATTATTTGATATATCCATACTTTTTTCATAACCTAAACCAAACTGAATACCATCATTTGTACATATAACATTATTATCAATATTATCATATTTTGATATCGTATCAATAATACTATTAATATATTTTATAAATTTATTAGTAGTGTCAAATATATTGTTAAAACTAATAATTAACTCATCTAATATATATTTATTAATTGCATCCTTTACTTTATTATTATTAAAATTATCAAGTATTTTTTTCATATAATTTAATCCTATGTTCGTTTTTTCATCAATAGTATATTTTGATAGTATTTCAATATTATCAGGTATAATATGTTTATCTGTCTTTTCAACCTTCCTGTCTCCATATAAAAAATTATAAATTATCGTGACACGAGATGCAAATAATTTAATACCATCAAGAATATATAATAACATATTCTTTGAAAAATTATGCTTTTCGTAAATTTCTATAGTTATAGTATTATCTACTTGATTAATAATATTATCTATACCCCATTTTAACATATCTCTTATATCAAAATAATGAAATCTTACATTAGGAAATTGCTCATTCTGTAATATCCTTTTCTTATGAAAATCATAATTAAATAATTTCCTAAACATATCAGTAACTTCCCATATGTATTTCTTTTTTGTAATATTTGTATTGTATACAAGTAATGATGGCGGAACTTCTAAAAACATATCAATCATCCTATTTGTACCTTTTATAGCATCAAATTGTTCTATCAGATAATTTTTTAAATCAATCGCTTTTACATCCCTACATTTTGTCTGATTATCTATATTATGATGGATGTCAAAATATAAATAGATAACCTTATCTATATTGCCTATTTTACCTTTTAACCGGACACAATTTATCGGTCCATTAACATATTTGGACATATTTATATACTTCAAACACATAAAATTAAAAAAAAATTGATAATTATATTGTATATGCTAACTGTCCATAAATATTATTATATTAATACATAATAATGGATATGATGAAAAATTTCCATACTTACAATGACAAAATGCAAAATGAAATCAGACACATTATAAAAAGCCAAACTGATTACACACATACAAGAATAATGGATTATCACAAAAAGTTATACAACGAAGATCGTGTTGATGATATGTATTGTTTTGTAAAAGGATGTTCAGATAATCCAGATATCGTAAATGCAATGCTAAATGATCGTACAGATGTTATAAGATATTCAATTATCAAAAATCATGACCAATTGTTTCACCTTTTGATTGATAATAGATTTTTAGAAACTAGCTGTGATTGTGAACTAGAATTGGAACCATTATTAAATATAGCTGTGACATCAGGCAATACTCACTATATTAAAAAAATATTAAAATTAGATTGGACTGATATCAACCTATCTAATCCAAAAAATGGCAATACTGCTTTACATAAAGCAGTCAATTTTGGAAAAAAACACATAGTAAAATTATTACTTGATAATGGTGCAAGTACTAACATTCAAAATTTGAACGGCGAAACTCCACTACATTTAGCCATAAAATATCTCAAGCATGAAATAACACAAATGTTGCTAGATAATCCCAAAACATGTGTTACTATTAAGGATAATAATGGTAAAACTCCATTATCTATAGCTGTATCTTACAAAGATAGTAGCAGGTTAAAAATGATTATAAAAGCATATAAGAGCAGAGGTATTAACATAAAACCTGATATTATCACTAGATATACAAAAAATAATAATTTGCCAGATATGACACATTTGTTGTAAGTGCAAGTGCAAGTGCAAGTGCAAGTGCAAATATGAGTAAAGTTAATTAATTTATTAGTTGAACATGAAATAAAAAAAATCATACCATACATTCATCCCTAAACGAAATGTAATAATGACATATAATAAAAGTATAGCAGAAAACACTACATAATCCGGTTGATATCCGATATAAATTCCGATAATACTTGATATCATATCACCTGCCACATTTATAATAGAATCACCATAATAAGATGATCCTCCTGCAGAATTAACTTCCACTCTATTATATCTACTTATCTGTTTTGGTGTATTTTCATATATTTCAAATATTATTTTTAATAACAATACGGACACTATGATATTGTATTGTTTATTGTCATATTGCAATTTTCTGAATATATATGTAATAACACATGATGCTAATATATGAGTAAGAGAGTAAATATCAAACATATGCTGACTATTATGAGGAGAATTTTTATTATGATATGAATAAATGTATTCATACCAATTATTGTGTGGCTCTTCACATACAAATAATCTTTTTATATTCATTATATTATTATTATAACAATATAATTAATTCCTTGGTATGTCGGAAACATGGCAAAATGGCACACATGCCATCCCATATCCTCTATTTATGCACATACTACGCCAAGTATGTTGGGATACTATTTCTCCATTTTTCATTCTTACTGTGTTATATTTTACCGGATTCCAACCGCTATGATCATGGATTGATATAACATCTTTGCAAGGATTGTATACTTTATATTTATTACTTCCCATTAAACAAGAATTTATCATAGAATCACAAAATACAACACCTATATGAACCTCAGGATTAAAATCAGGAATAACAGGTGCCATATATATCCATGAATCTATAGATATACCGCTCATATGCATACTTTTTAATTTTCCATGTATCGGATGGTCTATCTCTATCCCAACAAATTGATATGGATTTGCCAACTGTTTAAATTTATTATATCTTGTTAACACTAAAAATTTATCTGATAAATCAATATCCTTAATAAGGTTTAACCCTTTATCATAATCATAATATATATCTGCATTTGTTATAATTATCTTCCTTCCTGAAAAATTATTGCTCGAATAATCAAAAAATGTCTTATATGTTGGTCTTTCATTTATATATTCAATAATTATGTTATATTTGTCCAATATATGTATCATATTATCATCAGGTGATCCTTCATATAATATGCAAATATCACTTATCATGCTGTTATTTAAATTACTTTCAATACAATTGATATATTCCTGTATCCTTTGTTGATTTTTCTCATTATATAATGTTGTTAATAACACAAATTTATCCATGTATAACTATATATGGATAAATAAATTACCAATTTCTCCAAATGCTATATATATCATTTGATAATGTATATATGTATCTAATACCTCTGTATATAATGGGAATTTTGTCCATTGATACAAATATAAATAATAATAGAAATGGATACCAGCTCAAAAATAAAAATTTATGTCCTAAATCTGGCATATTATCAATATCTAAATCTAGATGGCTTGCATATAACTCTTTAATATGGGTATTTATGTTGAAATACCATGGATAAAAGATAATAATTATAATAAATATTTTGTATATATTCATAACTGCAATACTTTACTTAATATCCTTTTATAACAAATAAAATAATTATTATTGATATGATTTTAGTAGATCTGTTATTTCTTGGTTATTAAATATGTGTGCTACATCTAGTGCCGTATAACCACTATTATTGTGTAAATCTATATCAATATTCTCTTCTTGCAATAACATTCTAACAATATCAATATTATTATATCTAGCTGTATACATCAGTGCAGTATAACCACCATTGCACTGTATATTAATATCAGCATTTGCTTCTATCAATGATTCAGCAGCTGGAGTAGCTCCTAACATACTTGTACACATAAGAGCAGTATATCCATAATCGTTCTGTATATCAACATCAGCACCTTTTTGTACTAATAATTCAATAATTTCATCATATCTTTTTATAGATGCTGTTATTAACAAAGTATTTCCAATAGTGCCTTTAGTGTTAATATCTTCTAATGGTACTCTATTAATCAAATCTACAATATCATCTTTATTATACTCAATATTTGAAAGAGCATCAAATAAGTGATTGATAACTGGTTTCCCACTAAATATTTTTGACATAATGTTATTATACATATATCATCATATGCTGTATATTAGTCCTATAAGATTCAATTTTTTGGTAAATAAATAAAAATTGATATAAAAAATACATAAAATATGGAGTATAAATTAATATAATTATTAATGACATTACCTGAACCATCAGAGGCTCAATTAAAGACTATAAAACACATAAAAGATGGACATAACCTTGTCCTTGACTGTTGTGCAGGATCAGGCAAAACTACAACAAATATGTATATAGCAAAAAGTTGCAAAGATAAAAATATATTAGTGTTAACCTACAATAAAAAATTAAAATTTGAAACAAGAGAAAAGGTGCAGAATTTAGGCCTTAATAATGTTGAAGTACATAGTTATCATTCTTTTTGTGTTAGATATTATGATAGAAGTTGTTTTACAGATTCTATAATAGACAAAATAATAAAAAATAAAACAAATAAATTGTTAGAATTTAACTATAATCTTGTTATAATTGATGAGGCCCAAGATATGACACCTACATATTTTGAGCTAGTATGTAAATTAGTAAGTGATATGGATGCTATTCCTCAAATATGTGTATTGGGTGATAGGAATCAATCTATTTACAGTTTTAATCATGCAGATGAAAGATATATAACATATGCTAAAGATATATTTAATTTTGATGATCGTGAATGGCGATCAGTACAATTAAACATCAGTTATAGAATAACTAAAAATATGGCACAGTTTCTTAATAAGTGTGCTTTTAGATATGATCGGATGAAAGCTGTCAAAGAAGGACCAGATGTCAAATATATTATATATAATCACAGAAAAAGGATAGCAAGTAGCTTACCATATAAAGAAACTATGTCAATATTGAAAGATTATAACTATGAGGATATATTTATCTTGGCACCTTCTGTACGTACTCCTAATTCTCCTATAAGAAAACTGGCTAATAAATTATCTGAGGAAGGATATCCTATATATGTCCCATCAGATAATGATAAAGAGTTAGATAATGAGGTAATTAAAGGAAAAATAGTATTTTCTACATATCATCAAACAAAGGGTCTTGAAAGGAAAGTTGTTATAGTATATGGATGTGATGATAGCTACTTTAAATACTTTAAAAAGAAAGCAGATGTTAATAAATGTCCAAATGAAATGTATGTTGCATGGACACGGGCACAGGAAAGATTAATTATTATGCATTCTGCTTCTAATGATTATCTCCCTTTTATTGATAAATCATTATTAAATACATATGCTTCTGTAAGTGGGGAAGGTGCATCTTTTATTAGAAAAGATGATTGTAGTAGCGGTTCTAGTCTCAATAACACTCCAGTAACTGATTTAACTAGACATGTACCATCAAGAGTTATTGATAAAGTAATGGAATATATAGATTACAAACAGATTAAAGAAAAAGGGAAAATGATAAAGATACCTATTAAAAGTAAACAAAAAGATCTTGTAGAGGGTGTTAGTGATATAACAGGAACAGCAATCCCTGCTTATTGTGAATATTTGGTAAAAGGAGAAATGACCATTTTAGAAGATATACGTGATTCTATAAATCCAAGACATAAAGATATTCTAAATATTGATAATTTAACACCAGATAAACTGTTAACCATAACAAACTATTACCAATCTATCGTCACCGGATATGTACATAGAATCAACCAGATAAAACAGTATGATTGGCTAACACCAGAAAACTTAGATAAATGTGCTGACCGGGTGCAAGATATGATCACAAGTGATACAGAATTTGAAGCTAGAGTGATGCTAAATGTGCAATCAAGACAGATAGTTGGGTATATTGATGCTATTGAGGATAATATTATATATGAATTTAAATGTGTCAGAAAACTAACAGATGATCATTTTATACAATTAGCAATATATGCATATATGTATGAAAAAATGCTTGTAGATGGAATGACAAATGGTGATATTATAGAATATAATGATAAAGAATATATAATAACAACAATTTATAAGAATGGTGATATTGATATTGTTGATAAAGATGGTAATAAAGAAACTATAAATAATATATCTATATCTGGAAATAGGTACATATTATATAATATTCTAACGGAAGAGACTTGGGAAATCTTGCCAAATCTTAATAAATTAGGCAGAATGATAGAATATCTAGTTGATGAAAAATATAGTAATAAAGGTAAAACATCTGATAGCAATTTTTGCAAAAAAGCTAACCGTATAAGAAGAAAATATGTAACAGAAAAAATTGAAAATTAATCTCCTAAATCCCCTCTAATATATCCCATTTATCCTAATAAAAAAAAGTAAATTAAAAAAAAACAAATGGCTTATTTAGAATATACAACTAACACAGTAGAAGATACAACTAATACAGTAAATCAAACACCTATAGAAATGGGTGGTGTAGGAGGATTAATAAATAGTATTTTTACTATGCTATTCAGTAGTGAATATACTCTTCATAGAGGAATGATTATTTGTCCAATAGGAGTGTTAATTGGAGGAACAGTAGGATTTATAGCCGCAGTTGGAGATGTATCTAAACCAACAGGATTACATATGGCGATCTCTGCTGTGACTACAACATTTGGCTCAGTTGTAGGATTGGTTGTCTCTGCATTTGTAGCAAGACATCCCGGATTTTGCATACTAGTAGCAACTCCTGCATTTTTATCATGTTTGTGTTGTTATATAAAATCAAAAAGAAAATCTAATTAGTTAAAAAATAATATATTTCTGTTATTTTATTTATGAATCTAGCAATATAATATCTAGTTTATGAAAAAACAATATGTGACAAAAAAATTGAAAATTTATATCTTAAATTACCTCTAATATATCCTGGCTATCCTAATAATATTGATATAGTTTAAATTATTATGATCCAAACAATTGCTAATTTTATAAATGGTCAAATATCTTATATCGTTAAATTTATGATCAGTCCTGATTATGCCACTAATAGATTCCTTATTATTATTCCATTTGGAACAATAATTGGTGGAATTATCGGATTTAGAACTCTTAATCAAAAATCTGAAAAACTAAATAGAGAGAATAAACTCTTAACTACTGCAAATTCAATAATTTGTTATGCAGGTGCAGGTATGTTTATCAGTTCATTTGTTGCAGGTGGACCTATTGGTAGCACAATATTAGTTTGTGCTTTCCCTTTTATCATGCTTTTATATAATATTCAAATAAAAGCTAATTAGTTAAAAAATAATATATTATACTATTTTATTTATGGAACTACTAATAGAATATCAAAATACAAAATATATTTTTAATCTTGATGAGAATACTTCAACTAACATTAATTTAGACTATATATGGGAAAATAGTTATGATTATTGTTTTTCCATATACAAAAATAATAAAATAATATTTGAATTTGATCATGATGATTATGTATATATTGATGATTATGGAGATCCTAAAATATTAAACACCGTTTTACAAAATAATGGAAATGTTATTATAAGACACAATTCAATCCGATTAGAGTTAAATATGATAATTGCTGATAATCAAATAATAAAAATATCCCATATTAATTATTGTATTATTAGTGATTAATTGAGCATAAAAAAATTGATGTTTGAATGTTATAAATGTCAATAGTTATAATATTATAATAATATAGACAATAATCATATAATATAATGGCATTTCAAGAATTACACAAATCATCTGTAAATTTCATAACCAGATATAGAAGGTTTCACTGTTGTTGTGGTAAAAGGATAAAATGTAGCGATGGAGTAGCTGCTAGAATTGAACTACTTGATGATAATTTAATTAAGGAACCTATTATATTTAAAACTTTTGAATTTAAATATAAGTGGAGAAGAGTTAATAATACAAAGGCTAATTTTGATCATATTTACAGATTACCGTTTTATTATATAAGTGATAGAATGATATATGTATTGATATGTAACCATACATGTCAAAATTTCAGACTTGTTATAGATAATTTTAATAATAACCATATTACTGCCAGAATTGGCGATGAGGAGCATCAAAATCCTATATATAATTAATTTATTTAACCAATAGGCCTGTTATATCATGTATGTTTCTTCTATGTACAAATATTATAACTTTCCCATTATTTTTACTTTTTTCGAAATCTCTCCATTCAGCATATATTTCCATTAAATCTCTCGGACAATTATATCTTGTTGTAAGTATTGACAATATAGACTGATCATGTCTATGATTAAAATGACTTCCATGTACACAATCTTTTTTTGAAAAAAATTTATCAGATTCGTCAATTAAATGCTGATATTTACCTCCTTTTTTGTATCCAAATATACCAGAACATAACTGTTTTTTACATAATTCAAAAGGTGTGGCTTTTAATATTCTTCTGGCCTTTTTATGTGTCCATGTTAAATTTAAATTATTATCTAAATCTTCTACACAAAATATATGGTTATTATCTATTTTCTGAAATATTTCAGCACAATTTTTTAATAATAAAGCACCAGAGTCAATCCATAAGATATTATTACCATAATTAGCAGCATTAACTAAACAAAATCCCTTATATGCATGTTGTTTTGGTGTTAACCAACCATCAAAATAATTATCTTTGTATTTTTGTAAATCCACAACAGTAACATATTTTAATGTATTTAAAAATGTTATAGAATTTTTATTTAAATTTATGCTGTATACTATAATCTTGTTAACTATATCACAACTTGTTCTATGAATACTTGCTATGAGTGTTAAACAAGAATTTAAATAATCTTGGGAAACTGCTGTAATTATTATATTATTTATCATAATAATATATATATCAAAAAATTATATTAAAAATATCACACAAAACACAAAAAAAAGTGATACTTGAAGTGTTAGATACCTATATCTAACATATATTCATATATATCCACATATTCACATATATTACATTATTATGCAAATCTTCATCAAAACATTATCAGGAAAATCTATCCCATTAGACATAGATGATCTAACAACAGTAGCTGATGTTAAAACTAAACTGAAAGATATGGAAGGTATACCAGTGGATGATCAAAGATTAATTTTTTCCGGTAGACAATTAGAAGATACTGATAAATTGTCAGCACATAACGTAGTTGATGGCTCAGTTATACATCTAGTCTTAAGATTAAGATAATATTATTTATAAATTAAAAATTTATTTTTGCATCTGGTTGTATTTTGATGTTAATATATCCATTTGATTTTGATTTATGATATATTTTTTATTGTTACTGAATAATACAGTATATGTATTATCTAAATAATTTTTAACAATATTAACAATATATACACCTTCTAATACCATATTAAGTGTTAGGAATTATATATATTATTATTTATGTGTACATTATATATACTAACTTTCAATTTTTGATTATTAAAAAAATTGAAAATTGAACTATAAATTATATTAATAATAATATATGATTATAACCAGAAAATGGATACTGTATTAGAATATATTGCAAATTTGTACCTGTCAGGATATTATCCTGATATTGAAAAAATACTTGCACATGATTTTGTTGCACATGTAACATATAACAATGAAGAAATTGGACATTCTGAATTATTTGATACAGAAGCAGATAGGTGCAGTCTAAATGATATATCTATTAGTAAAGACGGAAACAATTATAGTGTTAATATTAGTTGTATGCGATTTTACAAAATTGGTAGTCTATTTGATAACCAATTTAATAAATCAATAGTATCTGACAATATAACTATATTAACTAATGATTCTGGAGAATTTTCTGATATAACACATTATTGTACAGAAAAAATAACTGAAAAAAATATTAATAAAGCAGTAATTGATGACTATGATAATTTTAAATTAGTATTAACATTAATCATATATATGTATTCTTATAACAACAACTTTACTAAATTATATGATAGTAATATATTAGATATGATAATTAAAAATAATTTAGTGTCAGTTATTAATGATAATTATGAAAACATTAATATATTTGGAAAAAATGATTTTATTAAATATATTGGAGAAACTTATCATAATAATATATTCGAGATTGATAATATTAAAATAATATGTAATGAAAATTATTGGAATATTGATATTATTGATAATAAATCATCTGTTAACCATAATTTATCAATTTGTATAAAAGGTGGATTAATTGATGATATCAATATTACAAATAAAAATAATATAATTGTAAAGGAGCTAGTATCTTCAACAAGTGAAGTGTCATGTGATGAAAGTGACAGTAATGGCATTAATGTTCCAGAAGGTGGAGAAAATGGTTATGTTTCAAATACAACTAATTTACGTGATCCTCTCTGTTGGGATGATTAGTTGAATGATTTTTTTTATAATAATAAATTAATTGTTGTCTAGCATAAAATATCATATAATTTCCCTTGGTCAATGTCAATATTTATATATTTTATTGTATTTTTATCTTGTCTAACAGCTTCTAAGCATATCTCTCCCGTTTGTTCTTTTACATA
>Ga0070728_10006260_pt1 | contig 11348 bp, 9 predicted proteins | sample tdDd471_FD_66723 | JGI IMG/M metagenome (GOLD analysis project Ga0070728, IMG submission 66723) | Marine sediment microbial communities from the Atlantic coast under amendment with organic carbon and nitrate - tdDd47.1 | ecosystem: Environmental > Aquatic > Marine > Coastal > Sediment | place...
GGGCGACCACCGCGTCGATGAGGGCGTCGTGCTCGGTCCAGCTGCCGAGGAAGGCGTCGGCGCCGCTGCGCGTCGCGCGCTCTGCGTCTCCGGGGAGCGAGTAGCTGCCCTGGACGAGGATCTTCGACCCGCTCGAAGTCCCGCCGGCGCGCGCCGCGCGCACCAGCTCCGGGCCGCCCATGTCGGGGAGCGCGACCTCCACCACCAGCAGGTCGTACGCGCGCCGCTCGAGCGCGTCGAGCGCCGCGGCGCCGTCCTCGGCGACGTCGACGATCAGGCCGAGCCGCTTCAGGCCGACGCGGGCGCGCGTGCGTTGCTCGGGGTCGGCGTCCACCACGAGCGCCCGACGCGGGCGCCCATCGCCCCTCGCGCTCAGCCGGCCGGTGTCTCGTAGGTCGCTCACTGGCGCCGGCGCCAAACGAGCAGCGCGATCGACCCTTCGACGCTCGCCCGCAGCGTCGCGGTGGCGGCCGCGCCGCTCGCGGCCGACAGCGCGGCCACGACGAGGAGGGATGCGAGGCGCCGCGGCATGAGGGACCAGCGTCCGTCCGCGACGGGTGCGCTGTCAACGCTCGGAGCTTTCATCGACCTGTCACCTCGGACCACCATTGCGCCCCTCGGGGGCGGGGGCTAGAGCCCTTACTCGGCGAGGGTAATCCCACCCCCAACCCACCCTCCCTCGTCGAACCCCGGCGCCTCCGACCACCACGCCTGGTCGGGGGCGCCCCCCTTTCGAATCCCCACGACGGTCAGCCGGCCAGGGCGCGCCCGAGCGACGCGGCCGCCCGCTCGACGGCGCGCGCGCCCACCGGCAGCGCGAAGCTCGCGTTGAAGAACCCGTGAAACGTCGTCGGGTACTCCGCGAGCTCGACCGCGACGCCGGCGTCGCGCAGCCGCTCCGCGTAGGCCACGCCCTCGTCGCGCAGCGGGTCGAACCCGGCGATCACCACGTGCGCTGGCGGCAGCCCCGAGAGGTCATCGGCGAGGAGCGGCGAGGCGTCCGGCTCGGCGCGCCGCGCGGGGTCGGGGACGTAGTGGTCGATGAACCAGCGCATCCCCCCGCGCCCGAGCAGGAATCCGTCCGCGAACAGCGCGTAGGACGGCGCCTCCGACGTGAGATCGGTGACCGGGTAGACCAGGAGCTGGTGCGCCGGCAGCGGCCCGTCTGATCGCAACATACGCTGACACAGCGCCGCCGCGAGGTTCCCGCCCGCGCTGTCGCCGCCGACCGCCACGCGCGCGGGATCGACCCCGATGGAGGCGGCGTGCTCCACGACCCAGCGGTGCGCGCGCTCCGCGTCGTCGAGCGCGGCGGGGTAGGGGTGCTCGGGCGCGAGCCGGTAGTCGACCGACACGACCACGCACCGCGCGAGGGCGGCCAGCCGCGACGCCGGGTAGTCGTGGCTCTCGATCGAGCCGAGGACCCAGCCCCCGCCGTGGAAGTACACGAGCGCCCCGAGCGGACCGGTCGCGTCATCGGGGTAGTAGAGGCGCACCGGTACGCCGTCGGCGTGTCGGTCCACGACGTGGCGCACCGCGCGCGGCGGCCGGGTGCTCGCGAGCTTCGCGTTCATGGCGCGCGCTTCGCCGGGGGTGCACGCCTCGATCGGCTTGGTCTTCAGCGCGCTGACCAACGCGTTGAGCATCTGCGACGGCCCGTCGAGCCGCTGCCCGTCGATCTCCGTCGGACCACCCGTCAGCTTGTATTGCAATCGTTCGGGGATCCGCGCCAGGAGCTGGGTCACTCGTCGCATGGTCGAGCGTACCCCGGGTTCGCGGGCGCTGGACATCGTGCAGATCGCGCAGGAGCACGACGTCTGCGGCGTGGCCTTCGCGGGGTTCCTGTTCGACTGCGATCCGGACTACCTGCCGGCGAGGCAAGCGTGGGACATCGTCAACGACGCGAGCGCGGCGGCGCTCGAAGAGGGGCTGTGGTGCGACGACTCCGCGGCCGCCCGCCTCGCGGGGATCGAGGGCCGCCACGCGGGGGTCTCGGAGTACCGCGAGAGCCTCTGACGACGGCGGGGTCGGCGGTACTCTGCGCCGACGATGAGTGACGACGTCCTGCAGATGCTCAACCGCCGCCGCGGCGGCTTCAACGAGGCGCTCGACCTGCGGTTCGAGCGGGTCGAGCCCGACGAGGTGGTGGCCACGCTCGAGGTGGGACCACACCTGTTGCAGCCCTACGGCGTGGTCCACGGCGGCGTGTACTGCGCGATGGTCGAGACGGTCGCGTCGAGCGCCGCCGCGCTGAGCGTGATGGACGACGGCCGATACACGGTGGGGCTCGAGAACTCGACCACCTTCCTGCGCGCCGTCCGCGACGGCACGCTCACCGCGACCGCGCGGCCGCTCGCCCGCGGTCGCCGCTCGCACGTGTGGTCCGTCGAGGTGCGCGACGGAGACGACCGGCTCGTCGCGCAGGGCCGGGTGCGCCTGCTCGTCCTCGAGGGCGACGCGACGCTCGCCGGGGAGTCGATCGAGCTTGAGCGCTGACGCGGTACCCTGGCGGGATGCGCACCCTCGTCCTCACGCTCGTGCTGGCGCTCCCCTCCGTCGCGGCCGCCGACGCGCTCGGGCCGCCGCCGACCGACTGCCCCGAGGGCAGCCGCGGGCGCACGGCCCAGGTCGGCGAGTGGTGCGAGCCGACCACGTGCGGCGCCGGCCAGCCGGCGTGCGAGGGCTACTGGTGCCCGAACGGGCGGATGGGCTGCGGCGACCCGGAGCGCCGCGCGTACGAGTGCTCCGAAGACCCGATCGCCCTGTGCGTGCGGACCGAGACGCGCGTGGGTCAACGGCGGACCATCGACGGGTTCACCGAGGTGCGGCAGGAGATCACCGAGACCCGCGGCCCGTGCGGCCCGCGCGACGCGTGCGACGACGGCTTCACGTGCGAGCGGGTGCGCCGCTGCGTACCGGGTGGGCCGCCGGCGAACGTGCGGCGGTTCGTCGATGGGCCCCCGCCGGCGGAGCCGGAGGAGCCCGGGTCCGGGTCCGGGTCCGGGTCCGGGTCCGGGTCGGAGGACGCTCCGCCGGCCGATGTCGTGCAGCGGGGGTCGGGGTGCAGCTGTCGGGTCGGTGCGCCCGGCGGGGGCGCGGGCGCGTGGCTCGCGCTGCTCGCCGCGGCGCTGTGGATCAGCCGCCGGGCTCGCAGGTGATCGCGCGGAGGCGGACCGCGTTCGATGCGTCGAGCCAGAACGCGAGGAACGCCTCGCCGCTCCAGACCACCGCGCCGCTCGATCGAGCCCCCGCGTCCCCCACCGTCACCGGCTCGCCGACCGGACGCAGCGCGGCGTCGCGGCGCAGGAAGTCCGCGCGGTCGCCCTGGACCCACAGGCGCGTGTAGACGCGGTCGGTCCACGGCTCGGGGAGCGCCTGGCCCTCGGGCACCTCGATCGCGTCCTCGGCGCTCGCGCCGTCCATCCCGACGGTGTGCACGTCGTGCGGGCCGCCGCGCTGCGCGAGGATCAACCGGATCGCGCCGTCGTGGTGCGCGAGTCGCCGAAGCGCCCCGCCGGCCACCCGCAGCGAGACGCGAGAGCCGTGCTCGAACGCGATCCAGCGCGACGGGCCCTCGCCCTCGTCGGCGCCGGCGACGATCGCGAAGCCCCCCTCGTCGGTGCTCTCCCAGCCGCGCAACGACCCGCCGGCCAGGCCGATGGTCGCCTCCTCGGTGCCGGTGAACCCGTCGTTGGCGAGGCGGCCGAGGCGCAGCGCCACCGTGTCGCCCGCCGACGCCTCGGTCCCGAACGCGACGCCGACGCGGTCCTCGAACGAGAGCACGTCCATCGCGCGCCAGCCTTCCTCGCGGTAGTCGCCGCCGTGGCTCAGCGTCGCGCCTCGGCTCACGTGCTCGAGGTGGAACGGCATGCCCACCGGCGCGCCCTGGTCGTCGAGGGCCTGCAGGTTCCCCGCGCCGCTGACGAGGACGAAGCGCTCGTCGACGCGCTCGAGGCCGATGAGCGGTCCGTCGATCGCGACCGCGCTCGCCTCTCCAACGGGCTCGCCGCCCCGGCTGAAGGCGCGCACCCGGACGCCGTCGGCGGTCTGCCAGGCGACGAGGCCGCCGCCGTTCGACATCGCGGCGCGCACGAAGCTCGCGGGCTGCCCGTCGCCGAGCGACACGGGATCGCTCGAGGCGCAGTCGCCACCCACCCGCGCGGTGGTCGGTCGCACGATCGGCTCGGGCGGCTCGGGCGCCGGCTCCGCTTCGGGCTCCGGCTCCGCTTCGGGCTCGGGCGCCTCGACCTCCGGCTCGTCCGGCGGCGACGCGGAGTCCTCGCCGCAGCCGACGAGCGAGAGCAACGAGATCGAGATCACGAACAGCCGCATGAGCGCCTCCCCCTGGGGCGAGGTTACTCGGCCGGGGCCGGCGGGCGCAGCAGGTCCTCGGGCGCGATGAGCCACGGCGGCTCGGGGACGTCCTCGAGCTCGTAGAACCCGCCGCAGAAGCAGGCGTGCGGGCACGTCGCGCAGACCGGCTTCTTCGTGCGCCGCTCCGCGAGGTACTCGGCGAGGTTCACCGTCTCGTTGTTCACGAAGACCATGTGCCGCGACAGCTTCGCGAGGTCCCCGGTGAGGTGCGCCTCGTAGCCGGGCATGAAGCAGAAGGGCAGGTTGATCACCTGGTGCTTCATGCGGTCGCCCCAGCGATCGATCACCGCCATCACGCGGTCCGCGGCGGCCTGGGTGTCCGGCGCGACCCACTTGGTGGCGCGGCCGAACGGCGTGAGGAACTGCCAGTTCACCCAGCGCAGGCCCAGGTCCCACGCGAGCTGCGTCAGCGCCTCGACGTCCTCGTGGTTCCCCTTGGTCAGGGTCACGTTCATCCCGAGCTCGACGCCGTCGGGCCGGTGCGCCGCCGCGTGGCGGATGCCCTGCACCGTCTGGTCGAACGCCTCGGCGACGCCGACCTGCTGCGCGTGCTTGCGCGCGTCGGGCCCGTGCACGCTGAACAGCAGCGTGGTCAGCCCGCTCGTCACGAGCGCCTCGGCGTACTGCGCGTAGGCGAGGCGCCGCCCGTTCGTGGTCACGTTGATCCGCTCGTAGCCGATCGACCGCGCGTGCCGGACCAGCCCGATGAGCTCCGGGTTGAGCGTCGGCTCGCCGCCGTCGAAGTCGACCATGCGCACCCCGCGCGCGCGGTACAGGTCCAGGTACTCGCGCTGGCGCGGCGGGTGGCCGTCGACCTGGGTGCGCGTCCCGACCGCGCAGAAGGTGCAATGGTTGTTGCACACGTAGGTCACGTTCATGATCAGCTTGTCGGGGCCGCGCGACGCGGCGAGGCGCTGCTCGAACGTCCAGCGGAACTTCGCGAGTAGCTCGGCGTCGGCGCTCGGCACCTGCTGAAAGCGCGGGCCCCAGTCCTCGACCACCGGCAGCGACCGGCCCTCGGCGAGGCGCGTCCCCGGCAGCGGCGTCGCGTACTGCACCGCGGGCTCGGTGCCGTAGCGGTCGAACAGGTCCAGCGCCTTCGCGAGCGTGACGTTGATCTCCTCGGGCGTCTCGCCGGGCAGCCCGATCATCCAGTGCACGAGCAGCGGCACGCCGATCGCGTGGGCCTCGCGGGCCACCCGCTCGATGTCGGTCAGGTCGAGCTGCTTGCCGACCACCTCGTCGACCACGCGCTGGCTGCCGCTCTCGGCGCTCACGCTGATCGTCGTCGCGCGGCCCTTCAGGCGGCGCAGGTGCTCGGCCGTCAGGTAGTCGGCGCGGAACCCGTTGGGCACCTCGAGCGACAGGTCCAGCGCCTCGACGTGGTCGAGCACGCGGTCGAAGTGCGACTGGCGCACGTTGATCAACTCGTCGAGGAGCGCGACCCGCGTCGCGCCGAGCGCCGCGAGCGCGTCGAGGCGCGCGGCGAGCTGGTCCTCACCGAAGCGGCGCTGGATCTTGGGCTCGTCGGGCGCGCGGTCGGGGTTGGACGAGCAGTGCGCGCAGCGGAACGGGCAGCCGCGCGACGTCACCATCGGCAGCGTCCGGCCGTCGATCGGGAAGTGCCAGCTCGGCCGCCCGGCGCGCTCGATCACCCGCGCGCGGAACCGGTCGAGCGCGTCGAGGTCCACCAGATCCCAGGCCGGCGGCGGCAGCGCGTCGAGGTCGGGCCGCGCGCCGCGCACCACGCCCTCGAGCGCGAGCGGGTCGAGCGCGCTCCGTTCGGCCTCGTACTTCAGCCACGCCCGCGCCTCGGGGTAGCTCGCGAGCAGCGCGTCGCCGGTCTCCACGTAGTGCTGGCCCGACTGATAGCAGTCGGCGAGCACGATCGGCGCGCCCGGGTGGATCGCGTTGACGCCGCGCAGCACCGCCGCGAGCACGTCGCAGCGATGCGGCGGGCGGTGAAACGGCGTGACCGCGCAGATCACCGCGTCGACGGCCCCGGCCGCCTCCACCGCCGAGAGCACCGTGTCCACCGAGGCCCCCAGATGCCCCCGCCCGTCGCGCCGCCAGTGCAGCGTCGCCCCCTCCAACGCGTACGCATCAATTAGCGCCACGCCCCCGTGGCGCTCGCGGAGCGCCGCGGCGACCTGCACCGCGCCGAGGTCCGCGAAGTACGGGTAGTCGATGAAGTCGCGCGCGATCGTCGTCGGCGGATGGATCACGAGCGCGCGCATGACCCCGAGTCTAGCAGCCCGGCGCAGGCCTCACGCGGCGCCTCACGGCCGGGACGCGGCCGTCACGCGGCGCGCCGCGCCTCGACGATGTGCCGCATCGCCTCGTTGCGTCGCGCCACGTGACGACCACGTCGCGTACCGCGATCCATCCGCGCCGGCCTACACCGGGCTGCGCGCGCCATGTACGCTTCGTTCGATGCTCACCGAGGAAGTGCACGCGGCGGGCGTGGCCGAGGCGAAGGTCGCTCAGCACGAGGACGCGGCTCACGAGAAGCGCAATTGGGTGCGGCTGACCTTCGACTGCAACAACAAGTGCATCTTCTGTCTCGATCTGGACGCGCACGACGGGCGCATGCGCGATCCGGAGGACGTGAAGCGCCAGATCCTCGACGGGCGCCGCAAGGGCGCGACGCGGCTCATCCTCTCGGGCGGCGAGCCCACCATCCACCCGCGCTACATCGACTTCATCAAGCTCGGCCGGCTCGCGGGGTACCCGAAGATCCAGACGGTCACCAACGGCCGACTCTTCGCCTACCAGGACTTCATCGACCGCTGCCTCGCGGCGGGGCTGCACGAGATCACCTTCTCGCTGCACGGGCCCAACGCGCGGGTGCACGACGCGCTCGTCGGGGTGAAGGGCGCGTTCGCGCAGGAGAGCGCGGGCCTGCGCAAGGCGCTCGACGACGGCCGGCCGATCGTCAACGTCGACATCGTGATCAACCGGGGCAACGTGAAGGTGCTCCCCGAGATGCTCGAGACGTTCTACGGCTGGGGCGTGCGCGAGTTCGATCTGTTGCAGGTCGTCCCGTTCGGCGCGGCGTTCAAGGAGGGGCGCGACATCCTCTTCTACGACCTCGAGGAGGCCGCGCCGTACATCCGCTCCGCGCTCGAGTTCTCCGAGCGCCCGGACGTGCACGTCTGGTTCAACCGCTTCCCGCCGCCGCACCTCGAGGGCTACGAGCACCTCATCCAGGACCCGTACAAGCTCAACGACGAGGTCCGCGGCCGCCGCCAGGAGTTCGAGCGGCAGCTCGCGCACGGTGAGCCGCTCGACTGCCGCGAGCCCGAGCGCTGCCGCTACTGCTACCTCGAGCAGCTGTGCGACCGGCTCGAGGACGCGCAGCGCACCACGCACGAGCACGGGTTCGAGCGCGTGCGGATCGACACCACCTGGGAGGCCACCGTCCCCGTCGCGTTCGGCGGCGACCCCGCGTCGGCCAAGAAGGCGAACGGCAAGCGCGCGCTCCCCGTCTTCGGCGGGGCCGAGAAGACCCTCGAGCACCTGCCGCTGCCCGAGCGCGCCGCGCAGGCCGGCGCGACGACGTTCTGGGTGAAGGCGCCGACGCTCGCCGACGCCCGCGCCGCGCTCGCCGCCTACGACGACGTGCAGGCGGTGGAGCTCGAGCTCGACGAGTACCGCGGGCTCGAGCACGACCACGCCGACGTCACCCGCGCGCACGCCGCGACCCCGATCCAGATCGAGGCGCTGCTCGCCATCGACGCCGACTTCGAGGTCGTCGTCGCCCTCAACCGCGACACCGCGCCGTGGCTGCGCGCGCACGACCCGCACCCGCGCCTCGCGATCCGCCAGCCGACCTACGAGCGGCTGACCGAGGCGGCCGAGCGCGACGTCGACGCGCTCGCGTTCTTCGCCGAGTACGGCCACCCCGACGTCCCGGTCGAGAACCTCCCCGAGTGCGTGATCGGCCGCGCTCCCCGCGAGCAGCCCACGACGCTGGACACCGCGATGATGCGCCCCGACGGGCGCCTCGAGATCTTCCGCTACACCCGGCGCTACATCCTCGACGGCTACCGCTCCAAATCGCTGCGCTGCCGCGGATGTGTCCGCGACGCGGACTGCGCGGGGCTGCACATCAACCAGGTGCGGGCGCACGGCTACCGCTGGCTGACGCCGGTCTCGTCGCCCGCTTAGGGGCGTTCGTTCAGCCGGGCGAGCGAGCTCCTCGTCGGGACGGGCCGGGGCGAGCGAGCGGTCGTATCGATCGCCAGCCGTTCGAGGCGTTTCAGGGAGAGACGAGGAGAGATGGGAGGGGCGCGAGGCGCGACGGGGGCGCATGGCGTCGCGGCCTGCTGCGACGGGTTCGAGGCGCGGTTTTCGTGCTTCGTGGGGTGGGGCGCGGCGGCGATTCGTGGGGTCGCCAACCGGGGGATTCGTAGGGTTTAGCCGGGAGAACGGGGAGAGAAGAGAGAGAGCGAGAGAGAGAGCGTTCTTTCGTGCGGGGTGGGGCGCGCCGGCGATTCGTGGGGTCGCGGGGGATTCGTAGGGTTTAGCCGGGAGAACGGGGAAGAGAGAGAGAGCGAGACAGAGAGCATTCTTTCGTGCGGGGTGGGGCGCGCCGGCGATTCGTGGGGTCGCCAACCGGGGGATTCGTAGGGTTTACCGGGAGAACGGGGAGAGAAGAGAGAGAGCGAGAGAGCGTTCTTTCGCGGGGTGGGGCGCGCGGGCGATTCGTGGGGTCGCCAACCGTTCGAGGCGTTTTCAGGGAGAGACGAGGAGAGAGGGGAGGGGCGCGAGGCGCGATGGGGGCGCATGACGTCCCGGCCTGCTGCGACGGGGTCGGGGCGCGTTGCTGCTGTCGGGCCGCCCCGAACCGATCGCGATGGATCATGGACCGGTCGACGCCTGGTTCGTCGGCGACGACGTCGTTCGGGTGTGGCGATCTGTCAATCAGGGTTGCGACAAACGCTTGTCGCTCGCTCCTCGAGCCGGTCGGAATGGGCCAAGACCCGATGTGCCCTCATCGTGCCTCGCCCTCTCTCTTCTCTCCCCGTCTCCCTCCTCAAACGCCCCGAACCCTGCGCAAGTCGACGAAGCGCCGGCTCGCCCCATCCGCCGGTCGAAGTCCTCTGGCTCTCGTCGTCTCGCCCCCCTGAAACGCCCCGAACCCCTCGCGCCTCGACGAACCGCCGGCTCGCCCCATCCCCCCCCTCGAAAGATCCCTCTCGATCTCTCCTCGTTCTCCCGGCTAAACCCCCGACACCCCCGATCAGCCCAGCACGTCGTGCTCGTCGCTGAGCAGCAGCGACCCGCCCTCGGACGGCTGCATCACCAGCCGCTTGGGCATCGCCGCCTCGCGATACCCGCTGCCCGCGCGCGCCTTCTCGTCGGGGTCGCGCTCCCACCGCCCGGTGCCGACCACCGCGACCTCCTCGCCGGGCTCGGCGACGCCCTCGCGGAAGCGGATGGTCTTGTTGAAGACCCACCCCTGCGTGTCGTGGCCGCGGTCGGCCAGGAAGGCCTGCAGCTCCGGCGTCGGGTCGTTGAGGAAGCCGGAGCCGCCGCGCGCGTCGTGGGCGAGCACCGGCTTGACGATCACCTGCTCGACGCGCGCCTTGCCCGTCCCGTCCGTCAGGAAGAACTCCACGGCCTCGTGCTCGTCGACGATCTTCTTCCAGTAGCTGTTCTTGCCCGACCGGCGCCGCTCCTCGACCGTCACCCGCCACGCGGCGCAGGGGCGGCCGCTGAGCGGCGCCGTCAGCGGCTCGGGGACCTCGACCGCGCCGACGATGCGCGCGCGCTCACCCTCGATCACGTCCGCGATCGAGCGCTTGGGCACGCCGCGCATCGCGCGCTTGGCGCGCTGGTCGTCGGAGAACCACCAGCCGAGGAAGGCGATCAGCCCCACCACGAGCGCGATGAGGACGAAGACGGCGATGGGGCTGATCACGCCCTCACTCGGCGGGGGCGGCGGCGGCCTTCTGCTCGCGCTGCTTGGAGAACAGCGCGTCGATTTGCGCCGCGTACTTCTTGTTCACGATGTTGCGCTTGAGCTTCATCGTCGGCGTGAGCTCGTCGCCCTCGACGGTGAACTCGACCGGCAGCACCTCGAAGCGCTTGATCGTCTGGTAGCGCGCGACCTTCGCGTTGCACTCGCTCTCGATGAGCGGCTCGAGGTACGCGCGGACCTTCGGCGACTTCGCGACCTCCTCGATCCCGTCGTTGGGGATCCCGAGGTCCTTGCACAGCTCGGGCAGCGACTCGGGGTCGAGCGTGATCAGCGCCGCGAGGTACGGCTGCTGGTCGCCGACCACCACCGCCTGGCCCACGCCGGCGATCTGCTTGATGTAGGCCTCCATCTCCGCCGGCGCGACGTTCTTGCCGCCCGCGGTGATGATGATGTCCTTCTTGCGGCCCGTGATCTTCAGGTAGCCCTCGTCGTCGAGCGCGCCGAGGTCGCCGGTGTGCAGCCAGCCGTCCTCGTCGATGAGCTCGGCCGTCTTGTCGGGCATGTGGAGGTAGCCCGTGGTCATCGTGCGGCCCTTGAGCAGGATCTCGTCGTCCGCGGCGATCTTCACCGTCACGCCCTGCAGCGCCTTGCCGACGCTGCCGAACATCGGCTCGCCGTACCGGGAGCACGTCGCGACGCCGGTGGTCTCGCTCATCCCGTAGCCCTCGTAGACCGTGATCCCGAGGCTCGCGAAGAACTCGAGCGTGCCGCGCGAGATCGGCGCCGCGCCGGTCGCCGCCGCCAGCAGCTGGTCCATCCCGAGCTTCTCGCGGATGCCGCCGAGGATCTTCGCGGCGACCTTGTCGCGCAGGAACCCGCGCTGCGGCTGCCGCGTCTCCATCTCGCGCAGGAACGCCTCGAGCTCGTGCTTGCGCGCCCAGCCGGCGAGCCAGCCCTTGAGGCCGCCCGTCTCGGCGAGCTTGGCCTCGAGCGCGGCCTGGAACTTCTCCCACACGCGCGGCACTCCGAGGAACAGGGTGGGGCGCAC
>Ga0070728_10006261_pt1 | contig 11347 bp, 9 predicted proteins | sample tdDd471_FD_66723 | JGI IMG/M metagenome (GOLD analysis project Ga0070728, IMG submission 66723) | Marine sediment microbial communities from the Atlantic coast under amendment with organic carbon and nitrate - tdDd47.1 | ecosystem: Environmental > Aquatic > Marine > Coastal > Sediment | place...
AAAACCTGAGACGAGCCGCCCGGGAAAAGGAGAAAAATAATGAAAGGAAGTAAAGGCACCTCAATGGAAACCTTCGCCCTCTGCGGAAAAGGAGGGGTCGGTAAAACAACCATCAGTGCTGCCCTGGTCAGACTCCTGTCGGAAGACACCTCTAAAAAAGTACTGGCCATTGATGCTGATCCCGCCATCGGTCTTTCAACTGCCCTCGGCTTTGACCCAGGCCGAACAGTTGACAATATACGCAATGACCTCATCGACCGGGTCGGTGAAGGAGAAAGCACAGACCGTGAAAGTCTCATCGAGCAGCTCGACTACGAGGTATTTGAAGCCCTTGATGAACGGGAGAACATTGCCTTTCTCGCCATCGGCAGACCAGAGAAGGCGGGATGCTATTGCTCAGTCAACAGCTTTCTCAAGGATATAATTTCTTCCATCTCTGAAAGCTTTGACTACGTGGTCATTGACGGAGAGGCGGGAATTGAACAGGTAAACCGCCGGGTCATGGAAACTGTCGACCACCTTCTTGTTGTCTCTGATCTTTCGGCCAAGGGCCTCTCGGTAGCAGCAACCATTGCTGATGTTTCGGATAAAGCTATTCACTGCAGCTCTACCGGACTGATTGTTAACCGCCTGCGAGAAGGTGAATTAACCGGTGAGCTTAAACTTCCCCCCAACCTCAATCTTTTCTGCGCCCTCCCTGAAAATGACGATGTACGAAACATGGACATTGCCGGAAACAGCATATTCAGTCTCGATGCCCCGCCGGTCCTTGACGCCCTCAGGCAAGCCCTTGGGGCATTAAAAAACAGGAACTGACCTGTCAAAACAAGATATATAATTGACATTTCAGTTCAGTTTTACCACATTAAAAGCATTCTGGACATTTTAATGAGGCACCCATGGACATCTCCCGGCATTACCTGCATAAATTTTTCTATCCCGAAAGCATAGTGGTTATCGGCGTTTCACTGAAACGAATTAATCTCGGGAAAATCATCGTTACCAATAATATTAAAACCGGCTTTACCGGCCGCGTCTACGGCATCGGCCGTGACGAGGGAGAGGTCGCGGGAGCACCGGTCTACGATGACCTTGCAAAAATTCCCGAAGTACCGGATGTTGCCATCATCATCACCCCCGCCGGGACCATTCCAGCCATCATGGAAGAGTGCGGCAAAAAAGGCATCAAGCATATTGTTATTGAATCCGGGGGCTTCAGCGAATTCAGCAGCGATAAGAATAATCTCGAGAAGGAAGTTTTGACAATCGCGCGGCGCTACGGCATGCGTATCATCGGACCTAATTGTATCGGAACCATAAACATCGAGAATCATCTTGCCATGCCCTTTGCCCTTTTTAAAGGATCCGAGGGTCTTGAGCCGGGGCCTGTTTCGATTATTTCCCAGAGCGGCGGTGTCGGTGATACCTACCTGCGCATTGCCGTTGAGAACCATGTCTTTTTCAATAAGTTTGTCGCCACGGGAAACAAGCTCGACCTGGATGAGGTTGACTACCTTGATTACTTTATCAAAGACCAGGGAACCCGGTCAATATTCATGTACCTGGAAGGCTTCAGCCGGGGCCGGGACTTTTTCAATACAGCCATGGCCTCTGATAAACCGGTGGTTGTTCAGAAATCAAACCGCTCGGATATGAGCGCTCAAATCGCCCAGTCCCATACCGCGGCCCTCTCGGCTTCTGATGATGTTGTCGGTTCAGCGCTCCACCAGGCCGCGGTGATTCGCGTCAAGGATGAAGATGAGCTGATCATTGCCGCAAAGACCCTGATGCTTCCCCTCATGAAGGGGAAACGGGTTGCGATTCTTTCCAGATCCGGAGGACATGCAGTCATTACTGTCGATGCCTGCCATAAGCACGGCTTTGAACTGATTGAATTTACTGATACTTTCCTGAAAAAGATTACTTCTCTCTACGATACCAATATCATTGCCCATCAGAATCCCCTTGACCTTGGAGAAATTTTTGACTATACGATTTTCATTAAAATTCTCGAAGAGACCCTGAAGCTTGAAAATGTTGACGGCATCGTTTTCAATCATCTCTACCAGTCGAGCTATGAATCAGAAATGTCCCGTACTTTTTTAGACGGGGTTGCCGATCTGGTCAAAGAATACAATAAACCGGTTGCGGTCACTCTGATTTCCGATGCTGACGAGGTACTGGATATCCAGAAAAATCACCCCTTCCCGACCTTCACGACTCCCCTGCAGGCAACAACTTCCCTCTGGGGATCTTACTACTACTATTCCCGTCTCAATGCCCGAAACAACCGGGGCACCCCGAAGGAATACAAAATAGACAATGAACTGATTGATTCGGTAAAAGCCCTGTGCAATGACAATGACCGAATTCCCCTGACTGACGAGGCCCTTGATATCTGCCGCGCCGCAGGCATTGAGCCGGTAAACCAGATGGTCATCTCAGCAGAAAGATCTATTATAGAAGTTGACCTGTCCTGGCCTGTTGCCTGCAAGCTCCTGTCACGGGATGCCTCACATAAAAGTGATGTGGGAGGCGTGCGCCTTGGTATCACCTCTACTGAAGAACTTGCCTCTGTCATAGATGAAATGAAAACCACAATCGGCAGCCTTCCAGAACAGACTTCTATCGACGGTTTCCTGGTTCAGGAGATGGCAGCGCCGGGAGAAGAATTTTTTGTAGGTGCCAGCCGCGACGCGGTCTTCGGCCCCATGGTGATTGCGGGCTTCGGGGGCATATTCATAGAAGTGCTCAAAGACCGGGCTATCAGGCTCGCCCCGGTCACGGAATCTGAAGTAAGGGAAATGCTGAACCAGCTGAAAATGGCCCCCCTGCTGACCGGTACACGGGGGCGCCCCGCCCTTGATATTGATGCCCTGGTCGAGCTCATCTGCCGGGTCTCATGGCTGATCCAGTCCCGTGAAGATATTAAAGAGCTTGATTTGAATCCGGTTATTGTCCATCCGAAGGGTGAAGGCGTCAGTGTGGTTGATGCACGGGTGTTTTGGGGATAGATCGCAACTTTCTTCATTCATGGTTGATTCTCTGCTAAAAAACGATTTTTTCTATTGAATTTTTATTTCCCTACTGTTTTATGGTATAAATAAATAATATTGTACCATGAAACAGCTATGTCACTGGAAAACATAAAAATAGAACTTCTCCGTAAGGTAGACTTTTTTTCCCAGCTCAGGGAAGATGAGATAAACCTTATCGCTGAAAACAGCGAATTTGTTTCTTATAAACGGGGCGAACCGGTATTTAAAAAGAATACCGTATCGACAGGGCTCTACATCATCAAAGAGGGTCGTGTCGGTATCCTGAGCTTTGACAACAAAGAAAGCCTCAATGTCGCCGAGATAGTTCCCGGTGAAGCCTTCGGCTACCTTGAGTTTTTTGCGGGAGAACAACGAAGCGCCAGCGCCCTTGCCGATGAAGACTCCCTGCTCCTGAAATTCCCTGCTGGCAAAACAATACCTGAGATATTTAATCAGCATGCCTTTACCTCTGCCCGGTTTCTCTACCGGATGATGAGCATCATCTCAGAACGAATCTGGGAAACAAAAAAGATGCTCTATGATAAAAATCCCCAGATCTGGGACCTTCACAAACAGATGCTCAGTGACAAACTGACGGGTCTCTATAACCGCACCTTTTTCGAAGAGGATTTCATAAACATGATTCCCGATTTCGGAGAAAGCGCTGCGCTGTTAATGATAAAGCCTGACAACTTTAAAGAAATCAACGACCGTTTCGGCCACGAGGTGGGAGACCGGACCCTCACCCTTCTGGCTATCTTTCTTCAGTCTGAACTGGATGAAAATGATATAGCTATTCGTTATATGGGTGACGAGTATGCAGCCATACTTGTTGACACTGATCGCGACAGAGCGATCAGCCGTGCCAGGAGTATAAGCAAAACCTATAAGTCCATGGACCTGGAGCACCTGACAGGGGGCGAAAAAATAACTCTACAGGTCAGCATCGGTATTGCCCTCTATCCTGAACATGTAGCAGATGGTCCCGCCCTGGTAAAACGGGCCCATAAAAAAATGCTTTCCGCCCGAAGTGCTGGCGGGAACCGGATTTCAATCTAAGGAAAACCAATGTCAAAGGCCGCCAGTCTCCATGCAATTTTTTCTGACCTCGACGGGCGTGAACTCAGGGTCCTGACGAGCTGCTTTGAACAGCGGATTCTCAAGCAGGATGAAGTTATAATCAATGCAGAAGAAACACGCCGGGAACTTTTCTTTATACAGGAAGGTACCATTGTCAGCACCCTGAAGCTGCCGGGAAGCATTGAACGGAAACGGGGCCACTATCATAAGGGTGACTTTTTCAATGAGATTTCCTTCTTTGCCCAAAAGCCTTCCTTTGACACCTTTTACGCTGCCGAAGAGACGACGCTTCTTACTCTCAGTGAAGAGGTTTTTTTTGATTTAATGAAAAAAAACTCTGTCATAAGCACCAAGTTTACATCACGCCTTATGGCAATCACAGTAAAACGCTTCAGGGCAACCAGTAAATTTCTCGCCGACGTGGTCCAGTGGGGTGAAGGCGCCAGCCGCCGTGTCATTACCGATGAGCTTACCGGCGCCTATAACCGGGCCTTTCTCGATGACGCCCTTGAGGATTTCTTTAACACCTCGGTAAGCAACAACAAGCCTCTCTCACTATTCATGATTGATATTGACAACTTCAATACGGTCAATGAACAGGCGGGACGCGAGGCAGGCGACACCATCATTCTCGAAGTGGTAAAAATACTGAAAGATGCAGTCAGCAGCTACGGTATCCTTGCCCGCTACGGGGGCGATGAGTTTTCCATTCTTCTACCCGAGGCAGACCTCGAAAAGGCCAAAACCATTGCTGAGGTAATCCGCTTTTCCGTAGAAGAGCTCGATTTTTCAAAATATTTAAAAGGAAGTAAAATCAAAGTCACCACCAGCATCGGCATCAGCAACTATCCGGAAACCGCCATAGACCTGGAATCATTCAAAAAAAATGCCGACGATTCTCTCTATCTTGCCAAAGACCGGGGAAGAAACCGTGTCGAAGCCCTGGAAGATTAAATATCTTAACAGCAGGAGACCTGTCATGAATAAAAAACCCGTATTTTTATTAATCACTCTACTCATTACCTTTGCATCTGCAGCCGCAATCTTTGCCGCTGCCAAAAACCTCACACCGGAAAACCGGCACCGAATCCTTGCCGCCTGGTTCACAAAGGGCAATGATTTCATGACGGGAAAAGAAAACCGAATAAAGATAATGGGAAAATCCCACGGTATCTACTACTCCGGGTTCAAAGGGCTTATCCTCTACGGCGGGGTAACCGGCACTGCAGCAAAAATAACCGGCACGAATTCAAGGGATTTCTACAGCCTCGCTCCCCTCGAAATTCTTTCAAGGCAGAAGGTCTTTCTAAACAGCGGACCCGTATGGGACACCTGGGGAAATCAGCGCGCCCCGAAAATCAACCGCGTCAATCCAGCTTTTATTTCCTGGGTCTTTCACAATATGGTACCCTACCCGAAACAGCGCATCGGACGGCACACCTGTCACGAAATATACCAAAAGGTTTTTGTCCGCTTTGCCCGCCTTCTGGCTGACAGCTACTTTCATCTTGAAAAAAATAATCTTTTAACAAAGATGCGTTACGCTTACGAATCTGATATGAAAGAATCCCGCTTTGAGGCTCTTACATGGCTCAATGAACGCTTCGGCCATACTTTGAAAGCGTATCGAACCTGCGGCGGAGAGGCGAGCTGTTTTACCCCCGACATGGCCCTCGGATTCTGGATACGGCGAAGCATCGACGGGACCCGTCACCAGCTCTGGGAAGGCTTTTCGGATTTCATGATGCGCTATGACCACCACTGGTTCAGCCAGCGAAAAGCTCAATAACCACAGCAGGGAATAAGTTACTTCCTGCAGATGAAAGCCGCCACAGTCATCATCAACCCTGATGCGCCTCAAAAGATAACCGAAGCTTTAACATCAATGGGCATCAGAATTCTCTACCTTCCAGTTTCAGATAACGTGGCGCATCCCCTCAGAGGCCACCCGGATCTGCAGCTCTTTGTCCATGATAAACACTTCTTCTGCCACCATGGGCTTTCAACTTCCTTCATCAATTCTTTAAAAATTATGGGGGAAGTTAAAATCTCTGAAACTATTCTCTCTCCAGGATACCCGGGAGACATAGCCTTTAATGTGGCATGCACCGAAAAATCAGCCTTCCATCATACCGGGCACACTGACGGATTGATCAGGAATCATTTAAAAGACACAAACATCAACCTAATCCATGTGAGCCAGGGATACAGCAAATGTTCTACCTGCATTGCCGGGCCGGAGCATATCATTACCGCTGATGCGGGAATACATCAGGCTGCAGCTGCCAATGGCATTAATTCGCTTATGATAAATCCGGGACATGTCAGCCTTCCGGGATACCGCTATGGATTTATCGGCGGCGCATCGGGGCTCCTGGATGGCCGCCTCTTTTTCACCGGCACCCTTGATCATCACCCCGACGGAGAGGTGATAAAAAGTTTTCTGAAAGCCGCGGGTGTTGAACCGGTATACCTTTCTGACGAGCCCCTTATTGATTTAGGAAGCTTGTTCTTCATGTACCCCTGAAGGTGCAAAATTGAAGGCGCGAAAACGCTTTCGCGCCTTCAATTTTACACCCTATGAGTTAAACAAAAACCAATTGACTTTTCGACACGCCGGGCTAGAAAAAAACTACAGGGAATAAACAGCAAATCAATCCCCAGATAAAAATATGCGGGGAATCATTTTATCTTTTGGGAGGTAACCCAATGGCCCGAAACCAGCTTGTAGACTCACGTGATGTGCGCTTTGTTCTTTATGAAATGCTCGGCATTGATGCTCTCGGCGGAAAGATTTCCAAATATGCTGATTACGATCAAGATATCTATGAAGATGCCCTCAACCTTGCGGAAACCATTGCCGTTGACATGTTTCAAACCTCAAACGCCGAATCCGACCAGGAAGGTGTCCACTATGATCCTGACACAAAGGAAGTTGCTGTTCCTCAATCAACAAAGGAAGCTTTGAATGCCTTTCTTGAGGCAGGATTTCAAAATGCATCTCTTGAACCAGAGCATGGCGGCATGGGACTTCCCGGTGCGGTTTCTACAGCCTGCTACGAGTATTTTAACGCGGGCAACACGGCCGCCTTTATGTATGCCGCTGTAATAATCGGCACAGCGCACCTGGTACTGGAATACGGAAATGAGTCACAAAAAAATCTCTACCTTGAAAAGCTGATCTCCGGGCAATGGGGCGGCTCCATGTGTCTCACGGAACCTGAAGCCGGCTCTGACGTGGGGGCCTTAAAGACCAAGGCAGTCAAACAGCCCGACGGCACCTACCGTATCTCGGGACAAAAAATATTTATTACCGCCGGAGAGAATGATACAGTTGAAAACATAATCCACCCTGTTCTGGCGCGTATTGAGGGAGACCCAAAGGGCACAAAGGGTATTTCGATATTCCTGGTCCCCAAATACCTGGTAAATAAAGATGGAACCATGGGCGAAAGAAATGACATGGCATGTTCAGGAGTTGAACACAAAATGGGAATTAAGGCCTCGGCAACCTGTACCCTCAACTTTGGAGACAACGGCAACTGTGTCGGTTTTCTACTGGGTGAAGAACGCCAGGGAATGAAGATCATGTTCCAGATGATGTATGAAGCGCGAATCATCACGGGACTCCAGTCCCAGGCCCTTGCCAGTACCGCCTATCTTCATGCGGTTACCTACGCGAAAACCAGACTCCAGGGAGTTCATGTGACCCAGATGCTCAATCCTGAGGCCGCCAGTGTTCCCATCATTGAGCACCCCGATGTAAAGCGGATGCTTCTCTACATGAAAAGCTACGTCGAGGGAATGAGAATGCTCTCTTATTTCCTTGCGCACAATGTTGACATTGAACGTTTTCTTGAAGGTGAAGAGAAAAAAGAATCCGAAGCGATGTATGAGATACTTCTGCCCCTTCTGAAGGCGGGAAATTCTGATACTGCGTGGCTTGTGACAGCAGAGGCTATCCAGGTTCATGGGGGCTATGGATTCTGCCAGGACTACCCGGTCGAACAGTTTGCCCGGGACTGCAAGATTCTTTCGATCTACGAGGGGACAAACGCCATCCAGTCTCTCGACTTGACGATGCGAAAGCTCCTCATGAACAAGGAGCAGTACTACTATACAGTCCTCTTCTCAAAAATTACTAAAACGATTGAATCAGCCCGCGGTGTTGTCGATGACCGGTATATCACACCGATCAAAGAAGGCCTCGACAAAATAAATGAAGCAGTTGAATTCTTTAAAGCAAGTATGGCGGGGGGGAAGTTTCTTCACATTTTCATGAACGCCACGGTTTTTCAGCAGTGCCTTTTTCTGCTGGTACTCGGCTGGCTTCACCTCTGGAGCCTGACACTGACAACACCTGAAATGAAAAAACTTGTCGGCGATGTTAAGGGAGAAGAAAGAGAAAAGCTTCTCAATGAGAACCTCGAAGCCGCCTACTATAATGGACGGGTTCTTTCTTCTCAATTCTTCATTGGAGCAGAACTGCCGAAGCTTTCCGGCAAGATAGACTGTATCCTGAAAGGAGAGAGCGCTGTCATCAAGTCGTCAGCCTCATCCTTTACAGGAGCAATGGACGAGTAACGGAAATATTTGAAGGCGCGAAAGCGCTTTCGCGCCTTCAAATTTGTGCATCGCGCCTTCAAAAAAAAATACGCGCCTTCGGTTGACTCAAAATGATCTCTCGCCTTCAGGCTGACCGCTACCTGCCGCAGCGCTGCTGCATCATTCGCACCGATTGATCCGCCGATACAGCATTGGGGTGTTTGAGGGCTTTATAAATTTTTGTTGAGCGCTTAATGTACTTCAATCCACGGCATGAATCATTGAGTTGTCCATGATAGATATATGCCAGGTACCAGTTATAGGCTGCATAATTCATGGTATTCTGCAGGCCTAGGCGCTCACATTTTTTCAATCCCTGTAAAAGATAACGCACCCCGGTACGATGCTTTCCCAATCCACTGTAGACATTTCCCATTTCACATTCAGCATAGGCGGTGCCCTGACTGTTTTCCATACCAATGCTTTTCCAGACGGCAATCGATTCACGATAGTACTTCAGAGCCATCTTATAGTCCCGGGTATTCATGTAGAATGCCCCCAGGTTAATAACGATACCCGCATACCCCGTTGATCGGGAAAACCCCTTACTTTGCAGTATGCCTTTCGCCTCGAGATAACTCTTCAGGGCCGGCTGAAACTGTTTCAAAGCCCGGTATGAACTTCCTTTCAAATGAATTGCCGTCACCGCCGCAAGGTAGGACTGGTCCTGGCTGAGTCGCTTAAAGACCCCCAGAGATTTTTCAGCATACCCGAGAGCCCGCTGGTAATCACCCCGGTTCCAGTAAACCATTCCAAGGCTGTTGAGCAGCAGGGCTTCATCAGCGCTCCCCTTTAAGCTGGAAATCTTAAGAAGTCCAGCGGCACGATTAAAGTACCTGAGCGCCCCGGCGGGATCGCCCCGGTTATTGGAAAGATCTCCCAGAGCCAGTACCGCCTTAAAGTACCGCGGTTCAAGCTTCACCGCCCTTTTGAAAGAAGAAAATGCTTTCCAGTGAGATTTTTCATACGCCTCGAGGCCCATACAATAATATTTATACGCCTCTGGTGAGGGACGAAAGCCCTTTTTTATCTGCTGGTGATCCCTTTTATCAAAGGTTACCCTTTTTACATTGGCAATTTTTACCTGCTCAGCCTGGGACATCATTTTCAGCACCACCCGGTCCTGAAGCTCCATAAGGCCTCCCATGGTACCGTCTACTTTAATAGAACGCTTTATCACCTGTGAAGCCACATCGATAAGGCGTCCGTTTACCCTGACCCTCTTCCCGAAAACCTGATAGCTCCCTGTAAAAATAAGATTCGCCCCGGTTATTTTACCCGCCTTTACTGATGTCGCTTCAGAAACAAGACCGGTCATGCCGAGTTCAATTTCCCTGATCGCCTTTCTCCGGTCACCGTCAGTTATAACGCTGACATTATTCAAACGGCTCAAATCCGAAATTACCGTATCGGTTATACCGGCAGAAATCCACGAATAGTCAGGGTTACCGCTGTTTTTAAAAGGAAAAACAAGGATTCTCATCTCTTCGAGGGCGGTTGCGGAATATTCAAGGCCTGTGAAAAGTAATAATAAAGCCAGGAAAAAAAATCGGAAGTAAACATGTTTCGGTTTCATGATATCTCCTCCCTACGGGGAAAGATAATGTATCGCAATAGAAGAAAACGTCAAGAATTATATGATGGAGAGGTTATGGGAAGGCGTGATATTTAAGGCACGCATTTTTCTTCGAAGACGAGTTTGGCAAAACCCGCCTTCGAAGAAAAAACCCGTCTTCAAATGGTATCATCGCGCATGGGAATAATACCATCGATTATCGCTGCGGGGTCAGCTGGTTTCCTGGATTGATTTCCCAGAATGTATGGCGCTGATTTCTTCAATAGTATCATCAAGAACATCAATGACTTCAGCTTTAATTGCCGGTATTGCCACCACCTGACCGACAGGAGTCAGACCTTTAAAAGTATAATTGAGAAGGAAGTCAAGGACCTCCTGGCTCGATCCGCTGTCAATTCCGGGTAGATCAATGGCTACGTCCTCTTCATCCGTCTGCTGCTGGTTGTGCCAGGAGATGACAAAGGACATCATCTGCATAATTACCATATGGGGGCTGGTCGTTTCAAAAACACCTTCCTCTACCCCGACTTCTATAATTTCCTGAAAGCTTTTTACGCGGGGAAGAAAATATTCCAGGGTCAGGTTTCTCAGATGCTTGCGGCCCTCTGCTACCTCCCGTGACATGATGCGGCTGAAATCGGGATCGAGGCCCCCGAAGGGAAGTTTCACCAAAAGATATATGCCGATATATAGTTCTTCATGACGAGTCAGGGTGAACTTGCTCAGGCCTTCACGGAAAAGCTTTTCATCTTCTATTATGAAATAGTACGATAAGACCTCTTCATAAAGCTTTTCTTTAGACTTAAAGTAATAATGCAGAAGGGCCTGGTTGGCATTGGCCCGTCGCGCGATTGATCCCATACGGGCTCCATCAAAACCCCGTTCTGCAAACTCCTTTTTTGCCGCATGGAGAATTCTTTCTTTTGTCTCAAGGCTTTTCTGCATATCAGTACTTCCTTTTCTATATAAAACGGTCAAGCCCCGAATTTCCGATACGGGGACAGAGGGAAAACATTTAAGTTTTTTTAGTTTCCATTGCCTATCTCAC
>Ga0070728_10006265_pt1 | contig 11343 bp, 6 predicted proteins | sample tdDd471_FD_66723 | JGI IMG/M metagenome (GOLD analysis project Ga0070728, IMG submission 66723) | Marine sediment microbial communities from the Atlantic coast under amendment with organic carbon and nitrate - tdDd47.1 | ecosystem: Environmental > Aquatic > Marine > Coastal > Sediment | place...
AGCTCCCGCTCCGCGATCCCATGACCCTGGAGCCGATCGTCGAGTAGAACAAACCGCGAACAACCCCAACGCCCGGGCTTCGGCCCGGGCGTTTTCGTCTCTGGATGCTGGATGCTGGATGCTGGATGCTGGATGCTGGATGCTGGATGCTGGATAGGAGCATCGCACGGACGCTGCACCCACAGATCACACAGATGGACACAGATTTCATCGCATTCCATCTCATTTCACCCGCAGATCACGCAGATTGATGCAGATTCCATCGCATGATTGACCCGGGCCCCATCGCAGTCCCCGACAGGCTGAAAGCCTGTCGCTACACCGCAACCGACATGTGATGTGTAGCGACAGCCATCTTGGCTGTCGTCGGCGACGTTCCGGAACGCAGAACGCCACCCGGCGGGTTGCGATGAGCCAGAGAGGCAACTTCGCGGCAGCTTTGCGACCTTGGCGTCTTCGCGGGTCCATTGTGCCTCCCGGCAAAGATCACGGACCCACGGAGCCCAGCGAACCGGGTACTGGTCTACAATCCAGAATCAAATGAAACGACTCATCCCCTTGCTTCTCATCGCCCTTGCCGGGTCAGCCGGTTGTCGCGACTCGAGTCCTCCCATCGCGGTCGGCACCCTGGAGCGGTATCGCATCGAGCTCCGCGCCGAGCGCCAGGAGCCCATCCTCCGTCTCGCGGTCAAGGAGGGTGACCGGGTGACGACCGGTGATGTCATCGTCGAACTCGACAGCCGTCGGGTCGTCGCGCTGCTGTCCCTGGCCAATGCGAGCCGTGACCTCGCAACCGCCAAACTCGCCGAGGTGGTGCGCGGTTTCCGCTATGAGGAGATCGATCAGGCCAGAGCCCAACTCGCCGAGGCCGAGGCGGCGCTCATCCAGCACCAACCGAATCTCGAACGTGCCCGGAGCCTCGTTGCCGATGGTGTCGAACCCCAATCGGTACTGGACACCGCCGAGGCCAACGAAAACGCAGCCGTCGCCCGGCGGGACGCGGCCCGATCGAGCCTCGAGAAGTTCCTCAACGGCGCGACCGTCGAGGAACTCGATCAGGCACGAGCAGAACTCGCCCGGACCGAGGCGGAAGTGGCCAAACTGTCCATCGACGCCGATAGATTGATCGTCACCTCACCACGGGACGGCACCATCGACGCGTTGCCGTTCCGGGAGGGGGACGAACCCGCCGTCGGATCGCCGGTGGTCGTGATCCTCGCCGACGGCGCTCCCTTTGCCCGCGTCTACGTCCCCGCCGAGCTGCGCCCGCAGGCATTAGCCGGAGCGACTGTCTCGATCGCGGTGGACGGCTTCGACTCGCCATTCGAAGGCACGATTCGTATGATCTCCGCCGAGGCCGCCTTCACCCCCTACTACGCTCTGACCGAACGGGACCGCGGTCACTTCACCTATCTCGCCGAGATCGATCTCGTCGGCGACACGGCCCTCGATCTTCCCACCGGTCTGCCCGTCGAGGTGACCTTCTGAGCGAACTCGCCATCTCGACCGCAGGTCTGACCCGCCGTTTCGGCACATTGGTGGCGGTGGACCACCTCGCGTTGGATGTGCCGAAAGGGAGGATCTACGGATTTCTCGGCCCCAACGGCTCCGGCAAGACCACCGCCATCCGCATGCTCTGCGGCCTCCTCGAGCCATCAGAGGGCCACGCCACCGTCCTCGGCAGGCGGGTCCCGGACGACGCCGAGAAGCTCCGCCAGCACGTCGGCTACATGACTCAGAAGTTCTCCCTCTACCAGGACCTCACGGTGGACGAGAATCTCCGTTTTGTCGGCAGGATCTACTCATTGTCCTCTGAGCAGTGGCAACGACGAATCTCGTTGGCTCGCGAGAAGTATGACCTCGGAGCCATCGGTGGGCAGCGGGCCGGAACGCTCAGCGGCGGTCAAAAACAGCGATTGGCTCTGGCCGCGGCGACGTTGCACAAGCCCGACCTGCTCCTGCTCGACGAACCCACCAGCGCGGTCGATCCAGAAACCCGGCGGGACTTCTGGGACGCTCTCTACGATCTCGCCGCCGACGGGACCGCGATCCTGGTTTCGACCCACTTCATGGATGAGGCCGAGCGCTGCCACTTCCTCGCCATCCTCGATGAGGGGCGAAAGGTGGCCGACGGCACCCCCGAGCAGCTCAAGAACGATATCGAGGCCACCGTGGTCGAGATCGAAATCGAGGAGCCCAGGCGCGGCCACCACGTCCTCGCCGAAACCCCGGGTGTGGTCAGCATCGCGCAGTTGGGGGCCCTGCTTCGCGCCCATGTCGAACCTGGCGCAGGAGATCCGGTCGAGTTGGTGAGTCGCGCCCTGAAGCACTCAGGAGTCGATGCCCGGGCCCGCGCAGTCGATCCAACGCTCGAGGACGTCTTCATAGCAGTGACCCGCTGATGCAGTTTCTCAATCGGATCTTCGCCATCGCCGCAAAAGAGGTGATCCAACTCAGGCGGGATCGCCTCACCCTCGGGATGGTGGTAGGGATCCCGGCGCTCCAGCTCATTCTCTTCGGCTATGCCATCAACACCGATGTCCGCCACTTGAAGGCTGCCGTGGCCGATCAGTCCGGAACCAGAATGTCCCGCGAACTCGTCGCCGCGGTCGAGGCATCCCAGGTCGCCGATATCGTAGCCACCGCCAACACCGCAACCGAACTCGAGACCCTGCTCCGTCAGAGCAAGGTTTCCATCGGGATCCTCATCCCATTCGACTACGAACGCCGACTCGCATCCTCAGATCGTCCGACCGCCCAATTGCTGGTCGATGCCACCGACCCGACGATCCTCGCCACCGCGCAGGGGCTCAAGGCCCTCACTGTGAGTGATCCTCTCCGTCGGCCACCGGTGACCGGCCCACCGCCGACGTTCGAGGTCCGCGCCTATTACAACCCGGAGCGGCGCTCCGAGGTCAATATCGTTCCCGGACTCATCGGAGTCATCCTCACCCTGACCATGTCGCTCTTCACCGCCGTCGCCGTCGTCCGTGAACGAGAGAGCGGAACGATGGAGTTCCTCATCAACACACCGGTCCGGCGCTCCGAACTCATGATCGGCAAGATCATCCCCTACATCGTCATCGGTCTGTTGCAGGTGACCATCGTTCTCGGGCTCGGAATCGCCCTGTTCAGAGTTCCCGTCCGTGGTTCGCTGGTGGATCTCTATGTTGCGTCGGCGATCTTCATCGCCGCAACCTTGGCCCTCGGTCTGCTCATCTCAACCGTCGCCAAATCGCAGTTTCAGTCCATGCAGATGATCATGTTCTTCTTCCTGCCCAATATCCTTCTCTCGGGCTTTATGTTTCCCTTCGAGGGGATGCCCCGAGCGGCGCAGGTCTTCGCCGAGTTCCTGCCCCTGACGCACTTTGTCCGCATGGTCCGGGGGATCATTCTGCGCGCCGCCACGCTTTCCGAAGTCGGTCACGAGATCTGGCCGCTGCTGGTATTCTTCGCGGTGGTCATGACCGCCGCTATTCTGAGGTTCCAGAAGCGGTTGGATTAGACGCTGGATGCTGGATAGAGGCATCGCAAGGCAGCTGCGCCCACAGATCACACAGATGGACACAGACCTCATCGCATTCCGTCGCAATTTGCCCGCAGATAACGCAGATTGACGCAGATTCCATCGCACGATCGCAAATCAACCCGGAAAAAGCAGGTCGAGAAGGATGGAGCTGAGCCCACATTCAGACGCGATCCGGTCTGCCACTCGCCGCCGTCGGTTTGAAACCTCTCATTCCACCCGCTCCACCTGGCACATACGATGAAGTTCGGAATTCGGCACTAAATACGGAAATCGGTGCCAGGCACCTTTTCTAAGGCACGTTATCTATTCAAAAATCGAGAACCGGACACTGAGGTCTTCCGACCCTCGGCACCATCAGGCCGGCGAGACGCCGGCCCTACAATGGATCTCAGCCCCCCGTAGTGCTGGCGTCTCGCCGGCACAGAGACCACGAAACTTCGGGAAACGGGGTCTTCGCAAGAGGCTCAGATGACTTCGCGGCCGCTTTGCGACCTTGGCGTCCTTACGGTTCAATCTTGCGACGCTGTGATGGAATCTGCGCCTATCTGCGTGATCTGCGGGCAACCCTGCGATAGTGCGATGGATCATCTGTGTTGATCTGTGTGATCCGTGGGCTTCACTGGGATGGATGTGCGATGGATCCAGCATCTAGTATTTAGCGTCGGCCGCCACTTTCTCCACCCACTCCACGTCCCTCCAACCCTGGACCGAGTTGATGAGGTAGAGGGCTTCGGCGTTGGGGAGCTCATCGACGGTGATGACCCGCTCGATGATATCTCCCCGCTCGATGAGTTCGGCTCTGAAGGTACCTGCGAGGAGTCCGCACTTCACCGGTGGAGTCACCAGCTCGCCGTCAAAGACGGCGACGAGGTTCGCGATGGTGCTTTCGGTGACCTGGTCCTTCTCGTTCCAAAGCAGGACGTCGTCGCAATCGGGGCGGGACCGCCGGGCGTTCTCGTAGACCTCTCTATGGGTCGTCTTGAAATGGAGGAATGGATTGTCCACGGCGACCGGCGATGCCGCGAGCCCGAGGCGGACTGGCGCCTCTGACGGGTCGTTGGCGAGGGGAATCGCCTCGACCCGGTGGCTTCCATCGGCGGCCAAGAGGAGTCGGACCCTGTGCAGCCCACTGCCGAGATCTGCTGCCCGCCGATGAAGATCTTCGGCGACACCACTCTGGTCGAACCCTCGGCCAAAGTACTCAGCCGCGCCGGTCATTCGATCGAGATGCCGGCCGAGCAGGCTGAAACCGGATTCGGGATCCCACAGCATGGTCTCGAGCAGATCGAAGTCCGGGGCGGGCTGCGACAGCACCCGTGCCTTGAGAACGCACTCTCTGTACTCTTCGCCAGCCAGGGAGTCCCAGACGACACCGCTCCCGACGCCGTACTCCACAGACCCCGCTTCACGATCCTCCTCCGCGGTGCGGATGGCCACCGAGAATCTCGCCCGGCGCCCCGGTTCGATCACACCGATGGCTCCGGTGTAGACGCCACGAGGATCGGATTCGAATTCGTTGATGAGTTCCATGGTCCGAATCTTGGGCGCACCGGTCACCGAGGCGAAGGGAAAGAGCGCGGCGACGACTTCTGAAACCGGCGCCGCCGTCTTCGCCTCCACCGTGGATGTCATCTGAAGGACCGTCGGATGCCGCTCGATATCGAACGAGCTAGTGACATCGACCGTCCTCACCTTCGCGACCCGCCCGAGATCGTTACGCACCATATCGGTGATCATGGCGTTCTCGGCCCGGTCTTTGGTTGACGCCGCAAGCCAGGACTCGGACTCACGATCCGAGGCGAGATCTCGGCCGCGTCCTGCTGTTCCCTTCATCGGACGACACACGATGCGTTCTCGGTTGAGGCAAAAAAACAACTCGGGAGACGCCGAACAGATCACCCGTTCGCCCAGATTGAGATACGCGGCATACGAGGACGGCTGCGATCGGACCATATCGAAGAAAAATTTCCTCGGGTCGCCGTTGAATGATGCCCGAAGCCGAAAGGTGTGATTGACCTGGTAGGTGTCGCCACGGGCGATGTGTTCGCGGATCGTGCCGACCGACCGCCGGTAGTCTGCTTCACTCTGCGACGCCGACCACTCGCCGACGGCGTAGCCGCCAAGATCCTCGAAGCGGAGCTCGCTCTCATCGACCGCATTCTCGAAGAGTCCGAAACTCAGTAGCGGCAGCTCCTTGACCGGCGGATGAACCTGGAACGCCCGATCGAAAGCCGCTGCGGCCTCGTAGGCAAGATAACCCACGGCAACGAACCCCTGTTTCTCGACAGCCTCGTCGATCCGGGCCAGGACCGGCAACACCTCCTCGACGGTTTGGGCGGAGACTACTCTCACCGGGCGGCGGAATTTCAACCACCTGCCGGTTCCGGGATCTCGAATCAGCGCGAAGTCCACCACGATGAGAGCATCATACGGTGTTCGCTCACTCCCCCCTTGAATCTATCCGTTCGGGGCTCAGCGGGTGAAATTTCTCACAAACTCTTGCTCCCGTTCCCCGAACAAGGCACAATGACGCGACCCGACGAAGTCGGGCCCAACTCCAACAAGGGGGAAGAATGAAGGTCCACGAGTATCAGGCAAAAGAGGTCCTGGCTCGCTACGGGGTGGCCGTGCCCCGTAACAAGCTGTTGACCGACGTCGGGCAGGCCCGAGCAGCCGCGGAAGAGCTCGGCGGTCGGGTCGTTGTCAAAGCACAGATTCACGCTGGTGGTCGCGGCAAGGGTGGCGGCGTCAAGCTCGCCGCGAACGCCGACGAAGCGGCCCAACTGGCCAACGAGATCATGGGGATGACCCTGGTGACGAAACAGACCGGCCCCGAAGGCCGACTGGTTCGCCGGGTTATGATCGAGGAGGCGCTGCCCATCGAGAGGGAGCTCTATCTCGGCATCGTCCTTGATCGTTCCGAGGGTTTCCCGGTCATGATGGCCTCGAAGTTCGGCGGAATGGAAATCGAGGAAGTCGCCGAGGAGAATCCCGACGCCATCCTCAAGGCCCACTTCGACCCCGATGTCGGTCTTCACCCCTACCTGGCCCGCCAACTCGCCTTCGGGCTCGGGCTCGATGGAGATGCGTTCAAGGCCGGCATCAAGCTCATGCACGCCCTGGCCCGCGCCTATGGCGATACCGACGCCTCGCTCTTCGAGATCAACCCGCTGGTCACCACCACCGATGGCAGGGTCGTCGCCCTCGATGCCAAGGCGAGCTTCGACGACAGCGCCATGTTCAGACACAAGGACATCGCCGAGATGCGTGATCTCGACGAAGAGGAACCCCTCGAGGTGGAGGCCTCCAAGTTCGACCTCAACTACATCAAACTCGATGGCAACATCGGCTGCATGGTCAATGGCGCCGGGCTCGCCATGGCGACCATGGACATCATCAAACACTGCGGCGGAGAACCGGCCAACTTCCTCGATGTCGGCGGCGACGCGTCGCAGGAGAGGGTCGCGGCCGCGTTCCGCATTCTGCTCTCGGACTCCGCGGTCAAGGGAGTCCTGGTCAACATCTTCGGCGGCATCGTGCGATGCGACATGGTGGCTCGCGGCGTGGTCGCCGCGGCCGAAGAGGTCAAGCTCAGCATCCCGTTGGTGGTCAGACTCGAAGGCACCAATGTCGAGGAGGGCCGGCGGGTTCTCGCCGAGTCCGATCTCGCGGTGATCGTGGGCGAAGGAATGGCGGACGCCGCCGAGAAGGTCGTGGCCGCGGTCGGGAGTGCGTCATGAGTATTTGGGTCAATTCCGATACCAAGGTCGTCGTTCAGGGTCTCACCGGCAAGGAAGGTAAGTTCCACGCCGAGAAGTGCCGCGAGTACGGCACCAAGATCGTCGCCGGTGTCACACCCGGCAAGGCGGGCCAGGATGTGGACGGCGTGCCCGTCTACAACACCGTCATGGACGCCGTCGAGGCCACCGGCGCAAACGCATCGCTCATCTTCGTGCCGCCGCCGTTCGCGGCCGACGCGATCCTCGAAGCGGCCGACGCCGGTGTCGAGGTCGTCATTTGCATCACCGAGGGCATCCCTGCCCGCGACATGATCCGGGTCCAACGCATCCTTCAGGGATTGCCGACCCGTCTCGTCGGCGGCAATTGCCCCGGTGTCATCACCCCGGGAGAGTGCAAGCTCGGCATCATGCCCGGCCACATCTCCATCCCCGGTCCCATCGGCGTGGTTTCGCGATCGGGCACCCTGACCTATGAGGCCATCGGTCAGCTCACCGCCCTCGGACTCGGCCAGTCGACCTGCGTCGGGATCGGCGGAGACGCCCTCCCCGGCACCAATTTCATCGACTGTCTCGAGGCCTTCGCGACCGACTACGACACCGAAGGCATCGTCATGATCGGTGAGATCGGCGGCAACGCGGAAGAAGAGGCGGCCGAGTTCATCAGCCAGTTCGTCAAAAAACCGGTTGTTTCGTTCATCGCCGGCCAGACGGCGCCTCCGGGTCGCCGGATGGGTCACGCAGGAGCGATCATCTCAGGTGGCAAGGGCACCGCGGCGGACAAGATCGCGGCCCTCGAGGCTGCGGGTATCGCGGTGGCCAAGACCCCGGCCGAGATCGGCATCACCATGAAACGAGCATTGGAAAACCAGTCGATACTGGATTGATTTTCACATAATCGTGTAGAATCCCCCAGTTCGCAGTTGGGGGAGGAGCCTGAGCTGTGAGGGAGCCCGGCGGTTTTACCGCCGGGCGTTTTCTTTGTCCGATGCGATTTTCCTTCCCTGTCATCCTGAGCACCACCACACCGCGGGGCGGCGTCTTCAAAAGCAAAGAACCTGGAATCCGCACCGCGAGGCACAATGGATCCGCGGAGTCGCGAAGCCCGCAAAGGTACCGCCAAGCATCTCAAGAATGACTCGGGCCCGTTCCAAGCCCTTATGCGGACCCGATCCAGTGGTGCGATGAGCCGGTGAAATGACTTCGCGGCACGTTTGCGGCCCCGGCGTCTTTGCGGATTCACTGTGCGCCGAGGCGAACCGCTCAGCCGTCATTGCCCGATTTATCGACTCTCAGCACGCAGAGAATCGGATAAAAACGTTCATTCCCAGCTTGAGATCAGAGACGGACAATCCGGTCGGCTTGAAGGAACCAGAGTTCGGTTTGCGGCCGGTAGCCTAGGTCGAGGGCCTCTTCGAGCGCCCGGGCGTAGGTCTCGAGCTGTGGCCGATATCGTTCCACCCGACCGGTGATCTCGGCCTCGCTCTCAACCCGATCGGTCTTGTAGTCGGCGATCACGAGGCGTCCATCCCCCTGGTCACGATAGACGAGATCGACGGAGCCGCTGATGACCGATGTCCCGCTGTTCCCGATCGGACGGAGGAAGATCGGCAGCTCCCGGGCGACGATCGCCGGCGCCAGCTCGACCAATCTCCGAAGACACCCACTCTGCGCCAGGTGATCCATCATCTCTTCGAGCCTGCCGGTCGCCTCAGAGGCGAGGTTCGGAGCAAGACCGGCAACGGCGCCCTCGATCACGCCCGGTCGTCGTTCGGTGAATTGAGCCGCCAGATCGCTTTCCGGATCGAGTGTCTCGAGCAGGTGGTGGACGGCGGTTCCCACCGCAGCGGCGGCGCTTCGCCCCGCCGGCGATGGCGCGCTCACCGCGTCGCCATCGATTTCAGTCTCCATCCGGGCGATCGAACGGTGGGCGGCGTCGGAAGCCGGAGTGGTCCAGCGGGCCGTCATCCTCTCGGCGGCGGCCGCTCTCGCCTTTGCGATGTCATCGGCGTCCGCCTCGACGGTCTGGTCATCAGCCACCGTAGAGCATCGCTCAACGATCAATGAACCCGACGCCCCACTCGTCTCGCCGAGAGCCGGAATCACCCAGCTCACTCCAGGCTCCGGATCGGCCGCGCGGTGCACTCCACGCTCGATGAGGTCGCCGATGAGAGCGGGGTCGCCCCGGTGCGCGATCACCTCCGCCAGCGCCGATGCCTCGAGCGGATCGCTCGTTTCCCCCGGTGTGGCCCAGCCCCCCGAGACCACGAGACGCTGTTTAGCCCGGGTCATGGCGACATAGAGCAATCGAACCCTTTCGGCGCGGGCCTGGAGTTCACGGCGATCCTCGGCACGCGCGAGGTTCGGTGTCGGCCAACCAAATAGTCTGAGTTCTGCCGCACCCTCGAATCGCCGCAACACCGCCTGCGGACCCGAACCGAAGCCACCGGTCCGCTTGTGGATCTGGGCGAGATAGACGTGTTCGAAATCGAGGCCCTTGGCGCCGTAGATGGTCATGACGTGAACCGAATCGGCATCGCGATCGGGCTCCGACACCGTCGGCGCCTCCCGCCCCTCCTCCACCGCCCGGCGGAGAAAACGCCCGAGGTCAGCCGAGCCGCCGGCGCTGCGGCTCAGGGTCTGCTCGAGCTCGGAGTAGAACCCATCGAGGCGAATCTGCCGAAAGCGACCGAGACGACGGGCCCCGGCCGAAACCTCGGCCAGCCACAGGGTGCGCAGCCGCTCGACGAAGTCTCCCGGCGGGTCCTCATACATGGATAGTCGGAGTTCGGCGAGATTGTCCAACGCGCCCGCGAGTGCTGCCGGCCAACGGGGAAGCAGCTCCGACCCCGTCGCCGGTTCGACCCGGACCGCCGCGGTCTCCACGATGCGCCGGGCTGCGGCCGACGCCGCGACGTCGACGCCGTCCAGAGCCGCGGCCGCTGCCGGGAGGCCCGCGTCCCACAACGGCGCGAGGGCGACATCGGGCACACCGACGGCGTCCGACCGCAACACCGTCAGCAGGGCGAGGGTATCCGCCGGCTCGAGCACCGCGCGGACGAGGGCCGCGGCTTCGATGATCTCGCGCTGCCGGAAGTACTCGCGCTCGCGCCCCACCTCGAAGGGGACGCCCCACTCACGGAAGGCCTCCAGGAGTTCGCCCTGGGCGGTGGTCGCCCGCAGGAGCACCGCGACATCGCCGAACGGAACCCCAGCCTCATCGTGCAATCGTCGGATATCGGCGGCGATGGCTCCGGCCTCGAGCCTCGTGGTCGGTCCGGTCTTCTGTTTGTCTGCCGGGAAAACACCGTCATCGCCCGGATGCCAGCAGACCCAGTGTTCAACCGCGCTCCAGGTGGGATGATTGAATCCCGGAGAGTCGATCCGGTCGCCGGTGGCATCGAGGGCATCGAACGCCGGTTGGAAGCCATGCTTTTCGTGCATCACCGGCTCGACCACCCGCTCGACTTCGTCCAGGATCGGCTGCACCGAGCGGAAGTTGCGGGTCAATGAGCCGCGAACGCCGCCGCGTTCCAGCACGAGATCGACAAAGCCGTCGTAAGCGGCGAGATCGGCGCTCCGCCAGGCGTAAATGGATTGTTTCGGATCACCAACGACAAAGAGGCCCGGCTGCTCCTCCTCGGCGCCCTCGAGCGCGAGGTGTTCGACCATTCGGCACTGGACATCATCGGTGTCCTGGAACTCATCCACCAGGAGCTGGTCCATCCGCCGGCGTACGGAACGACAGACCTCTTCGTGAGTATCGAAGAGTCGGGCGGTGAACTCGAGCAGATCACTGAACGTAACGAGACCCCGCCCCCGGCGCCGGTTGTCGACATCGGCCAAGAGAGGCAGGAGCAGCGCGCGCGCCGCACCGAAGCCCTCGAGATCGAGGTCGATGAGGGTTTTCAACGTGGTCACCAGTCGTTCCGAGGCGGCACCGACTCCGTCGCGACCGTCCCCGACGGAAGCCTCCTCCTTTTTCGTCCAGTCGTTTCTCGACCACTTCTTGAGCCGCGCCAGGGCCGGCCCGTCAATCGCACCCACCGCTTCGACGAGATGCACAAAGTCGGGCTC
>Ga0070728_10006273_pt1 | contig 11335 bp, 9 predicted proteins | sample tdDd471_FD_66723 | JGI IMG/M metagenome (GOLD analysis project Ga0070728, IMG submission 66723) | Marine sediment microbial communities from the Atlantic coast under amendment with organic carbon and nitrate - tdDd47.1 | ecosystem: Environmental > Aquatic > Marine > Coastal > Sediment | place...
CGGGCTGCGGCGGGCGGTGGTGGAGATCTACGCGGCGCTCGCCGAGGACATGGAGGAGGATCCGATCGGCGGCGCGAACCTGCTCGTGCGCGCGTCGCGGCTCCTGCACAGCCACCTCGGGTCGGACGAGGACGCGCTCGCGGTGCTCAAGCGGGCGGCGATGTTCGCGCCGTCCCAGGACCACGTGCTCGACGAGCTCGAGCAGTTCACGCGGACGCTCGGGCGGCTCGGCGATCTGGACCGTCACCTGTCCACGCTCGTCGACGAGGCGCTCGACAAGAAGACCGCGGCCGGGCTGCTGCGCCGGCGGGGCGAGCTGCTCGAGGAGCTCGGGCTGTTCGGGCAGGCGGCCGACGTCTGGACCCACCTGTCGACGGTGACGTCCGGCGAAGCGGAGGCGCGGCTGCGGCTGCGGCAGGCGCTGCGCAAGGCGGGCAAGCTCGAGGACCTGCTCATCGCGCTGCAGCGCGACTGGCGCGGCGCCGACGATCCGGCGGACAAGCTCGAGCTGCGGCGGGAGATCGCGCGCGTCTGGGATCGCGATCTGCAGAACCAGTGGGAGGCGCTCGACGCCTGGAAGAAGGTGCTCGACGAGGCGCCGGGCGACGAGGAAGCCGAGGAGGCGATCGCGCGGCTGCAGGACGCCCGCAAGCGCGCAACCGAGGTCTCCGACTTCGCGATCGACGCCCCGCCCGCGCGCCCCGAGCCCGAGTCGTTCGAGGAGCTCGAGGCGACCGACCTGCTGTCGGAGGACCTGACGGTCGAGCCGGACGACGCTCCGATCGCGGGCGACGGCATCGGGGCGCTCGAGGACTCGACCGACGAGAAGCCCCGGGACGCCGCGCGGATCGCGTCACCGGACCTGTCATCCGGCGCCGAGGATCTCGCGGTCGACTCGTCACAGACGATGTACGACAGCGGCCTGTTCCGGGAGCTGACCGACGCGCTCGGCGACGGGCCGCCCGCCGAGACGCCAGGCGCAGGTGACGAGCCGACCTCGGTCGAGGCGGAGCCGACGCCGGCCGACGACGAGGCGCTGCCGCCGCTGATCGCGCGCGAGACCCGCCAGCTCGACGCGTCGGAGCTCGTCGAGCCCGAGCCGATCCAGACCCCGATCCCCATGCCCGAGCCCTCCCTCGACGACTTCGAGGAGGACTACACGGCCGTCGCGGAGGACGTGTTCAGCCAGCTGCGCGACGACCCCGCCGAGGATGCGGAGATCCCCGAGGAGGAGCTGGGCACGGGCGAGATCGAGCTGCTCGACGAGTCGCCCGACGAGCACACCTACGACGCCGACGCCGAAGAGGTGTTCGAGGCGATCGAGGCGGCGCACGAGGCGAGCTTCGAGCAGCTCGCGCAGCTCGACGAGCTCGCCGCGAGCGGCGACTCGGACGAGGCCCTGCAGGAGCTCGAGGAGCTCGAGGAGCTCGACGCCGTCGAGGCGATCCCGGAGATCGACGCCGACGAGATCGAGGCGCTCGACTCGGTCGAGGCGCTCGAGCTGATCGACGACGAGGAGCTCGAGGAGCTCGAGCCCGCCCCGTCGATCCCCCCGCCGCTGCCGCCCCGAAAGGGCTAGTCGCGCCAGCGGCCGGCGAGGTACTTGCGGGCGATCTCGGCCCAGCTCCCGCTGGGGTCGAGGTCGAGGTAGGTCCGCCAGTGCGGCTGCGCGTCGCGCGAGCGGCCGAGCTCCTCGTAGGCCATCGCGAGGTTGAAGTGCGCGTCGGCGAAGCCCGGATCGTGCACGATCGCGCGCTCGAAGAGCGACGCGGCGCTCTTGGTGTCGCCGCGCTCGAACGCGAGGAAGCCGAGGTTGTAGAGCGCCTCGGGCTGCTCGGTGTCGATCGCGAGCGCGCGCTCGTAGAAGCGCGCGGCGGCCTTCGCGTCACCCTGGCGGAACCGGAGGTTGCCCAGGTTGGTCAGCGCGTTGGCGAGGGACGGGTCGAGCTCGATGGCCTGGCGGTAGCAGCGCTCGGCGCGCTCGAAGGTCGCGTCGTCCTCGTCGAGCCGACAGCCCTCGAGGTACAGCTCGTAGGCGCGCTGCCGCTTCTCGGGATCGACCGCGCGCGGGCGCAGCACGCGCACGACGTCGTCGCGGATCGAGCGCACCTCGAAGTCGAGCCGCAGCTGACCGGTCTCCGCGTCGTAGGCGCGATCGGCGTCCTGGACGATCACCGCCTGCCCCTCGGAGCGGACGCGCAGCTCGTTCAGCGGGCGCGTCACGTGGGGCAGCGAGCGTCGCAGGTTCTCGAGGCTCCGGCGCACCGTCGGCAGGGCTACCCCGCGGTCGAGCAGCTCCTTGGCCGCGCGGATCCCGATGAGGTCCTGGAACGTGTAGAAGCGTCGCCGCCCGACGCGCCCCGACGGCGCGAGGAACCCCGAGCGAGACCAGTAGCGGAGGCGGCCCAGCGGGACGTCGAACAGACGCGCGACCTCCTTGGCCTTGAACAGCTCGCCGTACGGCTCCGCGATCGACTGGCGGCCGAACGCGGGCGGCGGGACCGAGTCCTTGGCGGCGCGCTCCTTCGGGGCGGGCGCCTCGCGCAGCTCCGGCTCCACGCGCCGCCCGCCGCCCGGGCCGAACCGGACGTGAATGACGTTGTCCTTGCTCACGACTGCTCGACCGAAGGTAGATCGACGGGCGCCTCGAGGTCGATGTCCAGCAGCAGGCGCTCGCCTTCGCGCTCGAACACGCTGTACAGCTGCGCCGTCCCGACGTCGCGGTCGGGGAACCGGCGGTAGATCTCCGCGCACGCCATGCGGTGGGCGCGCACGCGGACGCGCACGGAGCCCTCGATCGCTTCGATCACCTCTTCGAGGTCCTCGTCGGACTCGATGTCGCGACAGCGCCGGTGCAGCCGGCCGAGGTCGAACGTGATCATGATGGACCCATACCACCGGCCGGCCCCGTCGAGCCCGCCCTCGGTCAACACGTCGGCGCTGCGGAACAGCTCTTCGATCGCCGACGCCGTCAGCGCCCGCCGACCGGCGGTGCTCCAGGCCCGGATCGACCGCGCCCGTGCGGGCGGCTTCAAGGGCGGCGGCATGGCGACGATCGTACATTTCCCTACATCGGGGATCCAACTTCGCGCAGCCCCTCTCCCTTGCCTTTGCCTTTGCCTTTGCCCTCTCCTAGGTTCCGCCACCCATGCGCGACCGCCCCGCCCCCGCCAACGCCCCGATGGCGTTCCTCTCCGACATCCACGGCAACCTGCGCGCGTTCGACGCCGTGCTCGACGAGCTGCAGCGCCGCTTGATCAAGAGCGTGTTCGTGGCGGGCGATCTGCTGCTCGGCGGCGACGATCCGGTCGGCGTGTTCAAGCGCCTGCAGCAGATCGACGCCCGCTGCACGCGCGGGGTCAGCGACACCGCGCTCGTCGAGGTGTCGCCGGGCACGCTGCGACCGACGGACGAGGCGCAGGCCACGATGGCCCGCAAGTTCGAGCAGACGCGCGAGCGCCTCGGCGAGCTGGCGCTCAAGTACGTCGAGCGCCTGCCCGACAAGCTCCGCCTGCCGATGATGGACGGCTCCGAGATCGTCATGGTGCACGGCTCGCCGGCCGACCCGACGATCGAGCTGTCGCACGACCTCGACGACGAGGAGATGTACGCCCTGCTCGGGGGCGACCCGGCCGACATCGTCGTGTGCGGCGCGAGCCACGTGCCGTTCCAGCGCGAGTTCGAGGACGTGCGCGTGGTGAACGTCGGCTCGGTGGGCCAGGCGCCCGAAGGCGGGACCGCGCACTACACCGTGATCACCCCGCGCATGGACGGAATGGTCATCGAGCAGACGTACGTCGAATATGCGTAGCGCAGACGCTCAGAGCGTCTCGACCACGCAGCGGACGCGCAGCGCCTGCTCCATGTCGGTGTACTCGATCACGCCCGAGTCCAGGTCGACCACGACCACGTCGTCGCCCTCGCCGAGCGGATCGGCCGTCCAGGTGGTCCCGAGCTCGAGGTCGGCGAGCACGCCGGAGCACTCGGCGCTCGCGGCGCACGGCGCGCAGCGAGCGGCCTCGCCGGGGGCGGTGCACGCCCCGAGGAGCGCCGCCGTCTCGTCGAGGGTCGGGAGGCGGTAGCCGGGGCCCATCTCCGAGCAGGCCACCGCCGCGTCGGACCACGGCACCCGCGCCGGCTCGCCGACACAGGCGGCGCCGTCCCACGTCGCGCCGATGGCGCACCGCTGCCAGTACAGCCCGCTGCGCTCGCTGAACACCGCGTCGTCGGTGGTCGGCGCTGCGCAACCGGCGTACAGCGCGAGGAGGGGGATCAGGGCGAGGAGTCGTCGGGAAACCATGTCGACACCGCTTACGGTGTCGATCCCGGATGCCTCCCCTCGTCAGCCGCCGGAGGGGCGGACCTCGGAGCGCTCGACGTCCTCGCGCCAGCGCGGCGGCACGACCGCCCACACGATCGCGTGCCCGACCGCGCCCTCGAGCGGGCGCGCGCGGACGTCGACGAGGCGACCGCGCAGCAAGGCGCCGCAGAGGTCCTCGAGGGGGATCGGGCGCTGCCGGCGGAGCATCCCGATCACCGACGAGCGCGCTCGGCGCCAGCCCCGCTGGGTCACCGGCGCGACGAAGGCCACGCGCCCTCCCACCTCCACCGCGCGGCGCACCGCGTCGACGAGCGCGACGAGGTCGACGTCCTTGTCCCAGCCGGCGATCACCGCGCCGTCGAACGGGGCGTCCGCCGCGATCGCGCCGCGCAGCTCACCCGCCGAGCGGGGCGCGGGCACGGCGACCGCGCCGCCCTCGATGAGCCCCTCGACCCGCGGCTCACCCACGACGAGCACGCGACCCGCGGTGAAATCGACGATCTCGGCGGCGGCCATCGCTACTCCGCCGCGGCGTGCTCGGGGTCGTCGGCGGTCGTCGGCTGCGCGAGGACCTCGACCCGGGTGACGTGCCGCTCGTCGGCCTCGCGCACGATGAAGGTGAAGCCGCCGAACGCGACCGACTCGCCCTCCGACGGCACGCGCCCGGCCGTCTCGACGATCATGCCGCCGACCGAGTCGAAGTCGCCCGCGTCCGTGTCGAACTCGACGTCGAGCTCGCGCGCGAGATCGTAGACCGAGACGCTCGCGTCGACCCACCAGGTGCCGGGCGAGACCTCCTCGATCGGCAGCTCGTCGGCGTCGTGCTCGTCGCGGATCTCCCCGACGATCTCCTCGACGATGTCCTCGAGCGTGACGATCCCGCTCGTACCGCCGAACTCGTCCACGACCACGGCGAGGTGGAAGCGGCGGGCCTGCATCTCGCGCAGGAGCTGACCGATCTTCTGCGTCTCGGCGACGAAGAACGCGGGCCGCCGGATGATCGCCCGGAGCGACTCGAGCTCCTCACCGGCGCGGAGGATGCGGAACAGATCTTTCGCGTAGAGGATGCCCTCGATCTGATCGAGCCGGTCCCGGAAGACCGGGTAGCGGCTGTGGCCGTGCTCCTCGATCATCTCGATCGCCTCGTCGAGGGTGGCGTCGAGGTTCAGGGCCATCACCTGGGTGCGCGGCACCATGATCTCGCGGGCGACCGTGTCCTTGAACTCCAGCACGCTGAGCAGCAGCTCGGCGAACTCCTCGGTCAGCGAGCCGCTCTCCTCGCGCTTCTCGATCATGTGCTCGACCTCACGCAGCGCGTGATCGTCGTCGGACGGTTCGCTGGACTGGGGCGGCGAGAACCGCTTGTGCAGCAGCGAGTAGATCGGGTGCAGCGGCAGCGCGAGCGGGAGCACGGCGAGCTCGATGGGCCGCAGCCACCGCGCCATCGGCAGCGCCCAGTCCACCGCCCGGGCGCGAGCGACGGCGTCGAGGCCGATCGCGATCACCGCGTAGAGCGCGCCGACCCCGCAGAGCGCGGCGACGGTGACCCAGATCGGCGCGCGCGGGCCCACCACGTGCGCGGTGAGCCCGACCGCGGCCACCAGCGACGCGGCGCGGCCCGCGAGCAGGCGCGTCCGGCGGCCGGCGGCCTCGTCCAGGAGGCGCTTGGCGGTCTTGCCGTCGCGGCCTCCGGCCTCGACCGAGTCGAGGAGCCGGACCTCGCCGAGCGCGGCGATGACCCCCTCCAGCGCGTGTAAGGCGGCGCCCGCCGCGATGATCAGCGCGATCGCGACGAGCTCCAAACCTGGGCCTGCTAGCGGCTCTGGCAACGTGAATCCCGATACCGAACAACCCCCGTGGCGCCCGGTGACGTGACAGGATCGAGACTAAATCGCCGATTTCTGCCCCGCAAGCCGCCGCTTGTTGTTCGCCTCATCGAGCCTGGGCTAGGTTGGACCGCATGCTTCGCAAGGTTTCGCTCGTCTTTGGCTTGATGTTCATGGTCTGGGGGTGTGACAGCCCCCCCACTCTGCCGCCTCTTCCGGACGCTGGCGACTTCGACGCCGCGACGCTCGACGCCGGCGGCGGCACGCCGGTGTGCGACAACGGCATGCGCGACGGCGACGAGACGGGCCTGGACTGCGGCGGCTCCTGCCCCCCCTGCGCGGACGGCGACATGTGCCGGATCCCCGACGACTGCGAGAGCGGCGTCTGCATGCGCGGCCGCTGCCTCGTCCCCAACTGCATGGACGGCGTCCGCAACGGCCTCGAGACCGGCGCCGACTGCGGCGGTGACTGCGGGCTGTGCCCCGGCGGCGAGCCGTGCACGAGCAACGATCAGTGCCTGTCGGGCCGCTGCCGCGGCGGCATGTGCACGATGTCGAACTGCGAGGACGATCGGCTCAACGGCGAGGAGACCGACGTGGACTGCGGCGGGTCGCTGTGCCCCCCCTGCGCTGGCGGGCTGACCTGCGACGACGCCGAGGACTGCTCGAGCCTGATCTGCTCCGCCGGGGTCTGCACCGACGCGGCGTGCAACGACGGAGTGCAGAACCAGGACGAGACGAGCGTCGACTGCGGCGGCGGCATCTGCCTGCCGTGCCGCGACGGGCTCGCCTGCGACGTCGACGCGGACTGCGAGGGCATGCGCTGCTTCGACGGAGGCTGCGTGTCCTGCATGGACGGGATCATGGACGCCGAGGAGACCGACGTGGACTGCGGCGGCGGCCTCTGCGACCCGTGCGAGGACGGCGAGATGTGCGTCCTCGACTCCGACTGCTCGGGCGAGACCTGCGAGAGCGGGCTCTGCGTGTCCTGCACCGACGGCGTGCAGAACCAGGACGAGACGGACGTCGACTGCGGCGGTTCGCTCTGCCCCGGCTGCGCCGACACCGAGATGTGCCTGGGCGACGCGGACTGCGGCGCGCTCGGCGCGACCTGCGTCTCCGGCGTGTGCGCGTCGTGCGCCGACTCGGTGATGAACCGGGACGAGACCGACGTCGACTGCGGCGGGCCGACCTGCCCGGCCTGCCGCGACCGCCTGACGTGCTCGGTGCCCAGCGACTGCATGTCCAACGTCTGCGAGAGCGGCACCTGCGTGTCGTGCATGGACGGAGTGGTGGACCAGGACGAGACCGACATCGACTGCGGCGGCTCGATCTGCCCGGCCTGCACCTCGGGTCGGATGTGCCTCGGAGACGACGACTGCGCGTCGATGATCTGCGACGACCCGACGGGGCTGTGCAACGCGCCGGGCTGCGGCGACAGCGTGCTGAACGGGATGGAGACGGACCTCGACTGCGGCGGCGGCGACTGCATCGGCTGCGCGGACGGGCTCGACTGCGTGGTCGACCGGGACTGCCTGAGCGGCGTCTGCGACAGCGGGACTTGCCAGGTGCCGACCTGCAGCGACGGCGTGTTCAACGGCGACGAGACGGACGTCGACTGCGGCGGCCCGACCCCGCCGGGGTGCCCGCGCTGCGTGACCGGCCGCCGCTGCGACGCGACGTCCGACTGCGCGACGGACATGTGCGACATGGGCTACTGCGGCGGCGCCGCGATGTGCCGCACCGCGCCCGCGCGCGTCCTCGTCTACCAGCCCGGCGGCACCACGCCGACGACCTGGTTCCCGGCGGGCACGATGGTCGACGTCGCGAGCGACGCGATGTGGCGCAGCCTGTCGACCGCCGACTTCGGCCGCTACGACATCATCTTCATCGGCGGCGGCAACTGCGGCGGGTCGCTCGACTCGCTGATGGGCACCGCCGAGGACACCGTGGCGACCTGGGGTCCCGCGGTGCGCGGGCGTATCCTCATCTCCGCCGACGACGCCGACTTCCACGGCGGACCGCAGGCGATGCTCTTCTTCAACAACGTCATCGAGTGGCTCAAGACGCCCGGCGCCAACGTCGACGCCGGCCGCACCAGCCTCTACATGAGCTGGGGCTGCACGATGAACAGCGGCTACATGCCCGGCATCCGCGGCACCCCCGAGCGCTTCGTGGACGTGCTCGGGATGGGCGTGACCGGTGAGCGGCAGAACTACTGCAGCTCGGTCGCCCCGACCGCGGCGGGGACCAGCCACCCGCTGCTGGCCGGCATCGCGGGTCCGCCGGCGAGCTTCTGGGGTTGCCCGTTCCACGGCGGCTTCCCGACCCTGCCGCCCGGCTACGTCTCGATCACGGACGGCACGACCGGCCCGATGAGCAGCGTGCTCGCCTACCGCGACTCACCGATGCCCTGCATCCCCTAGCCGCACCCGCACCGGTCAGACCGCGAGCTCGTCGGACCGGATGCGTCCGTCGACGAGGCGGACCACCCGGTCGCACCGAGCGGCCAGCGCCTCGTCGTGAGTGACCACGACGAACGTCAGGCCGAGGTCGCGATTCAACCGACGCATCTCGTCGAAGACTCCGTCCCCCGTCTCGGTGTCGAGGTTGCCGGTGGGCTCGTCGGCGAGGACCACCGAGGGCTCCGCCACGAGCGCGCGGGCGACGGCGACGCGCTGGCGCTGCCCTCCCGACATCTGACCGGGTCGTCGGTCGGCGAGCTCCGCGATGGAGAGCCTCTCGAGCGCCGCGCGCGCGCGCCGCAGCGCGGTCCGCGAGACGCGCCCGTGGCGCACGGCGAGCGGCATCGCGACGTTCTCCGCGGCGCTGAGCGCGGGCAGGAGGTGGTGGAACTGAAACACGAACCCGAGGGCCTCGCCGCGGAGCCTCGTGCGGGCCGCGTCGTCGAGCCCCGCCGTCGCCTCGTCGCCGATCCACAGCTCGCCCTCCGACGGTTGGTCGAGGAGCCCGATGACGTTGAGCAGGGTGCTCTTGCCCGATCCGCTCGGTCCCATGATCGCGACGAGCTGACCGCGCGGGATGGTCAGGTCGACGCCGTGCAGCACGCGCGTCCGGTGCGCGCCCTCGCCGTAGTCCTTCGCGAGCCCCTCGACCCGGATCGCCGGCGTGGCGTCAGGCATTGCGGATCGCCACCACCGGATCGAGCTTCGCCGCCCGCCGGGCCGGCCAGACGGCCGCGGTCAGGCCCACCGCGACCGAGCCGAGGATCGTGGCGGCGAACAGCTCCGCCGACTGGTCGATCGGGAACTGCGGCGTCCCGTCGGGGTTGGCGCCCAGCGAGACGAAGAACCGCCCGAGGCCATAGCCGACCGCGCAGCCCCCCAGCGATCCGAGCAAGCCGAGGATCGCGCCCTGCCAGAGGAACACCCGCGTGACCAGCGCGCGGCTCGCGCCGGCCGCGCGCAAGATCCCGATCTCGCCCGACTTCTGAACGACCGACACGACGAGCACGCTGCTGATCCCGAGCGCCACCGCGATCACCACGAACAGCGTGATCAGGTTCCCCGAGTCGCTCTGGCCGCGCAGCCCCACCATCAGCTGCTCGTTCGTGCGCATCCAGCTGTCCGCCTCGAGGCCGGTGTCCGCCGCGATCCGATCGGCGACCGCGTCGGCTTCGAACACGTCGTCGAGCCGCACGTGGAGGTCGGTGACGCCGCCGGTGAGAGACAAGAGCGTTTGCCCACTCCGAAGCGGCAGCACGACCCAGCGGCGGTTCACGTCTCGGTTGCCCAGGTCGAACAGCCCCGAGACGCGGAAGCGCTGCCCGGCGCCGGAGCCCGGCCGCACGCGCAGGACGTCGCCGACGTCGATCCCGAGGTCCTCGGCGAGCCCCACGCCGATCAGCGCCTCGCCGCCGCCCAGCGAGAAGCGCCCCTGGACGACCCGCCCGCGCAGCGGGATCACCGCGTCCACCCGCTCGGGATCGCCGGCGAGGATCACCACGGCGCGGCTCGCGGTCCCGCGCACCGCCATCGCCGGCCCGGTGGCGATCGGCGAGACCGCCTCCACCCCGGGCACCTGCGCGAGGCGCGCGCTCAGCGCCTGCCAGCCGGTCACCGATCGCAGCCGCTGCTCGGGCTCGACGTGCTGGCGCAGGATCATCTCGCCCTCCGCGGGTGCCCGCACGGCCGCCGCGGCCTCGCGCGGCGGGTGCACCACCACGTGGGCCTGACTCCCCAGGGTCCGTTCGATCAACGACGACTGGAGGCCGCCGAGCAGCCCGATCAGGAACACGACGACCGCGCTCCCGAGCGTGACGCCGATGGCGATCAGGGCGGTCTGCGAGCGCCCCTCTCGCAGGAACCGCAGGGCGAGGAACAGGTCGGTGATCACCGCGTCACCTGCACCCGGTCACCGTCCCCGAGCTGCGCGTCGACCACGTCGAGGACCTCGTCTCCCTCGGAGAGCCCGTCGGTCACCTGCAGGACCTCGTCGCCCCGGAGCCCGAGCGCGACCGGGTGGCGGACGAGCCGACCCGCGGCCGCGCGCCAGACCCAGGGTGCGTCGGTGGAGCGGTCGTAGACGAGCCGCGCCGGGACCACCAGCGCGTCGTCGGCGCGCGCGACCTCGACCTCGACCGAGACGGTCATGTTGGGCCGGAGGAAATCGATCGTCTCCGCGGGGAGCAGGCGCACCTCGACCGTCCCGCGCTCCGGGTCGACGGAGGGGGCGATGAAGGTGACGCGCGCGTCGAACGGGCGGTCCGCGTAGGCGTCGGATCGCACCCGCGCCGGCTGACCGAGGGCGAGCTGCGAGAGGTGACGCTCGTCCGGGTCGACGCTGAGGATGGGGGGCCCGTCGGCGGCGACCCGGAACAGCGATACGCCCGGCCGCGCGTCGTCGCCCACCGCGATGCGACGCTCGAGGACGACCCCGGACACCGGCGCTCGAATCGTGGTGTGCGCCAGCCGCTCCTCCGCGAGCGTGAGCGCCGCCAACGCCTCCTGGACCGCGGCGGCCGCCACCTGCACGTCGGCGCCCCGCGCCGCCGACAGCTCGAGCTCGGCCGAGCGCTCGGCGCTCTGCGCGCGGGTCAGCGCGTCGCGCGCGGACGCGAGCCGGTCCGAGGGCCAGGCGCCGGACGCCACGAGGCGCTCGGCTTGCTCGAGCGTGCGCCCCGCCTCGGCGAGCTGGACCTGCGCGCGCGACAGGTTCTGCTGCGCCA
>Ga0070728_10006275_pt1 | contig 11333 bp, 9 predicted proteins | sample tdDd471_FD_66723 | JGI IMG/M metagenome (GOLD analysis project Ga0070728, IMG submission 66723) | Marine sediment microbial communities from the Atlantic coast under amendment with organic carbon and nitrate - tdDd47.1 | ecosystem: Environmental > Aquatic > Marine > Coastal > Sediment | place...
CAATTTGAATATGTCAGCGAAGACCTCTCCCATCTTTTTGCAATGGCAAACTTTGTCGTCTCACGTGCAGGCGCCACCACACTTTTTGAACTCTTAACCCTTCACAAACCCACTCTACTTATTCCCCTCTCTATCCGTGCAAGTCGAGGCGATCAAATTCTCAACGCCCAATCCTTTCAAAAATCGGGTTACAGCATCGTTTTATCCGAAGACGATCTCACACCCGAAACCTTGCTCCAATCTTTAACAGAACTCAAAACCAAAGAAACCAACCTTAAAAATGCCATGTCTGAATGGGCCGATAGAGATACCATCACAGACATCGTTCACACCATCACATGCGCACACCCATAATTCTTTCCCTCTGTTTGCTCTTTTCGTTTTTTGCCTGTAAAAAAGCGCAAACACCCCTACAAGTCCGTTTCTTAGCCGAAATGACACCCATTCCCCAAGAAACTTGGGAACGGTGTGACGCGTCTCAATACAAACAGGCCATACATCAAGTGGCCCTAAATTGGATAGACCAAAGAGAAATCATCTTAAACCAAATCACAAACGAAAAAATTCGATCACTCTCACGCTGGGCACAAAAAGAAATGGCGGACTACCAAATGCCCGCCATCAAAAACCAATCCTTTTCAGCCACACACATCCACAACGAAAACTTGCTCATCGAAAGTGTGCTCGACTCACTCCCTTCACATCACCCACTTGTCACACGCCAACTCAAACTCTACCTCGTTTACAATCGCAAACACAATACCTTCACCGATGCCATTGTCACCATACGTGGCTGGGCCGAAGAATAACAACTTAAAACAAAATATATCTCCTCTGCGTTTTATGGTAAGAGGCCTTCAATATGACAGATGCAGAACTCATCAAAAAATATCAAAAGGGTGACAAAAAAGCTTTTGAAACCCTCTTGCGCCGCCATCAAGATGCACTCTACACATTCTTGTTGCGCCTTACGGGTGCGCCAGATCGTGCAGATGACCTGTTTCAAGAAACCTTTCTGCGCATCTTAAAAGCCATGCCCAAATACCGCGAAGAAGGCACCTTTCACCATTGGCTTTTTCGCATCGCCAACAACGTGGCACGCGATACCAAACGCCGTGATGGGGTCAGGCAACGCCACATCACCACCGACGACGCGCTCATTGATATGGCCTTTAGCCCAAACTTGCGCCCCGATGAAGAAACCGAAAGACGCGACCTCACACGCCGTGTGGAACACGCCTTGTCAGAACTGCCCGAAGAACAACGACGCGTCTTTTTATTGCGCACCCACGCCAACATGCGCTTTCGTGAAATTGCCGAACAAGAAGGTGTTTCAATCAGCACCATCATCAGCCAAATGCGCTATGCGGTCGCCAAACTGAAACCCATTCTCCAACCTCTCTTTGATGAACACAGACAATTCGAATAACCAAAGTAGCATCAAGCTGTCAACTTAAACATACCTCCATGTGGATAATGGGTGGACTGATTGCTGACAGCCTTTTGGCTCACAAACAAGTATGCACAGGAGCATAGGATGGCTGAAACCAATCAAATTTGTAACCGATTTAACCAAATACTCTGGGCCTTTCTCGATGGTGACATGTCTGAACGGCACCGCATATTTTGGGAAACCCACCTCAAAGAATGTGAACACTGTCAAACCATACGCGAAGAAGCCAACACATTGGTGCTCACCTACAATGACCTGCCCAGTTATGAAGCACCCGAAACGCTTTTGCAGGAAATATTGGGCCAAACCGAAACACGCAACCCCATCAAACGCGCCTGGAAAACCCTTCGCCAACGTCTGCCCAAACCAAGAAAACGCGTCTGGCAATCCTCACTCATTGGTGCGATTGTCCTATTCGGCGGTTTTTTATTGGTCACAGCCGTAAAACATCGCCGCTCTGTATAACCAAAACAACATCGAGATTACGCCAATAAAATGCGCCATGTTGTCTAAATATTTACAGTCCCAAAATAAAAAAAACCGTTCTTGTCTTTATCAAGAACGGTTTTTTTTATTTCATTTGCATCAACTTCAACATTTTGTTTAATTTGTCTTGTTAATATTTTACATTACAAAACATAATCTATATTCATAAATATTTACCTATAGGAATGGTCAAAAACCATGACAAAAACCGCAACGACTTATTATATCATCGACTTTGACAGCACCTTTACACAAGTAGAAGCACTCGACATATTGGGTGAAATTGCACTCAAAGATGCCAAAGACAAAAACGAACGCCTTCAAAAAATAAAAGACATCACAGACCGTGGCATGGACGGCTCACTAACGCTTCGCGAATCACTCGAACAACGTTTGATTCTGCTCAATGCACACAAAAATCATTTGCCCAAACTCATTGAAGAACTCAAAAAAAACGTCTCCACATCATTTAGAAGAAACACAGATTTTTTCAATCGCCATCGAGATCAAATTTTCATCCTCTCCAATGGATTCAAAGATTTCATTGTGCCCATTGTCACAGCCTACAACATCAAAGCCGACCACGTCTTTGCTAACACATTCGAATTTGATGAAAGTGGCAACATCGTTGGTTATGACAAAAACAATGTGCTCTCATCCAATCAAGGCAAAGTAGAACAACTCAAACAACTCGACCTGCAAGGCGATGTCTATGTGATTGGTGATGGATATACCGACTACGAAATCAAAGCTGCAGGGTTGGCCGATAAATTTTATGTCTTCACCGAAAATGTTTCCAGAGAAAACATTTTAAAAAAAGCCGATCATGTCACACCCAGCCTCGATGAATTTCTCTACCTCAACAACCTCAACACAGCCATATCTTATCCCAAAAACCGGATCAATGTTTTATTGCTTGAAAACATTCATCCCAAAGCTGTTGAACTCATGAAAAAAGAAGGCTACAACGTCACCATCCATGCAGGTGGATTGGATGAAAATGAACTGTGTGAAAAAATCAAAAACGTTTCCATCTTGGGCATTCGCTCCAAAACCCAAGTCACTCAAAAAGTACTCGATCACGCCAACCGGCTCATTGCCATTGGCGCATTTTGCATTGGCACCAATCAAATAGATTTAAATGCCTGTCTCAAAAAAGGCGTGGCGGTTTTCAACGCTCCATTTAGCAACACCCGCTCCGTTGTGGAACTCGCCATAGCCAACATCATTATGCTTATGCGCCAAGTGTTTGATCGCTCCGTTGCCATGCACAACGGCCACTGGGACAAATCGGCCCAGGGCAGTTTTGAAATTCGTGGCAAAACCCTGGGCATTGTAGGGTATGGCAACATTGGTGCCCAGCTTTCTGTTTTGGCCGAATCACTTGGGCTCAAAGTTTTGTATTACGACGTAGAAGAAAAATTGGCCTTGGGCAATGCCACCAAATGTGTCACCCTTCAAGAACTGCTCAACCATGCCGACATTGTCACCCTACATATTGATGGGCGCAAAGAAAATCACAACCTCATTGGCAAACAAGAATTTGAGTGGATGAAAAAGGGTGTCATCTTCATCAATCTCAGCAGAGGTCACGTGGTAGATATAGACGCCTTAAAAGAAAACATTGAAAATGGCAAAGTAGCTGGAACCGCCGTAGATGTCTTTCCCGATGAACCCAAGAGCAACGATGAAGAATTTGTATCACCCCTTCGCGGATTGCCCAACACCATCTTGTCACCCCATGTTGGTGGCAGTACCATAGAAGCACAAGAAAACATTGCCGAATTTGTACCCAACAAGATTATGGACTACATCAACTCAGGAAGCACGTCCATCAGTGCCAACTTTCCCAACCTCCAACTGCCCAAATTGGAAAATGCACATCGTCTTATTCACATCCATGAAAATGTGCCAGGTATATTGGCCCGCATCAACCAAGTGCTGGCCAGCCACAACATCAACATTGTGGGACAATATTTAAAAACCAATGAAACCATCGGTTATGTGATCACAGACATAGACAAATCTTATAGTGGCAACATCACAAAAGCATTGCGCAACATTGACCACACCATCAAATCCAGAGTATTGTACTAAGAAGCTGTTTTAAAATGCGCTCTGTCGGCCAAAGAACGAGCGAGGCTGCCGTTCGACGCCAAGATTGGTATTTTAAAACAGCTTCTAAGCAGTGATAGGCATAACAAATGCGCTTGTAAAAAATTTACATTAACACAAGTGAGAAGAAGATCATGCCCAATGAAAAATTCGCAGACCTCATCAATGCGTTTCTTGGCATGGATGAAGAAGCCCTTTCAACAAGCTTTGTACATCACCTTGAACACTCACTCGCCAAAGATCAATATTCTGCCACCGAACGCGATTGTCTCGTTGGGCTGTGTTTGGCCGTGCGTGATCGCCTTGTAGAACGCTGGAACAAAACGCAACAAACCTATTACCAAAAAGAAGCCCGCCGCGTCTATTATCTTTCCCTCGAATTCCTCATCGGTCGAACCCTCGGTAACAGCCTCATCAATCTCGGCCTTTATGAAACGGCCAATCGCGTACTTGTTGAACTCGGTTATAAATTAGAAACGCTCGAAGAGACCGAACACGACGCAGGACTGGGCAACGGGGGTTTGGGCCGTTTGGCTGCCTGTTTTCTCGATTCTATGGCCACGCTCGAACTGCCTGCCTACGGTTACGGCATTCGTTACGAATACGGTATCTTTTATCAACAAATCAAAGATGGATACCAAATCGAAACCCCCGACAACTGGTTGCGATATGGCAACCCTTGGGAAGTAGGACGCCCCGAAGTGCTCTACCCCGTTCAGTTCTACGGCCAGGTCACACAATACAAAGACATCCAAGGCAATTTGCGTCACGATTGGATCAACACCCAAGGCGTTATGGCCATGGCATATGACACGCCTGTGCCAGGATATCAAAACAACACCGTCAACACCATGCGCTTGTGGTCTGCCAAATCGACCCGCGACTTTGACCTCGACCATTTCAACGAAGGTGAATACGAAGAAGCAGTTGTTGACAAGGTGCTTTCAGAAACCATTACCCGCGTACTCTATCCAAAAGACAATGCCTTTGCTGGGCGTGAATTACGCCTCAAACAACAATACTTCTTTGTCTCTGCCACATTGCAAGATGCCCTCAGGCGTCATCTTAAAACCCATCGTGTTATTGATAATTTTTCTGAAAAAACAGTCATGCAACTCAATGACACCCACCCATCCATTGCCATTCCCGAACTCATGCGGTTATTGGTTGACAATGCGGGCATGAGTTGGGATCAGGCCTGGGAGATTACAACAAACACGTTTGCATATACCAATCACACCGTCTTGCCCGAAGCCCTCGAAAAATGGCGTGTTGCCCTCATCGAATACGTCTTGCCCCGGCACATGCAAATCATTTACGAAATCAACCGCCGCTTTCTCGAATCTGTGCGCCAAAAATATCCCAACGACGACGAACGTGTTGCACGCATGTCCATTATTGAAGAAGGCAATGAAAAACGCGTGCGCATGGCCAACTTGGCCATTGTGGGCAGTCACAAAGTCAATGGTGTTGCCCAATTGCATTCCGATTTGCTAACCACCACCATTTTTAAAGACTTCTATGAATTCTACCCGCACAAATTCACCAACAAAACCAATGGCATTACCCAACGCCGGTGGTTACGCCTGTGCAATCCAGATCTGTCACAACTCATTACAAGCCGCATAGGTGATGCTTGGATAACCAACCTTGATCATTTACAAGAACTCGAACCCCTTGTTGATGATCCTGAATTTTGCGCCCAGTGGCAACAGATCAAACGCAACAACAAAGCGCGCTTAGCACGCTATATCCGCCGACACAACGGCATAGAAGTCAACCCCAATTCCATATTCGACTGCCAAGTAAAACGCATCCACGAATACAAACGCCAACTCCTCAACGCCATGCATGTTGTTGCACTTTACAATCGCATTCTCGACAATCCGTCTGCCAACATTGCCCCCCGCACGGTCATTTTTGGTGGCAAAGCTGCACCCGGTTATTTTCAGGCCAAACGCATTATCAAACTCATCACATCGATTGCCAACACAATCAATCGCGATCCCGATGTCAACCATCATTTGCGCGTTACATTTTTAGCCAATTACAGTGTCTCACTTGCCGAAAAAATTATTCCTGCTGCCGACTTGTCAGAACAAATATCCACCGCCGGTATGGAAGCCTCAGGTACAGGCAACATGAAATTTGCCCTCAACGGCGCACTCACCATCGGCACGCTCGACGGTGCCAACATCGAAATCAAAGACGCTGTTGGCGACGACAATATTTTCATATTTGGCCTGAATGTGGATGAAATTATCGCCACACGTCATGCAGGATATAATCCATATCATTTTTACGAATCCAACACCGAACTCAAACGCGTGATTGATCAAATTGCACAAGGCCGATTCTCCCCGCACGAACCCGATCTTTTTCAACCCATTATACGCACCCTTCTCAACGATGGTGATCCTTATATGATCATGGCCGACTTTGCGGGTTATCTTGACTGCCAAGAACGCGTCAACACCACATATCACAATCCTCAGGCTTGGACACGCATGGCCATTCTCAACACCGCGCGCGTCGGGCGATTCTCCAGCGACCGCACCATTGGCGAATATGCCAAAGAAATCTGGAACGTCGAACCCATTCCAATAACACTATGAACAGCCATAAAATAAAAAGGTAATGACATGGGAAAACTCGAAGGCAAAGTCGCACTCATAACAGGTGCTGGCAGCGGCATTGGTGCTGCAACAGCGCGGCTCATGGCCAAAGAAGGTGCCAAAATCGCCATCACGGGTGTACCTGCTGAAGGTGTACACACCGTAGCCAAAGAACTCACAGATGCGGGGTATGAGGCCATTGGCATTCCCACCGATGTTTCCAATGCCGAACAAGTGGAAGCCGCCGTGGCGCAAACCGTTAAAAAATTTGGTTCGCTCGACATTCTCGTACCCAATGCGGGCATTCAAATGCACAATGAAGATGTGAACCTCCACACCTTGCCCGAAGAGGTTTGGGATCACACCCACAACATCAATTATCGTGGCGTCTACCTCACCACCAAGTATGGCCTATCACAAATGGTCGCGCAAAACACAGGCGGCGTGGTGGTCATTGTCGCTTCCATCACCGCACTCAACGGATCATCGCGCAACGTATCTTACATGTCGGGCAAACATGGCCTCATTGGCCTGAGTCGCTACATTGCCGTTCACTATGCCAAACACGGCATTCGGTGCAACAGCGTCTGCCCGGGCGCACTTGCACGCACCCCCAATCACGACCAACACCCCGATCCAGCAGGTCGTGACCAACGCTTGAGAGACGCCATTCCACTGGGTCGCGTAGGTGTGCCAGAAGACATTGCCCCCATGATCACCTTTTTGGCCACCCCCGATGCAAGTTATGCCACAGGTGCAAATTTTGTTGTAGATGGTGGATTAACAACCACATAGCCATTTCCAACACATGCCAATAATCATAAAAAAAACCGCCTTTCACCAACATGTGAAAAGCGGTTTTTTAATCACAAAAACGAAAGCGACAATGCGTCCACATTGTCGCTTTCAGGAGGGCTTACCTTACGCGCAACACAAGAATACCATTTGATCATTACCACCACATAAACACGATGTGAACAAATGATTAAATTTTTCAAGCCGAACGGCGCAAAGATCGCAACACCGACAAAACGTCCGAAGGATCCAATCGCCGTGTATAATCCGGATCAACAAAAGCCAAACGAACCATGCCCACCTGATCGATCACATATGTGGCAGGCACCGGCAAATCAAAACTGCTGTCGCCATTTAATGCAGGCAAATCCAAACCCAAATCTGCATAGAGCGCCTGCAATTCATCTTGCACATGGTAAACAATACCAAACTGTCGCGCCACATCATTAGACACATCACTCAACACTTCAAATGTCAAATTCTGTTTCTCAGCAGTTGTCAACGAATTATCGGGTGTCTGTGGTGAAATGGCCATCACCGTGGCACCCAATTTTTTAATTTCTTCAAATACATTTTCATAGGCCTGCAACTCTGCCGAACAAAATGGGCACCACCCACCTCGGTAAAAGGTAGCAACCACAGGCCCATCGTTGAGCAAAGTTTTTAAGCGCACCTTTTTTCCAACCGCGTTGGGAAGTTCAAAATCAGAAACAATATCCCCAACCTTCAAACTCCGCGCAACAATACCCGCCCGCGACAAATCTTCAATAGAATGTTTGATAACCCCCAATGCCTCAGAAGGCATTTTGCTTGTTGTACCTTCGCGCAACACATCCAACTCAGTGGTTAAAGACATAATATACCCTCTTAAAAGCCAACGCAATAGAACAATAAAAATCCCCTAAAAATCAGTTAAAAAATATGTTAAAACCAAACCATCACGCCGCTTTGCGCCCAGATCCTTGCAAAAAACGCACCGCACGTTTGCCCAAGCGACGCAACAAATCCAAATCTTGTCGCGCTTTGGCCAACATCAACACCCCTTCACAATAAGCCCACAGTGCCAAAGCCGTTTCTTGGGTGTCCATCGGGGCCAAAATCTTATTGGCCACCGCATCGTCTAATGTTTGCTTGAGTCGCCCAACCACATCGTCAAAAATGGCGTGTATTTTTTCCCGAATGGCGTCATCTTGGCAACACATTTCAATCGACAAATTGCCAAATGGACAGCCACTAAACTGCCCCGCCAGTTCAAACTCAGCAACATTTTGCTCATAATTGATCTCAAAAAAACGCTCAATGCGCTCCAATGGGGGCCGTGTGGGCGAAAACGCATCATTCCAATTGCGTTCTCGTGCAAATGCCCACCACTGATCCAATGCCGCCAGCACCAAATCTTGCTTGGTATTAAAAAAATGATAAAAACTACCCTTTTTGACCCCAGCGTGTTCACACAATTCTTGCACGCCCACATCGGCATAACTTCGCGCATGAATCAACGCCATTGCAGCCTGAATCAAACGCTCTTTTGCATCACTTGTTCGTCCCACAAAACCTCCATAGTTGACCGTTCGGTTAAATTTTAACAATAACCCACCATTTGTCAACCGCCATCAGCCATATTTTTTTATACGGCTCTTAAAAATTCACCTCTAATATGTTTGCATCTGCCAATCGGGGTTGTATACCTCGCCCGGATAGGTTGAATGCACCAACCGATAGACACCCAAACCATTGGAATCTCGAAAAATAAATTCATATCGCCCATAATGCCACACTTCAGACGCTTTTTCTTCAGCCGAAGAAGACACACGCTCAATGTCATCGGGTGGCCCATATTTAATATAAACGCGTCCTCGGTCTGTATCGATGGGCTCTTCGGTATTGGTTCTCGAAAAATTGGTCTCCACATAATGCATGCGCTGAAGATGTTGAATCAAACGTTCATTAACAGGTGTATCGGGTGTTGGATCTTGTGCTTTCCAAAACTGACGCAAAAAGTTTAACTGGGCCGATTCTGGAAGACTTTCATACTGCTTCAACTCTTTGGGTTTGGCCACTTGCCGAATGTCTTTATAATATCGCAACTGTGCCGCATCTTGCTCAGATATTTCGGGCGTAGGCTCTTTTAAACTGGCCAAAACGACACGCCGTCTTTGTTTGGCACCGCGCTTTCCTGCCCGATCAAAAGCAGCCACTTGTACCCAATAAATACCGGGTTTGACCTTGTCCGTGGAAAGATCGGCCGTTTGTACTGCACTGGCACCCGATGTGCCATACCGTTTTGCAGGATATTTTTTAATGGCCATCCCTGCCGAATCGGTCAAGCTGTATTCCACCACAAACGAATTGCGCGTCGGATCGTCGCTTAAAGTCAAATTATAAAGCTCATAATAAATAGGAACCGTTTTATCAACCAAATACCGCCGAGTAATGTTGGGAACCACATCCCACTGATACCGCACAAAACGACCTGCATTTTCGGCAGGGGTTACCTCCCCTGCACAAATCAAATCACTAAACAACAATGCATCTTCTTCAAAGTTATAAACATCTACCCCACCCTTACAAACGCCACGCTTATCGCCAAACATATCATCTACTTCAACCACCAATTGATACGTTCCTGGTGCCAAATCAAGCCAAACCCTGTCCCGATACGGCGCTTGTCCTTCTTGGCCATCGGCAGGTTTTTGAAGAAAAAGATTGCGCGTCCACGTTTGCCGCTTAATGGTTTTTTGGGTTTCATCTACCACACGCAATGTCAAATCGTATTGCGCTTTATACTTGCCTTTTTCAGTTACCAAAGCAAATTGTGTTGCATCTACAAGTAAAAAAACATCCAACCGCATCAGACCATTCTCTGGACCTCGAAACACACCCGTATCCACAAAAAACCGCAAATCACCTGTGCTGGGTGAAAATTGCTCAGATATTGTGGCCTCCGAAGCTATAATGGCCTCCTCGGCCACAACGGTCGAAACCAAAAACAAACCCATCAAAACAGAAAAAAAGAATCGCATCGTCAGACCCTTTGAAAACGTGTTAAATGGAAGCTGTATATGTATGCCCCATCGCATCACAAAGAAGCGATCAACAGGCCGTTAAAACAACTTATCCATTGACAACAATCACTTCACCTGGTGGCTTTTGAAATGCCTCATACAACTTCATCAATTCCAATGCCGATGCCAAACAACCCCGTGTGGGATAGCGGTTTTCCAACACACATTCGGCAAATTCAATCACCTCAAATGCATAACCCAACAAAAAAATCTGCTTGTTATAAAGCTGCCCCAAGGACCACTCTGGCTCCCAATAAATCGGCGCTTCATCATCTGATCCCATAAAATTGGTCGCACGTCCGTATCCACCTGACCCACGCCCACCCTTGCGGTAATACGTCAGCTTCACACCATTGTCCACAACCACATTGGCCCCATTGCCCACCACCTCCACACGTTCCAATGGCGACGTGCCCGAACGGCCCGCACTTAAGTGCAAAACACCCGTGGCATCGCTCATAAACTTCATCGACACCACACCCCCACCATTGGGGCTGCGTTCATAATAAATATGCCGAATGGGCCCCATGACATAATCAATAATCGAACCCGGATGCACAAGGTGATCTAAAAAACCGCGCATCTTTGCACTGTTTTCCAATACCTTTTCATCTTCGGCAGGAATATATTGCGGATACTTAATATTGATGGATGTGACCCCACCAAATTCAGGGCGTTCGGTAATTTCTTTCATCCGCTGAATCGCCGGAAAAAAGGCCTTCTTCACCCCCACCAAAACAAATTTACCCGTCTCTTTTTCCACCGCCATCATCGCTTCAATTTCAGCCGCACACGAAGCGGGTG
>Ga0070728_10006277_pt1 | contig 11330 bp, 8 predicted proteins | sample tdDd471_FD_66723 | JGI IMG/M metagenome (GOLD analysis project Ga0070728, IMG submission 66723) | Marine sediment microbial communities from the Atlantic coast under amendment with organic carbon and nitrate - tdDd47.1 | ecosystem: Environmental > Aquatic > Marine > Coastal > Sediment | place...
TGGTCCCACTCGCGCTGGCGACTAATCGCATTGCCATGGGACCGATTGCGGTAAATCCCTGGGATATGCATCCGGTCAGGATCTCCGGTGCATTGCATACGCTGAATGAATTGAGCAACGGCCGCGCCCGCACGGTAATCGGTGGTGGTGGAGAAGCGCTGGCGTCTCTGGGTCTGAAACCTGAGCGGCGGGTCCGTGCCGTTCAGGAATGTGTAGAAATTATCAGGCGAGCATCCAATGGTGAACGCTTTGATTACGAGGGGCAGCTCTATCAGGCTCGCGGTTACGGATTAGGTTGGCTGGAATCCGTGCCGCCCAAAGTTTTTGTTGGAGCGAATATGCCGCAAATGTTGCGGATGGCGGGCAGGGCGGCGGATGGCCTGATGCTGAGTGACCTGCCGGACTTGCTCGCGGCTCAGGCAATATCGACTGCAAGATCGGCAGCAGTGGAACAGGGGCAAAACCCCGATGATCTTTGGTTCAGTTCCTTTACTGCCTGGCATGTATACCCGGATGAGCAGCAGGCCCGCGATGAAGCAAAGCGCTGGTTATTGTTGCGTGGTCTGTTTCGGCCGTGGGTATTGCAGGAATTTCTTGAGCAAGATGATATCGAGCTGATCATGAACAGCCAGATGGCCTTTGTGAAGGCTTTTGCAGAAGGCAGCCATGTTATCGAAGGTATACCTGATGCATTAGCAGATGTTCTGGTGGATAAGCTGACGTTGACTGCAACGCCAAATACATTGGAGAGTCTGATTAAAGAGCTGGCTAGCTACAAGGAAGCTGGTCTGAGTTCCATCAGCCTGCGATTGTATGAGCAGCCCGTTGCTTCAATGCAGTTGCTTGCCAAAAAAGTTCTGCCAGCATTGCGTTAAGCAAACAGGAATTCAGCCAAGCCCTCAGAACTCATACCCCAGTGATGTATTAATACCGTAATCCTCCTTAGCAGCCGCACCCTGTAGCGGCTTGCTGTCATAGTCGTAGTAGAAGCTCAGGTCCCAGAACAGGTCACTGATAAACTCCTGTCGCAGTGACAGATTCAGGTTGCCCCTTAAACGATCGGAGTCGCTGATGCCCTGCCATAAAGTAGGGGTAAATTTAATACGGCTTTTCGGTGAATACAATCGGTAGAATGTGTAGTCTGCGGTGAGTAGTAGCTCTGTATTAGCGCCCGCATTACTCAGGCCGCTGTCGGCATCATCCTGTCCGGTTTCCCTTTCCTTGTTGACGGACAGACCTGTCGCAAGGTACAGCTCTGTTTTCTGACTCTGCAGGAGGAAACGGCCGGCACCCCCGGTCACTGAGGCACGCAGGTCCAGACCAAGTTCTTCATTTTGTTGAGCGCCTAAAGTACCAAAATAGAACCAGCGATTGGCCAGGTACCAGTATCGTGAGCCTTGCAGATTGTGCCTGCTTGAGTCTGTACCATCGCCATTGCGCGTCAGGTTAGATTCAAAGGTCAGTGACGTAAGGTGGTTTGGTGTCCTGTACCGGGCATCACCATCTATGTTCCAGGTCAGTACATCACTGGCCTGAGTATAATTGAGCCCCAGTTTCAGATGGCCATCAAGACGTTTCCAGAAAGAATCTTTAACCCTGATTTGTTCGGCTCGCACCACCTGATCCATTGCTACTTCAAATGGGTCTTCCTTGAGGGTTTTGATGGACAAAATTTCTTCACTTGTGTTCATGTCGGGTGGTATCTGGCCAAAAACCCGGGTTCCATCCAGGAGTTCCATTTCTATGTACTTGTCACTTTCAATGCGAGCGATTCCATTCCACTTGATGTAAACCGAGCCCATCTCTGCTGTTGACAGTTTTAGCTCGCCCTGAACAAGTTCCTTGAATTCACCGGTTATGCGATCGCCGTTTTTCAGATAGACGACGTCGGTTTTGCGCGTTGCCAGAGCGTCGGCGGAGGCGAGGCACAGTGTCAGCAGCAGTGTGAGGAAATACACAGGTGTAGGGCGCGCGCAAGCGCGCTGAGGATTAATGTTCATAGACCTTCATGATCAGTTTTAAGGGTTTGCAAATCGATGGGTGCGGCGAAGCGGACTGCTGCACCTAAAATAGAAATGATGATGCGGAACGTTGCGGCCGGGGGCATGCTGGGCTGAGTCACGACGCGATTTTCAGATCTCTGGCCGGGCGATTGCGGATTTCCATCAGCGGCTCTGCGCGATAAGACTGCTCGATCTGGCCGGGATTGGCATCCTGATAGAGAGTGCCTCGCTGAAGTGGTTGGCGATTGATCGAGCGGACGAGCGCGTCCATTTGTTCCGGCGGCATTTCCTGGCCTATGTCGGCACCGGCAGCGCGCGAAATCGATTCATTCATCAGTATGCCGCCCAGATCATTCGCCCCCGCATTCAGGCAGTCGGCAGAGCCCTGTTTGCCCAGTTTGACCCACGACACCTGAATATTGGGGATGACCGGATGCAGCGTCAGCCGGGAGACCGCATGCATTAGCATGACTTCGCGTCGGGTGGGTCCTGGCCGGGCCTGACCTTTCAGGTACATGGGTGCTTCCATGTGGACGAAGGGCAGGGGGACGAATTCGGTGATGCCGCCGGTTCGGCTCTGTAATGCGCGCAGCGTCAGTAGATGCTTTGCCCAGCTCGCCGGTGTTTCTATGTGACCAAACATGATGGTCGAGGTGGTACGTATACCCTGATTGTGGGCGGTCTCTATAACCTCAACCCATTCCTCGGTAGATAGTTTGTCAGCGCATAGCCTGGCGCGGATCGGCGCATCGAGAATTTCCGCCGCAGTGCCGGGTAGTGTGCCAAGCCCTGCTTCTTTGAGCATGCCAAGAAAATTCTGTATGGATATCCCCAGCGTCTGGGCACCGTGGCTGATTTCCAGCGCAGAAAATGCATGCACATGCATGTCCGGCACCGTTTCTTTTACGGTACGACAAATTTCGAGATAGGTGTCGCCGGTAAAGGACGGGTGAATGCCTCCCTGCAGGCAGACCTCTGTCGCACCGCGATCCCAGGCTTCCTGCGTGCGGCGGGATATTTCATCCATATCCAGCAGATAGGGATCGCCACGCAGGCTGCTGCTGCCTTTGCCCTTCGAGAACGCACAGAACTGGCATCGATAGGTGCACATGTTCGTGTAGTTGATATTGCGGTTAACAACGTAGCGAACGACATCGCCCGAGACTTCCTGGCGCAGTTCATCCGCGGCCTGACATACGTGGTCAAAATCGGCATCACGTGCTGCAAACAGCGCCACTATTTCAGTTTCAACCAGTTGTTCGCCACGCCATGCTTTGTCGGTTATGGCGCGCACCAGGTTCGAGTTGTGATCCTGCGGTGGGGCCTTGCTATGAATCTCTTGTGTGGCCAGCATCGGCCGCGAGGCAAGTGCATCACTGCGCCGGTCACCCGCTGTCCACTCGTCTTCACGCGCCAGCCCGGTGCTGTCCGCATGGTGCAATACGCGTTTGAATAGCTGCGGGGCGAGCCAGTCGTCGCGATGTTCGATAAAGTGCGGATAGATGGTCAGGCGTTCAACCAGCGTATGCCCGGCTGCACTGGTTTCGTCTTTCAATCGATCAAGGTCGGGCCACGGCGATTCAGGATTTACATGATCGGGCGTGACCGGCGATACGCCACCCCAGTCATTTATTCCGGCGGCGATTAAATCGGCGAGTCGCCCCTCGTTCAGATTGGGCGGTACCTGGATGCTCATCTCCGGGCCGAAAATGAGCCTTGCCGCTGCAACAGTCCAGAGCAATTCTTCAAAATCCGGCGCGGCGACCGCATGCATTTTCGTGTCAGGCTTGGGCACGAAGTTCTGGATGATGATTTCCTGAATGTGGTTGTACAGTTGGAGCTGAGCTTCGATAGCTAGCAGACTGTCCAGTCGTTCCTCGCGGGTTTCACCGATGCCGATAAGGATCCCGGTCGTCAGCGGAATGCCGGCTCGGCCGGCATCGCCAATTGCCTGGATGCGCACCTCGGGGTCTTTATCGGGGGAGCCATAATGGGGTTGGCCACGTTCACTCAGCCGAGTGGATGATGTCTCGAGCATGATGCCCATCGATGGCGCGACGCTGCGCAGTTCGCGATATTCTTCCAGCGTCAGTACGCCGGGATTGAGGTGGGGCAGCAGCCCGGTTTCCTCTAGTACCAGTTTAGCCATTGCTTGCAGATACTCTACGGTGCTTGCATAGCCCAGTTCGTCGAGTGCTTCGCGCGCGGCTTTGTAGCGTAATTCGGGTTTGTCACCCAAGGTAAATAAAGCTTCCTTGCAGCCCTGTTGTTTGCCGGCGCGCGCGATAGCCAGAACCTGATCAGGGCTAAGGAATGCCTGCTGCAGGTTTTTAGGTGTCTTGGCATAGGTGCAGTAGTGGCAAACGTCCCGGCAGAGCTCGGTAAGTGGGATAAACACCTTGCGCGAATACGTTATTTGTTGTCCCCAGCCCTGGTCCCGGAGCGAGCCGGCGGTGTCAATCAGCCCCCGCAGAGGCATGGTCTTTAGCTGTTGAGGAATACCGCTGCGGGTCATGCGGATACCCCCATGTGGCCTGGGCCGAGTCGCGCGGCGATGCCGGATTGGTGGAGGAAGCGCACGGTATTTCCGGTGCTGTCCTGACGTGCCAGCCATGCGAGGTCGTCTGGCGTATCGATGTCGCGAAAAAAAGCATGCATCGGCAAGCGCGCATGCGCCATCCCACGTTCCGTGGCTTCTTCAAGATGCTTACGGGCACTGTCACAGCCAAACTGAAAGGGCATGGCATCGGGTGGTGAGCAGATCAGCGCATTGGTGCCGCCGTCGCGAATGGCCGGGCACAGGCTGACGCCGCCCTGATGTTTGGCAACCAGCTTGTCGATGTCATCCGCGGTGACAGTCGGCAGGTCGCCGGGCATAACGAGAACCGTATCCGCTCCCAGTTCCGCGATTTGCAGGGCGGCGGAATTAAGGCCGGCGCACAATTCGCCTTCCGAGTCATCGGCGATAACGTGGTGACCCAACTGTGTCGCAAGTTCGGCTGCGCCTGCGTCATTAGTTAAAACGGCTATATGGTCTATGTGCTGTGCTTTTTCCATTGCGTCCAGTACATCCATGTACATCGCACGGCTCAGCATTGCGCACTCCTGCGGTTGCAGCACGGAGGCGAGTCTGGTCTTGGAGCGTTCCAGAACTTTGACTGGTATCAGGGCCCACACATTGCTCATATATTTTTTTCCGTGCGCAGGTGCGCCGCGAAGTTCAGCGTATCTTCGGCTAGCTGTATTTTATCTGACAGGTTCATCATCAATGTGTTGCAGACTTTAACGGCTATTCCCATGGCTTCGATCGCATTGCGGTATTCGGCATCCTGACTGTCGATGATTAAACCATTGAGCACATCCCGGTAATGCTCCGCAATGTTCAGAACAGATGGCTCAATGCCGAGTTCCCGCATCAGTTTTGCGGTTGGTCCCTTTAGGGATCTGCCGCCTACAATGGGCGAAATACCGATCACCGGGGCACGGCTGGCCTTTATCGTTGTCTTAATGTCACTCAGGGACATTATAGGGTCAATACTCAGCCAGGGATTAGATGGAGTGATGATGATGGCGCCCGAAGCGGCATCCTCCAGCGCCGCGAGCGCTGTGGCTGAGGCGCGAGCCTGCTCGCTCCCGCTATAACGGAATGCACTCGCAACCGGTTCAGTCTTCCGCCGAACGAAATAGTCCTGAAAGGACAGTGCGCCTTCATCAGTTTCGATGATGGTCCGCACCGGGGCGTCCGACATGGGGCAGAGGGTGATGTTTACGCCCAGACTCCGGCCGAGTGTTGCGGTTACCTCGCTCAGGTTCAGGCCGGATGTAAGTAACTGCTGGCGCCGAACATGGGTGGCCAGATCCCCGTCACCCAGTCTGAACCAGGTCTCGCCACCCAGCTTTTCCATTCCGGCCATGAACTGCCAGGACTCATTTTGCAGGCCCCAGCCGTTAGCCTGATGCGCAATACCCCCCAGCGTGTACATCAGTGTGTCTATGTCGGGGCAGATGGTCAGACCCAGATGCTCGAAATCATCCCCGGTATTGGCAATAACCTGCAGTTGCTCGTTGCGCAGAACTCGCTGCAGGCCGAGCACCAGCTTGGCACCGCCTACGCCGCCGGAAAGTACTGTGTAGCTCGGAAGTGAGGTCTGCATGGCGGCCTTATTAATTATTCTTATTAAAAACAGCAGTTAATGCATTATTTATTCAGCGGAACATATCTTCAAGCTTTTCCCGCAGCAATACTTTGGAATCCTGGCCAGAGTCTCCCTGGTGGAGTCCCCGCACAATGATTACCGGCGTCGCTTCGTCCGCTTCACCCATGAGCAGTTCGGCTGCAGCGGCGATCGAATCAGCTACGGCATGCTCGCTCACCTGCAGAACGCGGCCAAACATATCAGTCTGCCCCCGCAGGTTCACCAATGCATCGACACCGGCGCACCCAAGGGTCATACCCGTCGTGCCCATGCGCCAGGCGCGCCCCACGCTGTCCGCGATAATAACGCCGAGTTTCACGCCCAGTTTGTCTGACAGTCCCCGCCGCAGCTCGGCTGCCGACTGATCCGGATTCTCAGGCAGCAGCAGTATGTCATCCGCATCCTCGGTGACGTTCGAACGGTCAATGCCGGCATTGGCCAGCACAAAACCCAGCCTGTGTTCGGCTATTAATACCCCCGGTCGATGGCGCAGTATCTCGCGTGATTCGTCCAGGATGAGCTGAACGACGGCAGGCTCTTTGTCGGTAGCGCCTGCTAATTCTATAGCTTTTTCAGATGGTTGCACCGTTTTTAGAGAAACTATACGACCTTCTGCCTTCGATATAATTTTTTGGGCGACGACCAGAACGTCACCGTCGTGCAACGTCAGGTCCGCAGACTCCAGTGCGCTTATTAATAGCGCAACCAGGTCATCGCCCTGGTGCACCAGCGGGAGACCGGGGACGGCTAACAGGCTTAATTGGCGAATGGCCATGTGGCTACGGTATCGCGGCGCGGATGCTGTTTAGTTTTTATCAATACCGGTGATGCGTATCCCGGTGTGGTCACTGGCGTATTTCTTATTCATGAAAATTAGCAGCGAGGTTAATGCCTCGGCAGCAGCTGAGTTTTCGAGCGGGCCCGCATGCCAGGCACGAAATCCGGCCGCTTCGGCCAGCCCAATAACGGTCTCACGGGCATCAGGGCTCGCGCCGGTCACCAGCACATCACATTCCGGTGCGGTCTGGCTCACGAGCGAACTGGCCGATACATTCTGGAAAGCCGATACCACCTGGACTGAATCGCCGAGCAGCTGCTGAGCGATAACGGCGGCTGAGCCTTCGCTCGGGAGTTGCACCCGGGCAACCTTGGGCGGGACCAGGGGCACGGTTGTGTCTACCAGTATCTTGCCCGCAAGAGCGCTTTTCAGATCCGCGATTGTGGCTGCATGGTGGCTGAATTTAACCGTCAGGACGACTATATCGCCGGCTTCGGCAGCGGCAAGGTTGTCCATGCCTTTGGCCAGTTCGTTGCCCGCACCCGCATTCAGCCGGTCTGCGACTTCGGCTGCTCGTGCGGCATCCCTGGAACCGATAATGACGGGCAGGCCTGCCTTGGCCCAGCGCATGGCCAGTCCGCCGCCCAGTTCACCGCTGCCACCAATTACACTGATTGTCTGCATTACTTGTTATTCCTTTATTTACCCACCAGTCAGCAGCCTGTTCAGGCGGTTCTGAGTGGTTGTGTTGGTTCGACGGAGGGTGCGGACTCTTGAATGTTCCTTCATGACCAATTCAGGAGCCGTGGACCTTGTAGCCGCGGACTAGTCTACAGTAGCCGTAGAAAAGGCGCGCAGTATAGCATCTGGCCAGCTTTTTGAATGCAGGGTGGGCACCACGTGGGATAATTGGGCCAGTCTTTGCATATGTGACTGGTTATTGTGTAAAAATCCACCCACCGGGCGCCACTACAGCGTTCGGTGCGCCGGGCTTCATGGCCTGGGCTGGAAAGATACAAAAAAGAACTAAATGAAAATTGAAGAGCGGATGGCCGACCTGGTGCTGCAGGTAGCAGCGCAGAAGCCGGGTTGACCCAGGCCAAATTGGCGCATGCCAGTTAGACGCATGCCAAATAGACGTGTGCAAAATTGACGCGTGCAAAATTGATAAGGAACGCAGAGGAAGCATAGGGAATGGGAGTCGCCGCGGATTCGGCTTCCGCTTCGCGGGAGCAATTCATGCGCTTAGCGCTGGCAATGGCGGAACGGGGGATGGCCTCCGGCGGTCCGCCTGTGGGCGCCTGCCTGGTGCTCGCTGGCGCTGCAGTTGCTAAAAGTCACAACGCTGTAATCGGCGACCTGGACGTAACCGCGCATGCGGAGATCGTCGCAATACGCGAAGCCTGCCGGGCATTGCGACGTCTAAGCCTGGCGGACTGCAGTTTGTATGTCACCGTGCAACCATGCCCCATGTGCCTCGCGGCTTGTTATTACGCCGGTATTACCGACATCATTTTTGGGGCTTCACTGGATGCCATGCAAGCCATCACGCACGGAGAATTGTGCGTATCCCCGGCCGAATTATTTGCCGGTCGAACGCAGCAACCGATGATCACGGGTGGTGTGTTGGCAGAGGAGTGTCAGGCCTTGCTGACGAGTTGGTCAGCGACCTACGGGGGCGGCAACTGATGGCAGCCCAGTATGATGCCATCGCCCGGGAGTACCAGCGGACCAAAGAATCACCGTTGCGCAGGCATGTCGAGGCTTACAGCTTTTTTCAGATGCTGGGAGACGTGTCGGGACTTGCCGTGCTGGACCTGGCCTGTGGCGAAGGTTTTTATACGCGCCTGATCAGGCAGGCCGGTGCGGCGGCAGTTACAGGTGTCGATATTTCATCTGCAATGATTGCTCTTGCGAAAGAAGATGAAAGGCAAAGCCCGCTGGGTATAGCCTATTTATGCGGTGATGTAGCGGTGCTGCCTGATCTGGGTGCTTTCGATGTCGTATCCGCTGCTTACCTGCTGCATTACGCACCCGACGAATCAACATTGCAGGCGATGTGTGTGCGAATTGCGAGCCAGCTTAAGCCCGGCGGGCGGTTCGTTTGTATCAACGAGAACCCCGGGCAACGGGCCGAGGATTACGCCGGCTATACCCAGTACGGCTTTAATAAATCCGTGCAATTGCCGCGTCAGGAAGCTTCGGCGATCACCTATGCCATGGTCAGCGGTCGCAGCATGATTCGGTTTGATGCTTATTACTTTTCCCGTGAGACCTATGAATCTGCATTACGGGCGGCAGGGTTCAGCGAGATAGTATGGCGGCCTTTGGAGCTTGCGCCCGAAGGTGTCGTGGAGTGTGGTTCGGAATACTGGCGGGAGTACCTGGGCAATCCACCGGTGGTGGGGCTGGAGTGCCGGTTATGATCACATTGCGCCATATGGCCGGGAGCTATTGATGTCTGCCGGTGCTGATCCGCAGCGTTTGCAGGTGTCACCGCCGTTAGCGGATGTCAGTCGTGCTGACGCATTCCTCGTGCATCGCTTTGAGCATTATGCGGCGACCACGCCGACTGCGATTGCAGTGCGTTTGGGTTCCAGTGTTTATAGTTATGGCCAGCTGAATGCAATGGCTAATCGAATTGCCGCGCGGTTGATTGGTGCGGGTGTTGAGCAGGGCGAGCGGGTCGCCGTAGCGCTTGCGCCCTCCGTCGAGATGATTGCAGCGGTGGCGGGCATCATGAAAGCTGGCGCCGCATACGTGCCGCTTGATCCCGCTTATCCTTCCGAGCGTTTGGAGGCTGTGGTCGAGCAGGCGCAGCCTCGCCTTGCTATCAGCAGTGCCACGCTGAATGGTATTAACTGCTTCCCCAAGTTGACCACGTTAATGGTGGAAGATCTCATAAGGGCTGACTCCACCGAAGTGCCGGGTAATCCGGGTATCTGTTTGCAGCCGGACGATCTTTGTTACCTGATGTTTACCTCGGGTTCTACTGGCACGCCCAACGGCGTCATGGTCAGTCACGGCAATCTGGCCGGTTTATTCGCCAACGTGCAGCCTGAACTTGGTTTCGATTCAGGTGATCGCTGGTCTGCATTGCATTCCTTCGCCTTTGGCTTTTCTGTCTGGGAGATATGGGGTGCATTATCGAGCGGTGCCATGCTTGTCATCGTGCCTGATGACATGCGCGGCGATCCGGCGGCCTGGTCGCAGCTGCTAGTCGATGAGGATGTGTCGGTCCTCAGCATTACGCCATCCGCATTCCGGCAATGGTTGTTAACGGCGAGTTTGCCCGACATCGACGCGTTGGGCCGTTTGCGCCTGATCGTTTTCAGTGGCGAGGCGGTCAGGCCGGATGATCTCGCCAACTGGTTTGCGCGCTTTGGTAATGTCGGGCCAATGCTGGCCAATACCTACGCGCTGACCGAAACCGCGGGCCGCATTACGGTAAAAATATACACTCCGGAGGACTACAGGCCGGCGGCATCTGCTGCAGCGATGGCCTGGGAATTAACGGAGCCAGGCAACATCGGCACGCCAGCCGCTGATGCGGATGTGTTTGTGCTGGATATGGCAACCGGCACAGCATTGCCCGACGGGCAAATCGGTGAGCTCGTCATAGGCGGGCCGATGGTGGCTCGCGGCTATTTCAATAACCCGGAATTAACGGTGCGCCACTTCGTCGATCTCGATCCGGGTGATTGTGTTCCGCGTCGTTGTTACCGCACGGGCGACCGGGCGAAGTGGAATGCCGATGGGACACTAACGTTCGTTGGTCGTATTGATGATCAGGTCAAACTGCGTGGTTACCGGATTGAACTTCAGGATGTTGAACAGTCGCTGCGCTCAAATACGGGCGTTGCCGACGCAGCGGTCGTCCTGGACGACGCTGGGTTAGCGCCGCAACTGGTTGCCTGGGTGGTGCCAGCCCAGGTGCAGGATGATGCCGTGGAATTTTGGCCGTCACTGGGCGAGTACCAGGTATACGACGAGCTCCTCTACGATTTTATGTCGGCGGATGAAATCCGCGTCGACAGTTATCGGCGGGCTTTCGCGCGCCATGTGAAGGACAAGGTCGTGCTGGATATAGGCACGGGCAAAGATGCTGTGCTCGCCAGGCTGTGTGCGGCTGCCGGCGCGCGTAAAGTATATGCAGTCGAAGTGTTGGAGGATGCCTGCACCAGCGCGCGCAATCTCATCGCAGACCTGGGGCTGGCTGATCGCATCGAAGTCATACAGGGTGATATGCAGAGCGTGGTTCTGCCGGAGCCCGTGTCCGTATGCACGCAGGGTATCGTCGGCAATATAGGCAGCTCTGATGGTATTCCGACTATCTGGAATGACGCGCGGCAT